>Ga0265300_10000033_pt1 | contig 180766 bp, 149 predicted proteins | sample AusTroGonzalo_MG_FD_193482 | JGI IMG/M metagenome (GOLD analysis project Ga0265300, IMG submission 193482) | Bovine rumen microbial communities from tropical cattle in Woodstock, Queensland, Australia - Gonzalo_03 | ecosystem: Host-associated > Mammals > Digestive system > Stomach > Rumen ... | reverse complement strand
CACCTGAGACGCCTCCTTATTTTTGCCTTATCACTCATTAGAAGAAACAGTTTTCTTCTAATTTGCATAAAAGTCAATAAATCAGCAAATTATAAAGGAATTACCAACCAGAAATGTCTATTATATCGGTTTTTGCATTGAGCCGAAACCACGCCCTTATCACGCCCCCATAAAAAACCAGACACCTACGTTTCCGTGAGTGTCTGGTCTTTTTGTGAGGACACGCAGATTTGAACTGCGGACCTCTTGCCTGTCAAGCAAGCGCTCTAAACCAACTGAGCTATGCCCTCAAAAGGACTGCAAAGATAGAGTAAAATATCTGATTGTGCAAATCTTTTTTATAGGTAATCCTGGAAGTACTGGGTTACCTTGTCCATGAGGTGAATGCGGTTGCGGCCGAAGACATTATGCTCGGCCTTGGGGTACGGGAAGTAGTGCACGGGAATGCCCAGGTCTATGCACTGCTGGATGAAATTGAGGCTGTGCTGCCACACCACGGTATTGTCCAGGGCGCCCTGGCAAATGAGCAGATGCCCCTTGAGGTCCCCGGCCTTGCCGATGAGACTGGTGCGGGCAAAGCCCTCGGGATTGGTATCGGGATTGTCCATGTAACGTTCTCCGTACATGACCTCGTACCATTTCCAGTCTATGACCGGTCCGCCGGCCACGCCCACCTTGAACACATCAGGGAAGTTGGTCATGAGGCTGATGGTCATGAATCCGCCGTAGCTCCAGCCATGCACGCCGATACGGTCTCCGTCCACAAACGGCAGCGAGCGCAGCCAGTTAATGCCCACCATCTGGTCGGCCATTTCGGCCTGGCCGCACTGGCGGTTGATAGCCTTCTCGAAAGCCGCGCCCCGGTTCTGGGTGCCGCGATTGTCCTGCACATACACCAGATAGCCTCTCTGCGCCATGAGCATCTCCCACATGCGAATGTTCCCCAGCCAGGAATCCTGCACCATCTGGCTGTGCGGGCCACCGTACACGTATAGAATCACGGGATACTTCCGAGTAGGGTCGAAGTCCTTGGGATAGATGAGCCGATAATAATTGTCAAACTGGCCGTCGGCGCTGGGAACGGTGCCCAGTTCTACCTTGCAGGAAGCATAGCCCTCCAGAGGGTCCTCGGCGGTAAAAAGATCCTCCAGCACTTTCCCTTCGGCCGAACGCTTAACAACGCGCATGGGCTGGGACGTGTTGGACCAGGCATCCAGGAACTCCCGGCAGTTCCGGGAAAGGTAAATGCGGTGCCATCCGCGCTCCGGAGTAAGAGCAACAGGTGCAGAAATCTTGCACTTCTTAAGCGTTTTCGCAGGCTTTACCGCCAGCTTGTACAGATGGTTTTCTACCGGGGAAACCTGGGCCGATGTATAGAAGACGTTCACGCCGTCGTTATCCAAATACTCTACGTCGGCGTCTACGGCGGTGAGCCTTCGTATGCCGCCAAGGGTGTCGGCCAGATAAAGGTTACGGAAACCGTCGCGGTTGTTGGTTCGGTAGATGAAAAGGTCCCCGCGCCCCTTAAGGAAATGGATGGGGTCCAGCGGCTCTATCCAGGCGGGATTGTCTTCTGTGAGAAGCGTACGGACATAGGCGCCGCTTGCGCTTTTGTACTGGTTTAGCTTCATGTGATGCTGGCTGCGAGAAACCACCTGGGCAAAAACGTAGCGGCTGTCGGGGCTCCAGCTAATGTTGGTAATGTAGCGTTCCGGCGTAAAATCCTGCACATCCAGATATACGGTGGCCTGGCTCTCAAAATCGTACACGCCCACTTGAATGAGTTCCGAGCTCATGCCGTTCATGGGATACTTAATGTTTTTGAGGGTGCCCGTACGGGTGGTAATGTCCAGCAGCGGAAACTCACTCACGCGGGACTGATCCTTGCGGTAAAATACCACCTTGCTGCTGTCGGGGCTCATGTACCAACCCTCATTAATGCCGAATTCGTTGCGGCTCACCGACTCTCCGAAAACCAGATTGGGACCGTCCGAGGCCGCAATGACAAAAGAAAGGCCCCGCTCATTGTCCCGGCACATAAGGCTACCTTTCTCCTGAAAAAGCGTGTATTTTTCCCCAGCTCCACGTTCCTCTTTAGGGAAAAGGTGACGAGGAATGCGGGAATAGCCCACCCCTTTATAAATAGCTTCTTCCATAGTGAGGTCTTTCCCGTCATGGGGAGCACGCACATCAATAACCCGGTTCTGAGCAAAAAGTGCGCTGCTCATAAGGGCAGTGCACAAAAGCAGTGTAAATTTTTTCATAGGAAAAATCAAAGGAAAAAGTCCTCCGGGACACTATTGACATGATCCTGGCTAAGGCCCTCGCTGGTAACACTGTCTACGATGGCCCGTTCATAGCCGCGCCAGGGCAGTACTCCTTTATATTCTTTATAATGGACGGTAACCCGCAGCCCGGTCATTTGAATGAGCTTTTGCGCCACTTCTTTGTTGGACACCGAGAACTTGAAGGTTTTGGACTGCACCGAGCCCAGATTGTTTTTGGTTCCATACCCCGTGAGAATCATCTCTCCCTCATAGGTTTTGAAAAGGTATCCCGTGTAGGTGAGAGAGTTAAGCTCCCCGGTTTTAGTGCCGTCGCTGAACACCCAAAGGAATTTGAAATAACAGAAGCCGGCCGCCGCCAGTAAAAGGAGGATGGCTACCAGTGCGCCGATTAATTTTCCAGGTTTTGCCATAAAGCATCAATGTTTAACTCGCAAATATAGGAAAAATCCGCTTTTATTACTCAGCAAAAAGCAATAATTCGCTATATAGAATGAGGCACATTCTTGCCGAAAAAAAATGACTCCAGGGCCGATGAGGACCTATCGAGAGCCATCGGAACGGAAAGGAAGGGCCGGAATACCAAAGCAGTTGTACAGCGTGCCTTGTGTCCAGTTGTGGAAACAGTAACGTACAGCCACCGGGGAGGAAACGTCGGGAGAGCTCACCTCCAGCTTGTCCCGGTCCTTTACAAGACCCGTAGCCGGATAGAAGACGCCGTCTTCACCGGCCAGCTCAAAGCCTTCAAGGTTCTGACCTTTGGGAGCAAGTCCCAACTTGCCCACCTTCATAGTCACGATGGCCTTACCATCGGCAAATACTGCCTCTTTAAAGGACGGGCTCTCGGCATCTATTCCATCTATTTCACTGGAGGACGAACTGCCGGAAACTGTGCCCAGGATGCCATAGGTTTTGGTAAGGGCCAGCAGTGCCAGGCGGTCTCCCACTTCTTTTTTCCGGCAGGGGTGAATGGTGCCGTATTCGCCGATATCCACCGTGGCAGCCATACCGCTGTTGGGAATAAGGGCCAGCGTTGCTTCCTGCGCCTCGTTGAAGACAGGAGTAGTAATGTTTTCGGGGTGCTGGTAGCGCCAGGGGGCAATCTGGACAAAATAGAAAGGTGCATCCGGGTTCTGGAACAGCGTGCGCATCATTTGCACATAGGCCGGTTGCAGCTGCATATATTGCTGCGGGCGCGTTCTATTTTCTTCGCCCTGATACCAGAGTATTCCTTTGAAAGTAAAAGGAATGAGCGGCGCAACTTGCCCGTTAAAAAGCGTGCAGGGCAGCTTCCAGGCTTTTTCCGGAAGAGCGTCTCCGTCAAGGAAAGAAAGCTGGAACTCTTTACTAAAGTCTTTCTCGATGGTTTCTCTGTTCATCCAGGCCTCAATGGGCGTTCCGCCCCAGGCCGATATAAGGATGCCCACAGGAACGTCCAGCACCTGCTGCAGGCGCAGCGCAAAAAAATAGGCCACAGCGCTGGTATTGGCAACCGCTTCTGGGATGTTTTCCCGCCAGGAGCCGATGGCAGTATCCAATGGCGCCAGCGACGCCTTTTTCTCTATGGTACACATCCGGATGGGCGTAGAGGCCTTGGCCGAGACAATGATTTCGGTTGACCCTTGTACCGGCTGGCTGCGGAAGCCCTTCATGGGCATTTCCATGTTGGACTGACCGCTGCAAAACCACACCTCGCCCAGCAGGACATTCTGGATAACGGTCTTCTCTCCGTCGTTGAACGTGATGCTGTAGGGGCCTCCGGCCGAAGGAGTGGGGATGTGCAGCAACCATTTACCGTCCTCACCGGCCTTTACGCTAAATTTCTTCCGGGTCCAGGAAGGGGCCACGGTAACTTTCACGGCACCTTTGTCGGTGGTGCCCCAAACCGCTACTTCGGCCTGCTGCTGCAGCACCATGTTGTCACTGAAAAAAGACGGCAAGCTAACCTTGGCCTGCACGGAAACTGCCGCAAATAAGAAGGCAAGGATTGCCAGAAGTACTCTATTTACCATATTATAAACGTGTTCGAATCATCAAGGTGGCAACCCCTACTCCCCTACCCGGGCTTTGGCGTAGTCCAGGGTGAGGTGGAAGGTTTTGCTGCGGGCGCTGGGAGCCTCGAACATGGCGTCGGCCATGATTTTTTCGCAGATGGAGCGAAGACCGCGGGCGCCCAACTTGTTTTTGATAGAGGTATCTACTATCAAATCCAGCACGGCAGGTTCTACCTCCAGCTTAAGGCCGTCCAGCTCGAATAGTTTTTGGTACTGGCGCATGATGGCGTTTTTGGGCTCTACCAAAATGCGGCGCAGGGATTCGCGGTCCAGTTGGTCCAGGTAGGTAATGACCGGAAGCCGGCCCACAATTTCCGGGATAAGGCCATAGGCGCGAAGGTCCATGGCATCTACGTATTCCAGCAGGTTGTCTTTGGAGATGCGCTGCTTTTCCTCGGCGCCAAAACCAATGATTTGGGTGTTCTTGCGCAGGGCAATGTGCCGCTCTATGCCCTCGAAGGCACCGCCGCAGATGAACAGGATGTTTTGCGTGTTCACATGGATGAACTCCTGCTCCGGGTGCTTGCGGCCCCCTTTGGGCGGAACATTCACCACGGCACCTTCCAGCAGTTTTAGCAGGGCCTGCTGCACACCCTCTCCCGACACGTCGCGGGTAATGGACGGATTGTCGCTCTTGCGGGCAATCTTGTCTATCTCGTCAATGAACACAATGCCTCGCTCGGCCTTTTCCTGGTTAAAATCGGCCTCCTGCAGCAGGCGGGTAAGGATGCTTTCTACATCCTCTCCTACATAACCGGCCTCGGTGAGCACCGTAGCGTCTACGATGGTAAACGGCACGTCCAGGAGTTTGGCAATGGTGCGGGCCAACAGGGTTTTACCGGTTCCGGTGGGCCCCACCAGCAAGATATTACTCTTTTCCAGCTCTACGTCGTCGGCGGGACGGTCTATGAGATTGTGCTGCACCCTTTTGTAGTGATTGTACACCGCCACGGCCAGCACCTTTTTGGCACGGTCCTGGCCAATTACATACTGGTCCAGGTAATCCTTAATTTCCTGGGGCTTGGGAGCCTTTCCCAACTGGGCGGCAGACTTTGAAGTCCCTTTGCGGGCACTCCCCTCCACTTCTTCTACATACTGAGCGGCCAGCTTGGCGCAGTCGCTGCAAATATAGCCATCCAGGCCCTGCAGCAGAAATGGTACCTCGGCGTCTGTGCGGCCGCAGAACATGCAGTGGTTCTGACTCTTATTCTTTGCCATTACTTCTTGCGCAGGATTTCGTCTACCATGCCATAATCAAGGGCCTCCTGGGCCGTCATCCAATAATCGCGTTCGCCGTCGGCGGCCACTTTCTCCAATGGCTGTCCCGTGTGGTGGGCAATGATGCCGAAGAGTTCCTCCCTGGTTTTCTCTATTTCCTTGGCGGCAATGAGGATCTCTGTGGCCTGGCCCTGCGCACCGCCCAGCGGCTGATGGATGAGCACGCGGGAATGCGGCAGCACCGAGCGCTTGCCTTTTTCTCCGGCGCACAGCAGCACGGCGCCCATACTGGCAGCCATACCCGTGCATACGGTGGCCACGTGGGGCTGCACCAGCTGCATGGTGTCGTAAATGCCCAGCCCGCTGTGCACCTGCCCGCCGGGGGTATTCAGATACAGCGTAATGTCGGCGTGGGAATCCTGCGAGGCCAGGAACAGCAACTGCGCCTGGATAATGTTGGCCACGTCGTCGTCGATGGGAACGCCCAGGAAGATGATGCGGTCCATCATGAGACGGCTGAACACATCCATCTGGGCCACGTTCAGTTTGCGCTCCTCTGTGATGGTGGGGTTAATATATCCGTCGTACACCGACGAATAACGAGAAAGGGTCATCGAATTGATGCCCCTTCCCTTCACTGCAAATTTCTCGAAATCGGTCATTACTTCAGTTCTCTGAATTTCTCCTGGGAAATTTTCTTGGTTTGGAGGGTTACTTCCTCGCGCACTTTGGCAATGGCGGCGTTGTCTTCGCACTGCTCTTCCAGGCGGCGGTACTGATTTTGGTCTTCCAACATGTTCTGGGCCGACGAGGTAATGAGATTCTCCGGGACTCCGGCCATGCCGTACATGGCATATTGGTATGCCACATAAGACTTGGCGGCAGCGAGGATATCCTCGTGGGACACCTTGAGGCTGAACTTTTGCATAATGTAGCCGCGAACCAGCTGCCACTTGAAGTCCTCCAGGAAGCCGGGGAACTCTTTCTCTACTTGCTCAGCAGAGAACTTGCCCTCGTTGGCATAGATGAGCCAGCGCTTGAGGAAAGTTTCCGGAAGCTCCAATTTGGCTTTCTCCAGGAAGTATTTGCGAACATCGGTGCCAAAGCGGTAGTTGGCCTCCTGCTCATGGGAAGCCTTGATGCGCTCCTCTACCTTGGCGTCGAACTGCTCTTCTGTGGTAACGGTGCCCTCTCCGAACATCTTGTCCCAGGTTTCCTGGTTGGACTGGGCGGCCACAAAAGTTTTTACGTTCACCACGGTGAAGTTGAACAGGGGATCCAGATTGGCCAGCTGGGCTTTGTCTACCTTGAGCATGGCGGCACGGTCTGTTTCATTGGGGAAAGCGGCATTTACATCCAATTGGAAGGATTCGCCAGCTTTCTTGCCGATAAAGGCGCCACGGGCTTCTTCGGCCACGTTGGAAATGCTCACATATACGCCTTCGGCCTTGTGGCCCTCGTTGTGGATGTCGGCAATGATGTAGTCGGATTCACCGGCCTTCTTGCCTTCCTGCAGGGAGCCGTACTGCTGAAGCATTTGCTCGCGGGTGCTCTTTTTCTCTGCGGCGGTGATGTTTATCTCGTAGTAGGGAATTTTGTCTTCCTTGCCTACCTCGAAGCTAAGCTCCGGCGTTTGGGCAATGTCGAATTTGAAGGTGAAGTCTTCGCCGGCTTTCCAGGACAGCTGGGGTTGATCCTCCGAGGGCAGGGGTTCGCCCACGACACGAATCTTTTCTTCCTTGATGAAGTTATCCAGGGACTCTCCCACCAAACCGTTCACACTTTCGTAGAGGGCTTGGTCGCCGTAGAAACGTTGAATCATGCCCATGGGGGCCATACCTTTGCGGAAGCCTTTAATGTCGGCTTTGCGCTTGTACTCATTGAGGCGCTTGCGAAGCGGCTCCTGATAATCGGCTGCTGCAATCTCGATGGTTACCTGAAAGTTCAGGGCATCGGGCTGGTTCTTTACAATGTTCATTATAGCTATTAATTAATATTACTTCAAAACGGGGCGCAAAGTTAGTAAAAAAGGGCCGAAATATCAACCATTGCGCTTGGGATAGGCCACGCGGCCATGATAGATTTGCTGCAAGTAGGTCTTGAGCATGCTCTTCATGAGGTTAAGGTCGTGGATGGTAATATCGGCCTCCTCCAGTTGCCCGGCTTTTTCCTTGCCGGCTACAATACCCTCTACAAAACGGTCGCAGGACTCTGGCGAGAAATCCTTGAGCGAGCGGGACGCCGCCTCTATGGAATCGCATACCATGAGAATGACCTGTTCTTTGGTGGTGGGACGCTGCCCGTGATAGTAGAAAGCCGATGTTTGGGACGGATCCCCGCCTTCGTTAAGGTACTTGTTAAGGAAGAACGCGGTGGACGAAGTGCCGTGGTGCGTACGGATAAAGGACTTGATTTCTTCCGGGAGCCTGTGCTCTGCGGCAATGGCCAGTCCGTCGTCTACGTGCCGGATAATGTCGGCGGCGCTTTCCTCGGGCGATTTGCCGTCGTGGTACTTCACGGCCCCGTGATTAAGGCTCTCGTTTTCTACGAAGCAAAGCGGGTTGGCCATTTTGCCAAGGTCGTGGTACAGGGCGGCGGCGCGCAGCAACGGCACATTGGCATCGGTGGCGTGCCCCACGGCATCTACCAGGTTCATCACCTGCAGGCAGTGCTGGAAAGTGCCCGGCGCTTTGGCCGACAGCTCCTGCAGCAGTGGCGTATTGGTATCGGCCAGGTCTATGAGGCGCGTTACCGACACCAGGTTAAAGACCTTCTCGAAGAGGTAGATGAGGGGGTAGGCGGCCACCGTGAGAATGGCGCCTACGGCAATTTGCAGCAAATTGAGCCACCAAACGCCGCTGCTTCCCACGTCTATGAGGCGGAAGGCCAGGAACACGGCAGCTTCTACGCCAAAGAGGATGGCGGCGTTAAGGAATTGGTTCCAGCCCTTGTTAAGACTGCCGAAGGTTTGAATGGTTACCGCACCCGCCGTAAGGAACATCACGAACAGTTCCATGCCGTTCCCGCAGAAGATGAGGAGCGGCAGCAGGGACACCATATACACCGGCAGCACCACCTTTTTGCGGAAGAACGCCAGCAGATAAAGGGCCAGTACCGGGAAGGGCATCATGTATAGGGCTCCCGGGGCAAAACGCTGCATGCCAAAAGTGACAAGGGCCGACAGGACAAAGATGAACAGCAGATAATGATAGCGCTTGCGGTCCCCGAATACGTTTGGGTTGGAGAAATAGATGCCGAAATACAGCACCACCACCAGCGCCAGCGCCAGCAGGACATTACCCAGAATGAGCAGGACACGGGGACCGGAATAGCCGTACACCTTGTTGTACTCTTCCTTGTAGCTGTCCAGGACCTGACCTATCTCGGCGGTAACAATCTCTCCTTTGGACACAATTTTTTCATCGGCCTTCACATAGCCCAGCGTGGGCGACACATAGTCGGCGCTTTCGGCGTGGGTGAGCTCTGTCATGGATTTGTCGTAGAGCAAATTGGGCACGATGGTTTCGTACACGCCCGAGCGGCGGAACAGGGAGTCCAGCGCTACCGAAGGATAGCTTTTGGCCACCATGGCCACCAGTTGGTCGCGGGCATCGGACACTTTGTATACCTCTGAGCGGGGATACTGCGCGGCCCTTTTGTTGCGCTGGATATAGATAAGGTTCTCTGATACCTGGGCGGCTCCCCGGTCCAGTTTTACCTTGCCGTCGGAGATAACGCCCTTGGCGTAAATATCACTCAGGCGCGACACCAGCAGCGGCCTAATGCCGTTATAGGCGCCAAGATCCAGGCTTTGCACCTTCTTGATGGAGGCCGACGTTACCTCTTCCGAGTAACGGAAATACGGGACCACAATGGTGCCGGAGTGGTCTCTTTCTTCCTGAATTTGTTCCTCTGTTTTGAGGATGGGGAAGTCGAACTGGGAGATGAGGGTCTCGTAGGGCCAGGGCGTTCCCTTCTTATAGTCATAATTGAATTTCGCGGTTCTGGGCATAAAGAGCACCAGAACTGCGAAAACCAAAGTGAGCGGTATAAACCGGCGGGGTATTTTAAGCGTCGATATTTGCATAATGCGCATTTTCTTCGATGAAGGCGCGGCGCGGCGGGACATCGTCGCCCATGAGCATGGAGAAGGTGCGCTCGGCTTCGGCGGCGTTTTCGATGGTAATCTGGCGCAGCACGCGGCGGGCGGGATCCATGGTGGTTTCCCACAGTTGTTCGTCGCTCATTTCTCCCAGACCTTTATAGCGCTGTACGGTTACGCCTTTTTCCGAGCCGCGGCCCAGTTCTGCGGTGGCGGCTTCCCGCTGGGCGTCTGTCCAGCAGTAACGCTCCTCTTTGCCCTTCTTTACCAGATAGAGCGGCGGAGTGGCCAGGTACACATATCCGTTGGCAATGAGGTCGAACATATAGCGGAAGAAGAACGTGAGAATGAGGCAGGCAATGTGCGAGCCGTCTACATCGGCATCGGTCATAATGATGACCTTGTGGTAACGGAGCTTGGAAAGATCCATGTGTTTTTCTCCGGATTCGTCTTCCTGGGCCACAGTGACACCCAGTGCCGTGTAGATATTGCGTACCTCCTGGCTTTCGAAGGCACGGTCCTGGGCGGCTTTTTCTACGTTGAGGATTTTACCGCGCAGGGGCAGGATGGCCTGGATGCGACGGTCGCGGCCTTGCTTGGCGGTACCGCCTGCAGAGTCTCCCTCTACCAGGAAGAGCTCGCATTTTTCGGGGTCGTGGTCACTGCAGTCGGCCAGTTTGCCGGGCATGCCGGCGCCGCCCATGGGCGTTTTGCGCTGCACCATTTCGCGGGCCCTGCGGGCTGCGGCACGGGCCGTGGCGGCCAGCACAATTTTCTCTACAATGGTTTTGGCCTCCTTGGGATGCTCCTCCAGGTATTGATCCATGGCGGCGGCGGTGGCCTGCGAAACGGCCGACGTGGCCTCCGGGTTGCCCAGCTTGGTTTTGGTTTGGCCTTCGAACTGGGGCTCGGCCACTTTCACGGAGATAATGGCGGTGAGGCCTTCGCGGAAGTCTTCCGGGCTAAGGGCGTCCTTGAGCTTGGAAAGGAGGTTGTTTTTCTCGGCGTAGTTCTTTAGGGAACGGGACAGGCCCATTTTGAAGCCCTGAAGGTGGGTGCCGCCTTCTATGGTGTGGATGTTATTGACGTAGGAGTAGATGCGCTCGCTGAAGCCGGTGTTGTACTGCAGGGCAATGTCTATGGGAATAACTTTGTCTGAGTTTACCGTAATGGGCTCCGGGATAAGTTTGGGAGCGCCGGCATCCAGGTAATCGATGAATTCCCGCAGGCCCTGCTGGGAGTAAAATACGTCTGAGCGGAACACCTGGCGGCCCGTAGCCTTGCGCTCGCCGTCTTCGGCGGTTTCAAATTCGTCTACCTGCTCACGAAGGTCTGTGAGGGTAATGCGAATGCCCTTATTTAGATAGGCCAGTTCCCGCAGGCGGTTGGCCAGGGTTTCGTATTTGTAGACGATGGTTTGGGTGAAGATGGTGGCATCTGGGTGGAAGGTAATGATGGAACCGTGGTCCTGGGTTTCCCCTACCACCTGCACGGGCGTAATGGGCTTGCCTTTGGAATACTTTTGGACGAAGATTTTGCCTTCGCGATGTATCTCGGCCACAAGGAGGTCACTGAGGGCATTTACGCAGGACACGCCCACGCCGTGCAGACCGCCCGACACCTTGTAGCTGTTCTTGTCGAACTTACCGCCGGCGTGCAGCACAGTAAGCACCACTTCCAGGGCGCTTCTGTGCTCTTTTTCGTGCATGCCGGTGGGGATACCGCGGCCATTGTCCTGCACGCGGATGGAATTATCTTCCAGGATTTTTACATCTACGTCTGTGCAGTAGCCGGCCATGGCTTCGTCGATGCAGTTATCAACTACCTCATACACCAAATGGTGCAGGCCTCTTTCGCCAATGTCGCCGATGTACATGGAGGGGCGCTTGCGCACGGCTTCCAGGCCTTCCAGCACCTGGATACTATTAGCCGAATACTGCTCTTCGGCTTGTTTCATCTCTTCGTTTTCTATCATTTTTTCTGTCTTGATGGCGTTAAAAACGGGTCACGATTAGGGCTTTCCCTAAATCACACAAAGATAGGGAAAAAATTGCTAAAAAACAAGTGGTTTTTTTAGAAGTTCAAACGGGCGCCCACGCTGAACCAAATGCCGTTTTCGGCGTGGAACGGAACGGGAGAAACCGTTTGGTTAAGGAGGTTGCCCATCTTCACCCAAAGACCCAGTTTTTCGGTCATCTGAAGGTCTCCAAGAAGGCCCAGGTCTACCCAGCCGGGAAGCGTGAGCAGCGGGGCGTCTTGGGCTTCGTCCATGCGGGTGGTGCGGTTGGTAATGCCGCTCACGGTAACGCCGGCGCGGATGCGGCCGCCCCAGATATACATGGCTTTGAGCTGCCCGCTAAGTGCCGGCGGCGCAAAGGCGCAAGGCTGGTCAATGGTGGTATAGCGATACAGCAAGTGGCCGTCAATGTCTATGTGCTGCGACTTCCAGCCCACGGTGAGGTCTGTGTATAACTGGTGATAATGCGGGGCATAGGCAATGGTGGGCAGCCATGCCGGAGCTTGTTGGGCTTCCGGGTTTTCTCCCGGGTTTTCTTCCAGCAAAAGGTTGGGCCTGAAACCATACAGCAGGCCGTCTTTCCAATAGGACCAGCCCGCCTTGAGGTCATAACTGAACTTTTTGGCAATGTGGCCGCGCGCGCCAATCATGAGATTGAAGCGCTCGGTGGAATTGGTGAGCGTCTCCTGGCCCAGGAAACCCATTAGATAGGGGTTGCTCTCCAGCATGTCGGTGTACACGTTAAGACGGTCCCCGCCGGTAGCGGCGGCCTGGAGCACCAGGGCGTCGGAGAACAGGCTATAGGAAACATGGGCCTCCGGGAATACCCAATCGCGCTTATTGGCCCCATAGGGAGATTCGCTGGAGCGGAAGATATAGGAAAGACGCACGCCCAGGTCGAAGCGGAATTTGAGCACGCTAAACACATAGCGCGGAATGAAGGCTAGATCTACGGCATACTCGTTGCCGCCCGAAACGGTTTCCACCCCCACGCCCAGTTTAAGGTAATGGGCGCCGAAGTGAGTGCCCACCGTAAGGTCTGACAGGCTGTGAAGCTCCGAGATAACGGAATAGGGGGCATTAGGGTGAGCGGTACCCGTGAGGGCCGATATGCGCGTGCCGGCTTCGTAGGCGAGCGGCGCGTCCTCGTTCCCTTTTACACGGGCCGTAAGCTGGCCGATATGATTGGAGAACTGCCCTATTTTGTCGGCGCCCAGCACATGCTTATAGCGAAGATCGGCGGTGAGAATCCCGCTCCCCCAGCCCAGAACGCCGTCCACGCCGGCATTCGTGTGCATGGAGGCGCCTGAATAACGGGTTCCGTCCGGGACCACCGAGAAATCCTGGATGCCCAGGTTGCGGTAATAGCCTAAATAGGACCGGTGGCTGCCAAAGACGTTCAGATGGAACTTTCCGGTGCGAACCGGTGTCCATACCACATCCAGTTCCGGGTGCGCGGTGTAACCCACCCCGCCGTTCAAATACAGTTTTCCTTCGTGGGTAGCGCGCGGCATGGGCCGCAACTGCACCAGATAGGGTTGGAATTCATAGGCGCCTTTGTAGGGGGTGTGCTGCACAGCATAGTCGAAGTCCAGGTTGAACTTCATTACGGAATCGGGGACTTCCAGCAGCAGAGCCGGCTTGTCAATGCCGCTTGCCTCCTGGGTATAGGTGTTGGTAACCACCACGGTAGGATTCAGATTCTGGGCAAAAGCGCCGGCGGCAATCACAAGCAGCGCGGCCGATATGAGGGTTCTTTTCATACTACGCTTAGTTCAATTTTTTGAGCCTCAGTTCTACCTGGTCCAGGACGTCGTCCTGGTCGCCGGTGGAGGTATAGCCGGAGCGGATGCTTTGGAAGGTGGCTTTGGCCTGGGCAAAGTTGCCTTGCTCGGCGAAGGTGTCTCCCGCCACGATAAAGGCCTTGGCCAGCCAGTAGGGCTGGTTGGTGGCTTTCTCTGAGAAAGCATACACCTTTTCCAGAATGCCGTCGAAGGCACCCCGGTCGTACTGGTCCTGGATTAAACGGTAGGCGGCCTCTGCGCCTTCCGGCGTGGAAGGATCCTGCGCCAGGACGGTAAACTCCTTGAGTGCCTCCTCGCGGCGGCTGCTGGCCTGGTAGGATTTAGCCATCACGTAGCGGGCTTCGCGCGCCAGGGCGGCATCGTCCCCGGCCGCTTCCAAAACGGGGGCAGCGTGTGACAGGGCATCTTCCCACTGGCGGGCGCGGAAGGCAGCGCGCATAAGGCCCACGAGGGCCATGCTGCGGTTGGCTTCCAGCCGGGCGCTCTCATGGAGCTTCAGATAGGCGTTATACGACTTGGCATAGCTGCCCATTTCATAGCTTAGCGATGCGTATTGCAGCAGGGCGCTTTCGCTCAGGCTTCCATCCAGGCCGCCGTCCAGGGCTGCCAGGTAAAGGTCGGCCGCCTGTTCGCGGGCGCCGGTGCAGCGGTAGCATTCGGCCAGATAAAAACGGGCCTTGGCGCCATAGGCGGGATTGGGATACTTCTCCAGGTAGGATTGCAGCGTGCCGATTCCCTTTGCGTAATCGCCGGAGAGGTACACTTGTTCGGCGCTGGAAAAATACACTTCTTCCTTCTGGGCTTCCGTGCGATTGGCTTTTTCGCCCAGGCTGTTTACATAGGCCAGATATCCTTCCGGGTCCTGGCGGGTACGGTAAATGGACTCTATGGCCAAAAGGGCGTCTTCGGCGTATTCTCCGCCTTGCTCCACTACCTGCTTGTAGCAGTCCAGGGCTTCCTGCGGCTGGCCGCCGTTACGGGCAATCATGGCCAGTTCCAGCAGGGCTTTGGTAGAGAGCGAAGGGTCCTGGGTGGTGGCTCTGAGGGTTCGGAAGGCCCTAACGGCATCTTCTTCGTCCTTTACGGCTACATAGGCGCGGCCCAGCTCATAGAGGGATTCCCCGTAAAAAGGGGCCTGGGGGCTGGCTAGTTTGGCATTTTCCAGGAAGTGCACTTTGCGCGCGTTGTCGTTCAGAAGGCCGCTGGCCACACCGGCACGGTAGGCGGGATACAGGTTGTCGGGATCCGGGTAGTCGGCCATTTGCTTTTCGTAGGCGGCTACGGCGGTTACATAATCGGCCTTGAAGAAGTAGCAATCGGCCGTGCGGGTGGCGGCGTCTGAGCCAAAGCGGGAGGCGTCCCCTTCCAGATAATTGCGGAACCATTTGAGGGCTTGGTCGTAGGCGCCTTCCTTGAAATAGGTGTAGGCTATGTGGTAGCTGATGAGCGAACCCTCCGGGCGGCCGTGCAGGGCCGACAGGTTGTACAGGTCTGTGAGAAGGGTGCGGGCATCCTGGTATTTGCCGTCCCGGTAGCAGGCTTCGGCCTGATAATAGCGGGCCAGCTGGTTAAACGGGTCCCTGCGGGGGCTGTAATAGGCGGCGGCTTTCAGGTGCGGAACGGCCGCACGCCAGGAGCCGTTTTGCATGAGTTCGCGGGCCCGCAGGAGGTAGGCTTTCATGTAGTTGGACTGCATGCGGGGCTCCAGCTCGTCAATATGGTCGTAGGCCTCCACGGCGGCTTCGTAGTCGTGGTTCTGGAGTGCGGCCATGGCCATATAGGAGTAAATTTGGTCTCCTTTTTTACCGGTTCCGTACTGGGCAAGGTATGCCTGGAACGGGGCGGTGTCGCGGTTTAGGTCAAAAGCCAGCTTGGCATAATTGTAGGTGGCGTCTTCCTGGATATCGGCCGAATAGGAAAGGGCCGACGCTTCCTTGAAGGCCTCCATGGCCGACACTTTGTTGCGCAGCTTGATGTAGCTATAGGCCATTTGGTAGCTGGCTACCTGGCCCAGGGAGTCGGAGCGGTCCTGCATTTGGCCATAGCTGTCTACGGCGCCCTGCCAGTTCTCTATGAGGTAATTGATTTCTCCGGCATAAAAGTAGTCGCTGCGAGTTAGGTTGGCCTTATTTTCCAGGTTCTTCTCATAGTAGCCGCGGGCTTTTTCCACGTTACCCAGCACCAGATAGCTTTCGCTCATGATGCGGGCCATGTGGGGCTGACGGTCTTCCGGCACTTTGTCAAAGAGGTCTTCGCCAAACTTTACCACGTACTCGTAGTCTTTCTCGTTGAAGCGGCACTCCAGGATGTAGTAGTTGGCCAGGGCCTGGAAACGATGGTCCCGGGCGGCAAGCTGGAACCATTCCGACGCCTCTTTAAAGTTGCCCTGGGCATAATCGATGTACCCCAGCGTGTAGAATGACGGGGCCGAGAAGTCTGAGTACTCCATGCCGTTTATGCGCGAAAGCAGCCCTTTGGCCCGTTCCCACTCCCCTACGCCATAGGCGCTGTAACCCAGTTTATAGGTATATTCGGCGCGCTGGGCGGGATACAAATCCTTGGCCGACAGCTCATTGAGCTGGGACAGGGCTTGCTCGTAGCGCTCCTGGTCAAAAAGATCCAGGGCCCAGAGATAACGCACCTGCGGCGCCAGGATGGATTCCGGGTACTTTTGCAGGTATTCCTGCGCCAGGGCGTGGGCATTGGCGGTCTTCATCTGAAGGGCGCTGAGCGTAAAATAACCTTCGGCCTTACTGCCCTTTTTTCCATGCAATAAATCGGCCACCTGGGCATACATGCCGGCCTGATACAATGAGCTGGCATCCTGCGCCTGTCCCGCAAAGGGGAACAGCAGTAGAAGAGCTGTGGCGGCTGCTATGAGTCTTTTCATTCCTTTTGTATTTCTTGTTGTACACGGGCTTTGCCCGTCACGGGATTCCTAAAGTTACAAAAATACGAAAAATTCCATTATCTTTGTAAGGTTTTGGAAGAATTATCGCTATGGAACCTGTCATTCATTTCAAAGGCGCCGATATCCTGAACGGAGAGAGCACCGTTATCTACGGTCTTAACATGGACATCATGCCCGGAGACTTCGTGTACATTGTGGGAAAGGTAGGTTCCGGAAAAACTTCCATCATTCGCACCATCACAGCCGAAAACCAGCTGCTAAAAGGCCAGGGAACGGCCTGCGGCTTCAATCTGGTGGGCATCAGGCAGCGGGATATCCCGTATCTTCGGCGCTCCCTTGGCGTGGTCTTCCAGGATTTCCAGCTGCTCACAGACCGTTCGGTAGAAGAGAATCTGGAATTTGTACTCAAGGCCACCGGATGGAAAGACCGCGGGCTCATTGACGGGCGCATCTCGGAAGTGCTTGACGCCGTGGGCATGAGCACCAAGGCCCACAAAATGCCCCATCAGCTCTCCGGCGGCGAGCAGCAGCGCATCGCCATTGCCCGGGCCCTGCTAAACAAACCCGCCGTTATCCTGGCCGACGAACCCACGGGCAACCTGGACGAAGAAACCGCCGACGGCATTCTCCAACTCCTTTGCAGCCTTAACCAGACCGGAACGGCCATCGTCATGGTCACGCACAACCGCGCCATCTTTGAAAAATACCCGGGCCGCGTGTTTTCCTGCGTAGGCGAGCAGTGCCGGGAAGTGCTGGAGGAAGGAAGCTCTGCTCAGCTATGACCCGCCGGGAACGTTTCAGCGCCATTGTAGAGTGGTTTGTCCAAAACCAGCCGGTGGCGCAGTCAGAGCTTCATTTTGCCAATCCTTTTCAGCTGCTGGTAGCTGTAATTCTTAGCGCCCAGTGCACCGACAAAAGGGTGAATCTGGTTACGCCGGCGCTGTTCGAGCGCTTTCCATCGGCCTCAGCGCTGGCTTCGGCCTCATTTGAAGAGGTATATCCCTACATTCGCAGCATTTCCTACCCCAATGCCAAGGCCCGGCATCTGATCGACATGGCCCGGCAACTGCTGGAGCGCTTCGACGGCATTGTGCCGGGAGACATCGACGACCTCATGAGCCTTCCCGGAGTGGGACGCAAAACCGCCAATGTCATTGCCTCCATCGTGTACGACCAGCCCGTCATTGCCGTCGATACCCATGTGTTCCGGGTAGCCCGCCGGCTGGGGCTTTCCAACGGCACCACGCCCTATGCCGTAGAGCAGGACCTGGAGCGGCACATCGAGCCCTCGCTTCGGCCCGTCGCCCATCACTGGCTCATCCTGCACGGCCGCTACACCTGCACCGCCCGCAACCCCAAATGCAGCGCCTGCCCCCTCTCGCCCTGGTGCAAGTCCTTCCCTGTTTCGGGCTAGTCCTTCCCCGTTTCGGCCGGATGTTAGCCCCCCCCGGTTTCAGTAAGTACTTGATTGTCAGCATGTTGCTGATATTTCATCCGGCTTTTTGCCGGATGAGATTTCAGCATTGTATTGATTACCAGCGCATTACGCAATCGGCCCGCCAGCCGAATGGATAAACCATTGATAATGAGCCGATTCCTGATATTTCATCCGGCAAAAAGCCGGATGAGATTTCTACAACTTGCTAACTATCAGCGCGTTAGTGTTTCGGAGATCCAGACGCACGCCGAAGATGTGCAGGGTGCCGCCGGAGCGGACGCCCAGTTTGGTGCGAAGCTGGTTAGAGGTTATGGGAATGTTCCGGGCGGTTACTTCGGCCTGGGGATACTTCTGGCCGATTTCCTTGATGGAGCGATGGTTAAGGGGCGCAACCTCCAGGATTTGGTAAACTTTTCCAAAAGGCCGAAGCGCCTCGGGCACTTCCGCTCCCACATACAGATGGGTGTGCCGGCCCAATTTTTTGAGGCCGTAGCGGCACGGAGTGTCAAAGGCGCCGGCCTTGAGCAGCGCCTTGCCGGGCTCAAAGAGCAGTTGCCCCGGAGCGGGTGCACCCAGCGAGCCTTCCGGGCCCGTAGCTGCCATGCCTGCCAGACCGGGGCCAGCACCGGGGTCAGCTCCGGGGTCAGCCATGCCCTGGTCCTGGTCCACGACCATTACGGAGCCGTTTTCATAAACCGTGAGCGCGCACGGGCCCTCATGGCCCCGCTCCAGTAGCAGCAGCAATTCCTTGCACTCGCCGCCGGCGGCCACCACATGCACCGCACTCACGCATCCTAATTGCCTGCATACCAGTGAAATATCGGCCATTGGACTCAGTTTGAGCAGCACCCGGGGGCAGGCCTCTAATAGCTCTGGCAGCAGTTGCAGAACGTTGGGATCGCAGTCTTCCAGCCGGAACACTTTGCGGCCGTCGGCGGCCCGGCGGGCCGGGTCCAGAAACAGGATGTCCGGTGAAAAGCCGGCCAAAATTTCCCGAACCGTCGAACCATCGGCCTCACGGGCCTGGGACACCAGCCGGCTGCACTTGACCGTTACATTCCCAAGGCCCAGTTCCCTAAAATTTTGCTCCACGGCGGCGGCCAGCTGCGGCTGCATTTCGTTGTACAGCACTTCCCCGAACACCTGTGCAAACGCCCAGCTGTCTACCCCCAGTCCGCCGGTAAGATCGGCTATGGCGGCGGGCTTACCCTCTGAAACCGTCGCTTCGCGACCCCTCCCACCTGCGGTGGGCCCCTCCCTCTTATGGGGCCGAGGGTGGCCACAGGTTTCAGAGGGCAAGCCCACCGCCATGGCCGCCACCAACGCCTTATAGCGGGCCGTCTGGGACGAGGAGCATTGCTCGGCCGACAGCCTCACGGGGAAACGCAGCGAGGGCAGCGCCACCCACTCCGGCACCTTCCCGGCCAGTTTTCGTCGGCATTCCAGCGTGGTAAGGGCCACATCGAATTCCGGGAACGCATACCGGTCGCGGGCCAGCGCAAGCTGTCCTAAGTCGTCGGTGTCATGGGCCAGTATAAATTCCTCGAAATGCATTGTTGCAAAAATACAGATAATTATTTATTTTTGTATGATTCATCCCTCAAAGGAGCAAAACACTAAAACACCCAAATATGAAAACCTACAAAGAAGTGGCCCAAAGCTGGCTGGACGGAAATTTCGACGAAGCCACCAAGGCCGAAGTAAAACACCTCATGGACACCGATCCCGTAACCCTGGAGGATGCCTTCTACCGCAACCTGGAGTTCGGCACCGGCGGCCTGCGGGGCACCATGGGCGTGGGCACCAACCGCATGAACAAGTACACGGTGGGCATGGCCACCCAGGGTCTTGCCAACTACATCAAGGCCAATGTGAAAGGCAGCGCCAGCGTGTGCATCAGCTTCGACGCCCGCAACAACTCGGAGCTCTTCGCCCGCATATCGGCCGATGTCCTTAGCAACAACGGCATCAAGGTGTATCTTTTCGAAGGCCTGCGCCCCACCCCGGAACTAAGCTACAGTATCCGCGCCAAGAAGGCCACCGCCGGCATCATGGTCACCGCCAGCCACAACCCCAAGGAGTATAACGGTTACAAAGTATTCTGGAGCGACGGCGGCCAAATTACCGCGCCCGTAGACAAAGACATCGTGGCCGAAGTAGCCAAGATCGAAGACCCCGCCGACGTTCGCTTCGAGCCCGTTCCCGGAGAGCCCAAGGCCCCCATCGAACCCATGGGCAAAGAAATGGACGAGCTCTACCTGCACGACATCCTCTCCCTCACCCTTAGCCCGGAATCGGTAAAGCGTCACCCAGACATCAAGATTGTGTACACGCCCCTTCACGGCTGCGGCGTAAAGCTCATGCCGGAAGCCCTTAACCGGGTGGGGTTCAAACAGATTATCCACGTTCCGGAGCAGGACATCAACGACGGTAACTTCCCCACCGTAGTCTCCCCCAACCCGGAAGAGCCTGCGGCCATGAAAATGGCGCTGGAAAAAGCCGATGAAACCGGCGCCGACCTTGTCCTTGCCACAGACCCCGACGCCGACCGTCTGGGCATTGCCGTGCGTAATGATGAAGGAAAAATGGTCCAGCTCACCGGCAACCAAACCTGGAGCTTCCTCACCTACTATGTGCTCACCCGCTGGAAAGAACTGGGCAAACTAAACGGCAATCAATACATTGTCAAAACCATTGTCACCAGTGAGCTCCTGGCCGCCATCGCCCAAAGCTTCGGCGTCAAATGCTACAACGTGCTCACCGGCTTCAAGTATATCGCCGAAATCCAGAAACTGCAGGAAGGCAAGGCCGAATTCATCTGCGGCGGCGAGGAAAGCTACGGATTCAACCTGGGCAGCTTCGTACGCGACAAATGCGCCCAAATTTCGGGCGTAATTGTGGCCGAATGCGCCGCCTGGGCCGCCGACCAAGGCCTCACCCTGTGGCAGCTGCTCCAGAAGGTGTACAAGGAATACGGCCTGTACGTAGAACAGATGGTGTACATTGTGCGCAAAGGCAAAACCGGCGCCGAGGAAATCCAGAAGATCATGGCCGATCTTCGTGCATGCCCTCCCAAGGAAATTGCCGGCAGCCCGCTTGCAAAGGTCGTGGACTACACCAAGCCAGAGGAAACCGGTCTTCCCAAGAGCAACGTTCTGCAGTTCTTCAATGCCGCCGGCGACGTTGTCACCGTTCGCCCCTCCGGCACAGAGCCCAAGATTAAATTCTACTTTGGCGCCAAGGGCACAGATGCCCCGGCCAAAATTGAAATGCTCAAGGCGCAGTTCATTAGCTAAGCGGGCGGCTTGCCAGGCTCAACTGCTTGCCGCATCCGGGCAGGCCACAGTGTCGGCCACATCCTAGGCCCTTGGTGCCAACCCGGTCAAATAATTACGGGATTTCTTGCAACTTTGCGGGAAATCCCGTATTTTTGCAGTCCTTTCAAGCGGGGTATTAGCTCAGTTGGCTAGAGCGATAGGTTCGCAATCTATAGGTCAGGGGTTCGACTCCCCTATACTCCACCAGAGGCTGCATTCCAAGTTTTTTCAAGGGATACAGCCTCTTTTTTCATCTACACACCTTCTTCGGCCCCCTTCTCCGGCACGTCGGCCATTTCTGCCGCCATTTTTCCGGTACGTCGGCCATTTCTGCCGCCCATTTTTCCGGTACGCCTAAAGTGTTTGATGGCGTCTCACCAATCACTTTTTGCACCTATACCGCCATTTTAGTCATGACTAATAAGTCACTGGTAATCAGCGTGTTGCTGGTTTTAGGGTGCACTTGGATGTGCACCCTAATTATCATATTTAACTGTGTGTCAGACACTTACGCTACAGGGTTAGCATGGCTACCAGGCGGGAAGAGGGCGCATCGTCGGGCATGTTTTCGACCTGTTTTCGTGGCCAACGTCCAGCACGTTGAACCGCTGTGTGAGCAAGCCACTCATGGAACCTCGTGGTGGACAATGCGCTGATTTTTAATTTGTTAGCACAGCGGACGGGTAATAAAAAACAACCCGTCTGCTGTGCTAACAGTATAGTTATTAAGCTATTAGGCACCACGCAATAACGGCACAGTCTCCCTCCCCCTCACAAACAGCGGCCAAAATGCAAAGTGCGGCGTACCACTACCCTCTGGGCTTCCCATCCCTGCCACTCGTGCAGCGTTTGGGCTCGGGGCCTGGCTTGTTACAGCCATTTGTGCAGCATTCTGGGCCGTTTATACTCCAGCGGTGGCACATGCTGGCGTTGCAGGTTGGTAATTTTGTGCCTTACCTGCAACAGGAATCGGCCTCAGAGAGCACAGAGTGTAGCAGGTCTCGCGGTTTTTCCAGACCTGTTACGTTTTGCTGCCTGACCTGCAACACGGCAAGATGCCAACAACGATGTCTAGAGGAAAAGGCCCCTTTATTTTCGGGGTTCCATGTGCACCACAATATGCGACTGCTGCCCAAACCGGGCCTTGATGCGCCGCTCCACTTCCGTGGCTTTTTCGTGTGCGGCATTCAGACTTTGCCCGCCGTCCAGGCGAATATGGACTTCGGCCACGATGCGATTGCCCACGCGACGAGTGCGCAGGTTATGCGGATCTTCCACCCCGTCAATGGAGCGGATAATCTCCAGCATTTCTTTTTCCGTTTCGGCCGGAAGGGAGCTGTCGGTGAGCTCGCCGAAACTGGGGCCCAGCAGGTCCCAGGCCACTTTTACCAGCATGCCGCCCACCACGATGGAGGCCAGCGGATCCAGCACCGTCCAGCGGTTTCCCAGCAGGATGGCCCCGCCGATGCCGATGGCCGCGCCAATGGAGCTGAGGGCATCGGAGCGGTGATGCCAGGCGTTGGCTTCCAAAGCCTTAGACGCAAGTTTTTTACCTTTGAAACGGGTGTACTGATAGAGGAGTTCCTTTACCACGATGGAGATGAGTGCCGCCCAAAGGGCCAGGAGGCCGGGAGAAGGGAGACTCTCCCCCTGCAGCCACTGGGCCAGTTTCCGGGCCCCGCTAACGACAATGCCCACCGCAGCAGCAGCCAGCGCCAGGCCGATAAGCAGCGTGGCCAGGGTTTCGAACTTGCCATGACCATAATCGTGATCCTCGTCCTGCGGCTGGGCGCTGATGCGCACAAATACCAGCACAACAATATCTGTGATGAAGTCGGACAGGGAGTGAACGGCATCGGAAATCATGGCCGCCGAATGCCCTGCCACACCGGCCACTGCCTTCAAGCACACCAGCAGCAAATTGACCACACTGCCCGCAAGGGTAACCCTTGCTATCTCTTTTTCCCGTTTCATGACACAAAGATAGTTTTCCTCTTTCTATTGTACAAGTATGTTGAGGCTCGTATATGCGATTCTCGTTTCAACGATTAGTGATTGTACCGTCCCATTTTGTGAATTCGTGATTATTGATGTACATTTGCATCATAGAGAAATGGATATGACTTCTACTATTACCCAAGAGAAAAAATGGACAGTCCTGTCTTCGGAGTATCTGATCCGCCGTCCCTGGCTCACCGCCAGACGTGACGTAGCCAGGCTTCCGGATGGCCGTATCAATGATGAATACTATGTACTGGAATACCCCGACTGGGTGAATATTATTGCCATAACCACTGATGGGCAGTTTGTCCTTGAGCGGCAATACCGTCACGGTTTGGGTAATACTTGTTACGAATTGCCCTGTGGAGTGATAGAAGAAGGCGAAACACCCCTGCAGGCTGCTCAGCGGGAACTCCTGGAAGAGACGGGCTATGCAGGCGGGCAATGGCAGGAATGGATGACACTTTCCCCAAACCCCGCCACATCCACCAACCTTGCCCACAGCTTCCTGGCAGTAGGTGTAACCAGGGTAGCAGAACAAAGCCTGGATGCTACCGAAGATATAGATGTATATCTCAAATCACCGGAGTATGTCCGGCAGTTATTGGAAGAGAATCAAATCCTGCAGGCCTTAATGGCTGCTCCTCTGTGGAAATATTTCGGGCAGGATAAGAAGTCGGTATAACCCGTTCTTGGTGAATGTGATGGTAGCGTCCCTGTTTCCGGGACGGTACCATCATTTTTGGCTATTTTTGATGGAGCTGTCCCATTTTCCGGGACGGTACCATCACTAATTCAGCATAGCATCGCAGCCCTCCAAAATGTCCTGAAAGGCCTGCTCAAAGTCGCCGGTGTACCAAGGATCGGCCACATCGCGGCCCACACCGGTGTAGGACATCAGCAGGTGAATCTTGCCATGAGGGTCCTCTGGAATGATGCGCCTGATCCAGCGCAGGTTGGAGGCGTCCATGCAGATAATGCGGTCAAAGCGGTCATAATCGGCCCGAGTAACCTGCCGGGCACGTTTGGCGCCATCAAACAGGACCCCGTGCTGCGTAAGGCAACGCTTGGCCGGCGGGTAAATGGGGTTGCCGATCTCCTCCGCAGACACAGCTGCCGATTCAATATAATACTGCCTTTCCAGTCCCTTGGCTCTCACCAATGCTTTCAGGATAAACTCGGCCATAGGACTTCGGCAAATATTGCCGTGACACACAAACAGGACTCTCATCATTAGTTGCCATTCAAAAGACTGTCCAGCATATGAGTTTCGTTGCGCATGGTGCACAGGCTGTCCGGGGAGAGCTCCGGAAGAGCAAAATCGCCCCTGAATAAGGCCTCGCTTGCCTCGTCGGTAGCAGCATAGGACTGCTCATCGGTAAACGCCATCACTTCCTTCTCGCTGATGCCTATGAGGGCCATATTGTTCTTGTTTAGCTCCCGGATAGCAGAAACCGCGTATCTGAGCCATTCCCTGCGCTTGGGCAGGGATTTCATCTGGATTCTCACGGCCTTATTGGACAGGATTTTCGCCGGAAGGGTTTTTCCGGGATAATTCTCGGGATGCTCCATAATAAGGTTGTACTCCATGCTCAGACTCTGTAGCTGTTCTTTCCAGTCGTCCTCGACAGCCCTCAGGGTGGTGTAACTCTTTCCCACATTGTCGATGAACTGAAAACTACCCATGTTTTTCCAGATGTCCGTGTTGCTGCTGAAGATATTCTCAATGGTCTTGTCCGTACTCACGGCATAGTTTGTCATCAGTTCCGCAATGGAAGGCATGAGTGCCTGGTCGGGCAGTTTTTCCACATCGGCCAGGGGAATGTTCAGCAGCCAGTGCGCCAGGGTGTCCTTCCTGGCCACAATAGCATCGCTTTCCTCCAGGGAACGAGCCGACGATTCTATGCTGCTGAGCACCATGAGCGCCGTGAGCTTGCGGTCTTTGTTGCGGTTGCTGTGGTCGATTAGGGCCGATGTGCCGAAGGTAAGGATAATGGACAGCGTAGTGCCGGCAAATGCCACCAGCAGGTCCTTCACCCAAGGATTTGATTTTTTCTCACTTGTCATAGGATAATGCGTGGAAACTGTTTATAAAACCGGTAACTAATTTAAATACAGGCTCGTAGCTATCCCAGCGAATGGTTTTCATGTTGTCGGCGGGGGTGTGGTAGTGCGGGAAGGCACTCCCCTCCTCGTTCTCCAGGAAGATGCAGGGAACACCGCGGACGGCGAAGGGATAGTGGTCGCTGTTGGCCGCCAGAGCGCCGCGATGAAGCGCCTGGAAAAGATGCAGTTCCTCATTCACCTTTTCGAATTTAGGATACTGGCTCATACCGGCATCGCTCACCTCGCAGTACTGAACGGGATTGTTGTCCCCAATCATGTCGATATTGAAAAGGAACTTGATCTGGCTTAGCGGCACTACGGGATGCTCGGCAAAAAAGGTAGAACCCCGCAAATTGGCGTCTTCGCCTGAGAAGGCCACGAAGTACATATCGTATACTGGCCGATGCTTGGCGTAGTGCGCCGCCAGGGTGACGATAGCCGCCGTGCCGGAGGCGTTGTCATTGGCGCCGGGATAATAGACTTTGCGGCCCAGGTTACCCAGATGGTCATAGTGGGCCGTAAAGACATAGCAGGAGTCATGCTTTTCACCTTCCACTTTGGCAACCACGTTGAACAGTTCATAATCCTTAAGGAACTCATGATCCACGTTTAGCTTCACGCGTTTGACTCCTTCTATGGCCTGCGGAGTTACCCAGACAATGGGTTTGTCCACGACCCGGTGGCCGTAGGCCTTAAAGAACTTGATTGGAGCCGCCCAGGTATAAAGCAAGCCTGCATTGGGGCACTCCCCTGCCTTCTGGAGTTTAGAAAAAACCTTTCCGTGTTTATAGGTGAACCAGAAATCACAACACACCAGGCAGCCGGCGTTCTCTGGCCTGGACAAATCGGCCAGCAGCTTATCCCCGTCGAAGTTCAGCGTGTCTACAAAATACACCGGGAACTCTCCGTGTACTCCGGGCGAATACTCGCGCATGGAGAAATCTACGCCTGCGCGGAGTTTTTTCCCATCGGCCCACATTTCCATGGCGCCGGGAAAGGTGTTGATGTCGATGGTGAAAGGCTGGAGGGTTACCTCGTCCACCCCGGCCTTCAGGAATTCTTTTTCCAAATACTTCCCGGCTTTATTGGCGCCGCCACGGGCATAGCCGCGGCCCTGGTACTTGGCGCTGCTAAGTTCCCTCACAACCCGCTTGAAATGCGGGAGGTCCTGCGCATGTACCTGCAGGGCCGCCAATGAGAGCAGGATTATGAAAAGTTTTTTCATATGCTAAGCCACTTTTATATAGGCGATCATTAACGCTACCATGCTTATACTCAGCAATATAAACACATACAGAATGCCGTAGACAATTCCCATCCTAATGGCAAGAGAGAAACACTTTTTCCAGCCCAACGCCAACCACTGATGCAGGTCTAACACCAGCAATGCTAACATGAGAAAAAGGTTGATAGAGGTGCTCTCTCCCCAGGTGAACAGTACCGCAAAAAGCATAAAGAAGCTGAACTGGCACAGGACATAGGCCGATGCCGCCGCCGAGGCCGACATGCCTATCTTATATCGGCGCAAAACAAAGGCCATGGAAAGCCATAGAAGCAGGAACTTCCCTAGAAACAGCGGAATTCCCTGGCTGCGGAGTGTCCCCTCCAGTGCGGCCAGGGCCGTTTCCCCGCGGGTATCCACCTCTTCGGGATGTTTGTCCAGGGTAAGCAGCAAATATCCTTTTTTTACGAGATGAGCCGTAGTTATCAAAAGGGTCTCCCCTTTGCCGCTTATTTCGTTTTCTTTCACGACCTCTTCCACAACGGCATCGGCCGGGTTTTCGGCCCGGCGCTGGACCGGCTGCAATACGGCCGACACCAGCGCAAAGAAAGCATAAAAGATAATGAGCGCCGTAAGCGGGGCCAGATAACGCTCGTTCTCTCCCCGGATATAATCCCTTATCATATACCCCGGCCGCAGCAGCAGGTGGGAGAAGGTGCGCTTGGCATCATCGTTCAAGAATGGTATACTGTCAAAAGCGCCCTTATAAAAGTCTCTTCCGCTTTTTTTCTCTTTGGCCTGGTGCCATGGATTGTACCCCAACTTTTGCCAGATACGAAAGGCACGCAGCCTAACCTTCAAACTATGTTGCATAGACTTAATCATTTTTCCCCCAGCACGGCCCATTTTACAAACGGGATGCGGCGCAGGAGTTCGTACAGCAGCGGGCTAAGCGTGAATACCGCCAGCGTGAGAAGCACATACATGGACCAGGGCGGCAGTTGGGTGTACACCTTCATCATGTAACCCAAAGAGCCTATGACCAGATAATGAACAATATAGAGGCCGAAACTGGAACGCGCCATATAACCGGCAAAGGCCGATGTGCGGTTGAAGCGAGCCTGGAACCAGCCCATGAGCGCAAGGCAGGCCAGCCAGCCGTAGAGGCAGTTGAGCGGGCTGCTAAGGTACTGGGGCGAAGTGTTGTCCTGGCCGAAGGTGGTGACAATGAGGATGCCGCCGGCTACCACGGCGCAGCCCAGCAGCGGAGCCCAGGCCTTCCGCAGGGCTTCCTGCACACGCTCGTGCGAGAACACAAAGTAGCCCATGAGGAACACGATAAAGTAGAACAGCGGTTTGTACAGGTTGTACAGGCCGTCGGCGGTTTCGGGCCGGGGGCTGTGGATGAGCAGCTGTTCGACCGCCCAGTATACCACGCCCAAAAGGATGATCCACACAATATTCAGCTTGCCACAGGCATTCCAAAACCGGCCTTTGTCGTCCAGTTTTCGCACCAGTAGCAGTACCAGCGAAAATAGCCACAAATCCTGAATGAACCAAAGAGGGCCCGTGCCGCTAATAGCCCACATACAGTATTTTGCCACCCCGGGCATCCCGTCAAAGGTCCCCGACTGAGCCGCAACAGCCGTATTGAAATAGCCCAGCATCCATTGGAACACAAAAAGACCGATGGTAGAGGGCACCAGCAGCTTGCGCGTACGGGCCTTGAACCAGGTTTTTGCAGGGTACTTTTCCAGCGCATAACGGGCGCTGATGCCCGCCAGCAGGAACAGCAGCGGCATAAACCAAGGATAAAGGATATACATCACTACATCCTGATACTGCGGACACTCCGGATACGTGCCAAACCCTCCTATCCCGCCAAATACGCCCTTGTTGTTATAGAAGTAGATAACATGGTATAACAATACCAGCAGTACCGTCACCCAACGTAAGTTATCAATCCAGTGTTTTCTCATTTTACCTAATTAAATACGCGCTTGCCGGCATGCCGAAGCATTTGATCTAAAGAACAAAATATATTTCAAATATAACCATTTCCCTTTAGCAAACCAAATTATTGCAAATCGGTCAATTGTTTACTAACTTTGTATCAGATTCACGGTCGTGAATTCGGCCGGTAATGAAACCAGGAGCAGGGCCATTCCCCTCAGGAAGGCGCTCCCTTCACAATCAATACTTTTTATTACGCCGATTAACCGGTCCTTTCCGGGAATGTCGGTGTTACCTCGCATCATACTATTACCATGGAGATACCGCTTGGAAAAACACGGGAAGATATCAAGGCTCGTGAAAGAATTATCAAAGATTTTTATGCCCGATGGATTGCATGCAATCCGTCCAAGGCTGTTTGGAATCAGTCATTGAATGCCGAAATAAAAGTTAAGGGGATTTCTATCAATGAGACATACGAGCACGCCGCCCGCTCGTACGAATCCACTATGGCCGTCATGAATTTGACTGAGATCCTGTCAAACGCAAAGATGGTATCACAAGGGCCGCGAAAGGCCGATGATAAAAATCAGAAAGCATTCTCCCAGGTCTATGTTATGCGTCATAAAGAAGTACGTCTTGTCGTAGGTTATCAGCCGTCCAAAGGCGACTACGTTCAATACAGTATTACGTACAGTAACAAAAACACTCCCGCCGGGAAAACAAAAAAAAGAAAACGGAGAAAAAAAATAAAAGCCGCCTAGGCTGCGACTTTTGATGGGGCTCGAATCAAGCATTAACTCAAAAGGGTTGTCAACCCTTCGGCGAATTCCCCGTGACGATTCCAATGCAAAGGTACAAATAGTTTTTTATTTTACCTAATCAAATATTGTCTCCTTTCCTCCTGCGGGAATTTTTCGATGGCATAGCGCAGCATGGTGCGGGGCATGGTGCGGCAGCGGGGCTCAAGGAAAACTTCCAGCGCCGATTTGTCGCGCTTGCCGGCCTCCCGCAGCAGCCAGCCAACGGCTTTTTGAATGAGGTCGTGCGGGTGGTGCAGCAGAATATCGGCAATGGCAAAAGTGTCGGCCAGCTGCCCGTGACGAATAAAAGTCATGGTGCTCACCATGCCGATGCGCTGCTCCCAGATGGTCTTGCCGCTGCGGGCCAGGTTGTACAACAACGTACGGTCTTTGTCCAGGAGCCACTCCCCCAGCAGCGGATAGCAGGAAAGGTCTACCAGGTCCCAGTTGTTGATGAAGGCCGTATGATTCAAATAGAAATTGACACACTCCTGGCGCTGCGCCTTGTTGTGTTTAAATATTTCTACCAGCGCTAACAGCGCCGCCAGACGCACCTCATGGTACTCGCTGCCGATGCATTCTTCCAGTTCCTGCCAAGTAGTCTCCCGCCAGCACTGCTTCACTACCCCGCGCGTTACCGGCACCTTGATTCCCAAAAACTTATCGCCTTCCCCATACTGCCCCGGCCCGGTTTTGAAGAACCGCGCCAGACCCGCCACCTGCGCAGGATTGGCATGCGCCAACAGCTCGTTTTTCATAACCACCTGATATTCAGTAAATTACACAAAATTAGTCCACGCTAACAGCATAACCAATTTTTCACAACTTATTAACTATAAGTTACTTACGAAGAACACAATGTTTCTATCATAGATCGGGCAACGGCCGAAGAGGCGCCGGCGCCGCCAAGGAGCGTGCGCACCTGATGGTAGCTATCCTGCATGGCGGAGCGATAGGACTGGTCGAAGCACAGCTGCTCCATTTCGGCCAGAAGATTATCCACCGTGAAGTTTTCCTGCAGCAATTCCTTGAAGGCCAGGCGGTCCAGGATAAGATTGGCCAGGGACACGTACCGCACCTTGATGATGCGGCGGGCGATGACAGCGGTGAGGGCGGCCATCCGGTACCCCACCACCTGAGGCGTGCCGATGAGCGCTGCTTCCAGCGACGCCGTACCCGAGTTGATGATAGCGGCACGGGCATGGCGAAGGGCACCGTAGGTTTCCCCGAAGACCACATGCACGTAATCCCGGCCGGCCAGGTAACGAGCATAGTCCTCCATGGTTCTGGCAGGGGCGGCGGCCACCACAAAATGGTATTCCGGGTGGCGAAGATGCCACTCCTTGGCCATAGCCATGAAAGTGGGCATCATGGACTTGATCTCGTTCCCGCGGGAACCCGCAAGAAGGGCGATATAAGGGGCGTCCGGCAACCCGCATCGGCCCAGAAAAGCCTCCCGGGACTCCTGCAGGGCCGGGTGGCCATCTACGGCATCCAGCAGCGGATTCCCCACATAGGTACAGGGCACGCCCCGCTCCCGGAAATAGGGCTCCTCGAAGGGAAAAACAATGAAAAGACGGTCTACCCAGGCCTTAAGCTTTTTGATGCGGCCCTCGCGGGAGGCCCATACCTTGGGCGCTATGTAATAATAGACTTTAAAGCCGGCTTCATGGGCAAACTGGGCTATGCGGAAGTTAAACCCAGGATAATCGATGAGAATAACCACATGGGGCTGCCAGGCCAGGATGTCCTCTTTGCACAGCTTTAGTTTTTGCGAAATGGAACGGGCTTTCATGAGCACTTCCCAATAGCCCATGACAGCGCCTTCACGGTAATCCCGTACCAGCCCCTGGCCCTGCTGATGCTCCTTATAAACAGCTTCCATGAGCCCGCCGCCCCAGAACCGGACATCGGCCGAGGGGTCCTGGGCATAAAGGCCCTTCATGAGATTGCTGCCATGAAGGTCGCCCGAGGCTTCACCGGCAATGATGTAATACTTCATGCTAGAATGAAAGGGCGTTGAGCCGAATGCACTCGTCCATATCGGTGAGGCAGGCTGTCATGGGAACAACGGTTACCCAACCCTGCTCCAGCAGAAGATGGTCGGCGGTGTCGGCGTCTAGGTCGTCGTTCACAAAGGTGCCGCGCATGAAGACGGCCTTTTCCCCGTCTTCCAGGTTTACGCGGTAATGCTGCCACAGGAAGCTGTCGTTCAGCGTTCCCAGGCTGCCTTCGTCCCAGGCCTCGAATTCTTTCTCCCAATGCCCGGCGCCCTGGCGGGCCACCTTCACCCCTTTGATATCTTCCAGCGGTATGGCCGGGAAATTAATATTATAGTACAGGCCCGGCTTGTGCTCCGGCCAGTTGTCCAGCAGTTTTCGCATGATGCCGGGCAGCAGGGCCTGAACGGCCGAAAAATCGGCGTCCGGGCGAAAATCGCACAGGGAAACGCCCACGGCTTTGAGGCCGTTGATGGCCGCTTCCTCGGCGGCGCCCAGCGTGGCGCTGTAGTTGGCCGCCGTAGCGGCATTGGTGCCGTGATTGATGCCGGTAACCACCAGGTCCGGGTTGCGGTGCTCGTACTTGAATTCCAGGGCAAACTTAACGCAGGAAGCCGGCGTGGCATCCAGATAGGTCCACTTACCGGGACTCTCCTCCGGGATGTCTTTGTAGGCCAGCTGTTTCACGCCCAGTGAAACGGCCGATGACATGGCGCTTTGATGGAACTTGGGAGCCACTACAGTTACGTCCCCGAACCCGGACATAACCTGCGCCAGAATGTGAATGCCACGGGCTTTATAGCCGTCGTCGTTGCAAAGTAGTATCTTCATAGCTGCAAAGGTACAAAAAAAACCGACTCTCAAGAGCCGGTTTTTTAAAGTGTTGAAGGGAATTACTTCATGATGACCTTGGCCATTTCGCAAACCTTGTTGCTGTAACCCCACTCGTTGTCGTACCAGGCGCAAACCTTTACGAAGGTCTTGTCCAGCTGGATACCGGCTTTTTCGTCGAAGATGGAGGTACGGGCGTCGCCGCGGAAGTCGGTGGAAACCAGAGCTTCGTTGGTGTAACCCAGGATGCCCTTGAGCTCTCCTTCGGAGGCTTTCTTCATGGCAGCGCAGATTTCCTCATAGGTGGCTTCCTTGGCCAGTTCGCAGGTGAGGTCTACGAAGGAGACATCGCTGGTGGGAACGCGCAGGGACATGCCGGTGAGCTTACCGTTGAGTTCCGGAAGAACTTTACCTACAGCCTTGGCAGCGCCGGTGCTGGAGGGGATGATGTTCTCCAGGATACCACGGCCACCGCGCCAGTCTTTCTTGGAAGGACCGTCTACGGTCTTCTGGGTGGCGGTAGCAGCGTGAACGGTTGTCATGAGGCCGCGCACAACGCCAAAGTTGTCGTTGAGAACCTTGGTGAGAGGAGCCAGGCAGTTGGTGGTGCAGGAAGCGTTGGAGATGATGGTTTGACCGGCATAGGTCTTGTGGTTCACACCATACACGAACATAGGGGTGGCGTCCTTGGAAGGAGCGCTCATGATGACCTTCTTGGCACCGCCCTTGATGTGGGCTTCGGCCAGTTCGGAGGTGAGGAAGAAACCGGTGGACTCTACCACAACGTCTACGCCCAGGGCGCCCCAGGTGATGTTGGCGGGATCTTTCTCGCAGAAGACCTGGATCTTGTTGCCGTCTACGATGAGGTAGTTGCCTTCCACTTTGATATCGTGGTTGAACTGGCCATGTACGGAGTCGTACTTGAGCATGTAAGCGAGATAATCGGGATCCAGCAGGTCATTGATACCTACTACCACGATGTCTTTGCCAAAGTTTTCTACGGCAGCGCGGAAAACCATACGACCGATACGGCCAAAACCGTTAATACCAAGTTTAATCATAGTTTTGTTTTAATTTATTAGTTGTTAAACACTCTTACTTTCAAATGCGACGCAAATTTACGAAAAAAATCTGATAACATACGTATGTTATAGCAATTTTAAAAAAATTTAAATTATTATAACGCCAAATGACCGCCCTGCGTGAATGGGGCAAGATAAAAAGACGCCATTTTTTGCTTATATTTGCATGATGAACGAAAAGAGGCCACCCATATTTCTGTACACAGACGGTGCAGCCAGCGGCAACCCCGGCCCCGGTGGGTACGGCATTGTGCTGCGGTGCGGCACCCATGAAAAGGAACTAAGCGGCGGCTTTGCCTGCACCACCAACAACCGTATGGAGCTTCTTGCCGTCATCCTGGGCCTGGAACAAATTCGCTGGGACAACGCCGAAGTCCACGTATGGAGCGACTCCTCCTACGTAGTAAAAGCCCTAAACGAGGGCTGGCTGGAGCAGTGGAAGCGAAGCGGTTTCAAAGGCAAGAAAAACGTAGATCTGTGGCTTCGCTTCGATGCCGTCTATCATCGGCACCGGGTGGCGTTCCACTGGATCAAGGGGCATGCCGGGCACCCCGAAAACGAGCGCTGTGACGCCCTGGCCGTCGCAGCCTATCACCAGCCCAACCTGCCGGAGGATTCCGGCTACAACTCAGACAATACACTATTATGAGCTTACCCAAACTCGTTGTCGGCATCACTCAAGGCGACAGCAACGGAATAGGTTACGAGGTCATTATCAAATCCCTCTCCGACGAACGCATCCTGGATTCATTCACTCCGGTCATTTACGGCTCGTCCAAACTCATGGGCTTTTACCGCAAAACGCTGCACAACCTGGAGGCCATGGACATCAATGTAATCTCGTCGGCGGCCGATGCCCGCCCTCGCAAGATTAACCTGGTGAACTGCCTTCCGGACAGCATTTACGCCGAACCTGGGCAAAGCACCCCCGAAAGCGCCAAAAACGCCATTGCAGCGCTGCAGGCGGCCGTTAAAGACCTCAAAGACGGTCAAATTGACGTGCTGGTAACGGCGCCCATCAACAAGCGCGCCATGAGCGCCGAAGGCTTCTCCAATACCGGCCACACCGAGTACCTGCAAAAGGAATTCGGCGTGCAGGACGTTACCATGATAATGGTAAGCGACGAGCTAAGGATTGGGGTGGTCACCGGCCACATTCCGCTGCGGGAAGTCCCCGGCAGCATTACCAAGGAGCGCATCCTGGGCAAACTGCGCATCATGAAAGCCTCGCTGCAGCGGGACTTCGGCATTGTAGATCCAAAGATTGCCGTCCTGGGCCTCAATCCCCACTGCGGCGACGGCGGCCTGCTGGGCGACGAAGAGCAAAACATCATTCTTCCCGCCGTTCAGGCTGCCCAGGAGGAAGGCATCCAGGCTTTCGGCCCTTATTCCCCGGATGGCTTCTTCGGCCTGGGCAATTACAGCCGCTTCGACGCCACCCTGGCCATGTACCACGACCAAGGCCTGGCCCCTTTCAAAGCCCTGGCTTTTGCCGATGGCGTCAATTACACCGCCGGGCTGCCCATCGTGCGCACCTCCCCAGACCACGGCACCGCCTACGAAATGGCCGGCCGCGACCAAGCCGACCCCCGCTCCATGATGCACGCCATCTTCACGGCTATCGACATCTTCCGCCGCCGCCGCCAGTACGACACCCTGCAGGAAAACAAACTCAATAAATAGCCAGGCATTTGGGTCCGGACACCGCCATACAGTATTTGCCAGGCGTGGGGCCCAAACGGGCGCAGCTGCTGGAATCCGAGCTGGGAATTAGCACGGTAGGAGACTTAGTGCACCTGTATCCGTTCCGCTACATAGATCGAAGCAGCATTGTACCCATTGCCAGCGTACAGCCGGAACTGGCCCAGGTGCAGGTGCGCGCCACCGTTACCCGGGTGCGGCTTTTTGCCAAAAACGGCGCCGAGCTTCCCCCGGAAAAACTCAAATACAACGCAGTGCACCGCATGTCGGCCATGGTAAGCGACGTCTCCGGTGAAATGGAAATGGTCTTTTTCAAAGGAGTAAAGTGGATGCACCAGCGGCTTGTGCCCGGCAGCACTTTTATCTTCTTCGGCAAACCGGCCCTTTTCAATAATCGCCTCAATATGGTACACCCGGAGGTAGATGCCCCGGACGGCGGCACCACCGGCGTGCTCACCGGCGTGTACACCTCTACGGAAAAACTCAAGACGGGCGGCATTACGGGCCGCGTCATGCTCAAACTCATAGGAACGGCCCTGGAAGAGATTCTTCCCACCCTGCAAGAAACCCTGCCAAGCTATATTTTAAAGGAAAAAGGCCTGGTCCCCCTCACCTATGCCTTAAGGCAAATCCATTTCCCCGTGGACCAGCAGGCCCTTGCCAAGGCCAGTTACCGGCTCAAGTTCGAGGAACTGTTCCTGCTGCAGCTAAGTCTGCTCAAGCAAAAGTTCATTCGCAGCCGCAGCGAGAAAGGCCTCCGGATGCCCCTGGTGGGAGAAGCCTTCAACGCCTGCTACAACGCCCTCCCCTATCAGCTCACCGGAGCCCAGAAACGGGTAATCCGGGAAATCCGGGAAGACATGAAAAGCGGCCATCAGATGAACCGCCTGCTGCAGGGAGACGTAGGATCGGGCAAAACCATGGTGGCGGTGCTAAGCGCCCTCATGGCTGTTGGAAACGGTTATCAGGCCTGCATCATGGCGCCCACGGAAGTCCTGGCCCAGCAGCACTTTGCCAATGTGTCCAAATACTTGCAACCTACGGGCGTAAAAGTAGTGCTGCTCACCGGTAACACCGGGGTAAAAGACCGCCGGGAAATCCATGCCGGGCTTCAGGACGGTTCCATAGGCATTATTATCGGCACCCATGCGCTTATAGAAGACACCGTGCAATTCAAGGCGCTGGGGCTGGCCATTGTGGACGAGCAGCACCGTTTTGGCGTGGAGCAGCGGGCCCGGCTATGGAGCAAGGGTGCCGGCGGCATCCCGCCCCATGTCCTGGTAATGACGGCCACCCCCATTCCGCGCACTCTGGCCATGACCCTGTACGGAGACCTGGACGTTTCTGTGATTGACGAAATGCCCCCCGGCCGAAAACCGGTCACAACGCTGTGCGTGGGAGAAGGAAAGCGGCATGCCATGCACAACTTCATCCGCGACGAGATAGCCAAAGGGCGGCAGGCGTTCATTGTGTATCCGCTCATCTTCGAGAGCGAAAAACTGGACTACAAGAACCTGGAACTTGGGTATGAGGAAATTGTGCGGGCCTTCCCGCTGCCCCAGTATAAGGTAGCCATCGTGCACGGGCAGCAAAGTTCCCAGGAAAAGGACTTTAACATGAGCGCCTTCGTGGCGGGCCGGGCCAACATCCTGGTTTCCACCACCGTAATAGAAGTGGGCGTAGACGTTCCCAACGCCTCGGTCATGGTAATCGAAAGCGCCGAACGCTTTGGCCTTAGCCAGCTGCACCAGTTGCGCGGCCGCGTGGGACGTGGCGCCGAGCGCTCCTATTGCATCCTTATGCGCGGCACCAAGGTTTCCAAGGAATCGCAAAAACGGCTGGACCTTCTGTGCGCCACCGAAAACGGCTTCGAACTGGCCGAAGAAGACCTTAAGCTGCGTGGCCCAGGAGACCTGGAAGGCACCCAGCAAAGCGGCCTGCCCATTACCCTCAATATTGCTTCCCTGGCCAAAGACGGGCTCATCCTCTCCGACGCCCGCGGCTATGCCCAGCACATCCTGGACCTGGATCCTGCCCTCACGGAGCCCCGCAATGCCACCCTGGCACTGGAGCTTCGCAAAGACAAGTACACCACCAGGGATTACTCCCAGATTTCCTAATTATAGCTTAATGAGCGCACGGCCCAAGCGACCGTCTACGCACACGGTGAGCTCCTTTTCCAGGTGCACGTGCCGCAGCCAGGCGGTCTCGTACACGGCCGGCAGGGCATCCAGGGCCGCCACATCCAGGCTGTCATCGCGGCGGCTGTAGGGATCTACGTTCACATAACCGGCATTGAAGGAGGTAAGATTCTGGAAAAAGTGCGTACCCTGGCTGGGATCTACCCTAAATTGGGGCAAGCAGCATTCTACCAACACCTTAGTCTCGGAAATATCGCTCCAGGCCACCGGGACGCCCAGCGTGGGAATGCTGGAGCCCCATCGGCCATAGCCCAGCAGCACATACTGTACCCCCTGGGCACGAAGACGGGCGTTGAGCTCCCGCAGTTCGCTGGCCATTTCCTGGGTTTTCATCTTGTCAAAGGCATCGGCCTTGAGGTACACTACATCCTTCAGGCCTGGAATCCAGCCGGTGCCAAGGGCGCTGCCCGACGTAACCAGGGCACCGCTGCAATCCACGTTTCGCCAGTCCACTTCGGCCTGCAAACTGTCCGACGATATGGGCCTGATTTGCAGGGCATTGAACAGGCCGGTAGAAAGTTCTGCTGCAAATTCCAGCTCTACGCTGCACTGCATCTCGGCCGCGCATATGTGCAGTAGTTCCTGCACGATGGGCGCCAGGGGGAAGGTACCGTAGCGCAGCACGTGGGCAAAGGTAACCGCCTTAGGGCCGTTAGCCATGGGAGAATCTACCATGCGCTGGTTCTCGTAGTCGTAGGTAGAGACCACCCTGCCCAAGGAGCGGAATTTATCGCAATCCACAATGGGAACGCGCGCCAGGTTCACGGCATCGTCTACGGAAGTCTTGAATTTTTCGGCTTTCAGGTCCAGGGCATACATGACCTGCTGGGTTTCGCGCATGGCCAGGTCTGGGGTAGAGGTTTGGAGCACATGCTTGGGATAGGCGGGGCTGAAGCGCAGCACCTGTTCGCCGTCTACCACGGCTTTTCCCAGGCCGTAGGCCAGTTTCACAATTCCGTCTTCGGCTTTTTCATAGCCGATGGGATAGAAATTCACGCTGCGGGCCACGCCGGAAAGCGTAGGGAAGAAATACCCCTGATCCTCGGTGCCGCAAACCTCCTGCAGGATGATGGCCATCTTTTCCTCCGAGATAACGTTGGCCGTAGCGGTAATATAGCCACGGGACGCCGCAAAATACACAGAAGCATAGACGCTCTTGATGGCCTTGGACAACAGGCGCAGCTGCTGGTCCTCGTTCTCTACCGAGGGAATCATGTAGGTGGAATACACCCCGGCAAACGGCTGATAGTAGGAGTCTTCCAGCTTGGAAGAGGAGCGTACCGCCAGCGGCGTCCGTACCACGCGAATGAAAGCGCGAAGAGCCTCCACCAGGTCCTGGGGCAGGTTGGACGATACAAACTCCGACAGAATCTCGGCGTCGGAGATGTCCGAGTTAATCACATATTGCAGGCCGTTTTCCAGGATAAAGCGGTCGAAGTATTCGGTGGCAATTACCAGCGTGCGGGGTACCGTTACATGCACGCCCTCCCACTTTGAAAACAGCTGATGCTTGTAAAGGATATGGTTCAGGAAGGCCAGGCCGCGGGCTTTCCCGCCCAGGGAGCCCTCGCCGAAGCGGGAAAACCAAATGGCATCGTTGAACGTAGAGGGATCGAAGCGGGCCACCACGCCAAGGCTTTGGGAAACGCGGTAGTCGTGGATGCCTGTCACGGCACGGGTGCGGAAGTCTTCCGTGTCGGCGAAAGTGCCATATTTGAGCGCATTGCCCAGTTGGAAAATACCCCTGGCCAGCAGCCAGCGCGATACGTAGTTTTTGCTGCGCATCCTTGTGAGCTGGGGCTCCGGCATGGTGGCAATAATTTGCTCGGCGCCCTGCAGGTCGTGCGCACGGGCCGTCTCATGACCACGGCTATTGAGCACCACAAAATCGCCGAAGCCGAACTCCTGGCCAATATACTCGGAAAGCTCGTGCGTGAGAGTCTTGGAGCGTTTCATGAGGAAACCGGCCCTGAGGCCTTCGGCCACCGAGCGCATGCTTTCCTGCGAGCTTTGCATGAGGATGGGCATCTTGGGGATCTCGCGGCGGATGAGCCGGCACAAATCCACGCCGGCGTCCAGTTTTTCGTCGGCGGGTTTGTCGTTGGGATGCAGTACAAAGCCTATGTCGGAAATGACGCCCAGCATGTTCTCCTTGTAGGTATTGTACAGTTCTACCGCGGCGTCGTAGTTGGTGGCCATCAGAATTTTGGGACGGGCGCGCTTGCGGAAGATCTGCTGCTCCTCGTTCAGGGCATCGCGAATGGCGTCGGAGTTTTGCTGCAGCACCAGCTTGTACAGCAGCGGAAGATAGGTGGAGTAGTAGCGCACGCTGTCTTCTACCAGCAAAATGCACTGCACCCCGCCCTGCAGGATATCCATGGGGGCGTTCAGGCGGTCTTCCAGCAGTTTGATAATAGCAATGATGAGGTCGGTGCTGCCGTTCCAGTTAAAGATGTACTCGAAGCAGGAGCGGTCCCGGTTTTCCAATTGCCTATACACCTCCTTGGAGAAAGAGGTGAGCAGGACCACAGGGGTTTCGGGGGCCAGTTCCTTGAGGTTGTGGGCAAAGGAGAATACGTCCACCTCCCCGGCGTTGTACATGGTAATGACCAGGTCCCAATGGTCGCCCTGCCGGGCCATCTGAAGGGCTTCCATGGTGGAGGAGACGCGCTCGAACACCGGCGGATTGCTAAGGTTCAGTTCCGAGTACTCCCGGGCAATGCGCATGTCCAGCCGGCCGTCTTCTTCCAGCGAAAAGTTGTCGTAATTGTTGCAGACCACCAGAATCCGACGGATTCTCCTGGCCATGAGAGCCCCTGTCTCCATATTATTATACCAGTCCTTGATCGGTCATGGCGCCGGCCACTTTGATGAACCCTGCCAGATTGGCGCCCTTTACATAATTCACTGTGCCATCTTCTTCGGTGCCGTACTTCACGCAGGCCGCATGAATGTCGGACATAATGCGCCTCAGATACTGGTCCACTTCTTCGGCGCTCCAGTGCTGGCGCATGGAGTTCTGGCTCATTTCCAGGCCGCTGGTGGCCACGCCGCCGGCATTGGAGGCCTTGCCGGGCGAATACAGCAGGCCGGCGCCCTGGATCACGCGGATGGCCTCCGGGGTGGTGGGCATGTTGGCGCCTTCGGCCAGGCACACCGCGCCGCCCTTCACAATGTTTTCGGCATCTTTCAGCTCTACCTCGTTCTGGGTGGCGCAGGGAAGGGCTATGTCGCAGGGGATGCGCCAGGGGCGTTCCCCGGGATAGTATGTTGCCTGCGGATATTTTACGGCATACTCCTTAATGCGGCCGCGTCGTATATTCTTGAGTTCCAACACATAGGCCATCTTCTCTTCATTCAGTCCTTCTGGGTCGTAGATAAAGCCATCTGAGTCGGACAGGGTTTGCACGATGGCGCCCAGGCGCATGGCTTTCTGGGCCGCATACTGGGCCACGTTGCCGGCGCCCGATATGTTTACCCGCTTCCCTTCGAAACCCAGGCCGCGGGTTTCCAGCATTTGCTGGGCAAAGTAGCAAAGACCATAGCCGGTGGCCTCGGGGCGAAGCAGGGAACCGCCCCACTTAATGCCTTTTCCGGTGAGCGTACCGGTAAATTCGTCCCGCAGGCGCTTGTACTGGCCGAAGAGATAGCCAATTTCGCGGCCGCCCACGCCAATGTCTCCGGCCGGGACGTCGGTGTCGGCCCCAATATGGCGCTGAAGTTCTGTCATGAAACTTTGGCAGAAGCGCATGACCTCGGCGTCGGATTTGCCACGGGGATTGAAGTCGCTGCCGCCTTTGGCCCCGCCCATGGGAAGGGTGGTAAGAGCATTCTTGAAGGTTTGCTCAAAGGCCAGGAACTTCATGATGGAAAGGGTAACGCTGGGATGGAAACGGATGCCGCCCTTGTACGGGCCGATGGCGCTGTTGCACTGCACGCGGAAGCCGCGGTTAATCTGGACTTCCCCGCGGTCGTCCATCCAGGGAACGCGGAAGATGATGATGCGCTCGGGTTCGGCAATGCGCTCCAGGATTTTCTGGTCCATCAGGTGAGGATAGGCGGTCACATAAGGGGCCACACTTTCCACCACCTCCCGCACGGCCTGGTGAAACTCTACTTCTCCGGGATTCTTGGCCACGATATCGGCCATGAATCTATCCACGTAATTCTTTGTAAACTGATCCATATTTCGTTCTATTAAAACTTACAAAGTTAGTAATTTTCCCGTAAAGTTGTCCATGCTGGTTTTCCCCGGGTTTTTTCTTATCTTTGTATGCCTATGGTACAGGAACTGGTCAATAAGTACATTTTCCTGGTCCAGACCTTCTTGGAGGCCGGGGATCAGGGCCTGCTGCTGCAGGAGGTACAAAAAAAGTGGGAAGACCGCTTCAGTGAGCCCTACCCCCGCCGAAGTTTTCTCAATCACCGCGCTGCCGTGGAAGAAATCTTTGGCATTGTCATCTCCTGCAACCGCCACACCAACCGCTACGCCATAGACAGCGGGGAAAGCGCCGTGGACCGCCGCGCCGCCGTAGACTACCTCATTAACACCTTCACGGTAAATAGCCTGCTCACCCTGGGAAAAGAACGCCTGAGCGGACGGGTGTCGGTAGAAGACATCCCCTCCGGCCAAAAATATCTTACTACCGTTATGCAGGCCATGCTGGAGGGCGCAGGTCTTAGAATGGGCTACCACAAATACATGAGCCCGGAAACCGACATCCGGAACATTCGCCCCTACGCCGTGAAGGAGTTTGCCAAGCGCTGGTACATTGTGGCCTGGAGCGAAGAAGCCGGTGCCCTGCGCACCTATGCCATGGACCGCATTGCCTCCCTGGAGCGCAACGGTCGCAGTTTCATAATGCCTACGGGATTCAACGTAGACACCCTGTTCGAGGCCAGTTACGGCATTTATCTCCCGGAAGGAGAACCCGTCCTTGTCAAACTGCGCACCACCCTCAAGGAGGCCGCCTACTTAAAAGATCTTCCCCTGCACCCCAGCCAGGTTTTGCTGGAACAGGCACAGGACCACTGTATCTTTGCCCTTCGCGTCATTCCCAACCCCAACCTCATTATGGATTTGTGCAAATATGCCGGCCGCCTGGAGGTTCTGGAACCGCAAAGCGTAAGGGATGCCATTCACCAAGCTCATAAAAATGCATTACAATTATATGAAGTTTAATTCTATCTTTTTGGCCACAGCCGCCGCAGCGCTGCTCGCGGCCGCCTGCAACACCCCTCAGATGAAACCACAAGAAGGCTATATCGGCCCGTCGGAAATGGAGATTGACGGCGGCCACATGACCCCGGAGGTACTCCTGGCGCTGGGACGCCTGTCAGACCCTCAGCTTTCCCCAGACGGAAAAACCATCCTTTACGGCGTAAGCTACACCTCCATCCAGGAAAACCGCAGCGTGCGCAACCTGTTCACCGTTCCCGTAGAAGGCGGGCAGCCCACGCAGCTCACCATGGACGGCAAGAGCATTTCATCGGCCCGGTGGTCCCTGGACGGAAAGGCCATCTTCTTCCTGCAGGACGGCCAGCTGTACAAGGCCCCCTACCAGGGCGGCAAGCTAGGGAAGCGCGTGCAGCTCACCAGTGTAGCCGCCGGAGTAGACGACTACCTCCTGTCCCCAGACCAAACCCAGCTCATTTATGTTTCCACTGTCCATAGCGCCGTAGAGGTACCCTCCGACACCGACCCTTCGCTGGACAAAGCCCAGGCCTATGCCACCGAGGACCTCATGTACCGCCACTGGGACCACTGGCTCACAGAGCTCCCGCACTCGTTTGTGGCATCCCTGGAAAAGGGCGTCGTCACCGAGGGACAGGACATCCTGGACGGGGAACTGTTCCAGCTCCCCAACGGTCCTTTCCCCGATGTACAGGACCTTTGCTGGAGCCCCGACGGCAAGTTCATTGCCTATACCTGCAAGAAACTCGCGGGCAAGGAATACGCCTTCTCTACCAACACCTGCCTGTACCTTTACTGCCCCTCCACCGGCGAAACTTCCCAGGTAACCTTCCAGGGCGGCTACGACACCCATCCCGTCTGGAGCCCCGACGGCAACTACCTGGCCTGGCTCTCCATGGCCCGCGACGGCTACGAGGCCGACAAAGTGCGCCTGATGGTGGCCGATGTAATTTATTTTGACGAGCCAGACGGCCACCAGCCCAAGTGCCCGGCCCTTTTGGACGCAAGGGATCTTACTCTGGATTTCAAATACAACGCCGAAGGTCCCGTATGGTCGGCCGACAGCCAGTCCATCTACTTCGCCGCGCTTGCCGAAGGCATCCAGGGCATCTTCAACGTGGTGCCGGGTTCCCCCGTGCAAAGGCTCACGGCCGACAGCCTGTGGTTCGACTTTGGCGCTCCCTTCGGCATCCAGCAGGACGGCACGCTGCTCACCACGTTCATGTCCATGGACTTCCCCACCGAACTGGTGGCCGTGAATGACAACGCCGTGCGGCAAATCACCTTCGAGAACGCACACCTGCTGGACCAGCTGGACAAACACGAAACCCAGGCCCGCTGGCTGGACACCGTGGACGGGCAGAAGATGCTCACCTGGGTGCTGCTGCCCCCCGGATTCGACCCCACCAAAACCTATCCTGCCATAGAAATTTGCCTGGGAGGCCCTCAAGGCACCCTTTCCCAGGGATGGAGCTACCGCTGGAACTACATGCTCATGGCCCATCAGGGCTATGTGGTGGTTCTGCCCAACCGCCGCGGTACCACGGCTTTCGGCCAGCCCTGGTGCGAAGAAATTTCCGGCGACTACATTGGCCTCAACATGCAGGATTACCTCACCGCCGCTAAGGATATAAAGGCCGAACCCTATGTGAGCGGCGTAGCGGCCTGCGGCGCCTCCTACGGCGGCTACAGCGTGTATTACCTGGCCGGTATCCACCAGGATGTGTACGATTGCTTCATTGCCCACGCCGGCATCTTCAACGAGGAGCACATGTACATGACCACCGAGGAAATGTGGTTCCCCAACTGGGACAACGGCGGGCTGCACGAGTATGCCTTTACGCCCGGCCAGACAGGCCCCGCCCCCGACGGCATTACCTTTGGCGGCATCAAGCAGGGCGGCTCCCCCTGGAGCTCCCTTGCGGCGTCCCGCAGGCATTACGGCAACTCCCCTCACCTGCTGGTTCGCAACTGGCACACGCCCATCCTATGCATCCACGGCGGCTCCGACTTCCGCGTGCCCGTCGATGAAGGAATGGCCGCTTTCAACGCTGCCCAAATGATGGGCGTACCGTCCAAACTCATTGTTTTCCCGGCCGAAAATCACTGGATTCTGAAACCCCAGAACGCCTTGTACTGGCATCGCAGCTACTTTGACTGGCTGGACCGCTGGATGAAAGACTAGCGTTTTTTAGCCAGGGCCTCGGCGCAGTTGATGCCATCCAGGGCCGACGAAACAATGCCCCCGGCATAGCCGGCGCCTTCCCCGCAAGGGTAAAGGCCGGGGACGTTTATGTGCTCGAAGGTTTCTGGGTTACGGGGCAGACGCACGGGAGAAGAGGTGCGGGATTCCACCCCCAGAAGCAGGGCGTCGTTGGTGTAGTAACCGTGCATGGTGCGGTCTACCTGCGGGAAGGCACTTCTAAGACGCATGGAAACGTGCTCCGGGAGCAGTTCATGCAGCGGGGCCGACAACGCACCGGGGTGATAGGAGGTTTTGGGAAGGTCCTTTGATTCGATGCCCCGGCAGAAGTCTTTCATGCGCTGGGCCGGCGCCGCCAGAGGATGCCGCGCCCCATGCTCCCGGGCCCAGCGGTACATGCCTCGCTCGATATCCCGCTGAAAATCCATGAGGGAAAAAGGTCCCTGGTAGGAGGCCGGCTGGTCTCCGGGTTCTATTTGCACCACAACGCCCGCATTGGCCCATTTGGAATTGCGGGCGGCGTTGGACATGCCGTTCAGGACCACCGTTCCGTCTTCTGTGCCCGAAGGAACCAGAATGCCGCCGGGGCACATGCAGAAAGAGAACACGCCGCGGCCTTCCACCTGTTGCACAAATGCATATTCGGCCGTTGGCATAAACGGCTGATATTTACCATGATACCGAATTTGATTAATGAGCCACTGCGGGTGCTCCACCCTCACGCCCAGCGCAAAACCCTTGGCTTCCAGCGCCCAGCCTTTGGCCTGGAACAGCTCATAAATATCCCGGGCCGAATGCCCCGTGGCCAGAATTACCTGAGGGGCCTCAAACACCTTTTCCCCGCAGCGAACCTGGAAGCCGCCCTCCGCCTTCACAATGTCTGTGACGCGGCTGTCAAAATGATACTCCCCGCCGTGGTCTTCAATGCATCGGCGAATGTTTTTTACCACCTCCGGCAATTTGTCGGTGCCAATGTGCGGGTGGGCGTCTATGAGGATATCGGCCGATGCGCCAAAAGCCACCAGCTGATGCAACACTTCACGAATGTCGCCGCGCTTGGAGGAACGGGTGTAGAGCTTTCCGTCGCTGAAGGCGCCGGCGCCGCCTTCCCCGTAGCAGTAGTTGGAATCGGGGTCAATGACTCCCTGCATGGAGAGCCGGGCCATATCCACTTTCCTTCGCTCCACATCTTTTCCCCGCTCCAGCACTATGGGCCTCAGGCCCAGCTGCAGAAGTTTCAGGGCGGCAAACATGCCGGCAGGCCCGGCGCCAATCACCAGTACGGGGCGGGCGTCATGCACCTCCTGGTAGGGCGCCACTTTATAGGGCTCATAAGGTTCGTTTTGCCTGTAGGCCTGCACGCGGTACCTATACAGGATATCCTGCCGGGCATCTACACTTCGGCGCACCACTTCCACGTGCCCCACCTTTTCCGGAGTTACGCCCAGCGCCTTGGCTGCAGTTTCTTTTAGCTGGGCCGGCGTGAGCTCTTTTCCTATCTTCTGTGCTATTTCGAATTCTTTCATGCAGCCTCAAAAGTAGCTATTATTCATCAGATATGCAAGTTGCCCGTTTTTTCACTATCTTTGCATTCCTATTTGAAAAGCCATGGCAAGCATTATTCTGGGCATAGAATCTTCCTGCGACGACACTTCGGCCGCCGTGCTGCGGGACGGCGTGCTGCTGTCCAATGTCATTGCGTCCCAGCAGGTGCACAAGGACTTTGGCGGCGTGGTGCCGGAACTGGCGTCCAGGGCGCACGAGCAAAACATTGTGCCCGTGGTGTCGGAGGCGCTGCGAAAAGCCGGCGTCACCGCACAGGACCTCACAGCCATCGCTTTCACCCGCGGGCCCGGCCTGCTGGGGTCTTTGCTGGTGGGCACTTCTTTTGCCAAGGCCCTGTCCCTTTCGCTGGACATTCCCATGGTCATGGTAAACCACCTGCAGGGCCACATCCTGGCGGGCTTCGTCCGGCAGCCTGGAGTGGAGGTGCGGGAACCTTCCTTCCCGTATCTGTGCCTGCTGGTTTCGGGCGGAAACTCCCAAATTGTGAAGGTGAGCAGCCCCCTGGAATACGAAATCCTGGGCCAGACCATCGACGATGCCGTGGGCGAAGCCTTTGACAAATGCTCCAAGATGCTGGGGCTGGGGTATCCCGGCGGCCCTGTGATCGACCGTCTGGCCAAGCAGGGAAACCCAGACCGTTTCCATTTTGCCAAGCCCAACGTCCCGGGCCTGGACTACAGCTTCTCCGGCGTCAAGACTTCCCTGCTCTATTTTGTGCGGGACCAGCTGGCCCAGGACCCTCATTTCCTTGAGAACAACAAGGAAGACCTTTGCGCCAGTTTCCAGAAAACGCTCATCGACGTGCTCATGGGCAAACTTATTCGCGCCGCCAAGGAAACCCGCATCCGGGAAGTTACCATCGGCGGCGGCGTATCGGCCAACAGCGGCCTTCGCGCCCGTATGCTGGAAGAAGGCGCCCGGCGCCACTGGAACGTGTACCTGCCAGAATTCAAATTCACCACCGACAACGCCGCCATGATTGCCGTGGCCGGCTGGTTCCAGTATCGCGCCGGCGTGCGCACCCCCCTGGACGTCGCCCCCGTCTCCCGCCTGGCCGACTTCTAATCGGCCCCCATTCCAGCCAGGCCATAGCGTACATCTTTGCCATTTTTGTACCCGCTATGGGGCAATAATTATAAAATAATTATTAAATTTGTAGATTAGAGTTATTCTACCCTGGCGGCACATGAAAAAGGCGCTCAAAATACTGGGCTGGACCCTGGCGGTTGTCCTCCTGCTCCTTACGGCAGGGGCTGTTGCGGTGCAGTCCAGCGCCGTCCAAACCGCCCTGGGCAAAAAAGCCGTGCAGTTGCTGCGCGGCCGCCTCACCAACGCCGATATCCAGGTGGGGTCCATCACCATCAGCGGCGCCAGTGCCATCGTGCTCAAAGACCTTGTGGTTTTGGACTTGCATCCGCAGGTTCCCGGCGCCGATACCATCCTGAGTGCCGGCCTGGTTAGCGCACGTTTCTCCCTTGCCGGGTTCTTTCATGGAACGGGCGCCTACGTGAGCCGGGTCCATGCCCGGGACGCGCTGTTCCAGCTGGTTATGGAAGAGGATCCGTATACGCCCGGCGACACCCGCACCAACATCCATCGCATTTTCAACATCCCGCCCAGTGACCCGGAAAAACCGGAGCCGCATTGGGGAAAAATCCTTAGCGCCAGGAAACTGAGCGTTCAGAACGTGCGCTTCAATATGTTCAATCCACCCATGCGTCAAAGGCTCCAGGAAGAGGATTTCCCCTTCCAGGAGGGCGTGATAGACTGGACCAATCTTCATATAGTGGTAGATTATGTGAAGGCGCATGGTATAAAGATTGCCGACGACCTTATCCTGGGAAGCCTGGACAGCGCCCGTTTCAGGGACACCGAAACCGGGCTGGAGATTCTGCAGGCATCGGCCAGCAAGTTTCGCGTAGGAAAAAGCATTTCCCGCGCCAACAACTTGCACATCCTGGAAAAGGACACGGAAATCATAGCTCCCAGGCTGGTGCTGGAAGGTGGTCTGGACGATTACTCGGAATTCATGGACCAGGTTTACCTTCGCGTCCACGTTGCCAAGGGAACCCATTTCAGCACCTCTACCCTAAGCCATTTTGCTCCCCACATGGACCAAATGAACTTCCGGGGCAAGTTAGTGGGAAAAGTGCAAGGCTTTGTGAGTGACCTTAAACTGGAGGATGTATGGGCCGAAGACCTGGACAACGGCGTAACGGCGCATGTCACCGGCACCATTGTGGGGCTCCCGGACATTGAGCAAACCCTGTTCGACCTAAGAGCAAAGGAATTCTCCTTCACGCTCAAGGGTCTGGGAGGCTTCGTAAAAGCCTGGGCCCCGCAAACCAGCCTCGATTTAGGTTCTTTTGCACCCGGCCAGCGCTTTACCTTCACCGGGCAGGGCAAGGGGCCCCTGAACCGACTGGCCGTAAACGGAAAAGCCAGTTCGGCCATTGGCCAGCTGAGCGCCAACCTAACTCTGCGCAACACCGTAGACGAAGTACGTCCCATCATCATAGACGGCACCCTGGACACCCAGGACCTTAACCTGGGCTCCATTCTGGGCACCGACGCCCTGGGCCCGCTTACCCTAAGAACCGGCCTGGAAGCCAGCTTTAAGCCTGCCGGCCCAGAGGTTCGCATAGACTCCCTGCACGTTAACCGCCTTAACGCCCTGGGATACAACTACACCAACCTGTCGGCCGCCGGCACCTATGCCCAAAACGCCTTCGACGGGCGCATCATAGCCGCCGACCCCAACCTCAATTTCCTGTTCCAGGGGCTATTCAACCTTTCTCCCAAAACCAAAAACGCCGCCTATCAGTTCTATGCCTCGCTGGGTTACGCCGACCTCCACGCCCTGCACATAGACAAACGCGAACGTTCCAAAGTGAGTTTCCAGGCATCCTCCAACATTATTCGCACAGAGTCGCGCGACATGCTTGGAGAAGTTACCATCACAGACCTTTCGCTGGAGAGCGACACCGGCTACCATAACCTGGGAAACATTTCCGTGCAGGCCCACGCCAACGACAACGTGCACCGCATTCGCCTGGACTCCCGCTTCCTGGAAGGCTCTTTTGTGGGAGAAAAATCGGTCCTGGATTTTGTGAACGACCTGCAAAACCTTATCCTGGACCGGGAGCTGAACGCCCTTACCGGAAAACCCGCCAAAAAGTGGGACCATACCACCTACGACCTATCCCTCAAACTGCACGACGCCCATCAGCTGCTGGAATTCCTGGCCCCGGGCCTGTATGTTGCCAACCCGTCCAGCTTCTCCCTCAAGGTAGACCGTAATGGCCGCCTGAAAGGCCAGGCCAAGTCGGACCGTCTGGCCTACTACGACACCTACATTAAGGATATGCGCATGTCGCTGGACAACGGAAGCGACGTTCTGGGGGCCGAAATAAAAGGATCGGCCATCGCCCTTGCCGGCGCACTGGTGAAAAATAACCGTTTCACCCTCTACGCCAACGACAACCATATAGGCCTGGGCTACACCTTCGACAACGCCGAAGAGCTGGATACCCGCGCCGAGGTTTACTTGTCGGCCGACCTTAGCCGCGACAGAGACGGCCTGGCCATCAATGCCCGCGCCCTCCCCTCCAACATCTACTACAACGGAAACGGATGGGGCCTTTCCTCCGGCGACATCATTTACAAGGGCGGCAACCTGAAAGTGCATGAGCTCATGGCCCGCCACGAAGACGAGCAACTGCGCATCGACGGCGGCATCTCCCCCAAACAGGCCGATACGCTAAGGGTAGACATGCACAAATTTGACGTGAGCCTCCTCAATACGCTCACCGGAGGCACGCCGCCCATCGAAGGCCTGGCCAGCGGAAAAGCCACCCTCGTCTCCCCCACCACCCCGTCCTTCGGCCTGCTGGCAGGCATCGTGGTGGATTCTACCCGGGTGTCGGGGCACCGCATGGGACAGCTCACCTTGTCCAGCGCCTGGGACGAAACTGCCCGCCGCTTTGTGGTGGAAATGCGCAACCTCCTGGACGGCCGCAGCACCATAGATGTAAAGGGCTACCTGCAACCCGCCGGCGGCCGCATACACGCACAGGCCCAATTGGACGGCTTCAACCTGGCCTATGCCTCTCCCTTCATGGAATCCATCTTCACCCGCTTCTCGGGGCAGTTGACCGGTGAATTATGGGCCGACGGAACGCTAAGGAATCTGCATCTGGGCAGCAAAGACGTCCGGCTCAGTGAGGGAGAACTGGAACTGGATTACGCCCGGGTACCCTATAAAGTAGAAGGTGCCCTTAGCCTGGACGAGAACCACCTTACCTTCGACACCCTTACCCTCCAGGACGGCGAGGGCGGCACCGGAACCATTACCGGCAGCGTGCTGCTGGGCGGCTTTAAGGAACTGGGCCTGGATACCCATGTCCAATTTGACCAAATGCACGTACTGGACCTGCCACGAGGCGTAAATTCCTCCATGTACGGCAATGTCTATGCATCGGGACGTGTAAACATTACCGGCCCCCTGAACAAATTGCTGCTGGACATTGACGGCACCACCGCCAAAACCGGCGACTTCCATCTGCCGCTGGGGTCGGGCGGCAGCAAGCGCTCCAGCGAGATGCTTACCTTTACCCAGCCGCCCAAGGAGGAAGTCATCGACCCCTACGACCAAATGCTCTCGCGCCAAAAGAAGACCACCAAAGGAGGAGCCAACGACATGACTGTCAAGCTGCGCGTGCAGGCCACGCCGGAGGTAATGGCCTATATAGACATGGAAGAGAATTCCCTGTCGGGGAACGGCAGCGGCGTCATCGAACTGGAAACGCACCTGCTGCAGGAAAGCTTTGCCCTGGGAGGCTATTACACCCTGCAGGGCGGAAGCTTCCATTTCTCGGCCATGAACCTGGTAAGCCGCGACTTTACCATCCAGGACGGCAGTACCGTTCGCTTCAACGGAGAAATTATGGACACAGACCTGGACGTCAAAGGCCTGTACACCACCAAAGCCAGCCTGGCCTCCCTGGTTTCCTCCGACGACGGCTCTTCCAGCACCCGGCGCACCGTGAACTGCGGCATCAACATCTCCGGCAAGCTTCGCAACCCCGAGGTCGATTTCACCATCGACATCCCCGACCTTAGCCCCAGCATCCAGGACCAGGTAGAAAGCGCCCTTAACACGGAAGACAAAGTGCAAAAACAGTTCGTTTACCTGCTGCTGGCCGGCAGTTTCCTGCCCACGGAAGAGAGCGGCATTACCTCCAACGGCTCGGAGGTACTATTCTCCAACGTGTCCAGTATCATGAGCGGACAAATCAACAACATCTTTGAAAAACTGGAGATTCCCCTGGACCTGGGCCTGAATTACCAAAGCACCCAAACAGGCAGCAACCTCTTTGACGTTGCCGTCTCTACCCAACTGTTCCACAACCGGGTTATCGTGAACGGCACTGTGGGCAACAAACAGGTGTATGGGGTTTCCACCAACGAGGTAGCCGGCGACGTAGACATAGAAATCAAACTGAACAAAAGCGGGAACCTGCGCCTAAATCTCTTCTCCCATTCGGCCGACCAATTCTCCAGCTACCTGGACAACAGCCAGCGCAACGGCGGAGGTATTGCCTATCAACGGGAATTCAATTCCTTTAGCCAGTTCTTCCGGGAATTGTTTGGACGGAAAAAGCGCGGCACCACCAATAACCCCTACCGCCAAATTCAGCAAACCACCCTGCAAATCGATGCAGCCGGCAAAGCCCACCCCGAGCCATGACCACCCACGGAAAACTGTATCTCATCCCCTCCCCCCTTGGCGAAGGCGCCCCCCAGGAAGTACTTCCTGCTGGCGTCCTGGCCATTTTACCCCGGCTCCGCTGTTTTGTGGTAGAAGAAGTGCGCACCGCCCGCCGCTTTTTGTCGGCCGCCGGCCTCAAGGGGAAAATTGCCGACCTTGAATTCCACGAGCTCAATGAGCACACCCATCCCCGGGAAGTGGAAGCTCTCCTGCCGCTTTTTGCCGATGGGCAGGACGTAGGGCTCATCTCCGAAGCCGGGCTTCCCGCCGTGGCCGATCCAGGCGCCCAGCTCGTAGCCCTTTGCCACGCCCACGACATTGAAGTGGTGCCCCTGGTGGGACCCTCCTCGCTCATGCTGGCCCTCATGGCCTCGGGCCTGAACGGCCAAAGCTTTGCCTTCGCGGGATACATCCCCGCCAAGACGGAAGAGCGCCGCGCCGCCCTCAAAGCCCTGGAAAAAAGAAGCGCCCAGGCCCGCCAAACGCAAATTCTCATAGAAACGCCCTACCGCAACGACGCCCTCCTGGCCGACATGCTCCAGTGCCTGGCCCCCCACACGAAAGTGTGCATCGCCTGCAACCTCACCTGCCCGGACGCCCTCATTAAAACGCGCACGGCAGCCCAGTGGAAAGAGCATCCCGTTACCATAGGCAAACGTCCCTGCGTATTCCTACTTCTCGCATGAAAATAGCCTTCACAACGCTGGGCTGCAAGCTCAATTATGCCGAAACCTCCACCTACGAAAGGGGCTTCGTGGCCGCCGGCTGGGAAGTTGTGCCCTGGAATGCGCAGGCCGATGTGTACCTGGTAAACACCTGCGCCGTTACCGAAACCGCCGAGAAAAAGTCTCGCAACCTCATTCGGCGCGCCCATAAAACCGCCCCCAGCGCCCGCATCATAGTAACCGGCTGCTACGCTCAGCTGCGCAAAGAACAGCTCCTGCAGATAGAAGGCGTATGGAAAGTCTTCGGCGCCGATGAAAAGGCTTCGATTATCCCCGAAATTGCCGAAATGGAAGGGGGTGTTGCCTCTGAAACCTGTGGCCACCCTCGGCCCCATAAGAGGGAGGGGCCCGCTGCCGCAGGCAGTGGGAGGGGCCGTAGCGAAGCGGAGGCGGTTTCAGAGGCAATACCCCCTGCAATGGAGGCCTACTCTTCCGGCGAAAGAACACGCTCGTTCCTGAAGGTGCAGGATGGATGTGATAATTTCTGCGCATACTGTACGGTGCCTTTTGCCAGGGGACGAAGCCGTAACATTCCCATTTGCGCCGCCGTGAAGGCCGCCCGGGAGATTGCGGCAAAAGGGATTCGGGAGATTGTGCTCACAGGCGTAAACACCGGAGACTTTGGGCGCACTACGGGAGAGTCGTTCCTGGATCTTCTGAAGGCCCTCAATGAGGTGGAAGGAATTGACCGCTACCGCATTTCCTCCATCGAGCCCCAGCTCATTACGCCGCAAATCATTGACTGGATTGCCAGCGGCACCAAATTCCAGCCTCATTTCCATATTCCGCTGCAAAGCGGCAGCGACACCCTGCTGCGGCGGGTTGGCCGGCACTACGACACCGCACTGTTTGCCTCCCGCATAGACTACATTCGGCAGGCCATGGAAAAGCCGGGAGCACCCCGGGTGTTCTTTGGCATAGACGTCATTGTGGGCCTTCCCGGAGAAACAGAGGAACTTTTTCAGCAGACTTACACTTTTCTCAAGGAGCGCATTAAACCCGCTTTCATTCACGTATTCCCCTACTCCCGCAGGCCTCTCACCCGCGCCGCCCAGTGGGAGGGTCAAGTGCCAGACAGCGTTAAGACGCAGCGGGTAGCCCGCCTGGAAGCCTTGTGCAAGGAGCTCCATGAGGACTTTGTCCAAGCGCATCGGGGCATTCGCGAAACGGTGCTGTGGGAGTCTTCCCAGAAAAACGGCGTCATGGGCGGCTACACCGGCAATTACATTCGGGTAGAGCGTCCCTTCGACCCCGCACGCATAAACACTTTGGAGGAGGTAATGCTATGACCCAGCTAACTTTTTTAGGAACCGGAACCTCACAGGGCGTGCCCATCATTGCCTGCCAGTGCCGGGTATGCAAGAGCCAGGACCCCAAAGACAAAAGGTTCAGGGCGTCGGCCTTTGTGCGGCATGGCGGGAAGAATATCCTCATCGATGCCGGCCCCGACTTCCGCTCTCAAATGCTCTCGGCCGATATTCGGCACCTGGACGCTATTCTCCTCACCCACAATCACAAAGACCACACAGGTGGCCTGGACGACGTTCGATCCTTCAATTATATAGACCGCAAAGCGGCCGAAATTTACTGCGAGGAACGGGTGCTCCAAACGCTAAAGAATGACTACGCCTACGCCTTTGCCCAGCATAAATACCCCGGGGCGCCGGAATGGCACATCCATCTCATCGATGAGCGTCCCTTCGGCCTGGAAGATATCAGCGAATGCGGAGACCTGGAATGGGTGCATGACAAAGGCTACTTTTACCGGCAGCCCGACGGTTCCCTAAGGCCGTCAGACAACGCCATTGTGGAGGCCTCCCACGACGCCCCCGACATTATCCCCATCCGCGGCTACCACGACCAAATGCCCGTGCTGGGATTCCGCTTCGGCCGCATTGCCTATCTTACCGACTTTAGCGCACTGCCCCAGAGCGAATATGCCAAACTGGAAGGGCTGGAGCACCTTACGCTCAATACCGTGGGCTATCACCCGCACCATTCCCATTTTTCGCTGGACCAGGCCCTGGAAGTAGCCGCCCGCATTGGCGCCGCCCACACATGGCTCACCCATCTTAGCCATGCCTTCCCTCCCCATGAGGAGTTTTGCCGGCAGCTGCCGCCTACGGTACAGCCCGCCTACGACGGCCTTACCATCCACGACTGATTTCCATTAAACTGAAACCTATCCTATATGACACAAGACGCACTTCTTCAAACCATCGACAGCATTCAGGTGAGCCTGAATGCCGGTGGCATGAACACCATTAACATTATCCTGGCATTCGTCATGTACGGGGTGGCGCTGGGCATCAAGCCGCGCATCTTTGTAGAAGTATTCAAAAAGCCCAAGAGCGTGCTCCTGGGCATGCTGTGCCAACTGGTTCTGCTGCCGGCCCTCAGTTGCCTGCTGGCCGTCCTGATGACTGGATGGATATCGCCCATGATGGGCCTGGGCATGATTCTGGTGGCCTCCTGCCCCGGCGGCAATATTTCCAATTTCATGAGCTCCCTGGCCAAAGCCAATGTAGAGCTTTCGGTGAGTCTTACGGCCATTTCCACCGCGCTGGCGGTGCTGCTCACTCCCTTCAACTTCTGGTGCTGGGGCACGCTGTACCTGCATTCGGCCGGAGTAGCGGCCAGCATTCCCACCCTGGTCATTCCCCTGTGGGACGTATTCAAGACCATCTTCATCCTGCTGGGCGTTCCGCTGGTGCTGGGCATCCTTACCAGCCAGTTCCTTCCCAAGGTGGCCGATGCCCTTAAAAAGCCCCTTCAGTGGCTTTCCATCATCATCTTCATTGCCATGGTAGTGCTTGCCTTCCGCAGCAATCTCGAGGCCATCCTATTAAGTTTCAAGTATATTTTCCTGGTGGTACTGCTGCATAACCTGCTGGCGCTGGGCATTGGCTATGGAGTGGGCACTCTGGCCAAGGTTCCCTTCCGCGACCGCCGCACCCTTACCATCGAGACGGGCATCCAAAACAGCGGCCTGGGCCTGGCCCTCATGCTGGGAACCAGCCTTTTTGCCGGCTTCCCTCCCTATGGCGGCATGATGGTCATAACCGCCTGGTGGGGCATCTGGCACATTGTCTCGGGCCTCACTGTAGCCACTCTCTTTAACCGAAGCAAAAAGCATGACTGATACCAAACTGAACGCCCCCCTGGGGGTGCTTGTGCGCCTGCTGCTCTGGCCCAAAACCCACTATCTGGATCCTTCCCGCAAGGGAGAGATTCTCTCGCTGCCTTCTATCGTCATTTGCAACCACACCTGCCACCTGGACGGCCCCATCCTGAACACCGTCATGCTGCCCCACATTATGCACTCGCTGGCCGCCAAAGACCGTTTTGAGCAGCCCAGCTTTGGCTTTTTCCTGCGCCACACCGGCTGCATTCCCATAGACCGGGAAAAGGCCGACACCTCCTGGCTGCACGAATCCCTACGCGTGCTGCGGCAGCAAAAGGAAAATGTGGTTATTTACCCCGAAGGAAGGCACGGGGAACACCGGAAACAACTGCCCTTCCATCCGGCCGTCATTACCCTGGCCGTGATGGCACAGGTCCCTATAGTGCTGGTCTACCAGGACGGCCCCGCCCGCTGGCTGCACCGCAACCACCTTATGATTGCGCCGCCCTTTCTACTCCCCGCCCCCACAGCCGGCCTCACCGCCGATTACGTAACCGAGCAAACCCATTTCCTGGAAGACAAAATGAAGGAACTCATGAACGCCTTCATTGCCCTACAAGAGCAGTAGCCCATGGAAGTATCCAACGCCGTTACCGACCTTGTCATTACCGCCGTATGCTGGAGCGCCGCGGCGCTTCTTCTGCGCTCATGGCCCGCTCCCCGCAAGGGATGGCAGCGCTGGTACCTGGCGTTTTTTCTGCTCATGGGGCTGGGAACCCTTTGCGGCGCCACGCTAAGCCACGGATTCTCGCACATCTTTACGGCCCCGGTTTTCAAGTATCCCAACTGGCTGTGCAATATAGCCGCCCTCTCCTGCTTTGGAATGGCGGTCATTGAGCGCTCCCATGCCGTTTCTCCCCTGAAAAGCCGCACACTCCTTCACGGCCTGCTCCTGCTGGAGACCCTGGGCATGCTGGCCTGGACCTTCCTCTCATACTCCTTCTTACCGGCCAAAGTACACATTGGCCTGTGCCTGCTGGCCCTGAGCCTTCCGCTGCAACTGCGCCGGTGGGGCGCCCGTGAGAGCAAGTTCATCCTGGCTGTCACGCTCATGATGCTCCTCATTCCCGTGGTGCTGGTGCTCCACTGGAGCCCTGCCCCCTGGCTGGATACCAACGATGTGAGCCACCTAATAATAGCAGCGGCCATGTACGTAACATACATGGCCTGCCGCGAAAGTGTGTAAATAAGCGCTCTTATTCTACTTTTAGTTCCATTTCCAGCACCTCCTGCTTACCGCCGGGCAAGGTGAGGATGGCCGTCACTTTGTGCGTGCCCGAGGTAAGGGTAACCGAAGGCCCATCCACCACCTGCCCATCATACTGCCACTGCACCGCAAATGGCTTGTTATCGGCATGTTGGGACTTGTGCAGTACCAGAGAGAATTCCTCGCCGGCGGTGTGGGTGTAGGACTTGCCGGGGTCTATGAAATTGAATCCCGCGGCGGCAAACTGCTCGCCGGGCTTGGTTTCCTCCGGATCCGGTTCGGGGTCAGGATCCGGGGAGGGATCCTCCGACACCTGCACGGCAAGCACCAGATCCATGTCATACGACGCCAAGTGAGACCAGCTAGTGGGGCCAGTAGTGTCCAAACCACCTATATACCAATTTCCACCACCGGGAGCCACCACAAACAACCAGCCGTAAGAAGCGCCTTTTACGGCATAGCCCACATACAGATCCTCGTTCTGGGGCACTCTAAGATTCTGGGCCGACAAATCTACCGTCATCCAGTTGTCATACACCGCTTCCTGGTCTGGAACTTTATAGGTTAGGAGCCTTTGGGTGGGCGTTTCGGCAATGATGTACAGTTCATCGGCCGAATGGCAGTAAACGATGGTCTGCACCTTGGTGATTTGCTTGCCTGCATGCGCAGTTAAATCGGCCGATGAGAAACGGGTGGCCCCCATGACGTCGGTGAAGGAAGAACTACCATAGATTTTGTAATCGGAGGTATCCAGGTCTGTGTCGTACACGGCGAGCCATTCGCTCACGGGTTCGGAGGTAGAGCGAAGCGCAAAATTGAGACGGTAGCCGTGCTTTCCCAGCGTGATGTTTTCCGTTTTGCTCACATAACCATCCATGGAAGCCGTAGCAACCACGGCCGCTCCAGCGCCCAGTTCGGTTAAATCCAGCGTGAATTCGCCGTTAACGTCGGTCATGGTGGCAAGGCTACTTCCCGCACGAGGAGCAATACGGATATCCCTAATACGGGGCGCCGCCGCCGATGCAGGGGTCACCAGCACCATAGCCCCGGCAAGAGGATTTCCGGCGGTGTCGGTTACCGTTCCTTTCAGGAGGACCTCCTTGCTGAATTCGGCCGTTAAGCTCACCTTTCCGCCAGCGTAGGTGATGCCGGTAATGTTAAGACCGGTATCATCCCCATTCCAGTCCAGCGGGGTATAGCTGTTTACCTTCTTGGAGCCGGGAAATACCACCGAGGCATAACTGTCGCCCAAAGCATAATACCAGCCGTAACCGTCTTTCCACTGGTAACCATACAACAGCTTGTCTTGGCCGGCCGCCGGCACCACATAGAAACAAGGATGATCGCCCCAGGCGTTTATCTTATTATACCTCTCCCACTTTTCCCATTGGCTGCGGGCGGTTATGCCACCCACCACATGATCCGATTTGTCTACGTGATACACCAGAAGGCCGGTGGGAAGCGGACTGTCCCATCCGCTGCCGTCACGGCACTCGTACAGGAAATACTCCCCTTCCGTGTCTGTGTAGGATTTGTAGGCCACCTTGTCTTTTACCGATCCAAACGACAGCGTTCCCTCGGGAAGGTCCAGAATGGCCTCCTGGTCCATCCATTCCAGCATGACCATTTCTTCGGCGTTCAGATATGGCGGCGTGCGGCCGTTGTTGTTGTATCCGCCGCCGTCCATGAGGGAAAAGCGGAAAAGACCATGGTTTTGCCCATCGGTTTCGTAGTTGGTGTCGTAAAAGTCTGGCAAGCCCAGAGAATGGGCAAACTCGTGGCAGGTAGTGCCGATACCGCACATATTGGTACCGCTGCTGCCCTTGAGCTCCGACGTGCAGAAGTAGCGGCCCAGCTCTTTCCCGTCAAAGCGGCCGCTGGCCGATGACTGATGCGGCCAGATATTGGTGGAGGGACCGCCTTCGGCCGGATTATGACCCGGATAATACATCAGAATCATATCTACGTACCCGTCCGAGTCGTAGTCGTAATTGCTAAAATCTATTTCACTGTCCAGCAGTTTGGCAGCGTCTGCGAGCAGTTCGGCGGCGTTTCCCAAATTCTCGTCGAATCCATAGGATTCCATGGTGCTGGACACTTTCACGGGGCCATACACATCGAATACCGGCTGGAAATCGTTGTGGGACATATCCAAATAATAGTCCCGCACCGAACCGGTGCCGCCATTGGCCGAGTATCCGCTTTGGTTCAGCAGATTGTGGAACTTGTCGTGGGGGTTATCGATGGTAAAGGAAAGATTGGAATACTCTACCAGGATAACCGGAATGTGACGCTCACCGTGCGTAAGATGGGCGGCGCGGCGGCCGTCCCTTACCCTTAGTTCGTTCTCCCGCACTCTTTTTTCCCAGGCGGCGGCGCGGCGGGCCTCATCGATGGAAGAAGGCCGGAAATACCCCTCCCGGTCCATTTCTACCACCTGGCCGCCTAGCGTAGTGGTCCAGTGAAAGTACTCGTCGCCGTGGCGTACAAGTTCGATCACGCTGCCGTCGGGCTGCCGATACTTAAAAGAGCCCGGTTTAGCCGGAATGGCATAGGCGCTTAGGGTCATTAACACAGCAACGCTTGCAACAAGGATCTTTTTCATGTTCATGGTAAGGTCCTCCTCTACTTTTTAACAATAAACCAAACACCTTCCCCGGCAGAGCTTCTGAACCAGAGAAGTTCCTCGTCGGCATAATAGAGCTCACAGGTATAGCTGCGGTCCATGGCCTGCACCCCTTTTTGGGAAACCACAAAATGCAGCGTGCAGCTTTCTCCCACCTGCATTCCCTCCGGGATGCCGGTAATTTGATAGGCCGATATGGTTTTTCCGTTGAGCAGGACCTGGCTGTAGCTGCCATCGCCGCTCACGCGGGAGAGCTGCCAGAAATAGGGCGTGTAAGCGTAATGGATGCCGCCAATGTTGTAGGCGCCGGGAACGTGGGTTTGCAGCATAGGGTCGCGGGGCTCCTGGGTGAGCGCAAAGGTGGAAGACACCGTACCTTCTTCGGTTTGGGCGGTGAAGGTAATGGTGGCCTCCCGGGAGGAAGTGCCGGTATTCTCCTCTATGGAGAACTGTTCCTCGGCGGCATTGAGGGCTTTTGTTCCCAGGTGCTGCAGCCAAGCGGCATTGACGCTTACCGAATAGGACACATTGGAGTCGGTGTGAATGCTAAGCGTCTGGGAACGGAAACTCACGGTTTTACTGCTAAGCGGAAGAATGATGGCATTCTTCTGGAACTGCTGCACCGGAACCTCTACGTTATAGGTCCCGTCAAAAGTGAATAGGATACGGCCTGTGCGGCTTCCCACGTCCAGGAAATCGTCCCCGGTTACATCCATGGATACGGCGGCATTGGCACTTCCCTTTTTGGGGGACAGCTTGAGCCAGGTATCGGACACATCGACCGTCCAGTCCAGGGACGGGGAGAAACTGAGCTTTACCTTGGAGCCGCTGCGAAGCTGGATGTTGTTGGGGGTAAAAAAGGCATCCAGTCCTTCCTGCGTGAAGGATTTTTGCATTTGTTTGTCGCCGCACTTGAGCACAAGGGTGTTGCTGCGCGCTCCGGCCTGGGTATTGAACCCCAGTTGCACCGTGAAAGAACCTTTGTGGGACGCATCTTCCCTCACGTTCTCTATGCTTGCCCAGGAAGGGTCTTCCAGACTCACCTGCCAGGACATGTCGCAATCCACGGCCACGGGAATGGAAACCCGCGACGCATTTACCGGAACGGTGGTTAAATCCATACGCATGCGGGTGGGAGAAGTTTGCTGCTGGGTTCCCTGGTCGGTTTCCAGCAGCATATTGCAGGATGCTGCCGCTCCTATGCACAGAAGCAGGGATAGCAGGCTCCTAATAGCTCTTTTCATATGGCAATGAGTTTGAATCTGGAAATAAATACCGGCGAACAAAAGGATGGCCTTCTGTTCACCGGTTGATGCAATGGGCCGTTACTTCTTAAAGCTTGGGACCGGCCTTCACAAGGGCCTTGCCGGCGCGGTTGCTCTCGTACTTGTGGAAGTTCTTCACAAAGCGGCCAGCCAGGTCTTTGGCTTTTTCTTCCCACTCGGCGGCGTTCTTGTAGGTGTCGCGGGGATCCAGGATACCGGTATCTACGCCTTCCAGTTTGGTGGGAACGGTAAAGTTGAAGTAAGGAATAACCTTGGTGGGAGCCTTGTCAATGGCACCGCTAAGGATGGCATCGATGATGCCGCGGGTGTCGCGGATAGAGATGCGCTTGCCGGTACCGTTCCAGCCGGTGTTCACAAGATAGGCCTTGGCACCGCTCTTCTTCATCTTCTTCACCAGTTCCTCGGCGTACTTGGTGGGATGCAACTCCAGGAAAGCCTGGCCGAAGCAGGCGCTGAAGGTAGGAGTGGGCTCGGTGATGCCGCGCTCTGTGCCGGCCAGCTTGGCGGTGAAGCCGCTAAGGAAATAGTACTTGGTTTGCTCCGGGGTAAGGATGCTCACGGGAGGCAGTACGCCGAAAGCGTCGGCGCTAAGGAAGATGACCTGCTTGGCTGCGGGGCCGTGGCTGTCCGGGCGAACAATTTTCTCGATGTGATAGATAGGATAGCTAACGCGGGTGTTCTCGGTGACACTCTTGTCGTTGAAGTCAATCTTGCCGGCGGCATCTACGGTTACGTTCTCCAGGAGAGCGTCGCGGCGAATGGCGTTGTAAATATCGGGCTCGGATTCTTTGTCCAGCTTAATGACCTTGGCATAGCAGCCGCCTTCGAAGTTGAACACGCCCTTGTTGTCCCAGCCATGCTCGTCGTCGCCGATAAGGAGACGCTTGGGATCTGTAGAAAGGGTGGTTTTACCGGTACCGGACAGGCCGAAGAAGATAGCGGTGTTTTCACCGTTCATGTCTGTGTTGGCGCTGCAGTGCATGGCGGCAATGCCCTTGAGCGGCAGGTAGTAGTTCATCATGGAGAACATACCCTTCTTCATTTCGCCGCCGTACCAGGTGTTCAGGATAACTTGTTCGCGGGAGGTAACGTTGAAAGCTACGCAGGTTTCACTGCGAAGGCCCAGTTCCTTGTAGTTGTCCACTTTGGCCTTGGCTGCACAGTACACCACGAAGTCGGGTTCCTGGTCAAACTCTTTCTGGTTCTTGGGACGGATGAACATGTTGGTTACAAAGTGGGCCTGCCAGGCTACCTCCATAATGAAGCGAACCTTCATGCGGGTGTCTTTGTGCGTGCCGCAGAAACCATCTACCACGAACAGACGCTTGCCGCTGAGCTGCTCCTGGGCCAGCTTCTTAACCGCCTTCCAGGTGGCAACAGACATTTTGTGGTTGTCGTTGTGATACTCCTCGGTGTCCCACCAGATTTCGCCGGGACGGCCTTCCTTGGTGGTGTTGTCGTACACAATGTACTTGTCTTTGGGAGAACGGCCGGTGTATACGCCGGTCATTACGTTAATAGCGCCAAGTTCGGTGACCTGACCCTTGTCAAAACCCTCGAGACCGGGTTTGGTCTCTTCGTTGTAAAGAACCTCATACGTGGGGTTGTAAAGGATTTCCTTCACGCCCTTGATACCGTACTTTCTGAGATTGATGTTAGCCATATTATGAATGAATTAGTTTATTGTTTTCAGTCTACAAAATTAAATCATTTTTGCAACTTTTCCAAACGGGTATCTATCCTTTTGCGCAGACCCTTGGAAAGCGGCACATTTTCCAGTTTGTCGCACTCCTCCAGCCAGCCCGAGGCCAGCGTAAGATCCTCCAGCAGGTAAAAAGCCATGGCCATATTGTAGCAGGCGCAGGCCTTTTTGAGACGGTTACCCCCGCCCAGCAGCTGGCCCCACAGGTCAATGGCCCTGGCAAAATTCCCGTCCTGCGCATAGCTGAGCGCCTGCACCCAGGTTTCGCTGCGGGTGTCGTTGAAATAATAGAAGGAGAAAGTATCCCGCCTCCAGTCACTGAGGAAATGCGTGGATACCCGCTGCCCAACGGCATCGGCCTCCGGGCCCACCTGGTGCAGGGAAAGGATTTTGAGGCTTTCCTCCGAGCCTATCCCGCTGTTGTACACCTGGCAGCGCATGACCGTTTTTCCCTTAAAGCTAAAGACTTTGTCCTGGGCCATGCTGTCGTAAACGTACAGCTGGGTTCTTACCGGAACGGCCGCCATACAAACATAGGCCGAATCGGGCGAGGTGGCGCCGGCGAAGGGCTGATTGGACTCCAGGTTGGGCTCTCCCAGCCGGGACGTCAGTAAAAAGACTACGTCGCCGCCGGTATCCATGACCAGGGAGCGCATGAGCTCTACGGAAACGGTGTCGGGGGTGGGAACGCTGTACAGGCCCACCCTTTCCTCGCCGCCGAAATAGTCGGCCTCCAGGCTGCGCGCCATGGCCGATGCCGCACTGCGGTCGAAGAGGGAATCCACGCTGTTAGTGCCTTCCAAATAGGCGATAGAGAGGGATTTGCGGGACAGGTCCAGGCCGGAAGGAGAAGGCTGACGGACGTCCAGGTACAGGCTGTAGGTTTGGGGCGAACAGCCGGCCGCAAGCAAGGCGGCACTTAGAAGTGCAAGGAAGCTGCGTTTCATACTACTTCGGCGGTTAAATCATACTCATCGGCCCCGGTGATGCGCACCTGGAGGAACTCTCCCACCAGGGAGTACGGCTCTATGCCGTCAAAGCGTTCCGGGCTGTAGGGAACCAGGATTTCGCCGTCTACCTCCGGGCTCTCGAACTCGCTGCGGCAAACCAGCTGGCCCTGCGAAAAATCGTCTACCAGAACGCGCACCTGCGTGCCGATACGGGAGGAGTTGTATGCAAGAGAAATGCCACGCTGCACCTCCATGAGGTGGTCCAGGCGACTTTGTTTGGTACGGGCACGTACAGTGTCTTTAAAGTGACGGGCGCCGTAGGTCCCTTCCTCCTCCGAATAGGCGAAAGCGCCCATGCGGGGGAATCGGGCCTCCTTGACGAAGTCCAGGAGCTTTTGGAATTCCCGCGTCCCTTCTCCGGGATGCCCCACGATAAGGGTGGTGCGCAGCACTACGCCCGGCACTTTTTCCCGCATACGCGCTATGAGCGAGCGGGTCCAGGCTTCGTCTACGTGGCGGTGCATTTTATCCAGCACCGGATTGGCAATGTGCTGCAGCGGAATATCCATGTAGCGGCACACCTTGGGATTGGAGGCCATTTCTTCCAGGACATCCTCCGGGAAATCGGCCGGATAGGAGTAATGGATGCGCAGCCACTCAATGCCCTCCACGGCCGACAGGGCGCGAAGAAGCTGGGCCAGGGCACGACGACCATACAGGTCCAGGCCGTAATAGGTGGTGTCCTGGGCAATGATCACCAGTTCCCGCACGCCTTTTGCCGCCAGCTCCCGGGCCTCCTTTACCAGTACTTCCATGGGAACGGACACATGCGCACCCCTAATGAAAGGGATGGCACAGTAGGAGCAGCGGCGGTTACAGCCTTCCGAGATTTTGAGGAAGGCATAGGGGCGGTTCCCGGCCGTGAGTACGCGGCCATGCGACTGCGCAGGGCGGGGCTGGCAGCCCAAAGCTTTTATAAGGGGATCCAGGGTGCGGGCGCCAAACCAGCCGTCTACCTCCGGGATTAGGGCGGGGAGCTCGCCGGCATACCGCTGCGACAGGCAGCCGAATACCAAAAGCCTGCCCACCAGGCCGGCCTTCTTGCGCTGAGCCGCCTCCAGAATGGTTTGAATGGACTGCTCCTTGGCGTCTCCAATGAAACCACAGGTATTGATAAGGAGCACATCCACTGCACGGTCTTCCTCTTCCGGCACCCACTCATAGGCATCTTTCACCTGCCAGAGCAAATGCTCCGTATCTACGGTGTTCTTGGAGCACCCGAGGGTAATGACCTGCAGCGTTTGCATTTACTTTTGGGCCTGGGCCTCGCGTTCCTCGTCGGTGAGGAAATCCAGCGAAGCGTACTGCTTAAGGGCGTTGTACCACTCCACCACTTTCTTCATGTGCGACACATAGAAGCGCTCGCCGTCGTAGTTGGGCAGGGCTTTCCCGAAGAGGGCCTTTAGCTCTTCGGCCGACGCCTTCTTGGGATCCGGGGCCAGGGCGTCCCCAAGGACCGCGTGCAATTTTTCAAAGACTTCCTGAAGCTTCACTTCCTCCTCTGTGGTGTAGATGGAAATGTCGGCCAGGGTGGTAATACCGGCACTGGCGGCAAAATTATAGCGTTTCTTGTCTTCGAGGGCTTCCACGATGGCGCCGCTGCGGGACTGGGCTATATAGGAGAACAGGCCGTGCTGACCACGGACAGAAAGGGTTTTTGCTAAATCTGTTTTCATATCTGTTTCAAAAGTTTACAAATATAGGCATTTTTACTCAAAAAAACACGGCTCACTTTGGCCGACAGCGCCCGGGGAGAGCCGTCGTTGCAAAGGATAAGGTCTGGTTTTCTCTGGGGCGTGGGCTGGGCTTCCAGGCGGGAGCGAATTTGCTCTTCCGAAAGATGGTCGCGCGCCATGATGCGCCGCAAACGCACCTGCAGCGGCGCCTGTACCAGCACCACCACGTCTATAAGGTCGTCAAAGACGGGTTTGGATAGAATTACGGCGCTTTCCAGCACCACATAGGGGGCTTTTGGGAAGCCTTCCCGCCAGCGAAGAAAATCCTGCTTCACCAGGGGGTAAACCATCCCTTCCAGGGTTTCACGGGCCTTGTCATCGGCAAAGATGCGGGCGGCAAGACGGGCCCTGTCCAGCGTTCCCTCGGGGGTGCGAAGCTCCATTCCCAGCGCCTTTTCCAGGGCCTCCAGAAGACCCGGCTGCTCGCTATATAGCGCCTTGGTGCGCTGGTCGGAGTTGTAAACGGGAATGCCCCGCTGCTGAAGCAAGTGGCAAACGGCCGATTTCCCGCTGCCCATGCCGCCTGTGACCACCACCGTTCTCATCAGGGCAGTTCAATGCAGTCGAACACTTCCGGGACAACGCGGTATTCCAGTACGCCGGAGGGCAGACGAAGGGTATGGGGAGCGCATCGGCCGCTCATGGAAGCGCTGAAATCCTTGTAATCGATGTAAAGCTTGAACTCCGAAAGAGGATCCTTGTGCAAAGGGAAGATGCAGCGCATGAATACGGTGGCCTGGGCGGGATACACCTGCACGGAATGGCCCGCCGGGGCGTTCCACACTTCCATGGGCACCGTGGTGCGAAGCTCCACATAGCGGGTAACGGGAAGCTCGTAGCTCACTTCCTCTACCGAATAGCGAACCGCCGGCCGAAGATTGAGCCTTAGCACGCCGTGCTGGGATTCGTGAAGATCTGAGAGCACAAGCCGGGAAGCCGTTACTTTGTCGATGGTCTCGAGGAGCTCGTCGGGGGCATATACCGTCACAGAATCGGGCGTTACCTTAAAGGGACCGCTGGGCATATACTGGGAACGGCACGAGAAAGAGAGCGGAACCTCTACCGGCACCTTCTTATGGTTCTCTTTGGGGAAAACGAAGCGAAGGGTGTCGGTGATGAAGGCCTCTACGTTGGCTCCGTCGCCGAAGAACTGGTTCACATAAGAGTTCTTGGCCCCGCCCATGATGGAGAATTCATCTGCTCCGGTGCGACGTAGGTCCTGGCGGCTAAAACTTACCCGCACCACTTTTCTCTCCCGCCGGCTTTGCTCCCGCACCAGGCGGAAGCCTTCCGTACGGCAGCGGGCGCTCACCGTAACGGTATTGGCCGACTCTGAGCGGTAACCGTCAATATTGCACTGCGCCACCACCGGGACGCTGATGACCCCGGTATACTCCTTGGAAAGGTTGGTGAGGAACCAGATAAAGCCGGCAAGGAGAATGGATATTGCCAGGAATATCCACTCTCTTCCCCAGTCTTTGGTGAGGAGTTTTAACCGCTCTATAAGGGACATGGCGCCCTGAGGCTACTTTTGCTGGGCAGCCTCGGAGTAGTCTTTCACCAGACCCTGTTTGTCTACGCGAAGCTTTACGTCTCCGTCCACCTTGATAAGGGCGGTTTTCTCGTTTACCTCCAGGATTTCTCCGTAGATACCGCCCACGGTAACCACTTTGTCGCCTTTCTTGAGGCCACTGCGGAACTCCTGCAGTTCTTTCTGCTGCTTGCGCTGCGGCCTAATCATGAACAGCCACATAACCAGGATGATGGCGCCGAACATGAGAATGGTAGGAAGGGCACTGCCACCTTGCTGGCCGGCCTGGGCACCTGCGGGAGCGGCCTGCGGTCCCATCAGGAAGAAAAGAGTGATAAGATTCATTGTTTGGTTTTAAATAAGCCCTTTACCGCTCTTGACAATGGCGCCGGCGGCCTCTTTTTCCTTGATGAGGCGGTCCAGCAGGCCGTTCACGAAGATGCGGCTTTTGGGGGTGGAATAATACTTGGATATTTCTACATACTCGTTAATGGTAACCCGCACGGGGATCTGGGGGAAAGTTTGGGCTTCGGCCAGTCCCATGGCAATGAGCACGATGTCTGTGGTGTACAGGCGGTCGCGGTCCCATTTGGAAACGGCGCCTGCCACCAGGCTGCTGTACTCCGGGAAGCGGCCATAGGCGGCCGTGAGCAGGGTGCGCACAAATTGGCGGTCACTTTCTACCTCCTTCCCCTGTGCCTCCAGGATGTCGCTCTGGTACAGCGGCGGGAATTCCCACTTGCCCGTCTTGCCCATTTCTTCCAGGGAACGGATGCAGCAGCTAAGGGCATAGGCAAGGTCGTCGGCCCAGTGGATGGAGGTGTCTTCCAGGATGGCCCAAAGTTCCTCGTTGTCTTCCAGTTCCTCCTGGAAAACCTTTACCCACAGGGCAGCATCGGCCTTTAGGGAAGAAGAGGAAGCCTGCATGTAGGCCTGGTAATAGGGGCGGGTGCGAAGGGTCTCATACAACCCATGGATAAAAGAATCGTTTTGCTCCCACGACAACTTCTTTTTCTCCAGCAGACGCTGGAAACCGGGGTCCTGGGCCAGCAGGGCCGATATGCCGTTTTGCACAAAGCGAAGGTTGGGATGAAGGTCTTCTTCCGTGGGATTGAACTTTGCCCGGGCGGCCTCTGTGCGGCGAAGGGCCTCGGCCGTAAGGGCGGGGATGAGGGCCAGCATGTACAGATAGAGGTCCCGGGTGGCTTCTGAGGACGTTTCAAGGCTGGCAAGCGCTTCTTTCAACGACAGGTCCGGGTTTTCTGCGTAGGCGTACAGGACCTTGAAAGCCTTGATTCTGAGAATACGTCTGTTGAGCATAGATGTCAAATAAAATTTCTACAAAGTTAGTGTTTTTTTCCATTTTTACTTATATTTGTAAGTATTAACCAAACGAACTACGTCATGTACAGTGAAGATTACGAGCGGGGTCATCCCCAGGAGCGAAGCTCAGAAGACGTTTACTCCAAGCCTGTCCGCGCCGGCAAGCGCACCTATTTCTTTGATGTAAAAACCACAAAAGGCAACAACGACTATTACCTTACCATCACAGAAAGCAAGCGCCGCCAGGAAAGGGACGGTTCCTTTACCTACGACAAACACAAAATTTTCCTCTACAAGGAAGACTTCGAGAAATTCTCGGAGGGTCTCCAGGAGGCTGTTCGCTATATCCTGCACGATTTACTCCACGACGAACCCATTCGTCAATACACTCCCAAAGAGGAGCAGGACAGCCCGGAGGACACCTTTTAATTTACCCCTTAACCGGCAGCACAGCACCGCCGGTTTTTTTTGCTAACCACACTTTTTTTGCACATTATGGACCCCAGAATTGAGACCGTCCAGCAAATTGTGGCCGCCATGCAAAGCCGCCTTTCGGGCCAAAAGCCAGAAATTGGTATAGTGCTGGGCAGCGGCCTGGGCAAGCTGGCCGACGATATCCAAAACCCGCTAGTCATCCCCTATAAAACCCTTCCCGGTTTTCCCGTTTCTACAGCAGTAGGGCACAAAGGCAATTTCATCCTGGGCCAGCTGGGCGGGAAAACCGTCCTGGCCATGCAGGGCCGCATTCACTATTACGAAGGCTACGGCATGGACAAAGTGGTGCTTCCCATCCGTGTCATGATGAGCCTGGGCATCAAAACGCTCATCGTGTCCAACGCCGCCGGCGGCACCAACCTGGCCTATCATGTGGGAGACCTCATGATTATCAAAGACCATATTAACCTGCTGCCCAACCCGCTCATCGGCCCCAACCTGGACCAGCTGGGCCCCCGCTTCCCGGACATGACCCGCCCGTACGACCCCAAGCTCATCAGACTGGCCGAACAACTGGCCCGCGAAATGAACATACCCCTGCAGAAGGGCGTATACGTGGGCGGCACCGGCCCCTCCTATGAAACCCCGGCCGAATACAAGTTCTTCCGCCACATCGGCGGAGACGCTGTGGGCATGAGTACCGTCCCGGAGGTCATTGTGGCCCGCCATGCCGGCGTTCCGGTGTTCGGCATCTCGGTCATTACCAACGAAGCCCACGACGACTACGCCGAAGACTATGAAAACGACGGCGAAGACGTAGTGGCCGCCGCCAATGCCGCCGCCGAAAAAATGACCCGCCTTATTACCAAGATGATTGAAAAAATATAAGACTATGAGTTTAATTGATACTATCCAGCAGGCCAACGAATTCATCCAGAAAACGCTCGATGGGCGCAAACCGCTTCTGGGCATTGTACTGGGCAGCGGCCTGGGCCGCCTGGCCGATGAAATAGAAGACCCGCTAATTATCCCCTACGGCAGCATTCCCGGCTTTGTGGTTTCTACCGCCATTGGCCATAAGGGCAATTTTATCGTGGGCAAACTCTCGGGCAAAATGGTGGTGGCCATGCAGGGGCGCATCCACTACTATGAGGGTTATGGCATGGACAAAGTGGTGCTTCCCATCCGCATCATGAAAATGATGGGCATCGAGTATCTGTTTGTGTCCAACGCCGCCGGCGGCACCAACCTGGCCTTCCACGTGGGAGACCTCATGATTATCAAAGACCACATTAACCTGCTGCCCAACCCGCTCATCGGCCCCAACCTGGATCAGTTCGGTCCCCGTTTCCCCGATATGACCCGTCCGTACGACCCCAAGCTCATTAAATTGGCCCAGGTTATTGCACGGGAAAGGGACATTACCCTGCAAAAGGGTGTGTACGTAGCTGTCACCGGCCCCTGCTATGAGACTCCCGCCGAATACCGCTACTTCCGCAGCATCGGCGCCGACGCCGTGGGCATGAGCACCACCCCAGAGGTCATTGTGGCCCGCCACAGCAGCATCCCCGTCTTTGGCATGTCGGTTATCACCGACGTGGCCCATGCCACCGACGACGATGACTACATCACCGACGGAGAAGCCATCGTGAAGGCCGCCGCTGCAGCCGCCGACAAAATGACGGTGATCTTCAAGGAAATGATTGCCCGGCTGTAGTTTTTGTAGCCAGCCCTATGGAATACGACGTTTTCATAAGTTATTCCCGAAAAGACACAGAGGTTGTCAATCATATTTATGATACGCTAACCGGGGCTGGCTATACCTGTTTCATAGACCGTCAGGGCATTTCCGGCGGCGCCGATTTCCCCACCGTGCTGGCGCAGGCCATCATGGATTCTAAGTTGTGCCTGTTTATTGCCAGCGAAAACTCTTATGCTTCGGAATTCACACTCAAGGAAATCACCTTTGCCATTTCCAAGAAAGGCAGCCGTTTTATCTTTCCGCTCATCGTAGACGACAGTTCCCTGCCGCCCACGCTGGAATTGCTACTAAGCAATATCAATTGGCGTCGGTTGAGCCCCCGCTACCGCATTCACAAAGAGATGCTGGACGAGGTTCGCCGCAAGTTGCAGGACAAACACGCCGGAGAAACGCTCAAACAGCGGGAAAAGAACACTACCCGGCTGCTGGCCTGGCTAGTGATCATCGTACTGGTCCTGGTACTGGTCATCGTGGGGCTCATCAGCTGGAATGCCTGGAAGGAGCAGCAATCCAAGAACCAGGCCCGGGATGCCGGCAAAGCCTGTATTGCCCTGGTACAGGATGCTTCCGGCTATCTTTCGCGTGCCGATTCTCTGGAACAAGTTTCCGGCGCGCTGGAGGCATGCCTGCAAGAGAAAGCCTGTCTGGACAGCGCACAGGCCTGTCTTCGGCGCATGCAGGAACTCAAGGCCAACTTTCAGGGGCACCCCTACCGTTCCGAAGGCGGTTTCGATACCGTATCGGCCGATGCCTTACAGGTAGAAGAACAAATCGCCCGCAAAAATGAGCTTCTGGCCCATGTCCTAAAGCAGGCGGCCCAAACCAACTTTGAACTCTTTGATCTTACCCGGGATCCCGTTGACCGGGAGGAAGCTCTGAGCGCCGTAAACCGCGCCTTGTTGTTCGCTCCCTCCGATCCCGTCCTGATTTCCATGCAAAACGCTCTGCTTCCCTAATGAAAAGACTCGTCTGCCTTCTAACCTTTCTGTTGCTTCTGCTGCCTGCCGCTGCCCAAAGCAACAAGGATAGTTTTCAACGTTTTTACGACCGCGCACAGAATTTTTACAAAAAAGAGCAGTACAACGAGGCCATTTCCGTCCTCCAGAATGCCCTTCAAACCTATGCGCCAAAGAACGGAACGGCCGATCCCGCCCTGGCACAGTTGGTAAAAGATGCCAACAGGCTCATCGAAGATTGCCGTTTGGGAATCAAAAGGAAAAATCGCCTGAGTCTTAGTAAGGATACCCTGGTCTTCGGCCCCAGAGGAGGTCTGGATACCATTTTCATCGATGCCGGCCAGCCTTCCAGGCTAAAGGCACAGTGCTCGGCTCCCGCCAAGTGCAAGGTGGACACACTGGCTAAAGATTTCCTAACCGTTTGCCTGTTACCCAATCCGCAGAACGTAGCCGGGAAATTTGGCATTACGCTCATCATGGGAAGTGTTAAAAAACAGATTACCGTCCTGCAGGAGGCACGCCCACTCACAAAAAAACAGGTATCCGTACACACCGTTCCCAGCGGTGCTCGCATCAGCATCAATGGAAAAACGCAAATTGGGAGTTGGGAGGGCATCCTTACCCCGGACACCTATACGGTAAGCATAGAGAAAGACGGTTTCAAGGATGTATCCAAGGTGCTGGACATCCCCGACGACGAACGGGAAGATGCCGTTATCCGGGATACCGTTCATTTAACGCGCAACTTTGCCTCCATTACGCTGGAGATTGTGCCCGAAGCAGGCTTCTCGTTCAACGAAGACTATCCCCTGGCCTGCCGGCTAAACGGCAATCTGGTAGTGGACAGCGGCAATTCCTATGATTACGACCGCCGTATCCAGTATTATCAACCCTATCAGGACGGGACTATTCCGGTGTTTCCGGGCACTCTGAACATCAGGGCCGAAGCTCCCCATTTCCACTCCCTGAATCCAGATCCAGTGCGCATCCAGGATGGCGATACCCTGCACCTGCGCTACGAGATGAAAGCCATCGCCGGTTATCTTAGTCTGGTCGATGCTGGCCAAGCCGACGATGCCAGAGTGCTTATCGACGGAAAAGACCGGGGCACCGTACGGGATATTACCCACCTGCCCATCCTGGAGGGTGAGCACCGGATCGAACTGCGGAAACCGGGCTTCCTCGCCCACGATGACTTCTATCTTGTAAACATCCGGGAGAATATGGAGCAAGTAGTTCCCATCAGGATGGACCGCTACAAGACCCTGGTAGTTGATTCGAACCCACAAGCCACGGTATATGTCAACGGGGAGAACCGCGGCCGCACTTGCACCAAGCCTTTTGTGGTACTGGATACCCTCTCTGTCGGCAAGTTACACATCGAACTGCATGAAAAAGGTCATATGTCCTGTATCGAGGACCACCCCATCGACTTTTCCTCCCCTGCCACAGACACGCTGCGGTACCAGCTCGTCCCCGGACACCGCCTTATCATTACCGCCGACAAACCCGACATGCTGGTAACCGTCCGCAGGCAAAAGGGCCAGCTTGCCCTGCCTCATCTGAACAACAAGCCGGTTCCCGATACCACCATCCTTCCCTGGTCGCCCAAGCGCTATTACATGGAAATGCGCTACCCAGGTTCCAACAGGAAAGCCTATAAAGGGTATTTCTCCTTCAAAGAGAATAGTAAGGACAAAGTGTACATACTCACCTGGTCCCACTATTATGCGCAGCTACTGCAGGGCAATTATTTCCTCTATGGAAGCCAGAATGTTTGCATCGGAGAGCCCGATGCAAACGGACAGAGGAAACTGTACAGGAATATGGGCTATGCCGGGGTGCTCAACTTCAGATTCATCGATGGCTTGTCCACTTCCTTCGCCAGGGCAGCCCTCTTTATGGGGACCGATAAAAACGTCCAAGCCGGGCAAGAAGACATCTCCAATTACCAATACCTGCCGGCCATCAGCGTACTGGCCATCAACGGAGACTTCCGGGTGGGCGGATCCCCGCTGCACTATATGGACGTGTGCGCCCTCATTTCCTATGCCTGGTATCCTGATATCTTCCGGAAGTTATTAGGCTTCTCTCATGTAAGCGGCCACGATCTTTTCATAGGTGCAGAGGTTAGTTCCCATATCCCTATCTTCAATATTCAGCTACGGGCTGGTTATCAGATGTATCCCGGACTAAAAGCACATCTGTACAATAAAAACGCCAATGACGGCAGCAACGATGTCAGTCAGGGCTATACCACCTACGACATGAACGTGCCCGGTGCCTTCATGCTGTCGGTAGGTTTCTCGCTGGGAAGCTGGGATTCCAAAGGAAACAATATCCTAAGGCTGTTCTAGGAAAGGGGTGCCATCAGCACCTCTACATCCTTATGCTCTCCCACAATCCACATAACATCGCCCTCTTCCAGGGGGATGCGGGCATTGGGGACGTGCAGGGTGCCGTCGGCTTTCTCGATGCCGGCCACCAGGCAGTGGTAGTGCTCCCTGATGCCAATTTCGGGTAAGGTCTTGCCTATGAAAGGGGAAGCGGCGGCCAGCGGCAGGCGGCGAAGGACCATTTCGCTTTGGGACAGGTCTTCGGGAAGGGTGGCCGCGCTGGCTTGCAGGGCCGCGCCAAAAGCTTCCAGCCCAACGTCCGTGCCAATGACCTGAATGCGGTCCTGCGGGAAGATGCGGGTGCTTGCCTTGGGAATGTTGATGCGTTTGGTTCCGCGCAGGATGCTAACCACGTGCACGCCATACTTCTGTCCCAGGTTTAGCTCCCGCAGTTCACTGCCAGCCCATTCTACCTCGGAGGGGATATCAAAATCGGCCAGGTGAAGGTCTTTGTCCAGCAGGTGCGAGGCATATTCGGGTTTTTTCTCCCCCAAATACTCGGCCCGCATTTCGCGGGAATGCAGGTTGGTCATGAAAGTGGACTCTATGCGGCGGGCATATTGGCGGGTCCAGCGGCTGAAAACAATGACCAGTGCCACCGCCAGGGCCAGCAGCAGAATCCAGAGCACCGAGATGTGGAACAGGCGGCCCAGCACGTAAAGGATGAAGCCCAGCGCCAGCAGGAAGCGAACCACCACGCTGGCCACCAGAGGGGCCCTGTTGGCGCGATTCTCCTGCCAAAGCTGCATGAACTGCGGGCTCTTGTTCATCTTGATAATCATCCCGCGAAGGAAGGGCGCCAGGGCCGACAAAATGACGACGGCCGTTACCACATGCGCCCAGATGCCCGGAATCCATTCTTCGGCCAGGGGCAGCAGCAAGCTGAAACCCAGGGCGCAAATGGCAATGCTAAGGATGGTGTAGATGCCCACGCTGCGAAGAAGCGGGAACAGATATTGCTTCCAGGGGCTGTCCTTGCCGGCGCGGGGTTCGGCCGATTCGGCGTAGCCGTCCAGGAAGGCATGCACCTTGGCGGGCAAATGCTTGTCCAGGAATGCGTAGGCGGGCTCTGAAAGCCGAATCATGTAGGGCGTGAGGAAAATGGTAACCACCGACACTGCCACAACAATGGGGTAAAGGAAGTTGCTGGTAACGCCCAGCGTGACGCCCAGCGAGGCAATGATGAAGGAGAATTCACCAATTTGCGAGAGGGAAAAGCCGCACTGCACAGCCGTCTTGAGCGGCTGGCCAGAGAGCAACACGCCCAGGGTGGCAAAAAGGGGCTGCCCCACCACAACGGTAACGGTAATGATAAGGATGGGCAGCCAGTACTGGGCAATCATGGCAGGGTCTACCATCATGCCCACCGACACAAAGAAAATGGCGCCAAATAGGTCCTTCACCGGTTTTACCAGATGCTCTATGTGCTCGGCGTCCAGGGTTTCGGCCAGGACAGAGCCCATGATAAAGGCGCCGAACGCCGCACTGAAACCTGTGCGGGCGGCCACCACAACCATCATGAAGCAGAGGCCCAGCGACACCACCAGCAGGGTTTCGTCGTTCATCAGGGAGCGGGTCTTGCGCAGGAACAGCGGGATAAGGTAGATGCCCACCACCAGCCATAGCACCAGGAAAAAGATCAGTTTAAAAATGCTCTTCACCAGTTCCCCGCCTTCGAAGTTGGACGACACGGCCACGGTGGAAAGGACCACCATGAGTACCACGGCCAGAATATCCTCCAGGATGAGGATGCTCATGACCAGGCCGGCAAACTTTTTCTTGGAAAGACCTAAGTCTTCCAGGGCTTTATAAATAATGGTGGTGGAGCTCATGCATATCATGCCGCCCAGGAAAAGGGCGTCCATTTTGCTCCAGCCAAAGGAAGAACCCACCAAGAAGCCCAGGAAAATCATGCCGAAAATGATGGTGAGCGCCGCGATGATGGCGGGGCCGCCCACTTTCACGATTTTCTTGAAACTGAACTCCAGGCCCAGCGCAAAGAGCAGGAAAATAACGCCTATTTCGCTCCAGACATGGATGCTGGCGGCATCCATCACCGACGGCGTAAGGGCAAAATGCGGACTGGCCAGGAAGCCGGCCACAATGTACCCCAGCACAAGCGGCTGCTTGAGCTTTTTGAAGATGAGGGTCATGACGCCGGCGCAGATGAGAATGAGCGCCAGGTCGGCGATTAGCGGGGCCAGTTCACTCATGCGGGACTATTTGGCGTAGGCTACCGAGCGGGTTTCCCGAATGACGGTAATCTTTACCTGGCCGGGATAGGTCATTTCGTCCTGAATCTTCTTGGCTATTTCGCCGGAAAGGACCTCTGCGTCGTGGTCGGAGACTTGCTCGGCGCCCACAATCACGCGCAGTTCGCGGCCGGCCTGAATGGCATAGGCCTTGGTAACGCCAGGATAGGCGCCGGCCAGGTTTTCCATGCCGCGCAGCCGTTTGATATAGCTTTCAATCACTTCCCGGCGGGCTCCCGGACGGGCACCGGAAATGGCATCGCCCACCAGCACCAGCGGGGCATACAGGGACGTCATTTCGGTTTCTTCGTGGTGTGCGCCAATAGCGTTGCAAATCTCTGGCTTTTCCTTGTATTGCTCGGCCAGTTTCATGCCCAGCAGCGCGTGCGGCAGTTCGGGATCTTCTTCCGACACTTTACCAATGTCGTGCAGCAAACCGGCACGTTTGGCAATCTTGGGATTCAGGCCCAGTTCGCTGGCCAGTACGGCGCAAATGTTGGCTACCTCGCGGGAGTGCTGCAGGAGGTTTTGACCGTAGGAGGAACGGTATTTCATGCGGCCGATGAGCCTTACAAGCTCCATGGAAAGACCGTGGATACCCAAGTCTATGCAGGTGCGCTTGCCGGTTTCCAGGATTTCTTCTTCCAGCTGCTTGGACACCTTGGCCACCACTTCCTCAATGCGGGCAGGATGGATGCGGCCGTCTACTACCAGCTGGTGCAGGGCCAGGCGGGCCACTTCCCTGCGAACAGGGTCGAAGGCGCTGAGTAGGATGGCATCGGGGGTATCGTCTACTACAATTTCTACACCGGTTGCGGCCTCCAGGGCGCGGATATTTCGGCCTTCGCGGCCAATGATGCGACCCTTGATTTCGTCGTTCTCAATGGGGAATGAGGTAACGGCATTCTCGATGGCGGTTTCTGTGGCCGTGCGCTGAATGGTGCTAATGACAATGCGTTTGGCTTCCTTTGCAGCGTTAAGACGGGCTTCGTCCATGCAATCGTTGATATAGGCCTGAGCCTCTGTGCGGGCTTCGGCCTTCATGGATTCCACCAGCTGGGCTTTGGCATCCTGGGCGCTCATGCCGGCAATGGATTCAATTTGCCGAATGGCCTGCCGGCGAAGCTGCTCATACTCCTCTTCCTTGGCTTTCAAGACCTCCTGCTGGTTCACCAGCGCCGCTTTCTGGGCATCCAGTTCCTTGCTTTTGCGGTCGGCCTCGCTCATTTTCTGGTTCAGGGTGTTCTCCTTTTGCTTTACACGATTTTCGGCCTCCCTTATCTGGGCATTCTTTTCGTTCACCGTTTTCTCGTGTTCGCTCTTGAGGGAAAGATACTTTTCCTTGGCCTGAAGGATGCGTTCGTTCTTTATTTTTTCGCCTTCTATCTCTGCTTTTTCCAGTATCTCTTCCTGCTTGCCCTTGAGGACAGAGCGGCGAATGAGTATGTACGCTGCCAGCGCAATGGCTGCGCCGGAGAGAAATCCAATAATAATGCTTACTATATCCATAATAATATATATAATGTGTTTTAGTGTGCTCACAAAAAAAAGCAGTTTCCGCCGATAGGAAACTGCCTTTTGGAAAAAAGCCGTCAGCATCTAGTCAGAAAATCTTATGGGTATAAGATTTGGGTGCCATCCGCTTGCTGGTATCCCGCGCCTGCCCTTGGGCAGATCGCCTTGCGGCGCCGGGCCCGCCATCTGCGGCCTGAGCCAGCCCTGAACGTTGAAACGTGTTGATTTCAGCTTTCGATGGGTGACGGCTATGTTGTTAGTCCTTTAAATATTGCTCCAGATCCCTTTGCAAAGATTTTTCGGCGGCTTTGAAGCGTTCCATTTCTTTCTGGAGCCCCAGGCGCACTACGGTTTCGTTGAGGGCGACCAGCGAAAGGAGGTCGGCCGCGGTTTTGCCGGGGTGGCTTAGGGTGTAGGCATTGAAGCGCTTGTTAATGACGTCTGCGGCCGTGCGGTACAATTCTTCCTGTTCGGGAGAACTGGCCGTAAGGTTGTACACGCGACCTGCGATTTTAATGCTAATCTTCTGGTCCATTACGCTTCCTCCAGGCAGGAGATGCATTTATCGATCTCCTTGATGAGTGTATCTAGCTTCTGCCGGGCATCCGGGCCGGGAATGCCGCCAGAAAAGGCCTCTGCAAGCTTCCGGGTTTCTATTTCGGACTCTAATTCCAAAATTTGTTTCCTAAGGGCGCTGCCGGTTTCCTCGCACGTATGTAACTCCTGGCGAAGCCGTTCATTCTCCGCTTTCTCAGCCTCATAACGTGCAATCAGCTGTTCGATATTCTTTCTTACATCCTCCAGCATGGCCGGTTTTTGCCTAATCTTTGCAAAAATACAAAAAATCTTTCATTATAGGACGGCTAAAATGAAAAAATTTTAGCAGCCGGGCGCTATTTGAAAAGCAATTGCATGTCGGCTTCCAGGGCGGGGCGGGCAATTTGCTCCGGAACAAAGGACCATTGGCCCAGGGCTGGGACTCCGTTCACCTCTTCGGGGTCAATGGTAGGGTCGGCCTTCAGGCGAGCCAGGAGCAGACTGCGTATTTCCGGGTAACGGGCCACCACACGCTCGTCGATACGGTCGGTGTCCACGCCAGACTCGTCCAGAAGACGGCCGCCGCCGCTGGCCCGGTAAGAGGTAACCGCCACCTGGTAAGTGGCCGAAGGGTCAAAGGGCTTTCCGTCGGCCAGGGTGCCCATGACGATGCGCTGGCCGCGGGGCTTGGTTACATCTACGGTATAGTTGAGCCCGGCCATGGAGTCAAAGTTGTAGGCCAGGCCGCTGAGCGACCAGCCTTTCTCTCCGGTGCGGGGATTATCCCGGGGCACCATTTTCAGGACATGGCTGCCGGGACCGGTCCAGGTTTGAATCCAGCGGTCGTAGGAGGCTTCCAGATAGCGCTGCACTTCCTCACCGGTCATGGTAATCACGTACAGCTGGTTCTCGAAGGGATAGATGGTAAAGAGATCGTTGAAAACCAGCTCTTTGGGAAGCAGGTTTCCGTCAAAGGTGAGCGGAGCCGCAATGGACAGCTGAGCCTCGGGGCAGGCCAGGCAAAGGGTGTGGATAAGGTTCACATAGGGGCTCATGCCGGTATAGGCTTCCCGGGTGCGCAGCTGCACATTCAGCTGTCCTACCCGCTGCAGCGTGAAAGCCTTCACAGCCTCGTATTCCGGCCTAAAGTGTTCCCGCATGACAGGGTCGGCGTTTTCGGCCTTGATGGGAATAAGGTCGGCCTCAAACGACTTGGACACTACCTTCCCGCCTTTTACTTCCATCTGCATCTTGCCATGCGCCAGGAAACGGCTGTGGCTGCCCGAATTCATGAGCGCGCAGGAGTCCCGCACCTGGACGACAGGCCGATGGTCGTGGCTGGTGAGCAGCCAGTCTACCCCGCGAACGCTGTTGAAAATGTCCAGCCCTTCGCTCTCCGGGTTGGAGCCATCTCCTTTGCCGGTAGCCGAATGCACCGCCACCACCACTACGTCCGGGTGCTCCTTTGCGCGCACGGCGTCCACGTCCTGCTGCACGTGGCTCACAATGCGGTCGAAGTGCATGCCGCTCCATACTTCTTCGGCCAGCCAGGCCTTTATATTGGCGTTTTCGTAGCCCAGCACAGCAATACGAAGCCCGCCTTTCTTTACCATTTTGTACAGCGGGAAGTAGGTTTTTCCGTTGTCGTTGCGAAGGGCGTTCCCGGCCAGGAACGGCACGCCGGCCGCTGCCAGTTCCCGGTTCACGCGGTCGTACACGGCATGCCCGGTTTCTACGTCATGATTGCCCCATACCACGGCATCATAGCCCATATACTGTATCAGACGGGGGAAAAGGTGCGGGCTAAGGGTATCTACATAGTTGAAGTAGTAGGGAGCGTTGTCGCCCTGCAGGCAATCGCCCACCTCTACAAGAAGGACGTTGTCCTTGCCGTCGGCGCGGCGAACGCTGTCTACATAGGTATTCACGGCCATGAGGGAGCGCCTGACGCCGTTATTCACATAGGTAGAGTCGAACCAGGTGCCGTGAACGTCGTTGGTGGAAAGGACCGTAAGGGTGTAGGTGCCGTCCTTGGGACCACAGTGGCAGGCCGACACCATTAAGGCGGCGGCCAGTGCGGGCAGAAAACGCTTTTTCATATTCTCTAACGGTGTCTGAAATTTTTCATCTGGGCGCCCAGGTTCCCGGTAAGGGTGCCTTTCATGATTTTACGGGTGCCTTCGAACTGCTTCAGGAGACGGTTTACTTCCGGCAGGGAGGTACCGCTTCCGTCGGCAATGCGCTTGCGGCGGGAGCCGTTGATGGCTTCCGGGTGCTCCCGCTCGTAGGGCGTCATGGAAAGTATGATGGCCTCTGTGCTTTTGAAGGCGTCGTCGGGGATGTCTACGTCCTTGATGGCTTTGCCCACCCCGGGAATCATGGAGGCCAGGTCCTTGATGTTTCCCATTTTCTTCACCTGCTGAATCTGGTTGTAAAAGTCCCACAGGGTGAACTGGTCTTTGGCCAGCTTTTTCTTGAGTTCGCGGGCCTGCTTTTCATCGAACTGCTCCTGCGCTTTTTCTACCAGGGACACTACGTCGCCCATGCCCAGGATGCGGTCGGCGATACGGGAGGGATGGAATACGTCCAGGGCCTCCAGTTTTTCGCCGGAGCTCACGAACTTGATGGGTTTTCCCACCACGGCTTTGATGGAAAGGGCCGCACCGCCGCGGGTGTCGCCGTCCATCTTGGTGAGCACCACGCCGTCAAAGTCCAGGCGGTCGTTGAAGGCCTTGGCGGTTTCCACGGCATCTTGACCCGTCATGGCATCTACCACAAAGAGCGTCTCTGTGGGCTCTATGGCCTTATGCAGGGCCGATATCTCGTCCATGAGCTGCTGATCCACGGCCAGGCGTCCGGCGGTATCTACAATGACCACGCTATAGCCTTCGGCGCGGGCCTTGGCAATGGCTGCCTTGGCAATCTTTACGGGATCCTTCTCCCCTTCCTCTGTGTAAACAGGCACGCCGATGCTTTCTCCCAGCACCTTTAGCTGGTCGATGGCCGCCGGGCGGAAGGTATCGCAGGCCGCCAGGAGCACCTTCATGCCCCGCTTGCTCTTGATGTGCAGGGCCAGCTTGCCGCTGAAGGTGGTTTTACCGGAACCGTTGAGGCCCGCCACCAGCACTACGCCGGGATTGCCCTTGATGTTAATCTCCTGCGCATCCGAGCCCATGAAAGCGGTTAGCTCGTCGTGCATGATTTTCACCATCATCTGCTGCGGCTTTACCGCCGTGAGCACGCCCGTTCCAATGGCTTTGTCCTTTACCTGATTGCAAAAGTCCTTGGCCACCTTATAACTGACGTCGGCGTCCAGCAGGGCTTTGCGAATGTCCTTGACGGTTTCGGCTACATTGATTTCGGTGATTTTCCCTTCACCTTTCAGTATCTTGAAAGACCGCTCCAGTCTTTCGCTCAAATTCTCGAACATAGACTCTTCTTTGTAAGCCTACAAAGATACGGTTTTTGGGGGAAATTGAGAAATCGTAAAAAACATTGTTCACTTTTTGTGTTGTTTCAGCACTTTATTAAAAAACATTTTTCTGTTTCAGGAGCTTGTGCATGCATTACTTCCCTACCTTCGCCAGTGGGGCCGGGCACGGTGCGCGGCCTGTAAAAAAAGATGCTATGAGACCTTTAAAATGGATGGCTATGACCCTGCTGGCGGCAGGGCTGGCCGCTTGCGACGACTTTGGGAAAAATGCCGCCCCCAATCAGACCGGGGAACTGTGCTGGAGGGTAGTGTGTGAGCCGGAGACCAAAACCCAGGCCGAAATTCCCGACACCAACGATTTCCTGCTCACCATTCGCGACAGCGACGGAAAAGTGCTGTACGACGGCCCTTACGGAGACTCCCCTGCCTCCCTTCCGGTATCGCCGGGAAGCTATTCGGTAAAGGTGGTGTCACTGGCGTTCAGCGCGCCCGCCTTTAGCCGCCCGCAGTATGGAGACGAGCAGGTGGTAGTGGTGGGCAGCGGCGAAAGCGTCACGGTGGCGCTGCACTGTACCCTGCTCAACGCCGGAATTCGGCTCATTACCGCCCCTTCCTTCCTTACCTCTTATCCCGACGGCGTACTGTACGTGATGCAGGAGGGTCAGCGCCTCCTGTACGGCTATTTGGAAACGCGCATCCTGTATGTAAAGCCGGGCACGGTGTCGGTGGTGCTGTATCAGAACGGGAAAGACCAGGTGCTTCTGTCCCGCGTGCTAAGCGAGCGCGACATTCTTACGCTCAAGATTTCGGCCCCGGCCTCGGGCGAGGGCGCAGCCGGGGTTTCGGTAGTAGTGGACACCACCCGTAACTGGCTGTCCGACAGCTTTGTCATTGGCGGGGACAACGATGCGCAGCATGGCCCCGAAGACGCCTATTCGGTGGCCGATGCCGCCAAGCACGTGGGAGAGGAAGGCGTTTGGGTGTATGGCTACATTGTGGGAGGAGACCTAACGGCCGCCGGGAAAAATGTAAAAACTTCCGACATTACCAAAGCCACCCATCTGGCGCTGGCAGCCCGCTCTTCGATAACGGTAAAAGCCTCGTGCGTGGCGGTGGAACTACCCTCGGGGTCCGTGCGCGAAGCGCTGAACCTGGTTTCTCACCCTCAGCTCATCGGCACAAGAGTCTATGTGAAAGGAAACCTGGTGAGCAGTTACTTTGGCACCACCGGACTCAAAGGATGCAAGGAATATGTGCAAAAGTAAATGCGCTACAACATGCGGTAGCACATGCGAAGGAAGCCTTCGGCCAATTGCCCGTACCAGGTGGTCTTTCGGCCTTGCCAGGCCTCCAGGGTGAGTTCCTGCACATGCTCCTTATCCTGGAGGAAGATGTCTTTGGAGGCCAGGGCGGTTTCCTTGTCGTACACAAGGGTATTGATCTCGCAGTTGGTGTGGAAGCTGCGCTGGTCCAGATTGGAGGCGCCCACTATAGTTAGGTAGTCGTCGGCTACCAGCGTTTTGGAGTGAATGAAGGCACCTCCGCGAAGGAAAATGCGAACGCCCGCCTGCAGGCACTCTTCATAGCAGCTTCGGTTGGCCGGGCCCAGGAAGGGGGTATCTACCTCCACGGGAAGCATGAGGCGTACATCCACCCCACGAAGGGCGGCCGCTTTGAGCGCATTCATAACAGGCACCGGCGGCACAAAATAGGGGGTTTGGATGTACACGTACTCCTGTGCGTTATTAAGAATCCATTCATACCCCAGCTGCATGGCCGGCCAGGGATGCTCTATGGCATCGGTGACCACCTGAAGGATTTTGTCTTTATAGGGGCCGTCCTCTTGAGGAGTATCGGCTGGGAAGTACCACGGCAGCGGATTTGTTACCGTACCGCCCGTAGAGAACCAGCTGTCCAGAAAGGAAGCCTCCATGCGGGAAATCACCGGCCCGCAAATGCGCAGGTGGGTGTCCCGCCACTTATAGAAGTAGTTGTCGTTGAGGTTCATGCCGCCGGTATAGGCCACCTTGCCGTCTATAATGACCACCTTCCGGTGATTCTGCGCATTGAAGCGCATGAGCCACTGGTGAAAACCGTTACGGATGTGGGTATAGGGCAGCACTTCCATGCCGGCCTGCTGCATTTGCGCAAAGTAGGAACGCGGGATGTCGCGGCCAATCATATTGTTGTTGAGGAAGCGCACCTGAACGCCTTCCTCCACTTTCTGGAGCAGGAGGTCCCGCACTTCCCGGCCGGCTTTGTCATTGCCAAAACGGAAGTACTCCATGTGGATAAACTGCCGGGCATTCCGTATATCTTCCAGCAGCAATTCCCGCTTGCGAAGGCCAGAGGTGATGATTTCGAAGGAATTGCCCCGGTAAACGCGGTTTCCTTCCCCGCACGCTTGCAGCAACCTGGCCAGGGGGCGAAAACGCGGCTCCAGCCATTCCTCTCCGTTTGAGGGGAACAGCGCTGGATCTACTTCGCGCTGGAAACGCTCCCGGGTGGCCGCATGCAGGCGGTCAAATTCCCTGCGGTTCCGGTATCCCTGCCCGGCCAGCAAATAGAGCGCCCATCCCACCACCGGCAGCAGCAGGACCAGCAGCATCCAGATAAGGCGGTAGTCGGCATCTGTGGTGTGGTCCCGCAGAATATGGACCACAAAGCACAGTTGGATGGCGATAACCAGTATCCAGAATATGACAACAAAAAAATTCATGGCAATACAAATGCAAATGTAGCGAATTATTTGAAGATTCTTATTATATTTGCGTTTGATAACATTCAAACTGGCCTTGAAACATTACCTGAAAAAACTGGAAGAGCAAGTCCACCTAAGGGCCGACAGACCTGCGCTGTGCGATTACGGCGGGGAGTCTTTCACCTACGCCCAGGTGGCCGCTCAAATTGAGCAGCTGCACGTTTTCTTCCAGGCTGCAGGTATCCATAAAGGAGACAAAATCTCCTTGTGCGCCCGTAACAGCGCCCGCTGGGCCATCTTTTTCCTGGCCGTTAACACCTACGAAGCCATCATCGTCCCCATCCTGCCCAACTTCACCGCAGAGGGAACCATGAAGCTCATCAGCCACTCAGACAGCATCCTTTTAATCGCCGACCAAGACATCTGGGAGCAAATGAACCCGGAAATCCTCCCGCAAATCCGCGGGGTGCTCAACGCCCGGGGCAACAATCTCCTGTGGTGCCGGGACGCCCTGCTGGAGCAGGCCTGGCAAGATAAAGAAACGCTGTTCAAGGAATGCTACCCGGAAGGCTTTAATGCCCCAGACGCCATATACCCCGACCACATGGACGAGGTAGCCATTATCAACTACACGTCGGGCACCTCCGGAGACCCTAAGGGCGTTATGCTCACCTACGGCGCCATGTCAGACATCGTGGAGTACTGCCAGAACAAGATATACAACGCCCCGGAGCAACTGGTTTCCATGCTCCCGCTGGCCCATATCTACGGCCTGGCCATGGAGTTCATCTATCCCTGCTGCACGGGTTTCACCATCCACTTCCTGGGAAAAACGCCTTCCCCCACCCTGCTCTCGCAATCCATGCGGGAAATCAAGCCGTTCCTTATCATTACGGTGCCGCTCATCATGGAGAAGGTCTATACCAACCTCATCCGTCCCCTGCTGGGTTCCAGGTCGGCCAAGGCCCTGCTCACCATTCCCGGTCTGCGCGCCTCGTTCTACAAGTCGGTGGGCAAGAAGGTGCAGGAATACTTCGGCGGCCGCGTGCAAACCATCATCATCGGCGGTGCCCCGCTGGACTGGAAGGTAGAGAGCGTCCTCAAGAAAATCGGCCTGCCCTATGCCGTGGGGTACGGCATGACAGAAGCCTGCCCGCTCCTGGCCATCGAGATGCCAGAGCATTTTGTTTCCGGCTCCTGCGGAAAACCCATCCACGAGATACGCATCGACTCCTCAGACCCGGAGCGTGTCCCCGGAGAAATACAATCCCGCGGCCCCAACATCTGCGTGGGCTATTATAAGAATCCCGCCGCCGACAAAAAAGCACGCACCAAGGACGGATGGTTCCGCACCGGAGACCTGGGCGTCATGGACGAGGGCGGTAATCTGTTCATCCGCGGTCGCATCAAGGCGCTCATCCTAAGTGCCTCGGGCCAGAACATCTACCCCGAAGAAGTGGAGCAAGTGCTCTCCGGCATTAAAATGGTAGAAGAATCCCTGGTGCTGGAACGGGAAGGAAAAGTGGTGGCGCTGGTGTATCCCCGGGTAGATTTACTGGCTAAGATGAGCGACGAAGAACAGGAAGGCGTTGCCAACGATATTCGCTTCCAGGCCAATAAACACCTGCCCAACTTCAGTCAGATTTTCCGCGTAGAACTGGTCGATATCCCCTTCGAGCGCACGGCCAAGGGCACCATCAAGCGGCACCTTTACATGTAGGTCAGGCCAATCCGGTCACCGATTTTTCGTACGGTATATCCAGTAGATCCAGCACGCCAAGAAAGGCCTGCTCAAAATGGTCGCGGGCTATTTTTCGGGTAAAGTGCACATACAGGTTCCCGTTGTAACCCAGGCAGGCGCAGGCGCCGCTGTTTCCCCGCTGCCGGCCCAGTGCAAAATCCATTTCCTTGATATAGGGGGCCATGCTCTCCGGAAGGCTAACGGGTCCCAGGTTGGAAAGCGTATGGGACACAAAAATGTCTCCGTGCAAACGGTTGATAATATCTATGGTAGGATGCTTGATAAACAGCGGCAATACCGTCACAAAACGGTTCTGCTCCAATTCCACGTTCTTGGCAATCTTGGATTCCAGGTTCTCCGGGAGCAGCTCCCGCTCTTTCTGCGCATGAATCATGGGCACCAGTTCCTCCAGGGAATAATAGCCCCGGGACACATCTACGCCCAAATTTACATAGGAGGAAAAATTGCGCACCGTACGGGAGCCGTACAGCGGCCGAAGGTTCACCGGGACCGACACCTTGAGAATGCTGCGCCGGCGCGGGTTAGGGTCGGCCTTATGCTCCTCCTGCAGGGCCAGCAGCATGGCCGATGTGAAGAGCTCGGTGACCGTGCAGCCCAGGCGGCGGCATACGGAAAGAACACGGTCCTGGGGCACCACCAGCCGAAGATCTTTGACTGTTCCAAAGGCCATGGATTCCCCTCTTAGGTGGTAGGCTTTCTCGCTTTGTTCCAGCCTTCCTTTTCGGCCACCGAACACCGTTTTGAAGCTGTCTTCCACTTCTTCTGGCGAGGGCTGCTGCGACGGATCCAGGATGAGCCCGCCGTAAGGGATGCTTATGCCGTAGCGCAGCCGAAGATATTCGGCCGACAAGGTTAGGAGGAAGGAGAAGGCGCCGTTTCCGTCGGCCAGGGCATGAAAAACATCCAGGACAATGTGACGGCCCACAGCGCTCACACGATACAGAAAGCCGTTCTGGGCGCCCAGGCTAAACTTGCCCAGGGGCTTGAGCGGAAGCACTTTCGGGGCATGATTCAGGCGTTTGAGATACCACCACAGCCAACCGGCTTTGAGCCCGCAGCGAAAGGTGGGGATGCGCTCCGACACCCGCTCCAGGGCCTCTTGCAGAAGCGCCACATCTACAGGTTCTCCCAGCGACACGCTCATACGGTACAGGGAGGTATAGTGGCGGCTCATGGAAGCCGGATAAATATTGGCTGCGTTGTCCAGCCTGAGTGTCCTGGGTATGGAGGAGGGCATGTTTATTTCCCTATGAGCTGAAGGAACTCGTTGCGGGTTTTGTCGCTTTTTAGGAAAATGCCGGAGAAAGCCGATGTGGTGGTTATGGCATTGGACTTCTGGACGCCGCGCATGGACATGCATGTGTGCATGGCCTCAATGACCACGGCCACGCCCAGTGGTTGCAGGGATTCCTGGATGCAATCGCGGATTTGTTCTGTGAGGCGCTCCTGCACCTGCAGGCGGCGGGCATAGGTTTCCACCACGCGGGCCACTTTACTAAGGCCCGTGATTTGACCTTTAGGAATATAGGCCACATGTGCCTTGCCAATAAAGGGCAGCATATGATGCTCGCACAGGGAGAATAGCTCGATATCCTTGACAATGACCATGTGATTGTAGGGCTCCTCAAAAAGGGCGCTCTTTACAATGGCCTCACCGTCCTGGAAATAGCCCTGCGTGAGGAACTGCATGGCTTTGGCCACACGCTCCGGAGTTTTCTGAAGGCCTTCACGGGAAGTGTCCTCTCCCAGAAGCTCCAGAATGGCCTTAATGTGCCCCGCAATGTCCTGTGTGACAGTGGCGTCGTACTCTTCTATTTTCCTGTATGCCATGGTTGCTGCTTGTAGCTTAAAAAAAGGGACTGCAAAATTAAGGAAAATAATTCATAATATCATTTTTTTGTATATCTTTGCAGCCCCAAATCCGTAATGAGGGTTTTTAACAATTTGAATATAAACAATTAAAGCTATAAACTATGTTTTGGACACTTGAACTGGCCAGCTCCCTGGACGACGCTCCGTGGCCTGCAACCAAAGAAGAACTCATAGACTACGCCAACCGCACCTGCGCCCCCGACGAAGTTATCGAAAACCTTGAGGAACTGGACGACGACACCGAAATCTACGAATCCATCGAAGACATTTGGCCCGACTACCCCACCAAAGAAGATTTTATGTGGAATGAGGAGGAATATTGATTTGACAATCAAATAGTTACTAAGAATCCCGCGGCAAAAACCGCGGGATTTTTGCATCTATGACGGGATTCGAGTATCTTTGTATGAAATGAGATGATTATGAAGAACTCAGTCAATATTGAAGCCAATGGGTTGCCAATAGAAGTGCGCTACGGCGGCGCTTCCGGAGACTATATCTCCCTCACAGATATCGCTAAATACAAGACTTCCGAGAATCCTGGCTACGTGATTCAGAACTGGATGCGGACACGCAACACCGTTCGCTTCCTTGGTCTATGGGAGCATTTCCACAACCCGGACTTTAATTACCTCGAATTCGAGGCAATTGAACGGGAAGCCGGCTTCAATAGTTTTGTACTTACTCCCAAACGCTGGGTAGAACAGACTTGTGCAAAAGGGATTATTACAAAGCAGGGCCGGTATGCCGCCACCTTTGCCCACCAGGACATAGCCTTTGAATTTGCATCCTGGATTTCTCCGGAGTTCAAACTTTACATAGTTAAGGACTACCAACGACTCAAAACAGAAGAGAATAGCCGCTTATCTCTTAGTTGGAACCTCAATCGGGAACTGTCTAGAATCAACTACCGGATTCATACTGATGCTATCAAGGGCCACCTGATCCCAGAGGATATATCCGCTCGCGCGCAATCTTTCATCTATGCCAATGAGGCAGATGTCCTGAATGTGGCGCTCTTTGGGAAAACCGCCCGGATGTGGCGTGAGGAGAATCCCGAATCCAAAGGAAACATCCGTGACGAGGCCACGCTCCGCCAGTTGATTGTTCTCGTGAATTTGGAGAGCATGAACGCCGAATTAATAAAACTGGGTATGTCCCGTCCGAATAGGGCAGCACGCCTGAACAAAATGGCAATCGAGCAGCTGAGCGTTCTGGAAAATGCTGATGAAAAGAAACTGTTAAATGGGTAAATCCTAGTGATACTTTGACTGATAAAAGAGCATATAACATTGTTTTGTCTGTATGTACCACATTGCTGTGGGGCTTACCGGCACTGTATGTTTTAGTATTGGAGTTTATCTCTCTTGGTCGGTTTATTTCCCACTGGTCACAATACAGTCAGCCTTTCAGCTATATTGATGTTAATTTAGTCTTTTTGCTGTTTGCTATTCTTGCATTGGCGGCAGTTGTTTGTGCATGGATAGGTAATCGAAAGTTGAAACTGGCAAGTAGTGTTTTCTTTTTTGTCTTGTCATTATTGCTGATACCCATATCATTAGTCTCTGCTTGGTATGGTTCCTTTATGAATGGGTGGATGGGTGAACACGTTGCCTCTCAGTATTCTTCATTGGCAGCCGTCTTTGCCTTTCCTCTAGCTGGAATATTGTTATCAATTCTCTCTTTCATCACGTATTACCGAGAGAAGGAGACAGCCCACCTTGGATAATCTACAAGAATTATTGTTGTCAACTATTGGTCTCCCAGCCAGCCTCAGACTATCCCGAGTTTTTGAATACAGTTATAAGTGGTTGATAATAAAAACATAACCACAACTACTCCATTCCTGGAATGAGGAGGAGTATTAATTTGATAATCAGATAGTTATTGAGAATCCCGCAGCTATTTTGCTGCGGGGTTTTTGTATTATGAAGCCTCTGCTCTCACATGATGGATGTGGCTTTCATCACCAGTCCCGCTCACTATACACAAAGGCGTCATTTTGTTCACCAAGCGGTACCTGAGGTCCGCGGGAGTTGACAAATAGCGGCCAAAATGTAAAGTGCGGGGGCCTTCTGTCTTTCCAACGTCCCATGCTCTGGACCGTTGGGCGTAAGTAGGCCACTCACTCTCACTCGGGAATTCCGTGGCAGCCAATGCGCTGATTTTTAATTCATTAGCACAGCGGACGGGTAATAAAAACCAACCCGTCCGCTGTGCTAACTATATAACTATCAATCTATCAAGCACCACGCATTAAGATTTCTCCAAATACTGTGTCTTATATAAAAAAGACATCGTATGAAGAGAATCACGCTACTGCTCATAGCCTTCTGGCTGAGCGCTCCAATGGGATTTGCCCAGGGGACCAGGATTGTTTGCGACGAGACTTGCCGCATCGAATACCAAAAAACGGAAATCTCGCTTCCGAAACAGCTGGCCGAAAAGGCCAAGGCCGCCGCGAAGCCCGCTGCAAAAACAACGACGGAAAAACAGGAGGCGGCCAAACAGACGCCTAAACCCGCCGAAAAGCCCCAGCCGGCCCCCGTTCCCGGGTATGCCGTGGTATCGCCCGTTGGACGAACCAGTGTAGAAATGATTACGCAGGCTCCCCGGTTGCAGTCGCTGGATGGGAAGACCATCGCCGTCGTAGGCGTCAGCTTCATGACGGGTGTCACCCATCCCGAAATCAAGCGGCTTATAAAAGAGCATTACCCGTCGGCCAAAGTCCTGCTGTTGGATGAAATTGGCATCTCCGGCCCCTACCCTGCCCCTGGAGTCACAAGAAAGCAGAACGAAGAATTCAAGCGAAAACTCAAGGACATGAACGTGGATGCCGTGATTTCCGGAAACGGCGGATGCGGTCTGTGCACGCCCAAGGAGACGGGCTCCTGCATCACGGCCGAATATCTAGGCATTCCTTCTGTAATCATCGCCGGACCGGGTTTTGCCGACCAGGCCCGTTACACCGCCCGCAACAACGGCGTTCCGGTCATGCGCGTGGCAGAGTACCCCGGCGCCTTCGCGGCCGATTCCGAGGAAACGCTGCTCAAAAACACCCGGGAAGTCCTTTGGCCGCAGATTGTTCAGGCGCTTACCAAGCCCATTACGACCGAAGAAGTGGCTTCGGCCCAAAACGCCGGGAAGGGCGATATTCGCGACGACGTTTTCTATGGTACGCTGGAAGAGATTGACGATTACTTCCGCAAACAGAACTGGACCGACGGACTGCCCATCGTTCCTCCCACCTTCGACAAAGTGACGGAATTCATGAAATATACCCCTTATGGATACGATGAGACGGTTGCGGTGCTTCCCATCGCGCACAGGGACACCAAGGCCTGGCATGTAGCCGTCAATGCCGTCATGGCGGGCTGTAAGCCTGAATACATGCCCATCCTTATTGCTCTGACAAAGGGCCTTGGCGACGGCAATTTCCGTCGAACGCTGGCCAGCACACACGCCTGGACCCCCTATTGCTGGATCAACGGCCCCATTGCGAGGCAACTTGGCATCGACTGCGGTCAAGGTCAGATTAACGAGGAGGCCAACGTAGCCATCGGCCGGTTTATGAATCTGGCGCTGATGAACCTTTGCGGCTACTATGTCAAGCAGGACCGGATGGGGACCTTCGGGTATCCTATGCCCTGGTGCCTGGTGGAGGATGAAGATGCCTGCAAGCGGGTAGGATGGCAACCCTATCACGTCCGGAAGGGTTTCTCTGAAAACGAAAGCGTGGTTACGCTGGGCTCCACGCTCCTTTGGGGCAATAACATGGCGCCTTCTACTACAGACCCGCAGAAAGTGATGGAACTGCTGGCGTGGGACATCTCCGAGCGCTGCCAGTTCGCCCTTGGGAGTGGCAAACAATTTACCTTCAGAACCATTCTAATGACGGAGCCGGTCGCTGCCATCCTGTCAGAGAAGTACCGGTCCCCGGAAGCACTTGAGAAGGTGCTCATTAGCGAGTCCCGCCGCCCGCTCAAGGAACGCGCCTTTGCGAATTACTATGCCAATCCCGGCAGCAGGAAAGACGGAGGTGCGCATAACCTGCGGCAGTATACAGCCCATCTGGGCAGGACTGAAGGAGCAAAAATGACCGCAACGCCCGCCTGGTATGACTCGGCAGAATACGAGCAATACACGATTCCCACCATGAAACCCGGAATGACCGCCTTCCTCATCACCGGCGACAGTGCCCGCAACAAGGTGCAAACCATGCCCGGCGGAGCTTATGCATCCGTGAAGGTGGAGTTGCCGAAGAACTGGAACACGTTATTGGAAGCGCTTGGCTATGAATAAGGGTTCGCTGGATGCTTTTTTATGAACAATCATTATCTTTGTGCTGATGAACGGTCGGCACATGTCTTTTGCAGATATTGTGCGGATGTATCAGCAGCCCTTGTACTGGTATATCCGCCGTGTAACCATTGTGCATGAAGACGCAGAAGACATATTGCAAGAAACGTTTATGAAGGCATACCGGCATTTTTGGCAGCTTCGTAATCCGGAATCTTTAAAACCGTGGCTTATGCGTATAGCTACCAACGAAATGAACCGCTATTTCAGCAGGCGCCAGGCGGTATCATCCCTGGATGAACTTCCCGAGCATTCCTGGGAGTCCCTTCAGGAATCGCCCGGGGCCGATGTCCCGAAAGCCGCTTCCGGAGTTATTTCGGCCGCTTTACTGAAAATGAGTCCCTTGCAGCGGCAGGTGTTCAGTCTTAGGTACTATGAGGAAATGGATTATGATGAGATTGGCCGAATCACCGGCGCAAATAAAAACACCCTGATGGTGAGCTACCATCAGGCCCGCAAGAAAATTGAAAAAGAGATTGAAAATGGATAAGATTGAACTTAAAACCCCGGAGGGGTACTTTGAAGAAAGCTTTACCCGAACCATGGCGGGAGTCGCCACCATACGAAAAAAGAGGCAGGCGGTTCTGGGCTTTGCAGCCATAGTGGTCGTTGTTTTGGGCGTCACTTTTTCGTCTATCCAGATTAACAAGGCCCAGAAGGAGAAAGCTTTCATGGCCTTTCAGGCCGAACTGGCCAACTATGACATCTTCCTTGAAATTAATTAGACCCAATATGAAAAAATATCTCCTTATACTGTGTTGCCTGTGCGGATGCTTTTTCATTTCCCGCGCCCAGGCTCCGACCGAGCGAATGAAGGCCATCCACATGGCCGCTGTCCGCATCGCCGACCGTATCGGCGTTCAGGAACCCGTTCGTTCCGAGTTCATTCAGCTTTATCAGGCCTTCAAGAAAGAAAGTGCGGCCGTCATGTCTGTACGTCCGTCTGCTACCGGCAATACCGAGGACGATATAGAAGCGAAAATCTACTTGGACTTCGAAAAGAGCGAAAATATCCTTTCTCTCAGAAAGGCATACTACGAAAAGTTCCGTGCGCTCCTGTCTCCGTCGCAGATTCAGGCAATGTACGACATGGAAAAAGAATTCAATGCCCGAAGGTGAGCGTACTCTTTACTCCAGATTCAGGAAACGCTGAAAAGCGTCGGTGTCCAGATTGTAGCCCCGGGGGCCGGCGAGGATGGTTCCCTCACCGTCCAGAATAAAGTAATTGGGCTGGGAGTTCACGCCAAAGCGTTCTTTTACCAGGTGGGAATTCACGCGGCCCACATCTTTGAGGACCTTCCCGCCCGGGGTGGTAACCCACTGGTCCTGGGGCAAACGGGTTTTGTCGTCTACGTACAGGGAAACAATCACAAAATCATTTTGTAAACTTTCCAGGACAGCGGGGTTACTCCATACGCGGGCTTCCATTTCCCGGCAGTTCACGCAGCCGTGGCCGGTAATGTCTACAAACACCTTCTTTCCTTGCTCCCGGGCAGCTGCCAGGCCTTCTTCCAGGCTGGTATAGCCCACAAGGCCGTGCGGTAGGGATACCACGCTGGCCGATGCTTCCGGCGCGTCTGAAAGAGACGCCGCTGCCGGGCTATATTGCCCCAGCACAAAATCCTGCGTTTGGATGGGAGGAAGATAGCCGCTTAACGCCTTTAGCGGGGCGCCCCACATCCCGGGAATCATGTACACCACAAAAGCGAAGTCCAGAATAACCAGTGAGAGCCGGCCCACGCCCACATACTCCAGCGGGGAATCGTGTTTGAAACGAATCTTGCCCAGCAAATACAGGCCCAGCAGGGTAAAGACCACAATCCAGATGGCCAGGTATACTTCCCTGTCCAGCAGATGCCAGTGATAGGTTTGGTCGGCCACGCTAAGGAACTTGAGGCCCAGGGCTATTTCAATGAAGCCCAGTACCACTTTTACGCTGTTTAGCCAGCCGCCGCTCTTGGGAAGGCTCTTGAGCACCGACGGGAAGAATGCCAGCAGGGCAAACGGCAGGGCGAAGGCTATGCTGAAGGCCAGCATGGTTACCATGGGCGTCCAGAACTCTCCCTGCGTGCTCTTGATGAGCACCGTTCCCACAATGGGGCCCGTGCAGCTGAAGCTAACCAGCACCAGCGTAAGGGCCAGGAAGAATACGCCCAGAAGACCGCCTTTGCCGCTGTTAGCATCGGCCCGGGTGGTCCATGAGGCGGGCAGGGTAATCTCGAAGGCCCCAAAGAACGACGCCGCGAACACCATAAAGATCACAAAGAACAGGATGTTGGGGAGCCAGTGGGTAGAGAGCCAGTTAAAGATATCGGCGGTAACGCTCTCGCCGCCCAGCAGCCAGGTAAGGCCAATGACCACACAGATGGGAACGGTGTACAGCAGCACAATGAAAAGGCCATACATGGCCGCGCTAAAGCGCCCTTTGGCCGGGGTTTCGCTTTGCTTGAGGAAGAAAGACACCGTCATGGGCACCATGGGGAACACGCAGGGGGTGAGCAGCATGAGGAATCCCCACAGAATGGCCTCCAGAATGAGCCCCCACAGGCTTTTTTCACTCCCGGCCGAAGAAGAAATGACCCCCTGGACTTGCAGTGTGGTGTCGTAATCAGCGGGAGGCATACATGCGCCGTCCGTGCAGGCCTGGCACTCGATGTGCACGTTCACCGGACAAAGACCATCCTGCAGGGCACGAACCTTTTGAACCAGGGTAACCGTCCCTTCGCAGGTTCCTATTTCCATTTGGAAAATATCGTCATAGCGCTTATCCACCTTGGAGGAGATTTCGGCCGATCCCAGAGCCTCCACAGTTTCTCCGCTTACAGAGAAAACCGTTGGATTGGGGCCGCCGTCATACTCCTGAAGGTCGTAGATGTGCCATCCCGGCTGCACCTCCCCTACCGCCTTTATTTCATAAACATTCTTCTTTACCTTTTTGGACGCCACCGTCCAGGTTACGGGCTCTGTGAATGCAAACGCAGGGGCAGCCAGCAGCAGCAACGCTATAACGACAAAAAACTTTTTCATACTGTTTGCAAAGATACATTATCTTTCCATTATCAAAAACCCCCGCCATTAAAAAAATGGCAGGGGCATTACTTAACATGCACTTTGCGACTAATGGAGCAGGGACTCGCTTCTGGCTATAAAATCGGCCAGGGCTTTTCCTTTTAGCATACCATTGGCCAGCAGGGCCAGATCTACCATCTGTTTCAGGAGTTCGTTTCCTTTGCCGAAAGCCTCTACATCGGCCCTGTGAGCCTTGCGAACGGCCTCACGCGCCTCGCGGGCCTTGGTCTTCTCCTCTTCGGGGGCATCGGACGGAGCCTCGGCGGGAAGCTCGGCCTGGGGCGCCACCTGCGCCTGCTTGGCCTCCATGATTTTGGCAACGAGGGGGTTTTCCAGATTGACGGTAATGTTGTAGCTTTCCGGCATGGAGCCATAGAAGTTCATACCGCCTCCCAGGGCGCTCATTTCGCGGTAACGGCGCATGAACTCGTTCTGGGTAATAAGGATGGGTGAAGACTCGGCGCCCAGGTTTTCGCCCACTACAAAGTAATCGTTGCCTTCCGGGAGCACAGATTTGAGCAAGTTCTCCAGGTCATAGCGCTCGTCTTCCTTCATCTCGGGCTTAATCCTTTCTTCCTTAGGGATGAGGTTATCTATGGCGTCGGAGTCTACGCGGGCAAAGCGGGTGTCGGTGAGCTTTTGCTCCAGCAGGTTCACGTAGTGGCTGTCCAGTTCGCAGTCCATCAGGAGTACGTCGTAGCCTTTGGCCTTGGCCGCCTCAATGAAGGCATACTGGTCTTCGGGCTTGGTGGCATACAGGTACACCAGCTTTTTGTCTTTGTCGGTTTGGGCCGCCTCTACGGCCGATTTATACTCGTCAAAGGAGAAGTATTTGCCTTCCGTGTTCTTGAGCAGGGCAAACTTAAGGGCACGCTCGCAGAATTTTTCGTCGCTCAGCATACCGTACTCGATAAAGAGTTTCAGGTTGTCCCATTTTTGTTCCAGTTGGTCGCGCTGATCTTTGAAGATACCCTCCAGCCTGTCGGCCACTTTCTTGGTAATGTAGGTCGATATCTTCTTCACGGCTGCGTCGCTCTGGAGATAGCTGCGGCTCACGTTAAGCGGAATGTCGGGCGAGTCAATGACACCGTGCAGCAGCGTCATGAAGTCGGGGACAATGTTGTCTACGTGGTCGGTTACGAACATCTGGTTGCAGTAGAGGGAAATCTTGTTGCGCTCTACGGCCACCCGGTCTTTCAGTTTGGGGAAGTACAGGATACCCGTAAGGTTGAAAGGATAGTCTACATTCAGGTGAATCCAGAACAGGGGCTCCTCGTTCATGGGGAACAAGGTGCGATAGAAGTCCAAATAATCCTGGTCCTTGAGCTCGCTGGGCGCCTTGGTCCAAAGGGGCTCTACCGCATTGATAATCTTATCTTTATCGGTGGGAACATACTTCCCGTCCTTCCACTCCTGCTCCTTGCCGAAGACAATGGGCACCGGCATAAACTTGCAGTATTTGTTAAGCAGAGCCTCGATGCGGCCCTGGGCGGCATATTCGGTGGAATCGTCGTCCAGGTATAGGGTGATGATGGTTCCGCGGTCGGCCTTTTCGCATTCTTCCATGGTGTACTCCGGCGACCCGTCGCAGCTCCATTTTACGGCCTTAGCGCCCTCCTTCCAGGAAAGCGTCTCGATGGTCACTTTCTTGGAAACCATGAAAGCGCTGTAGAAGCCCAGGCCAAAGTGGCCGATGATGTTTTGAATTTGGTCCTTGTATTTTTCCAGGAACTCGCCGGCACTGGAGAAGGCTATCTGGTTAATGTATTTATCTACTTCTTCTTCCGTCATGCCAATGCCGCTGTCCACAATCTTAAGGGTTTTTTCCTTTTCGTCCAGCTCAATGCGCACCTGCAGTTCTCCCAACTCTTCCTTGCACTCGCCGCTGGCTGCCAGGGCCTTCATCTTCTGGGTGGCATCCACGGCATTGGCCACCAGTTCCCGCAGGAAAATCTCGTGGTCGCTGTATAAAAACTGCTTGATAACCGGGAAAATGTTCTCGGTGGTTACACCAATTTGTCCTTTGTTTGCCATATTGAATTGTCTTTAAAAATCAAAACCGGCCTCCGCAGAGGTCGGTTTTGCATACTCAAATAACAAGCCAACGCCGCCGGCGCTGACAATTTGGCAGGACTACTTATACAGGAATCTTCTGATGGACATCTTCGGAGTCTTTTCGAAGGGCTTGTCCATGAGTTCCACCTTGGCAATTTGGCTGTAGCCGGGGAGCTGGCGGTTGGCGCCCAGTTTGATGTTCTCCGGGATTTCGGCCTTGGCTTCATTGTCCAGAAGCGCTTTGGCAATGGCTTGCTCGTCCAGGAACACCAGGGCTACCAGTTTGCCGCCGCGTTCCACCACCACCGACTCCATTACATAGGCCTGGTTGTTCACCACGGCTTCCAGTTCTTCGGGGTAGATGTTCTGGCCGGAAGGGCCCAGAATCATATTCTTGGAACGACCACGGATGAAGATGTTGCCATCGGCGTCCATGATGCCCAGGTCTCCGGTGCGCAGCCAGCCGTCCTCTGTAAAGGCATTGGCGGTTGCTTCTTCATTCTTGAAGTAACCTATGGTAATATTTTCGCCGCGGGCCTGGATTTCTCCCACAACATGCTGAGGGTCGTCGGAGTCTATGCGTACCTCGGCTACATCTACGGCCTTGCCGCAGGAACCGGCCACATATTTGGTCCAGTGTTCGTAGGCCAGGAGCGGGCAGGCCTCTGTCATGCCATAACCTACCAGGTAAGGGAACTTGATGCGCTTGAACAGGCGTTCCACCTCCGGGTTCAGGGCGGCGCCACCCATGATGAACTCCTGCACGTTGCCGCCGAAAGCCTGCACCAGGCCGTCTTTCACCTTCTTGTAGATGATGCCGTTGATGCCGGGAATCTTGAGCAGGAACTTCATGAGGGGTTTATCCAGGGTGGGCTTCACTTTGCTCTTGTAAATCTTTTCCATCACCAGCGGAACGGTAATGAGAAGATAGGGCTTAACCTCGGCGAAAGCCTTAAGGAGCGAAGCCGGGGTGGGAGCTTTACCCAGCCAGTAGATGGAGGTGCCGTTACACAGCGGATACAGGAACTCAATAACCAGGCCATACATGTGGGCCATGGGCAGCATGGAGACCATTTTGTCTCCGGCGGGGACATTGCGCTGGCTGTAGTCTACGGTGGCACTGAAGTTCCGGTACGTGAGCATCACGCCCTTGGGGTCTCCGGTGGAACCAGAAGTGTAGTTGATGGTGGAAAGGTCGTCCCAGTTGTCTGTGGGGAACTTGACATCGTCCGGGCCGAAACCTTTAGGATATTTGGCGGCAAAAAGCTGGTCCAGATTGTCTATGGCCTCCTGAATTTTAGCGTCCCGGCAGAACAGAACCTTCCAGTTATCTACGTCAAATGCTACCTGGAGAGCCGGCATCTTTTCCGAATCCATCTTGGCCCAGCGGGCGGCGTTGGTAAAGAGAGCCACACTCTCCGAGTGGTTCACCAGCCCCATTACACTGTCCGGGGTAAATTCGGCCAGGATGGGGACAATGACAGTCTGATAAGTATTTACGGCCAGATAGGCGAAGCCCCACTTGGCACCATTGTTGGCGCAGAGGGCAATTTTGTCTCCTTTCTTGAAACCGGCTTTTTCGAATACAATGTGGAAGCGGGCAATATCAGTGGCCATCTGGGCGTAGGTGAAGGAATCGCCGCCGATGGTATTGAGTGCGGGCTTGTCCCAGTACTTGCGGGTAGCATCCTGCAGGCGCTGGAGATAATGAGGATATTGAGTCATACTTTAGGTGTTAGGTTTTTCGTACAGAATGCAAATTTAACAATTTTTCTGAAGAAAGCCACAAAAAAAGCGGCGCACTGTGGCGCCGCTCTCATACGGATGCGCGTTATTGCTCGTCCGGGCCTTGGTCCTGAGGACCGGGCTGAGGGCCTTGAGGGCCGCCCTGGAAAGGACCCTGAGGGCCACCCTGGGCGCCGCCGGCAGCCTGACCGGCCTGGTACATCTTCTCGAAAGCCTTGTTCAGGGCCTCGGAGTAGCGGTCAATATCGGCGAGGTTCTGCGCCTTCACGGCCTCCTTCAAGAGGTTGCAGTTGCTCTCTACTTCCGACTTCACGTCGGCGGGAACTTTGTCGCCGTTTTCCTTCAGGAATTTTTCGGCCTGGAAGGTGAGGGCGTCGGCGCTGTTAATCTTGTCGATGCGCTCTTTTTCGGCTTTGTCGGCGGCTTCGTTGGCCTTGGCTTCGTCGCGCATGCGCTGGATTTCGGCGTCGGACAGACCGGAAGAGGCTTCGATGCGAATGTGCTGCTCCTTGCCGGTGGCTTTATCTACGGCGCTCACGTTCAGGATGCCGTTGGCGTCAATATCGAAGGTTACCTCAATCTGGGGCACGCCGCGGGGTGCGGGAGCAATGCCGTCCAGGTGGAAGATGCCGATTTGCTTGTTGTCCTTGGCCATGGGACGTTCGCCCTGAAGGACGCGGATTTCCACGCCGGGCTGATTGTCGGCCGCGGTAGAGAAGATTTGGCTCTTCTTGGCCGGGATGGTGGTGTTGGACTCGATAAGCTTAGTCATGACGCCACCCAGGGTTTCGATACCCAGGGAAAGCGGCGTAACATCCAGAAGAAGCACGTCCTTCACGTCACCTGCGAGCACACCGCCCTGGATGGCGGCGCCAATGGCCACTACTTCGTCGGGGTTCACGCTCTTGTTGGGCTCCTTGCCGAAGAAGTTCTTTACGAGCTCCTGTACGTAAGGGATACGGGTGCTGCCGCCTACCAGCAGGACCTCGTCAATGTCGCTGGCGCTCAGGTGAGCGTCGGACAGAGCCTGACGGCAAGGGGCGATGGAACGCTGGAACAGGGCGTCGGAGAGCTGTTCGAACTTGGCGCGGGTGAGGGTTTTTGCCAGGTGCTTGGGCACGCCGTCTACTGGCATGATGTACGGCAGGTTAATCTCTGTGGAAGTTTGGCTGGAAAGTTCGATTTTAGCTTTTTCGGCCGCTTCCTTCAGGCGCTGCAGGGCCATGGGATCCTTCTTGAGGTCCAGGCCGCCGTTTTCGGCCGCGAACTCGCCGGCCAGCCAGTCAATGATAACCTGGTCGAAGTCGTCGCCGCCCAGATGGGTGTCGCCGTTGGTGGAAAGTACTTCGAACACGCCGTCTCCCAGCTGGAGGATACTGATATCGAAGGTACCACCGCCAAGGTCGTACACAGCCACCTTCATGTCTTTGTCTTTCTTGTCAAGACCATATGCCAAAGCGGCAGCGGTGGGCTCGTTGATGATACGCTTTACGTCCAGACCCGCAATGCGGCCGGCCTCTTTGGTGGCCTGACGCTGGGAGTCCGAGAAGTAGGCGGGCACCGTAATAACGGCTTCCGTTACATCCTGACGCAGGTATTCTTCGGCGGTCTTTTTCATCTTCTGAAGAATCATGGCCGAAATTTCCTGAGGCGTATAGAGCTTACCGCCAATATCTACCCGAGGGGTGTTGTTTTCTCCGCGCACCACTTTATAGGGCATGCGGGACACTTCCGTGTTTACCTGGTCATAGGTTTCACCCATGAAACGTTTGATGGAGAACACGGTGTTGTTGGGGTTGGTTATGGCCTGCCGCTTTGCCGGCGAGCCAATCTTGCGTTCTCCGCCTTCTGTGAAAGCTACCACAGAAGGGGTGGTGCGCTGTCCTTCATTGTTGATGATGACGGTGGGCTGATTGCCTTCCATCACCGCGACGCAGGAATTAGTGGTTCCCAGGTCGATGCCGATAATTTTACCCATAGTATTCTGTCTTTTTTAATTGTTCAAAAAATTGGCGCCACCTTTTCAGGCGACGCCACTGTTTTATCGAACATCGTGCCAAGGGCAGAGCGCTGACAAAATGGCAGGTTAGAAACGCCAACCCAGCGTTAGGAATGCCTGGACAAGCGTCCAATCGGTCCTGACCATGGGGGTAAGTACAGAAGTATCTTCCGTTTTGCGGTAAAACTCCGTTTCGTCGGTTTCGTACTTCCAATATACATACGGGACGATGGTTTCGAAGGGAACGAAGCGCATGCGCACGGCAACGTCGGCGAAGAAGGCACCCAGTGAAAGACCGGCGCCCAGTGAAGCCTGATGCGTGGCCAGGGCCCTGCGTTCCTGGGCCGACAGCCCTTTAATCCTTCCATTCTCAAATTGGCCGTACTGGGCCGAAGTAATATAATTGTATCCCGCGCGTAGGGCCAGTGCCGGTATGGGCTTCACCTCCAGGCCGGCCTTAAAAATGTGGGAGGCCCCCAGGAGTTTTTCTATTTCGTCGTTTACGGCGTTGAAGTTTCCTTCCGAGTAACCGGTGTCGGTGTTGTACAGGAACCGTGCGTTGCCGTAGTCGGTGAGTTCATAGTCCAGGCTAACGGCGGCCAGCCGGCCTAGGGTATAGGCCACGCCCACATTGGCACGGAACGGCGAGCGCAGTACATAATGCCACTCATCTTCCGGGCTTTTTACCGGTGACAGGTATCGGCCTTCAAAGGTGGCCTGGGCCTGATAGGCGTAACGCTCTGTTAAGTGAATGAGGGTGGGGGTTTGGATGGCCGCTCCCACACGGAGGCCAGCAACGGGACGCCACAGAGCGCCCAGTTTGAAATAGGCGCCTGTTCCCTTGAGGCTTAGGCTATGCTTCATTTCCAGGGAACGGAAAGCGGCAAAGATGCCGTCCTCGTACTGTACCGGAACAAAGTCGTTGGGGTTATTGGCAGACTCGGCCCAGTATTCCTGAAGGCCGTAGGACAAGGTGGTTACCCCCAGGTTGGCGCCAATAAACAGGTTGTCGTTGAAGTTTACGGCATAGTTAAACAGAATGTCGGATTTGTAGCCCGTGGTCTTTTGACCGTACTCCTGGTCCAGGGGGCCAATGAGGCCGGGCCTTCCGCTGCTGCCCATAAAGTCTGTGGCGCCCACATAATCGCCGGTGAACTGCCCTTGGTCGTTCAGTTGGGCGTCAAACAGGCCGGCCCGGTAGCCGGTCATGTCTATCCAGGCCGGAAGGCGGGCATAGTCGCTGCCGTCGTAGAACCAGTCTTCCTGGCCCATTACATCGGGGTTGAATCCGCGGGCCGACGAAGCCAGCGATCCGGCGAAAGAATTGTCTCCGTTGATGCCGCTGGCATGGAGCTCGCCGGTATAATCGGCCGTAGAATTGACCATCACGCCCAAGCTGCTGCTTCTTAGGCCGTAACGGTTCCCTGTGGGAAGATGGATAATGACGCCGGCATTGGGTAGTTTAAAGCGAACCAGGCTGGAATGCTCTGTGTTTCCCAGCCCCACAGGCAAATGGGACGCTCCTTCCGAGACGCCCTGGGTTTTGGAGCCGGCAAAGGAAAGCCCGGGAGTGAGCACTACTTGGGAATAGGAGGCCACGGCCGATCCCGCCGGATTGAACGTGAGCGAGCCAGGATCCCCGCCCAGGGCCGTCATGGCGCCCCCCATTCCCACGCTGCGGGCCGAGCCGCTGTAGTCGTTGCGGGAAAAGAGCAGGGCGTCCTGCCAGGTTTGGGCCGAAGCGTGCAGCGCCAGCGCGGCGCATGCTATGGTGACAAATACCTTTTTCATAGGAGTCGTGTTTATTATCGGCGTCCGCCGCCGGAGGAACGGGAACCGCCAGAATAGCCGCCACCTGAAGAGCGAGCGCTGCCGCCGCCGGAATAACCACCGGAATACCCGCCGGAGGAACGGCTGCTGCCAGAGTAACTGGAAGAGCGGCTGGAGCCGGAGTAGCTGCTGCCGCCAGAGCTGCGGTAGCTACCGCCCGAGCTGCTGCCAGAGCTGCGATAGCTGGAGGAACCTCCGGTGGAACGGCTGCCGCCAGAGTAGCTGGAAGAGCGGCTGGAGCCGGAACTGCTGCCAGAGCTGCGGGAAACGCTGCTACCCGATGTGCTTCTGGAAACTGTTGTTCCAGTGCTGCGACTGCCGGCTGTACTGCGACTGGTGGCGCTGGTGCGGCTAACCGCCGTGCTGCGGCTGGCCGTAGTGCTCCTGGAAACTGCGGTGCTCCTGGTCGCCGTTGTGCCGGGCCTTACTGTAGTGGCAGGCCTTACCGTTCCCACAGAGGGCGTCCGGGAGGCGCCGCTCACCCTTGCCAACGAGCCCGAGGAATGACGTGCTCCCCCGCGGGCCGAAACCTCGCTGCGCCGGCCCCTGACTGCGGAATGGACGGCATGGTGACCGCCGTGATGAGGATGCCCGCCGCCGTAATAGCCGTACCAGTGATGATGGTGGTGGTGATAGTAGGCCGGGGAATAGTAACCGTAATAGCGGCCATACCAGTAAGGGCTATAATACCAGGAGTCGTAAAACCAGGGATCGTAGTACCAGGAATTATAGTACCAGGGATCATAATAATAGGAATAGGCGCCGCCGTACCAATAATAGGGCCTGTGATAATACCAGGGGTGGTAATAATAGTAGTCCCGGTAATACCAGGGGGTATAGAAACTGTAATAGTCCCAGGCATAGGCCGGAGTATCTATTACCGTAACATTCTGCGCATTGAGTATAATGGAACCGGGCGCCGGTGTAACGGTGGAATCCTGGCTGTTGAGCACGTATGCGCGGGAGGACTTGCTGGCTTCCAGCAAATTGTCTATGTCCTCCTGCGGCACAACGTCCTGGGCCGCGGCTACGGGCCGGGAATAGATGCCGTCGTCGTAGGTTTGGGTTTGCAAAGCGCTTACGGACCCGCAGGAAAGGGCGGCAAATGCAGCAATGGCGTATGCCAGTAATCTCTTTTTCATGTCTGTTCCTCCTTTAGTCCTATGTAAACAATACAAGTTTTGACCTTGTGAAAGTTGAATAAAAATAAGTATCTTTGCGACGGAAAAACCGGCGCCGGGGTTAAAGCATGCAATTTCCATACCCGCCTCCCCCCATACCGGAAGCAAAGTAAGGACAAAAACAGGAAAATAACAATAGATTATGGCAAAAGAGGTAACGAAAAGAGAGGAGAACTATTCCCAGTGGTACAATGACCTTGTAGTAAAGGCCGACCTCGCAGAGCAAAGCGCCGTTCGCGGCTGCATGGTCATCAAACCCTACGGTTATGCCATTTGGGAGAAAATGCAGCACATTCTGGACGGCATGTTCAAGGAAACCGGCGTAAAGAACGCCTATTTCCCGCTGTTCATTCCCAAAAGCTTTTTCAGCCGCGAAGCCGAGCATGTAGCCGGCTTTGCCAAAGAATGCGCCGTGGTCACCCATCACCGTCTGATGAACGACCCCAATGGCAACGGCATTGTGGTAGACCCAGAGGCCAAGCTGGAGGAAGAACTCATTGTGCGTCCCACCTCGGAAACCATTATCTGGAACACCTATAAGAATTGGGTACACAGCTGGCGGGACCTTCCCATCCTGTGCAACCAGTGGTGCAATGTGGTGCGCTGGGAAATGCGCACCCGCCTGTTCCTCAGAACCGCCGAATTCCTGTGGCAGGAAGGTCACACCGCCCATAGCACCGCCGAGGAAGCCGAGGCCGAAAAAACCAGGATGGTAAACGTCTATGCCCGCTTTGCCCGCGAGGTTATGGCCCTTCCTGTAGTTGTTGGCCACAAGAGCCCCGGAGAGCGTTTTGCCGGTGCCCTGGACACCATGACCATAGAGGCCCTCATGCAGGACGGAAAAGCCCTGCAGGCCGGCACATCCCACTTCCTGGGCCAAAACTTTGCCAAGAGCTTCGACGTAACCTTTACTAATAAAGAAGGCAAGCAGGACTACGTTTGGGCCACTTCCTGGGGCGTAAGCACCCGCCTTATGGGCGCCCTCATCATGGCCCACGGCGACGACAACGGCCTGGTCCTCCCCCCTGCCCTGGCCCCCATCCAGGTGGTCATGGTGCCCATCTACAAGACAGAAGAGGAGCACAATGCCGTCCTGGACAAGATGTATGCGCTCAAGAAAGCCCTGGAGGCCAAAGGCCACAGCGTAGAAGTAGACGACCGCGACACCCTGCGCCCCGGCTTCAAGTTTGCCGAATGGGAACTTAAGGGCGTTCCCGTGCGCCTGGCCATGGGCCCCCGGGACATTGCCAACGGCACCGTAGAGGTAGCCCGCCGCGACACCCTGGAAAAAATCTCCGAACCCCTGGATGGTCTGGAAGACCGCATCATCGGCCTTCTGGACGATATTCAAAAGAACATTTACAACAAGGCCCTTGCCTTCCGCGACGCCTCCATCCGCAAGGTCGATACCTGGGAGCAGTTCAAGGAAGAAATTGAGAAGGGCGGCTTCCTGCTGTGCCACTGGGACGGCACCGCCGAAACCGAAGCCCGCATTCAGGAAGAAACCAAAGCCACCATTCGCTGCATCCCCGTAGACAGCGCCGTTTGCATGGAAGAAGGCAAGTGCGTCTATACCGGCAAGCCTTCCCACCAGAGAGTTTTGTTTGCCAGATCCTATTAAACCCTGTCAGCCCTATGAAAAAACTGTTTCTTACCGTAGCATGTCTTGCCGCCGCCCTTGTGGCCGGGGCTCAGAATACCCAGGAAGCCGCCGCAGAAGCGGCTGCCGCCCTCAGCGCCGCCGAGGATGTTCCGGAAAAGGTAGAAAAACCCAAGTACTGGAACCACTCGCTGCTCACCAACATCAACTTTGGCCAAACCTATCTTGAAAACTGGGCCGCCGGCGGTTACAACAGCGTTTCGCTGGCCGGGAACGTAGACGGAAACGCCAACTATGCCAAGGGCAAAATGATTTGGAACAACCGCCTGCAACTGGACTACGGCTTCATGTATTCGGCCGACAAACCCATTGCCCAGAAGAACAAAGACCGCATTTACTTTGAATCCAAGTGGGGATACGAGACTCCCATCCGTCATCTGTCCTATTCGGCCGCCCTGGATTTCAAAACGCAGTTCGGCAACAACTACGACTACAAGACCCCCACGGACGAACTATTTGCCCAGTTCCCGGAAAACGCATCGGCCGCCTGGATGGAAATGGCCAAAAAGCATCTCAAATCTGGCTTCTTCTCCCCCGCCTACATCAATCTGGGTCTTGGTGCCCTCTGGACGCCCGCGCCATGGTTCTCCCTTAACGTAGCGCCCCTCACCGGAGGCTTCGTATTTGTGAACGATCCCCTGCTGCGCAAAACTTACGGCATGGAACTTCTGTCGGAGGATCTGGACGCATCCCTGGGAGAAAGCTACAGGTCTTACCGCTTTGAACTTGGTGCTCAGGTAAAGGCCGACATGTCCTGGGTCATTAACGAGAACTTCTCCTACACCACCCAACTGGTTCTGTTCTCCAACTACCTTAAGAATCCCCAGAACATTCGCGTGAACTGGGACAACAAGGTATTCTGGAAACTGGCCAAGTTCTTTGCCCTCACCCTCTCTACCAATCTCATCTACGACGACACCATCCGTCAGAAGGAAACAGTGAACCCGGACGGTTCCGTAACCATGATTCAGGCCGTTCAGTTCAAGGAATACCTGGAGTTTGGCTTCACTTACTCCTTCTCCGTGAAGAAATAAGCGCCATGCTGCTCGTTGCCGTCAGCGGAGGCATTGACTCCATGTGCCTTCTGGAAAAGGTTCGTCTGAGCGGCGAACCTTTTGCCATTGCACACTGCAACTTCGGCCTAAGAGGGGCCGACTCCGACGCCGATGAAGCCTTTGTGCGTGCATGGGCCCTGGAGCACGACGTCCGCTGCCATGTGCGTCGCTTTGCCACCCGGGAGTTCTCGGAAGACCTGGGCATTAGCATCGAGATGGCGGCCAGAAAACTTCGTTACAACTGGTTTGGGCAGCTTTGCCGGGAACACGGCTACCAGGCAGTAGCGGTGGCACACAATGCCAACGACAACGCCGAAACCCTGCTGCTCAATTTACTGCGGGGAACCGGTCTGCGCGGCATCCTGGGCATGAAGCCCGCCGGCTTTATTCCGGACCCGGAGTATGGGGACATTCCCCTGCTGCGGCCGCTGCTGGGCCTAACCCGGGAACAAATTGAAGCCTTTGCCCGCGAACATGGGGTGCAGTGGCGCGAAGACGTCACCAATGGCGAAAACAGCTACCGCCGCAACAAGATTCGCAACCTGGTATTCCCCGTATTCCGGGAAATCAACCCCCGCTTTGTGGAAACCCTCAACCGCAACATGGAGCGCTTCGCCGAAGAGATCTCTGCCGGAGGGGCGGTGGACCAGGTCCAGGGAGTTTTTGGACCAGGTCCGATTTTAGGAACTGGACCAGGTCCAGCTAGTATGGCTTCTACAGGCCTGGGAGGCACAAGTGGTGGACCAGGTCCAGGAGGTAAAATTGGACCAAGTCCAAATGTAGAGTGGACGAGGTCCAAGCAAGGGGTGGACCAGGTCCAGAGGGGTATTACCTATGACTTTTCGGTCACAGAGGAATCCTGGGACGGGACGCAGGACGTGAAACAGCCTGTAGGAATGCTCATTCTGGATGCCGACAAAGCCGGAGAGCTGGTGCAGGGCCCATGGGAAACCGGCGACTGGATTCGGCCCCTGGGCGCTCCCGGGAAAAAGAAAATGCAGGACTGGTTCACCGACCATCACATCCCCGCCGACGAAAAACCCTTTTTCAGGCTTTTCAAATCGGCCACCAATCCTCATCACGTTCTGGCTATCGCCGGCTGCTGTATCGACCACAGCGTACGCGTTACGCAAAGCACCCGCCGCATTCTTCGCATTTCGCCTGTCGCATAAACGCTTAATCCACAGCAACTTACTCACATTAGGGTGCACATCCAGGTGCACCCTAATTTACAGAAGTGACTGAATGTCAAGGAGATGCTGGCCAGCAGTCATTTCCGTTTTTTTTATTAAATTTGCAAACTTATTAGTAATTGTATATGAACCGCAAAGTACTTCTCATGATTCTGGACGGCTGGGGCGAAGGCCGCCACGACTATTCCAACGCAATATGGACCCAGGGTACGCCCAACATTGACGCACTCAGGGCCAAATATCCGCACAGCCATCTGCAGGCCTGCGGCGAATATGTAGGGCTTCCGGACGGCCAGATGGGAAACAGCGAGGTAGGTCACATGAACCTGGGCGCCGGACGCGTGGTGTATCAGGACCTGGTAAAAATCAACATCGCCTGCCGCGAGCATAAACTGCTGGAGAATAAAGAAATCAAAGCCGCCTACGAATACGTGAAGCAAAGCGGTAAAAAGCTGCACCTGATGGGCCTCACCTCCCACGGCGGCGTTCACAGCAGCCTGGACCACGTGTACGAATTCCTGCGTGTGGCCAAGGAGCAGGGCTTGGAGAAAGTGTACGTGCACGCCTTCATGGACGGCCGTGACACCGACCCCCGCAGCGGGCTGGGCTTTGTGAAGGAACTGGAAGAAAAAATGGCCCAGACCACCGGTAAGGTAGCTTCTGTATGCGGCCGTTTCTATGCCATGGACCGCGACAAACGCTGGAATCGTGTAAAAGAAGCCTACGACCTTCTGGTAGAAGGCAAGGGCGCCGCTTTTGAAAGCGCCCAGGCCGGTATCCAGGCCAGCTACGACGCCGATGTCACAGACGAATTCATCAAGCCCATCGTGGTAACCGAAAACGGCAAGCCTGTGGCCACCATCGAGGAAGGCGACGCCATCATCTTCTACAACTTTCGCAACGACCGCGCCCGCGAACTCACCGCTGCCCTCACCCAGAAGGACATGCCCGAGGAAGGCATGCACACCATTCCGCTCTACTATTGCTGCCTTACCCCCTACGACGCCTCCTTCACCGGCGTACACATCCTCTTTGACAAAGAGCTGGTGCAGGATACCCTGGGAGAAACCGTTTCCAAGGCCGGCAAGCGGCAGCTACGCATTGCCGAGACCGAGAAATATGCCCACGTAACCTTCTTCTTCAACGGCGGCCGCGAAACCGTATTCGAAAACGAGGAACGCATCCTTGTAAACAGCCCCAAGGTGCCCACCTACGACATTCTGCCGCAGATGAGCGCCCCCGAGGTGGCCGAAAAACTTATCGGCGAAATTCGCAGCGGCAAGCAGGACATGATTATCCTTAACTTCGCCAACGGCGACATGGTGGGACACACCGGCGTGTATACTGCTGTTACCCAAACCGTAACCTGCATTGACAAACTGGTGAAAAACGTGGTCGAAGAAGCCATCGCCCAGGATTACGTAGTGCTCCTTACCGCCGACCACGGTAACGCCGACTTCGAAGTGAACCCGGACGGTTCCCCCAATACGGCCCATTCGCTAAACACCGTACAGTTTGTCGTGATTAACGCCGGAGAGGAAGTAAAGGAAGTGAAGGACGGAGCCCTTTGCAACGTGGCTCCCACCATCCTCAAGCTCATGGGTATCCCGCAACCTGCCGCTATGACGGCCCAGCCTTTAGTCTAATATGGAATTTACCGCCAAATTTCTGGCACAGCTGCTAAAGGGAACCGTAGACGGCAACCCGGACGCCGTGGCCACCAAAATGGCCAAGATAGAGTCTGGCAAGCCGGGCACCCTAAGCTTTTTTGCCAACCCCAAATACGAGCCCTATGTTTACAGCAGCAAGGCGGCCATCCTAATAGTAAACAAGGACTTCCAGCCCAAGGAGCCGGTTTCGGCCACGCTGGTGCGCGTAGAAAACGCCTACTCTGCCGTAGCCGAACTACTCAACTACGTTTCCAAGAAACAGCAGAAGGCCCGGCGGCATCGCAGCCTCTTCGCCCATTGGTACTGGTCCACCAAGTTTGGCAAGAAGGTATACCTGGGTGCCTTTTCCAAAGTGGGACGCCGCACGGTGATCGGCGACGGCACCATCATCCACGGGCATGTGTATATTGGCGACGACGTTACTATTGGCAAGAACTGCCTCATTTATCCCGGGGTGGTCATTTATCCCGGCATGGTCATCGGCAACAACGTGATTCTGCACGCCGGCTGCGTCATTGGCAGCGACGGCTTTGGCAATGCCCCCCGCCAGGATGGCAGCTGGGAAAAGATTGAGCACCTGGGCAACGTGATCATCGGCGACGACGTAGAAATTGGCACCAACACCACCATCGACCGCGCCCAGATGGAATCCACCATCATCGGCAACGGCGTGCGCATAGACAACCTGTGCCAAATTGCCCACAACGTGGTGGTAGGAGACCATACGGTCATGGCCGCACAAACGGGCATCGCCGGTTCTACGGTCATCGGCAAATACTGCATTCTGGCCGGCCAGGTGGGCGTTGCCGGGCATCTGAAGATCGCCGACCACACCACCATCTGCGCACAGGGCGGCGTCATCGGCCACATCCGTAAGGAAGGTCAGGTACTGGTAGGCTCCCCCGTCATCGACGCCAAGCAGTACATGAAAGCCTACGCCCTGTTCAAGAAAGCGGCAGAAGACTGATTATCAGCGTATTATAAAAATTTCATCCGGCTTTTTGCCGGATGAAATTTTAGCAACTGGCTCAATAGCAAAGCTTTAGCTATTGGGCCGGTTTGGCGTCTTGGGTCACGGTGATTTCCTGCGAGTGACCCTCGGTGGAAATGCGAACCTTGGCCGAGCGGGCTGCGCCGGTGTTGGCCTGCGGCGTAACCGTCACAGTGAAGGTACCGGCAGCATGCGACGAAGGAGACACCGTGAGCCAGGACTCTCCGCCGGGGATGGTGACCTCACAGGCAGCGCTGCTGGTGATGCTGATGGTCTTGCTGCCGGGCGCCGTAGCCTGGAAGGACAGGCTGGTGGGCGACACGCTCCACTGGAAAGCCTTCTGGGTAATCACGTACGTGCGAGGGGTTAGCTCCGGATGGCTGGGGCAGGTAATGGTAACCGTACCCTGACGCTGGCTGGTAGTGGTATTGTTCTGTACGGTAACCGTAATATTCTCGTCTACGCCTCCGTCTCCGCCCGACTTATCGAGGGTAATCCAATCCTTGTCAGCACTTGCCGACCAGGGAGCCGTAGAGCGCGCCAGTACCTCTTTGGTGATGGGGCTGGTGCTATAGGCATCGCAACTCACCGAGGAGCTACCGGTAAGGAAGCCGTCCTGACGCAGGGAGGCACTAAGCTGAGCCCCGCCGATGGTGGTGGAGAAATCCAACGACCCCGTCTTTACAGTAAGGGATTCGTTATTGGTGGGCCGCAAGGTTACACTAACCTCGGTGGGCGTATCTCCGCCGGTGGGAGTTCCGCTGGTAGCCCCGCTTATCAGTGTCATCCAATTGGGCTTGGCAAGCGCCCAGGCCACATTGCTGCGCACCTTGAAGGTAACGTCAGACTTGGAACCTTCCGGAGATAACTCCAGGTTCTGGCCGTCGGAGAGACCCTCTACCGAGAACAGGTAAGGATACTGCTTCACATTAATCTTAAGCTCCAAATCACTGTAGCTCTTGAGCACAATGTCGCCCTTGAGAAGGTCGGGATTGCTCTGAGTGGTGGCCGAAACCCCTATGTGCAGCTTACTGCCATCAATATTGCAAAGTGAGAGGAAGCCGGGCTGCTCATCAATCCAGAAGGGAGACGAGCAGCTGATGTCTATGGAGCGGTCGGCCTCACCGGCTGTAGGAAGCACCTGACTGGTCTGGGACGCCGTGGTGGTCTTGAACACAAAGCCGCTCTGCTTTACGGTGATGGTGCGCTTAGCACCGGGATAAGCGGTGGGGCTAATGGTTACCGTTCCTTCCCGCTGCGCAGCCGTGGGATTGTTGAGGGCCGTGAGCGTGAGGCTAACTGTTTCTCCTCCCACGCCGGAGGTCTTGTCCAGCGTAATCCAGTCTACGCTGCTGGAAGCCTCCCAGGGGATGGAAGTGCTAAAGCTGGTCGCCTGGGTCTGATCCGATGCAGAATATGGAGAATACGTACTCAGGCTGGCCGATCCGGTTTGGAATCCTTCCTGCTGAATCATAACATAGAAAGCATCGCTCACAATAGAATTGGAAATGAGGAATGCCGACGACCTGGCCTCTGTGTTCACATAATTGGAAGAAGGCTTTAGGACCACGTTATAATCGGTGGCCGTAGGTCCATTGGTGGGCGTAGCGCTGGTGGCGCCTGTTACGCTAATCCATTCCGGAGTAGACAGCCACCACGGCACATTGGTGCTCACTTTAAGCGACAGGCTGCCGTCGGTGGCAACAGGAGAATACGTATGAGTGTCACCGCTGGTAATACCCTGTACCGAGAACAGGTAAGGATACTGACTCACGTCTATCACCTTGGTTCGGCCATGGCTTGCCAGTGTGAGCTTGCCCGTTTTGGATGTCGAAGTCGAATTAACGTCGGCCGTGAACTGAATGCCCTTGTTTCCCGTTGAGTTATCTACATTATTGACCACTATGAAATCTGGCTTAGTGCCACTTTCATAGTCGAATTTGGCCGATGCGTTCACAGAAACCGTACGGCTCTCACCCAGGGTGGACAGGTAAACGTTCTTGTCGGATGAGTTCACCAAATCCAGAACAAAAGCGCCTTGTCCAACATTCACGGTACGGCTACGGGTAATACCTGGATCGGTGCTCTTAATGGTCACCGTTCCATCACGGGAAATATCGTTATTGTGGTTGGTCACAGTGACCCTGAGCTGGCTGCCGTCCTTAGCAGGCGTAATCCAGTCCTGAGTAGTTTCGGCCGTCCAACTGCCCGAGCAAGTGACGTCTACGGACTTGGACTGCGGAGCACTGGCCACATTGGTATTCCAGGGATCGTCGTCTATGTCCCAGGGAACAAAGCTGAGCTTGTATTCGTTGTCAGGTACCTCCAGCACATATTTGTCATGTTTGCAGGCAAGGGCATGGCGCAGGGAGGTGCCGTGCTCCACACTCTCAATGTAGTACTGCGTGCTGGTGTCGGAGAAACTGTCGTTGGGGCCTGCAGGAGCAATGCTAAGTTCATCGCCCACAGCACCCATGCTCTGGGTGGCCCAGCTCCAATTCCAGTGTCCCAGGGTGCCGCTGGTAGTCAACGTACCTGCGCTGCTCACAATGCGCCAGGCACCGCTGGAAGTCACGACCAGGCTCTTTGTGTCGGTGGCAAGCGGAGAATCCCAGTTGAAGTTATTCAAGTTGGGACCGCCCGTTCCTTCTTCTATTTTCCAAATGAACGGCTTCTGCTGAACCGCCACATCACGGGCCAGATCGCTATTGTAAACGGCCTTGTTACTGGCAATGCGTATATTGGTAAGGACGCGGGAAGCAGCGCTGGTGCTGAGGTTTTTGGTAGATGTGATGGAAACTGTTTGCAGGGAACCATCCTCGTTTCCGTTTCCGCTCTGAGGCGAAACCGACACCCAGCTGGGAATGCCCGTAATACTCCATGGACTGGAGCACTTTACGTTAAAGCTAATTACCCTCTGCTCCAGCGGTTCAAAGGTGTAGTCGAAGGCGCCGCCGTTAAGGTCGGTCACCTCCCACTGGAAGGCTTTCTGCTGCACGCTGGCCGATAGCGTATTGGCCAGCAGCGTGGCTGTAAGCCCAACCTGTCCTTCACGGGCCGTCTGATTGGTGTTTTCGCTGGCCGTTAAGGTAACGGTTACAAAGCCCTCCGACCCATTGCCGCTGCTGGGGCTCACCGACATCCAATTCTGGTCCGGAGTAACGGTCCAGGGACCCGAACTCCTTATCTGGAACGACTTGGTGCGGTTATTGAGCTCGGTAAACTGAATGGTCTCGGTTTGCTGCAGGTCAAAATAAAAGCGGTTCTGGTTGAACGTGATTTCGAACGTAGGATTGGGAACACCCGCAGGTTCGGTCACTGTAACCTGCACTTTTCCGCTACGCGCATCGCTAAGGCTAAGGTTAGGATTGGGATGGAAATAGAGGCGGGTGTAGTTATTCTTCCCTGCACCCGAAGTGGACGACTGGGAAGTCTTGCCGGCCCAGGCTCCGGAGGTCTGGTCCACTACGTCAAACTTGGCGCCTTCCGTGAGGTGGAAAAGCACGGCATAGTCGTTGCTGCTACCATTTTGGACATAGGCCGGAATATTGTCAATGCTTTGACTGGTAAGGTCATAGACAAACGCTTCCTGCTTAATGGAGCTGGACTTTATTTGGTCGTTACGGTCCAGGCAGTGGACAGCAATGGAGCCCTGCTTGGCAGACGGCAAAGGATTGGGCACCAGATGGAATTCCAGCGTGTAGTTGCCTTCTTCTCCGCTGCCGCTCAGTTGGGTGTCGGGAACCAGGAAGGAAGGAAGTTCACTTTCGCGGATTTCCCATCGGCCGTCGCAAACCAGATTCAATTTGACGCTTTCGTTGGCAAAATCGGCCGAATAGGCGGGGACATCATTGCAGGCAGCCTGGTCACTCTTCCCTTGGGGTGATAGCGTAAACTTAAACTGGCGCTGTTCTACCTTATATTCCCTCTTGGCAGCGGCGGGCACCTGAGCGTAACTGCCATAGCGGGCCAGGTGCTGGCTGCTCACAATCTGAAGTTTGCCGGTGCGGGCCGTATTAAGACTGTTCTGATTGGCATCATGAGGAGCAAAGAAGATGGTGATCCCCTGTCCTTTCTTACCTCCCGTAACCGTATTGTCATCGGCCCAGGCATTCATTTGCTCGCTTAGGTACACGCCTATCCAGGAGGAGGTCTCCGGTCCTAATTCCCAGGCGCCGGTAATGTTGGTGGCTTGCACCTTGAACAAATCCTTGGCAGGACGGTCCATGAGCTTCCAGCCCGTCAGTGCCGGAGGAAGGTCGGCGATGGTATAATCTACGCCATTTAGGTTTTGAGTGGCTTGCATGCTCACGTCAAACGCGAACTTGTCCTGCGAGAAGGTAATGGCCTGGCTGCGAAGATCCATATTTACATCACCGCTCTGGGACAGGCTGGCTTTCTGCTGCACGTAAACCGGCATGGCGCCCGTAGAAATGTCCGAGAAAGCCAGATTCTGCGCCTTGAGGGAGAAGGTGACGTCGTAGATGTTATAATTGGCGCCGCTTTCCTTAAGCTGGGGGGCCGACTGGCTTAGCCAGTCCGTGGGCACATTCACTATTTCGCAGTTCTCGTACACGCCCGAAGTCTTTACTGTAATGGTATAGCTTTCGTCGTCGCTCTCGCCGCTTTGGGTAGCATCTCCAGGCGCATCATTCTTGAAAGAATAGCCATCGCCGGGACTGGTCACTTCAAAGAGGAAAGGAGCCTGCTCCAGATCAATGGGGCGGAACACCACATACTTGCCGCTGGCATCTTTGGAGTCCTTGTGGTGCGGGGATATTTTGAAAGAACCACTGCGGGAGGCATTCAGGAGCGGATTGGCGCCCAGCACCTTCACGTGCAGCTGCACCTTACCGGCCGGCACGGGGTTGGCGGTATTCAGTACCGACAGAGGCGTATCATCTATCCGCAGCTCCATCCAGTCGGGGCACTCCGTGACCACCCAGGGTTCTACAGACTCTACGTTTACCACGGCATCGGTCTGCGCGCTGGTTACGCTTTCATAGGACGCGGCCTTGGGGCCCAGTTCACTATAGAGGGCATTTCCCTCTCCGTTGGTAACGGTAGCGGCATCCCACGAAGCCAGGAACAGCAGATGCCCCTGTGCCATTTTGTACTGAATGGGGGCCAGGCCTTCGATGGGCTTCAGACTGCCGTTCACCTTTTGCAGGGGGATGAGGGTAGCCACCACCGTTGTATCCCGCTCGAACTGAGGATTCGCGGGCACCACGTTAATATCGCTCACATCCTGTCCTTCCGGGGAAGAGAAGAAGAACAGCTGGGTGCTCTCTCCTTCCAGGTTGGCCTGCTCGAACTGCCAGAAGATGTTACTGTTCACCTTGATGGTTTGCGCGCCCTGCAGGTTGGTGTCGGAGATTTTGTGGTCGTGCCAGTTATAATTCAGGGTCTTGTCTTTCACATCCAGCTCAAACACCACGGCGGGCTGGCTCACATTCAGGGTAGAAAGCGTGGCTCCGGTGCCGCCCACCTCTACAAATTTGAGGTCGGCCGACCGGGTGGCCTTCGTCAGGTTGGGGTGGGCCGAGAAAGTGAGGACGGTGGTTCCCAGCTTTCCCTGCAAATTGTTAATGCCCGTAATGGTGAGCCATGCAGGACAATTCTCGATCTTCCAGTCGGTGTCGGCCGAGAATGCCAACTTGGTGCTGGTCTCGGTGTGATACAGCACTACTTTATCCAACGACGATATGCCCCGGATATCTTCTTGCAACGGTTTTTGGACCAGGCTGTCCTTGCTGCATGAAAACAGGGAGAACACAAGGCCGGAGATGGCCATGGCAACAGCAATTCTTCTATACATAAGTTTTTCCTCTATTATCTGTCATAAATCAGGTCACCGGGCGTGGCCGAGAGCAGGTTGTCCAGCACGATGCGCACGGTAACGGCGGCCGATACCAGTACAATCACAATGGCGCCCACGCAAATGAGCGGCGGGAAGCCGTGAATAACATCGCAGCTCCACAGGGACAGGAAGCCGAAGCCTTCGCCCTTCACCAGCCCCAGCACGGGCAGCAGCAGCTGCACCAGGGACACGAAGACCAACGACACGGCCAGCGAGATGCCCACCAGCGTAAGCATAATGGTCATGTACACTCTGCGCAGTTCCTGATTGGAAATACCAAAGGCCTTGAAGGTTCCAATATTGCGTTTTACCTTCTGGAAGTAGGATTGCAGCAGGTTCACCAGGAACAACAAGATGCAGATGACGGCAAAAATCACCATCACCACCGATAGTGTGATGGCCATGATGCTCACCGAGTGGAAGTTCTCCTTGGCGTTAATCTGGGACATCTCTATCTCCAGTTCACAGGCGTTCACCACTTCTTCGGCAAAAGGCTTGATCATCTTAAGGTCGTCGAAGTGGATGGAAAGATAGTCGCCGGTGGGAAGATCGGAGGTAGAGTAGTCGAAGCGGAATACGCGGGTAACTCCTTTGGCGCCATATTCCTGCATGATGGCCTGGTTCACGGCGGTGCAAACGGCAGGCGTGAGTCCAATGGTGTCGGTGGGGAAAACCTGACGGAAGCCCAGATAGTGATACACGTAACCGTCTTCGTCCACTTCGGTTTCCCGGTTTTTGTAGGAATACAGTTCCTTGGGGTCGAAGCTTTGGTCGTCAATAATGAAGGAAGCCGGGGTCTGGCTCTCTACCAATTCCCACAGGCGTCCGTCAAACTCTACCGGATCCACTTCCTCGGGGATAAAGTAGCAAAGGGACGATGCATAGGCCATATTATTCATGTTCAGGGCCTTGGCTTCGTCAAATTTTTGACGGTAAAGATTGGTGAAGGCCACCAGATCCACGCTGCCGGGCAGGCGGCGCACTACGCCCAGTACGGGGACAGGGACGCGTACCCGCTGCTTGATTTCCTTGAATCCCAACTCCTCTGCACCGGGAGAATACTGGTACAGGTCTACATAGGCGGGAGCCTCTTTGTATCCCATGCGCGCCAGGGTTTTCTCTGTAAGGAAAACGCCCATGCTGTTGTCGCTGATATTGGGCACTTCTTCCGGAGACAGGCCCACCACGCGGTTTTCCTTGTCCAGGATGGCCTCTATGAGGTCTTTGTTATTTACGTCAAAGAAGCGGCACTTGAGGTACACCTGAATGCTGTCGGCGGCGCCAAAGAAATAGTAGCTGTACTCGTAGTCATAGGAGAAACTGCGATAGTGGTACTGCTTTGCTTTGGAAGAATCGGCCAGGGCCTGCTCCAGGCGCTCGAAGGCGCTGGCATTGTTCTCGTTCTTAATGTCTACCCACTTGATGAACGGGTCGTTCATCTTGAAATTGAGGTAGTTCAGGCTGCCGTTGGCAAAGGCTATGGCCAGGAACGTAGAAACCAGCACGGCGGTAAGGAGCCATACGTTGGAATAACGCCGGCCCAGCACAATCTTTCCTTCGCGGCGAATGAACAGCCGCAGGTAGTCGGGTATATTCAGCTTCATTGTTTGTGTCGTAGGAATTGCTCGAAATCGGGGGTAGCGTAAGCGTCGGCGCCGTTACTCCAAGTCTTTTTCTCCTGGTCGGGGACATACACGCAGGAAGGGTCAATCACGCCCCGGAAGCTCACTTCGTCACCGCCCGAGGTGCCCACTTTGCGAATCTTCACAATGACATCGGCGAAGGTTACGGCCAGGTGCATGTCGTGGGAGACGATGATGGCCGAACTGCCGGCGGTGGCGTTGAGTTTGGAGGTGAGCAGTTCCATGGCGCGCACGGCGTTCTCGGCGTCCAGGTTACCCGTGGGCTCGTCGCCGAACAGGACGGTGAAATCGGGGATAATGGCGCGGGCAAAGGCCAGACGCTGCTGCTGGCCGCCGGAGAGTTCCTGGGCCATGCGGCTGCGGTCTACGTGTTCCAGACCCAGGTCGCGCAGCACTTCGGCCGCCTTTCCAAAGGCTTCCTCCTGCGAATATCCCTGCAGCATGCGCGTGATGGAGATATTCTCATAGGCGGTGAAGTTGCGCATGAGGTTGGTGCTCTGGAAAATGAAGTTGAAGTGCTCGCGGCGGAAGGCCGACAGTTCCGTGTCGTCGTCCTTGCGCCACAGCTCCAGAAGGTCGGTCTCCTTGCCGTCGCGGTCAAAGAAAGAGAAACGGGACCCTTTGTCGGGGATAATGGTGTTGTTCATGAGCCCCAACACTTCCAGGATGGTGCTCTTGCCAATACCCGACTCTCCCACAATAAAAATCTTCTTTCCGCGGGGCAGCGTGAGGTCTTTGATTTCCAGGACCACTTTGGAGGTGCCTTCCTGGTAGTGTTTGTCGTAGGAGCACCGCAGACCTTCTATTTGAAAAAGCGCATTACTCATGATTACAGCGGTAAGTATTCACTGGGCAGCCAATAGTATTTGTCGTTGTTGCCGGAGTAGGTGAGCAGGAACGGATAGTCGGTGCCCGTCACGCTCTTGAGGCGCTCGATACTCTGCTGCATATCCTTCACAATCTTGCGGTATTCTTTATAGGGAACCACATTGGGATCTACAATATCGTCAAGGGTGTAGCCGTGCTTGGGTTCATAGGTGGCCATACCAAAGACCTTGGCCAGAATAGCGTAGTAAGAAGTGGAACTAATCTGGTTCTGGGCAACAGCCGTCTTGGCCAGATTCATCATGGCGTCGTAGTAGGGACGACGGTCGGCGGTTTCACTCTTGGCAGCCTGATATACCTTCTCCAGGTCACGCACCAGGTTCTTGAGCTCGCCTGCAGGGAAGAACACCACAATCTTGAAGATATCCCGCATGTCCTGCTGCTTGAGCGCATAACCGCGGAAGGAAATAAGGGAGTTCTGCTTCTTCAGACGTTCCACCAGGGCCCGGTCGCCACCCAGCATCTCCACAATGGCATCCATGGTGAGCTGGCTGCCCTGGGCGTCGTCTTCGGCAAAATTGTCCTGTGCGCCCTGACCGGTAAATGTAAGGGCTACGGCGGTCAGATACTCGACCGACTTGTTCCAGACACCCAGGATTTCTTCTATTCCCTGCGTGAGGTCGTCGGTGGGCATGGGCGTATTCTTGATGGGGCTGTAGCGGTGCATGCCCAGGAACAAGTTGGCGCCCTCGCTGTTATTCATGTCGTAGCCGCGGCCGTTCTCCAACTTCTTGGGACGAATCTTCTGGGGCGTACTGGACATATTGTCATAACGTTTCTGCACGCTGGAGCGCATGATGTAGGTGAGCTGCTCGTTAAAGCTGGAGTAGTCTTCAATGTCCTTGTTGGTTACCTGGAAGCCCATGAGCGAGATATTCTGCGCAGCCAGTTTGTCAATGAGGCTCTCACGGGTGATGCCGAACTTGCCGTTGTCTCCGCAGTCGCCAATCACAATCATGATATTGCTCTGGCGCTTCATGTCCTTGCTGGACGGGAAGAACTGGTCGATGGCTTTGTCAATGCCATAGAACACCGACTCCATATTACCGGGAGCCACACTTCGCACACCGTACTTGCCGCCGGTGTCCAGCCATTTTCTAAGGTTCTGGTTCTTGGGCTCGGTGAAGCCGCCCGTGGCCGGGAAGCACTCGGACACATAGGCCTTGTCTTCCTTGTCACGGTAAATCATGACGCCCACATTCACCTTTTGGTCGTCAAAGTACTTGTCTACCTCGTTCAGGGCCTTTTTCACGGCGTTGAAGTAAGGCTGCATGGAGGTAGTTCCGTCAATGACAATCACTATGTTCACAATCTTACGCTCGGCCAGCCTTTCCAGGGCGGTGCGCTGGTCGTCGTCGGCCGTGGTCTTGGCTTCCTCCTGTTTCTTGCGGTTCTCGTCCAGAACACCGAAAGTGGTGCAATAGTAGGTTTCGTCGTCGCCTCCGTCCAGAATAGGATAACGAAGGTAAACGATGGGCATGGTGCGGTACTTATACTCCTCGGTATAAATGGGAGTGGTCTCGAACTTTTTGCGATGAACCGTCTTGAATACATCCTGGGCGGGAGCCGACCCCTTCATGTTGTTGCGGTCGGGGTACACCTTCCACACTGTGCGGCTCTTGGCAAAATACTCTACGTCGTCAATGTCCCAGGTGGGCTCCAGGCAGGTGCGATAGTTCCAGGGAACATAGGAGGATACATCTACCCAGCCAAACAGGTCGAAACCGGTATTGATAATGGCGTTGTTGCCCAGCAGGACGCGGTTGCCGTCTCGCTTCAGTATATAGTAGAAGTGCATGTCGGCCTGGAAAGACTCGCCGTTAGTGGCGTCGGGGGCATTGTAGCGCTGGTGGCCCTTGCTTTCCTTGAGGTTGCCCTTTTTGTCAAGGTCGGCGCAAATGACGGCTTTCTCCGAGATGCCAATATTGTCGGACAGCACTTTATCCCACAGCAGCAGGCGCTTCATGGGAATCCAGCCCTTGGATTCGGCCTGGGCCGATATTCTGGGATAGTCGTTCTTGGGGTCGTAGTAGACCAGGGCATAGCCTTCCTTGATTTCGGCAATGCGGAGTTTCTCGCCGTATTTAAGGTTGCCGCAAATGTTCTTTCCATCCGGGGCCGAATAGACGGGATTGTTGGCACGGTCGCTGAAAACGGTCCAGTAACTGAGACCCGACTTGCGGTTATCTTGTCCGTATGGGGCTCGCAAAAGCGCTGCCGTTTCCGATTCCTTCAGGATATCCCGGTCCAGGGCGGCCGGCTTGGATACCGTCACGAAGCCTTTCAACTGAGGCTGGGCATAGGCTGCCACAAGGGCGGCACACATTCCAATAGTTAATGTTAACAGTCTTCTTCTCATAGCTTTTCTAGAATGTATCAAACAACACGGGGAATCCGTTCATCAAATTCTTGCGACCAAAAAGTTGGTTCTCGTCGTAGGTATATCCGTCGTCGCTGTGATAGTAAATGTTGATTTCCAGTCGCTCGCGGGGAATGGAAGCCAAATCCAAATCCCAGTACATGCGGCCAATGAGAGCATCGCAGTAATCCATCATGGCAAAGGTGGGATTAATATAAAAGTTAAAAGCCAGCTCGCCGAAGGCCGACAAATCGCGACCGCCGTTAAGATCTTTGCTTGACAGAATCTCGATGAGTTTGAGCCGGTCTACCTCCGGATACACATTGTGGGAGGTTTGTCCGCCCAGTTCGGCCATGAACTTCTGGTAGGATTTGTCGTCGTTGGGCGACACCACGAACCACTCGGGATGGTCGGTGTTGGCCAAATAGAACACCACCACCTTATTGGTGTTGTAACGGGCGTTCTGCCGCACCTCGTTCAGGATTCCCATTAGGGAGGACTCGTAGTGCTCGTGGGCTACGTAATACAGCTCGAAACTCTTCTGGGCCCGCAGAACAAGGGTGCTCAGACAGAGCAGCAGCATCAAAAGGATTTTCTTTCTCATGGGCTTTCCTAGTTCAGGGTTACGGTCATGGAAACAATGCGGCCCAGGGAGTCATACTCCAGGTTGCTTACCGAGGCGGTATAGCCATCCATGGAAACGCCCTGGAAAACACCGGAAAGGGTGTTAATGCCGGCCTGGTTGCAGTTAATCTTGGGTTTGGCCACAAACTGGTCCTTATGTGCACTCAGGGCACCTGCATTTCCCGTATTGAAAAGGGCGGCCACCTGGTCTTCGGTAAGGCGGGTAACCTCTTTCTGGAGAATGAATCCTTTCACAAGACGGGATGCATTTTTGCCGGTACCTGAGTCGGTTACTACCAGCGTATATTGTCCGGTGCTGTTGGGGGCAACGCCTTCAAACTGACCGTCCTGGCTTGTATAGCGGTGGTTCTCTTTGTCGGAGAGCTCATAGGTGAGTTCCCCTACCGGAGCCTCTTTCACGCGGAGGTTCTTCACAGTGAAGGTTCCTTCTGCCGTTTGAATGAGTTCCATGCGGCTTAGCAGGATAACGGGGGCGGCCACGTCTTCAGAGGCAGCCGGGGCCTGCTGCTGCACGGTGGGTGCCGGCTGCTGCACGGCGGGTGCCGGCTCGGGGGTGGCTACGGGCTGAGGGGCAGGCTGAGCGGCAGGAGCGGGCTCCTGAGCCTTCGTTTCTACTTCAGCGGGAGCGGGCTTGGGTTCCGAAGCCGGCCGGGAAGCCGACGAAGGCCGGCTGGCCGATGTAGGGCGAGAAGCCGAAGAGGGCCTGGCGGCCGATGAAGGGCGGGTGGTCGCAACCTTTTCGGCCTTGGGCCCGGTCATGCTCTTGACCAGATACACGCAGCCAAAGGCTACCAGCATGGACACCAGCCCCGTTAAAATGTAAGAGAGAACTTTATTCATGACTTATTCTTTTTTTCCAAATTTGAAACGTGCACCAATCTCCAGCAGGAAGCCGCTGCGCTTGTAGGAGATACTGCCCATGAAAGAGTGTACAGCTACGTCTTCCTTACCGGTATAAACCAGCGGATAAATGCCCTGGGAACCGTACCACTGTACGGGAACGGCCGGCGCATAAGAGTCGGTAAGACCCAGCTCGTAACCGGCATGCAGGAACAGGTACTTGCCCGAAGAGAACGCATAATCCAGGCCCAGCTTGCCCGCAAAGGACAGGGAGAACTGGTTCAGGCTGTTCTGGTTGGGTGAAACAAACTGGTCAAAATCCTGGTCCAGGGCTTTTCCGTTCACCGTACCCTGGATATGGTAGGCCTTGGGCGTGGCCGACGTGCTCAGGTACACCTTCAGGCCCACATCGGCCACCATGGCCAGCTTGGGAGAGAAGTTCTGTTCCCAGGAAATAAAGGCGGGAATCACAATGTCGGTGAGGGCCAGGCCTTCGCTTACGTTTTGAAGGTTATATGCGCGCGTGATGGGATTGCGCTCGCTGTCGGCAATAAGGAGGTCGTAGCGAATATCCTGGGCTGTGAGGGAAATGGTGCTGTAGGCAAAGCCCAGACCGGTGTACAGGGCCAGTTTGGTGGACTTGCCCAGGCTGAAGGCATAACCCACGTCGCCGCCGAATTCCATGCCGAAGGACTTGGCCGAAATGGTCCCGTCGGTGGTGGCCGTCACTTTATAGGCGCCAGCCGGGAACACAGAGAAGTGCGCACGGGCGCGGAAACGCTTGGGAACTACAGAGAAACTGTTTACGTCGTAGCGTCCGGCGCCGGGCTGCTTGCGAACGGAAAGCGAAAAGTCGTCGTCGTCCACGGCGAAGGTGCCGCCCTCGGGCAGAATGGCAAAGCCATACTCATTGAAGGGCAGGGGCTTGCCGTTATACAGCATGCGCTCGTCTATCTCGTTCTTCTTCTGAACAATGTGGAATTGTCCTTTGGGGAAGGTAGACGCGGCGTTTTCGCTGCCGCTGATGGAACTGATGCGGAACGACTCCGAGGCGGGGTCCCATTCGCAGTCCATCACCATATGGAAATCGCCGCCGGCAAGGGGAGAAACCGTACTGAACACATAGCCCAGGGAGTCCTCGTAGTCAATTTTCTTGTCAAACTCCAGTTTTACGGTCCATTTATCCCCTACCATTTTATAGGGGCTCTTAGTGAGGTTGCTCACCTGAACGGAACGGTCTTCCAGCCCTTGTGAATAAGACACATATTCGCTCACCTTCACAGGGGTGCCGAACTTGCTGCTTGCCAGATAGTCGCAGTACACAGGAACGTCCTGCGAGCTGAACATGGCCATAAACGAATAAGAGTCGGAGCGCTTGTTAAAGTTGCTGTAATTCTCATAGTTACTGATAAGATCCAGCAAGCGTTCGTTCATGAGCCACTTCTGACGGGCATCCGGCTGCTGCGCCAGCGCCGAAATACCCACCATCATGGCCAGGGTTATAGCAATGACTTTCTTCATAATCAATCCTTATAGAACGAGGAATCCCAATCCGGCGCCTATCATCAAGCCCAGAACAATAACAATGACATACCCTATGGGAGAAGATTTCTTCTCGGGGGTAGCCGACGGATCGATGAATCCGGAATCGTCCGGGGCCGAAAGATTCTCGGGGGCTACCTCTCCTGCCACTTCCTGGGGCTGCGGCTCCACAGCGGGTGCGGGCTCCGGGATGGCTTCGGGCTGCGGTTTCTCTTCGGGTTTCTGAACGGGCTTTTCTTCAGGCTTTTCCAAAGCGGCCTTCAGTTCGTCGGAGAGTTTCCAGGTAATCTCGGCTTTTTTACCATCCAGTACTGCTGCGGCATAATCCCTTAACTGGGCGGCCGTAGGACGGTTCCAGGTTTCCTTGGAAAGGCAGCACTGGCATATGAGGTTCATCCTGTCGGAGAAACGTTCGGGCAATTCGGGCATGTCGGCGCCTTGTTTCTGAAGGCTGCCTCCCATGCCGCAGAAGGGAACATCGCCGACGGCCAGCTCGTAAATGGCAGCGCCCAGCGACCAGATATCGCTGGCCTTAACGGCCTGGAAGCTCTTACTGAAGCGCTCGGGGCCCATGTAAGAGATGGCGCCGGCCGAGCTCAGGGAGAGCTGGCTCTTGCGCATGGACTGGCGCAGCTGACGGCTGATACCGAAGTCTGTAATCACATAGTCCCCGCTCTTGAGGATGAGAATGTTGTCGGGTTTGATATCCTGATGGATGATGGGCGGATTCTGGGAATGGAGGTAGGCAAGACCGGCAGCCGTGTCGTGGATGAAACGCCACAGGTCTTCTTCTTCCATGTTGCCGGCAAACTGGCTCACAGAGCCGTCGGGGCAGTAAGGCATGACCAGATAGGGGCGGCGGTCGGCCTCATTCACGCCCAGGTAATTGGCATGTAGCAGATTGGTATGGTTAAGCTCAAATGAGAGCTGGAATTCTTTCTTGAAATCGGCCAGGCCTTTCTCGTCCATGGCGATGTAAATCTTCACCGCCACCTCCAGGTCTGTTTCCTGGTCCATAGCCACCCATACTTCGCCGAAGCTGCCGCTTCCGACGTATTTCTCCAACCTGTATCGCTTGTCCAGTAAATATCCTTCTTGGTACTGCATATGTGTCTTTCTCCTTATTCCGTTAAACTGCCGGGGATTATTTTGGAAAGGTTCTGGATGTCAATCCAGCCCATTTTGTAGGCGACAAAAGCCAGGGCGGCCAGGGCTACCAATACGGCAAGCAGGATCACAATCCACTTGAGCGGATGGCTGCGGTGCTTCACCGTAGAGGTAAGGGTACGTGTGAGTTCGGGCTCCTGGACTTCGATGCACTCGAGCATGGCAATGGTCACATTGTCGTGCCCGCCGGCATCGAACGCTCCCTGGAACAGGGCGTTGCGAAGCTCGTAGATATGCTCGTAATCCTGATTCATGATATCTACAATTTCCTCGTCGCGGATAAGACCGCAAAGGCCGTCGCTGCAAAGCATCACGATATCGCCTTTGGTCAGGCCCTTGCACACGTAATCGGGTTTTGCAGCGCTGGGGAAATCTCCCAGACTGCGGGTAATGATGTTGCTGTTGGGATGGTCGAAGGCCAATTCGGCATCCAACTTTCCGGTATCTACCAGTTCCTGCACGTAGGAATGGTCGTGGCTAAGGCGGCAAAGACCGGCATTCTTATTAAAGAGGTAGGCGCGGGAGTCGCCGCACCAGGCCACATGGGCCACGTTTTCCAGAATCCATACCACTACGATGGTGGTGCCCATTCCGGAGGTGGCGGGGTCTTCTTTGACCCGCTTTTTTATGTCGGCATCGGCGTTCACAATAATCTTCTTCAGGAAGGATTCTATGTGAGACGGGGTGTCGGTAATTTTCGAATAGTCTTCGATTTGGTCAAATGCCTTGCGAATACCCGTAATGGCCAGTTCCGAGGCCACTTCACCGGCATTCATTCCACCCATACCGTCGGCCACTACCAGCAGGCAGCCATGCTCGCCCAACGGGATAATGGCATCGGGGTCCTCGGGCGCTTCCCATTTGCCCTGGGTAAGGTCCGGGTTTACGATAAAATTGTCTTCGTTGTTGGTTCGGACAAGTCCCACATGGGACGCGGCCGTCAGTTTGAATGAGATATCGGACATTTGTAAAGGATAATAATGATAAATAATGGCAAGGTATCACGTTGCCGTGACACCTTGCCTTATTGAAAGAAGATTACTCTTCAACCTTGGAGATACGTACCTTCAGGTCGCGGATTCTGTTCTCGATGGAAACAGACTGCTTGTTGGTAGCGGCATAGTAACGCTCGATCATGAGCACCTTGGACTTGAACACTTGGAGCTGTTCCTGATCCTTCACATCGTAGATGCGGTTCTCGGCCTCGCTCAGAAGGCTGCGCACGATATCCAGCTGGGTGTTGGTGTCGGAGATCTTGAAGGAATCAAATGCCGAGTCGGAGGTGTTGATGTTGTCCCACGTTACAGGAACGTTAGCAAAGGACTGGCTCACATAAGTGGGGTGAGAGCAGCTCACAGCCACCAGGGCAATAACAGTAGCTAAAACAGCAATAACTTTTTTCATGAGATAATGGATTTAATTGGTTAATAATGATTTACTTTCTTTTGCCAAACAGACCGTCTGACTTTTGCTCCTTGGACTCGAACAGGCTCTTCTTCTCTTCTTGGGCCTTCTTGTTGTAGGAGTCAATCTGATTCTGGAGTTCCTGGGCATTCTCGCGGGCATTCTGAGCGCTGTTGCTGGCATCATTGGCCTTTTCGAGGGCTTCCTGAATGTCGTTGTTCAGCTGCTGGGCCTGCTCGATGAGACGAGCCTGATTTGCTCTGGCGGCGTTCAGCTCGGCCTTTACGCGGGCCTGCTCGGCGGCCGACTTCTCCTGAGAGTCGATGAGTTCCTGGTTCAGGTCAAGGATGAGCTGCTCGCTGGTGTTCAGATCCTGCTTCACAGACTCAATCTGGGCCTGCTTCTCAAGCAGAATCTTTTCGGTCTTCTTGCTCTGGATAATGTTCCAGGCAACGAGGCCACCCACGGCAAGGACCAGCACAACGGCCATAATCCACAGAGCGGTCTTGTAGGGACGCAGGGCCTGCTGACGGAAGAGGTTCAGACGCTCGGTCATGCCGATGCTGCTCACCATGCTTTGCTTGCCCTGAGGGATGATGAAGCCCATGAGGGGGCCTTTGGAGGAGAGACGAATCTCGTCACCGGAGTTCAGTTTGGTCTCACCCTGGATGGGGCTGCCGTTTACGAACGTAGGGTTGGTGGTAGACAGGGGAATGATCTTCCAGCCTTCACCGTCTTTTACGATGGCGGCGTGGCGGCGGCTCACGGTCTCCTGGGACTCGTCAAAACGCACCTGGCAGGCAGAATCGCGGCCCATTTCAATCTGGTCCACGATAATCTTCTGGGATTCGCCTGCGTGGTGATACAGGGATTCGGTCTTGTGCTCCAGGATGTAGTACTGACGTCCCGAAGCATTGAAGACGGATGCCATGCCGGCTCCAACGGATCCGGCAACGGTTCTTTTGTAGTTATTCTCCATAAATAAAGGATTAGTTAATGTATAATATATAGGTTAATAAGATTCGTACCTTATTTTAATATCTCCCACAGTAATGATGTCTCCGTTTTGGAGCACCAGTCCTTTCTGGGCGGCCTGGGCCGAATTTACATAGGTTCCGTTGGTGGAAAGCACCCACTGGCCTTCATCGGGGCGCCACTGCCCGTCACGCACCAGCCAGCCGCCGTCCTGCATCTTTTCCAGGGTGCAGTGCAGACGTGAAAGGTGGGATTCCTCATAATCCTTGAGCTGGATGGAATTGGAGCTGTCGCGACCCATGGTGAGCAGTCTTCGGCCTGTTCCTTCCAAAAGGGCGGGAAGGTCGTAGATGACGCCATGTTCCAGACCTTGCATAATGCGAAGGAAGGTACCTTTTACCTGCGGCGGCGCGGGATCGGGTTCCGGATGCACCTGGGAGGAGCGCAGGGAGGCCTGCGGCGCCTGGGTGTGCGGATGCTCCATCTCTCCGTAACGGGGAACCAGTCGCATTACTTCCGATACGGTTTGCAGCCGGTTTTTCAAATCGGGGACCAGGCAGCCGGAAATGAGGGATTCCCATTCACGGCCATGGTTGATTCCCAGCAGCAGGGAACGGTTCCACTCTCCAGCTTTCCCGCGTTTCTGATAGCGCACCAGATCGTTCTCGTCTTCCAGGGGGCCAAAGGGCAGTTCCCCGGTGAGGAGCTGGTACATCATGACGCCGAAAGAGAAGATGTCGGTGGTGGGAAGCACCGTACTGATGCCCCGGGCGCGGTTCACCTGCTCCGGCGGCATATAGGCATAGGTGCCGAACATCTGGTAGGGTTTTCCAAAGATATTGCGCTCGGTCATGCGCTTGTTGCGGTCTCCGCTGATACCGAAGTCGGTGAGGACCGCTGTACCGTCGTGCTTGATGAGCACGTTTTCGGGCTTGAGGTCCCGGTGCACTTTCCCGTTCTTGTGAAGGTCGTTCAGGCCGTTCAGGATTTCCAGGGCCAGACGGGGCAGCGGGGCATCGGCCTTTCCCACAAATTTGGTAAGGTCTCCGCCGTCGCAGAACTCCATAACTATATAGGGATTGCCTTTCAGGAAACCGGAGTCGGCCGAATGCACCAGATTGCGGCTGGAGATGCGGCCGGTACGGTACTCCATGTCAAAGCGCTCGATGAGCGGCTGACGGATGGTTGCGGGTACCTCCCACAAACGCAGAAGTTTGAGCGCCCACACAGTGCCCTGCAAATCGGCCACTTTGTACACGTACCCGAAGGAACCTTCTCCAAGGACCTTTTCTACGCGGTATTTGCCACCAATGAGGTCGCCTACTTTACAGTCGTAGCGCTCGGGTATGACAGGGGTTGCACTCATTTAGTGAATCGGTACTGATGACCCTCTACAATAACCACGGTGCCCAGTTTCAGGGTGACTTCCCGTCCGGCGCCATCTACAGGTACCAGCCGGAATTCGTCCGGGGCAAGGGCTGCCTGGGCCAATTCTTCCGGGATTTCCCGGATGGTTGCCTTGGCTCCCTTGGGGCTGCTGGCCACTCCCACGTGAATTCCTGCACCACCGCCCAAATCCATGACGGTAGCTTTGAACTTATTACCAGTGGCGGAAGGCGTTTCCGCAGGGGCTTCAACAGGAGTTTCCGGAGCGGTGGGACTGGGTGTAGGTTCGGGTTCGGGAGTGACGGGGGCATCCTTGACGGTGCGCGCGCTCCTTATGAAAGCACCGCAGTTGGGGCAGGTAGAATCCGAACTGGCCAAGGGATAATGACACTTGGGACAGGAAACGGGGATGCTTTGCTCCAATTGAACGGATCTTGCGTCCATAATGGTAGCCTTGAAGTTGGCCTTGGTAGGTTCGGAATCTGAGGTGGTCTGCGGAGCAGGTCCTCCTATCCGTATGGTCTGGGAAAAAGGCTTCGGCTTGGCTTCCGGCTCTGGCGCGGGCTCGGGCACGGGTGCGGGTTTCGGTTGAGGCTCCGGTTGAGGCTCCGGTTGAGGCTCCGGTTGTGGTGCGGGCTCGGGCACAGGTTCGGGTTTAGGAGCGGGCGTGGGTTCCGGCTTAGGCTCTGGCTTGGGAGCGGGCGCCTGCTGAGGCAGGGGTTCCCCGCATTTTTCACAAACAGTAGCACCGGGCTCGTTGTACCATCCGCAATTGTCGCATCTAATCATACTGGCTCTTCTTTTAGTGGCATACCAAACACAAAAATGTAATCGGTCGCATTCTCCACTCCCGAAAAACTGCTGCATTTTTCGTTAGGAATGCGTGATTTTACACTAATAAATGTTTGCTATACCTTGCAAATATAAGTGTTTTTTCCTTAGATGGTGCTCTCTTCCTTAAAATATTTAGTATCTAACTAAACTTAAGATAGGGTGTTACACTGTTAATTTCGGCCAGGTAAAAGGTTTCAACATGCTCTATTTTTAGCTTTTTCTTCTTTCCTTCCACAGCTTCCAGGGCGGTATATTTTAAGCTGATGCTTTCCGGGGTGGCGCCGGTGAGGGTGGCAATCAGGCGTCGGCCGCCTTTAAACTTCACATCTACCTGCGAGCCAATGGCTTTCTGGAACTGCTCAAACACCTTGAACGGCCGGTCCAGCCCCGCCGACGAAACCGTGAGCGAATAATCCTCGGCATCCTGGTCAAAAGCCTCATGCACCACCTTGTCCACGGCGGCGCAGTTGTCCCAGTCCACTTCCCCTTCGGCCTTTTCTATCACAATTTCCACATCATTGGCGGCGCTCACCGTCACATCTACCAGAAAGCAGCCCATGTCGGCCACCACCTGCTCCACAGCTTTGGTAATCTGTTCCTTATTCATGTTAGTATGGTTTGAATCTTTGCAAAGATACGCATTTTTTCCTGATTGTTTAAGCCACTCATTATCAATGACTTCCAGAAATTTCATCCGGTTTTTTGCCGGATCAAATTTCAACAAAGCGCTGTGAATCAGACACTTATGCTCACGGGCTAAAAGGCCGATGGGAACTAGCGGGAGAGGGTTTTGAGCCAGAGGAGCGCGTTGGGGCCTTCGTTGAAAAGCAGGTCCAGGATGGAAAGGCCGGGGGTAAAGCCGCCCATGCGGTCCCGGAACACCTGGTAATAGGGCCTGTCCAGGCCCAGCGAGGACAGCACGGTATTGGGGCGCTTGGGGTGAAGGAGAAAGCGGTAGTCGTCGGGGAGGGTGCCGGGGGCGGCAAAATCCTCTGTGGGAAGCAGCTCACAGGAAATGCCGATGGCGTCAAGGCACCAGCGAAGGGCCGAAAGATTGAGCTCCCACAGCGTGGCCGGGCACGCCTGGAGCAGGGCCAGCACCTCGTCGCGATAATACTCATAGTAGGCCGACGAGTCATAGGCGGTGTCCAGCGCCCGCTGGGTGCGCACTACCCAGGGCGTGGAATAATCGACGCGCACGTGAAGGATGTCCATGGGAGCCTGGTGCAGCACCGGGACCTGCAGCATTTGGATACCGTCCCCGGCCAGGATATAACAGCGGTTGCGATAGCTTTGTTTCTGGTAATGCTCGCGGGCCTCCAGGAAGGCGGTAGAAGGAACGGCGCCGGCGTCACGGTCCAGCATCATATCCCGGGCCAGCAGCGCAAAGTAGGCTGCAGGCGGGAAGTATGCAGTGGAAAGCAGCACGCGCTAACGGCCGGGACGGGGCTTGGACATGATGCCGCGTTTGGAACGGCGAATAAAGTCCAGCAGCATGTTGCGGTGCTCTGTGGGAGGGAAGTTGGCCTCTATGTATTCCAGTGCCTGGCTCACGTTCATGCCCTGGAAGTAAAGGGCGTCGTACATGGCTTTAATCTGGTTCACCTCTTCTTCCGAGAAGCCGTGACGCAGAAGGCCCACACGGTTTACGCCCTCGAACACCATAGGTTCGCGGCCGGCCAGGGCAAAAGGCGGGACATCCTTAGTAACCCGCGTGGCGAAGGCCACAAAACTGTAACTGCCCACTTTGGAGAACTGGTGGCAACCGCTTTTCCCGCCCAGGGTGGCCCAATCGTCCACCTCTGTTTCTCCGGCCAGGCCGGCATAGCTCACGATGATGCAGTGATTGCCCACCACGCAGTCGTGGGCCACATGCACATAGCTCATGATAAGGGTGTCGCTGCCAATTTTGGTAACGCCCTTTCCGCTGGCTTTGGTGCCCCGGTTGATGGTGGCGCACTCGCGAATGTTCACCCGGTCTCCTATTTCTACCCAGGATTCTTCCCCTTCATATTTGAGGTCCTGCGGAATGGCGCCCACCACGGCACCGGGGAAAACGGTACAATTCTTCCCCATTTTTACATGGTTGAAGATGGTGGCTCCGTTCAGGATGCGGCAGCCGTCGCCAATTTCTACGTTATCGTCTATGAAAGCGAAGGGGCCCACTTCTACATTGTTGCCCAGTTTAGCACCGGGATGTACGCAGGCCATAGGATGGATTTTATTCATGGAATAATTACTTTAAAAGGGCACGGAGGGCCTTGGCGGCCTTGGTATTAAGGGAATGGCCCGGCTTATAGGCGGTAATGCGGGCATTCAGGTAACCGCCGGAAAGCCGAAGGTCTCCCAAAAGATCCAGCAGTTTGTGCCGGCCGCATTCGTCGGGGAAATGAAGCTGCAGATTGCTAAGGTAGCCCTCCTGGGTAACACGCAGGTGCGGCAGGTTTAAAAGCTGGGAAACCTTGCTTAACTGTTCCTCCGACACGGGATGCTCCACCACTACTATGGCGTTGTCTACGTCCCCGCCTTTAATGAGGTTGTTGCCAAGCAGGTATTCTATTTCGTGGAAAAAGCAGAACGTGCGGCAAACGCCTATTTGGGCGGCATAGTCTGTTTGCTCATCCCAGTGGGCGCTCTGGATGCCCAGGACCCTGGAATTGAAATCTACGGTAATGCTGGCCGAAGGGGCGGCGGCAGGCTCTATTTTTATCCAGGAACCGCTGACCGGGTCGCTTATTTCCAGGGGTTCCGGAAGGTCTATATACTCCCGCGCCACGCCTTGGTCTTCCAGACCGTCCTGAAGGATGGCCGATACATAGGGAGCGGCGCTGCCGTCCAGGATGGGCACCTCTTGGTTATCCAGCTGAATAACGGCATTATCGACCCCAAGGCCCGTGAGGGCACTCATGATGTGCTCTATGGTAACAGCAACGGCATCCCCGCAGGAAATGGTGGTGCTACGGGCCGTATTGGACACATTTTCGGCCAGGGCCTCTACCACGGGTTTTCCCGGAAGATCTGTGCGGCAGAAGCTGATGCCAGCACCCGCCGGCGCCGGAAGAACTTTCATGTGCGCGTAAGTGCCTGTATGAAGGCCCTTCCCTTGAAAACAGTATGTATTTTTAAGTGTATGCTGGTTGCTGCGCATTTATATGCGGTCTTTTTCCATTCTGCAAATATAAGCAATTTTTTGTTTTTTTGAGTTTTACTTACTATCTTTGCACCCGTGAACGAGATAGAGGACGGCGGTCCCCTATCTTTTTTTATGGAAAGCAAGAATAAACAAACATAACCAATGGCTAAAGAAAAAGAGAAAGAAATTACCTTGATTGACGCTTTCAAGGATTTCAAGGAAGAGAAAAGCATTGACCGTCCCGTAATGCTTGGTGTACTGAAGGATGTTTTCCTCACCCAGCTGGCCAAAACCTATGGCAGCGCCGAAAACTTTGACGTGATTATCAACGTAGACAAAGGCGACTGCGAGATTTACCAGAACTTTGAGGTAGTAGAGGAAGTGGAAGATCCCGTAACCCAGATTACCCTGGAAGAGATCAAGGCCGAAACCGGCGACGACGACTACGAGATTGGCGACACCTTTGCCCGCAAGCTCTCCCTGGCTTCCTTCGGCCGCCGTGGTATCTTGAACATTCGTCAGAACCTTCAGGGCCGCATTATGGACATCGAAAAAGCCAATGTGTTCAAGAAGTACAGCGAGCGCGTAGGAGAAATCTTCACCGGGGAAGTTTACCAGACCTGGAAGAACGAAGTGCTCATCCTGGACGAAGACGGCAACGAGCTTCGCATGCCCAAGAGCGAGCAAATCCCCGGAGAGCGCTTCAAGAAGAGCGACTCTGTGCGTGCCATCATCAAGAGCGTGGAAATGCGCAACAACACCACGCCCTACATTGTGCTTTCCCGCACCAGCGACAGTTTCCTGGAGAAACTCTTCGAGATGGAAGTTCCGGAAATCTACGACGGCCTCATCACCGTTAAGAAAGTGGTGCGCATCCCCGGAGAACGCGCCAAGGTGGCCGTAGAATCCTACGACGACCGCATCGACCCCATCGGCGCGTGCATCGGCGTAAAAGGTTCCCGCATCATGGGTATCGTGAGGGAACTTCGCAACGAGAACATTGACGTGATCCAGTGGAGCACCAACCCGCAGCTCATGATTCAGCGCGCCCTGAATCCCGCCCGCATCTCCCGCATCGACCTGGGCGAAAGCCCCGAAGACAAGATAAAGGTATATATGCAGGCCGACGAAGTGAAGAAGGGCATTGGCAAGGGCGGCGTGAACATCAAGCTGGCCGGCATGCTGGTGGGCCGCGAGATTGAGGTGTGGCGCGAACTCCCGAAAAACGAGGAGGAGGAAGACGACGTTCTGCTCAAGGACTTTGAAGACGTCATTGATCCCTGGGTTATCGAGCGTCTGCAGGCTATCGGCTGCGACACCGCCCGCAGCGTCATGGCCCTCGCACCCGCCGACATTGCTTCCCGCGCCGATCTTGAAGACGAGACCGTGGAAGAGGTCCTGCGCATCCTGCACGAAGAATTCGAAGACTAATCTAGCAAAAAAAGGGGTTACTGTATGGCAGATATCAGACTATCGAAACTCATTAAACAATTCAACATCGGGCTGGACACCCTGGTGGACTTCCTCAATTCCAAAGGCGCCGGCATTCAGGATGCCAATCCCAACCTAAAGGTGTCGGACGAGTACCTTCCAGAGCTTCACAAGAAGTTTGGCAAGGACCTGGAACTGAAGGAACAGGCCGAAAAAGTGGATGTTAAACTGACCGAAATCCTGGACAAGGCTTCCAAGAAACAGGAGCCCGAAGAGGACGAGGAAGAGCCCGAGCGCGTGACGGTAATCAAGAGCAACAACCTGAGCCGCAGCCCGGAACCGGAACCGGTGAAAGAACCCGAACCCGTTGTTGAGCCCGAACCAGAGCCCGTCGCGGAACCGGAGCCGGAACCCATCGTGGAACCCGAGCCCGAGCCTGTCGTGGAACCGGAACCGGTGAAAGAACCCGAACCCGTTGTTGAGCCCGAACCAGAGCCGGAACCGGAACCAGAACCGGAGCCGGAACCCGTCGTAGAGCCCGAACCTGTGGAGGAAGAACCCGCCCAAACCCCTGCGGAAGCTCCCTTCAAAGTAGTGGGCAAGATAGACTTGAGCCAGTTCGATCCTAAAAAAGGCAAGAAGCGCGAGCGCATCAAGGCCGCCGGTTCCCAAAAAGTGGATGTAACCAAGGTGCAGGCCGAAAAAGCCCCCAAGAAGGCCGACAAGAACAAAGCCGCCGTATCTGCCACGGCCGGCAAGGGCCGTAAGAAGGGCGACCGCTTCAAACCCGCCATGAGTGAGGCCGAACAGGAAGAGATGCAGAAGGAAATCCAGAAGCAGGTAAAAGAAACCTACGCCCGGATGAACGAAAGCACCCGCAACAACTTTGGCGCCAAGCACCGCAAGGAAAAGAGGGAAATTGCCGCCATCCGCAGCCAGGAGGAAATGGAAGCCGCCGCCGCAGAGAACAAGGTGCTGAAAGTAACCGAGTTCGTAACGGTCAACGACCTTGCCACCCTCATGAACAACACCCCCGTGGTGAAGGTCATCGGCGCCTGCATGAGCCTGGGCATGATGGTGTCCATCAATCAGCGTCTGGACGCCGAAACCCTGGTGCTGGTAGCCGAAGAATTTGGCTATAAAGTAGAATTCGTAACGGCCGAGCTAAGCGAGGAAATCGAGCAGCAGGAACCCGACCGCGAGGAAGACCTTACAGAGCGTCCGCCGGTGATTACCGTTATGGGCCACGTAGACCACGGTAAAACTTCCCTGCTGGACAACATTCGCAATTCCAATGTGATTGCCGGTGAGGCCGGTGGCATTACCCAGCACATCGGCGCCTACAACGTAACCCTTCCCAGCGGCCGTCACATCACCTTCCTGGACACCCCCGGCCACGAGGCCTTTACCGCCATGCGTGCCCGCGGCGCCCAAATGACAGACCTTGCCATCATCATTGTAGCCGCCGACGACGCCGTGATGCCCCAGACCAAAGAAGCCATTGCCCATGCACAGGCCGCCGGCGTTCCCATGGTCTTTGCCATCAACAAGATAGATAAACCCGGTGCCAACCCCGACACCATCCGTAGGCAGCTCAGTGAGATGAACATCCTGGTGGAAGACTGGGGCGGCAAATACCAGTGCCAGGAAATATCGGCCAAGAAAGGCATCAACGTAGACAAACTGCTGGATAAAGTGCTCTTTGAAACCGACCTTCTGGAACTGAAGGCCAATCCCCACAAGATGGGCATGGGCGCCGTTATCGAAAGCTCCCTGGACAAGGGACGCGGTTACCTGGCCACCGTGCTGGTACAGGACGGCACCATGCGCGTAGGAGACGTCATTATCTCTGGCAGCTACTACGGCCGCGTAAAAGCCATGTTCAATGAGCGTGGCCAGAAAGTAGAAGAGGCCGGTCCTTCCACGCCCGTGAGCATCCTGGGCCTGAACGGAGCTCCCGCCGCCGGTGAAAAATTCAATGTGATGGCCGACGAAAAAGAGGCCAAGAGCATTGCCCAGAAGCGTGAGCAGCTCATTCGCATCCAGGGCATCAAAACGCAGAAGCACCTTACCCTGGAAGAAATTGGCCGGCGCATCGCCATCGGCAACTTCAAAGAGCTCAACGTCATTGTCAAAGGCGACGTGGACGGCTCGGTGGAAGCCCTGTCCGACTCCCTCATCAAGCTCTCTACCGAAGAAGTGCGCGTGAACGTAATTCACAAGGCGGTGGGTGCCATCAGCGAAAGCGATGTCCTCCTGGCCGAAGCCTCCGACGCCGTGATTATCGGCTTCCAGGTACGTCCCAGCGCCGAAGCCCGGCGTTCCGCCGAAAAAGAAGGCATCGAGATTCGCCTGTACTCCGTGATCTACGACTGCATCAACGAGGTGAAGGAAGGTATCGAGGGTATGCTGGAGCCGGAGAAGAAGGAGGAAGTAACCGCCACGGCCGAGGTAAAGCAAACCTTCAAGATTTCCAAGGTAGGCACCATCGCGGGCTGCCTGGTAAAGGAAGGCAAACTCACGAACAAAGCCGACGTGCGCCTGATTCGCGACGGCATTGTGGTGTACACCGGCCAGTTGTCTTCCCTGCAAAGGGGCAAGGACAACGCCAAGGAAGTACCCGCCGGAATGGAATGCGGCTGCGGCCTGGACCGTTACAACGACATCCACCCCGGAGACGTCATCGAAGCTTTCCAGATTGTAGAAATCAAACGCAGTCTGTAGTTTGATGAGTCTAAGTTGGAAACATTTTCTTGCAGGGCTGCTAGTGCTGGCAGTCCTGCTTTCGTGTGAACGCGAGGAACTCTTTCCCGCCACCGAGACGCAGGAGCAAACGGAGCCAGCGTCTGAGCCCGGGCCGGGGCCGGAGCCCCAGTCTCAGAGCCGTTGGGAAGACAGCGGCGCTACCCTGAGCGACTACCCTACTTATAATAAGGTATCGGCCCAGGCCGACTTTCCGCGAATAGACATTTCCGTGAGCGGCAGCATCCAGCACGGCGTGTACAAAGCCGGCACCATTTCCTTCAGGGACCCTAGGAAAATGTACTCCGACATTACCCTGGCCAGCAATCTGGGAATGCAAATCAAGGGACGCGGCAATACCACCTGGGGCGCCGAAGGCGGCATCAAAAACCCTTACCGCATTAAGCTGAACGAGCACCCGCAGAACAAAATCTTTGGACTTAACAGGGACAAAGACTGGATTTTGCTGGCCGATGTGCAGGACCCCACCCTGCTGCGCAACGCCGTCGCTTTAAGGATGGCCCGCATGGTGTCCATGCCCTGGACGCCCAAATACCGCGCCGTAGAGCTGTATATCAACAATAAATATGCGGGCTGTTACCTTCTGGTAGAAGCCAAGGAAACCGATATAGAGAACAAGGTGCCCGTAGTGGTGAGCGAAACCGGCGTGGTAGACAGCGGTTACTATCTGGAGATTGACGACAAAACCGACGACAACAAGTATTTCTGGAGCACCCATTTTAGCAAGAAAATCAAATACAAAGATCCCGAGCAGCCCACCCAGGCCCAGAAAAACTTTATCGAGGGCTATGTAAACGAGGTGGAGCGGCTGCTTATAAGCAGGAAGTTTGACAAGACCACCGGCTACTGGAGCAAGATGGAAGTGAGCACGTTCATTGACCAGTACATTGTGCAGGAGCTTACCATGAACGTAGACGGCAACATGCGCCTTTCCACCTACTTTGCCAAAGACAAAGACACCAAGCTGTTCATGCCCATGGTATGGGACTTCGACCTTGCGCTGGGCAATTGCACTTACATCGGCCACGACTTCGACCTCCCTTATTACGACGGCAGCCGCGACGGCCCCAAGGGCTGGTTTGTGAAGATTCGCGGAGGCTATCCCGGAGAGAATTACGGCAAGAAAGAAACCTACTACCAGTATCTGTTCAAGGACCCGCAGTTTGTAGCCGCCCTAAAAGACCGCTGGACGGTAGTAAAGCCGCGCCTGGACAAGATTCCTGCTTTCATAGACAAAATGGTGGAGTACAACACGCCCGCCTATAACCACAATGCCACTGCGGGCAAGAATCCCCGCGGAACCCGTGGATACCATGCGCCGCCCGACGCCTTCAATAACTGGCCGGAAGCGGTTGACTGGCTTAAAGACTGGTATACCACGCGTCTTGCATGGCTGGACACCCAGATAGCCGCCCTATAACAGAATGAGCAGCGCGGCAAGGTACACCACAAAACCCTGTGCCTTGACATGCCTGCGGCTGATGACCCGGGACGACTGTTCCACAGGGTCGGCGCTCACATCCCATGCTATATTCTTGGAAAAAGCATTGGTGGGCCATTTGTCTATGAGCTCACCTTCGTCGAAGTAGGAGCTGCCGCCGTTGGAACGGTTAAGGGTAATGAGGGTTTTATAGTCGGCGTAATAGACCTCCAGGTCCATGGGAATGCCCAGTTCGTCCACGGCCGAAGGGGCGGTGGCCACCAGCAGCAGCGGACGGGCCGGCGAGGCCTCTACGGCATGGTATTGCTTCTGGATGCGCTCCCAGGGGGCCTTATGGGGGTCGTAAACCGAGAATACCACTACTTTTCCTTCGGCGGCCTTGCGGTCCAGATACTCCCCTTCTGCATTACGGAAACTAAGGATAGGATGCTCTTTCACATGAGCAGACGATGGCACAAACAGGGAATCCTCCCGCACGAGCGTCCAGGTGGAATCTGGTAGATAACTGGGGAAGAACGTGCCCTGCTGACCATCTTTTTCGTACACGCTGGCCACTTTGTAGTGGTTGTCCTGCTCCAGGTCGTCCTCCAGGGAGGCAAAAAGCTCGGCCCCCCAGTTAAAAGGCGTGAAATCTACAATGGGAAGATGTGTATTGCTGTATAGCACAGCATAGAGCAGGGCCAGCACGGCCAGCGATGCCGTTACCCACTTATGGCGCTTGGGAACGCCGAAGTTCTGGAAAGGCGAGAAAGCGAAGGTAGCCAGCGCCAGCAGCACCACATTTTTCCAGAAGCTTTGAGCGTGGGACAGGTGAATGGCCTGCCCAAAGCAGCCGCAATCCATGGCAGGATTGAAAATCCAGAGAATGAGAGTAATGAGGGTGAAAAAGCCCAGCAGGATATAGGTGGCAAGGGCCGCAGCCTTGCGAAGGACGCCGGTAATGAGCACAACACCCAGCACAGACTCCGTGAGGCCCAGCAGGATGCCCAGCACTTTGGCCGCAGGAATGATAAAACTCAGGTGAAAGAATTTGGCATACTCGGTGACAATGAGCATGGTTCCCACCGGATCTTCAATTTTGAAAAGACCCGAGATTAGGAATACGATACCCAGCAGGATGGCTGCGGTGCGACGAAGACGGTGATGGGAGTTTCTCATGCCAATACGGAATCTACGGCCAAACGTACCTTTTCAAAAATGGCCCCGGGAGGTAGCATGGCGCCTTTTTCGTCGGAGCAGTCTATGCGACGGAAGGAAGGATCGAGCCGAGTTTGGGCTACATACATGCTGCGCACCTCCTGCTGGAACTGGATAGAAGCCTCGTGAATATCCTGGGCGCCCTCCAGATAATGGCGGTCGGCCCCTTCCCGGTGACTCTTGAGGCTTTGCTCTACAAAACCAATGGGAACATCCAGGAAAAGATTAAGATCCGGGACAGGCAGGCCGAACTGCTTGTACTCGGTTTCAAAGATCCAGTCTCTGAGGGCCTCTTTTTCCTTGGGGTCCTGGAGTTTGGCGCATTGGTAGGCAATATTGGAGTACACGTAACGGTCCAGAAGGACGGTTTTGCCGTCCTGGAGCGCCTCCTTCATGAGCGGAGCCGCGCCGTGCCGGTCTTCGGCGAAGAGCAGAGCCACCAACTGCGGATGCACAGCCTCATTGGAGCCGAAATCCCCGCGCAGAAAGCGGGAGATAAGGTCTCCGTAGACCGGGGCGTCGTAGCGGGGGAAGTGGATATATTCCAGGCTTCCGCAGCGCTTCTGCAGATATTCCCTTAATTGCTTGACCTGGGTGGATTTCCCGGCCCCGTCAAGGCCTTCCAGAACAATAAGCATGTTACTCTTGTTTTATCCTGCAAAGATAATTATTTTTGCGATATGGAGCGAAGGATTCATATCATGGGCATCGTAAACCTCACGCCAGACTCTTTTTTTGCAGGGAGCCGGACAGCGGCAGACGACGCCCTCTCCCGCATTAGCGCCATGTTTGAAGAAGGCGCCGATGTAGTGGACCTGGGCGCCTGCAGCACCCGTCCCGGCGCTCCACAGCCCAGCCTGGAAGAAGAATGGTCCCGCCTGGAGCCGGTTTTGATGGAGATGGCCGAACACGCCCTCCCGGGGGACTCCGGTCGCTTCGCTCCCTCCGGCCCCTCCCACTGTCTAGCTCGTCCACTTCGTGAACGGCCAGCCAGCGGGCCCCTCCCCCTATACTCGTCCGGGGGTGGACAAGCCCCCGGGAGGGCGTATCCGGGCATCTCCATCGACACATACCGGTCACAGATTGTTCGGAGAGCATATGATATCATTGGACCGTTCATGGTCAATGATGTGGGCGGTGGAGAATTGGACCCGCTAATGTTGAAAACAGTGGGAGAATTGGGGTTGCCTTATGTGGCCATGTGCCCGGCCTGCGCATCTACGGAGGAGATTATAGCCTGGTTTAAGGCGTTTAGTCTGAAGGCCGCCGATGCTGGTATCCGGGAGTGGATCCTGGACCCGGGCTTTGGTTTTGGCAAAACGTTGGACCAGAATTATGAAGTGCTTGAGCATCTGGACCAGGTGGCAGGGGCCTTTCCCCAGCCCGTGCTGGCCGGCGTTTCCCGCAAGAGCATGATTTACAAAAAACTGGGCATCGGCCCGGAAGAGGCGATGCCCGCTACGCAAGTTGTTCAGTTTGAAGCGCTTCGGAAGGGTGCAACCTGGCTTCGCGTGCACGATGTCCTTCCCGCCGTGCACACGGCCCGGCTCTATTCCACTATGTATACGTCGTCGCCTGGGGCGGCAAAGTGATAGGTTTCACGCGCAAAGGTTTCCAGGGAATCCCGGTTGGAGCTAAGGTCTTCTATTTCGGCGTCCATGTCCTTGATTTCCTGTTTTAGACGGGCCATTTCCTTTTCCTGGGTTTTCACTTCCATGGCGGCACGTACCCAGTTCAGGACACTGTTGTGGGAGAAAAACAAAAGCCATAAAGCCACTACTGCGGTAACCACAATTACGTAGGGGATAAAGTAATTATGGTCGCTGCGTTTGAGCCAGGCCCATTTGTCTTTTTTCTGCTCTTCCATACTTACTCTTCGGCCGAAATGGGATTCAGGTTACCGTGCTTATATTCCGGTTTAATGCGGCTAAAGGCCCAAAGGCAGGCTATTAGCGCTGCGATGCCCAGCACATAGACCACCATGTAGGTGGAGGGGCCCATCATGTCTATCCAGTAGTCGTACTGTTCCAGAGAAGGGGTGTGGGCCGCGATAACGGCTAGTCCATTATTCACAAAATGCATGAGCATGGTGAGCCACAGCGAGCCGGTTTTGTAGTACACATAACCCATGACCACGCCAATGAGGAAGGCATTGAGCGCCTGCCAGGGATTGAGGTGGATAACGGCAAAAAACAGGGCGCTTACTACGATAGCCCAGCCGGGCTTCATTTTGGTGAGCAGGCCGCGCAGCACCATGCCCCGGCACAGCCATTCCTCGAAGACAGGGGCAAAGATGGCCGCAAGGAGGAAAGAACTCCAGAACGGGCCACCTGTCATTTGTTCCAGCAGACTCATCACCACATCATAGGCCTTTTTAAGAACCGGGATGGAAGTGGTGAACTTGAAGTTCCAGTAATTGGGGAGGTCGGCCGTTATCATGGTGGCAAAGGTGAGCACCACGGTGATGAGAGCTATTGCCCAGCCTTTGAACGGGCCAAAGTTGCTGCTGTTTAGCTGAATGCCGGGCTCGAACAGGCTATTCTTCTGACTTTTGCCGGCCGCATACAGCATGGCCGGAAGGAAAGTGAGAGGATAGGCCACCAGGGGGCCATAATCCAGTACAACCTGGTTGGGAAGGAACAGGCCAAAGATGGCTACCACCAGGGAACCCAGCAAATTACCCAGCAGGAACCACAGCAGCAGGGTAAACATGCCACCCACGCCCGGCACATACCAGGCGTGGTTAGCATAAAGGTCCCAGTTATTGACTCTTCTTGCAAATAGAGGCATACTACTTATAAAGCGGGCTGGGATAAACGCCTTTGGCGGCAAGTTCGGCGAATTTGGCCACCACGCCGGGACGGTCTTCCTTGTAGGTTACGCCAAACCAGCGGCTGGGAGTGGAAAGAACCTGGCAGGAACCCTTGCCTTCTTTCACAATTACGTCTACGGCAAAAGGAATGTAGTACTCTTTCTTGGGCTCGGTAATGTTTTCCTTAAGGAAGCCCTTGAAAATTTCGGCGCTCTTTTCAAAGTAATCCGGGGTGAAGCCCCACATGTTCATGGAGCACAGGGCTTTGGCATCCAGTTCCACGTGGTTTTGGCCGTTCACGGAATTGTCTCCGTAAACTTTGCCGTTGGCTTCCTTGACAATGTTCAGATGCTCTGCCACATTGGTGAGATTTCCGTCTTTGTCGTAGGAGCAGATGCCGCGGGACACGCTGCCGTTCTCACTCAGGGTGTTCTCCAGTTCGAAGCCAATGATGGCGTATTCGCCGGCAGTGTTAGCATGCTTGCGGCACCAGTCGCCGGCAATTTGGAAGGATTCCTTGCCATAGAAGTCGTCGCCGTTGATGACCAGGAAGGGCTCGTGGATAACGTCTTTGGCCATGAGCACGGCATGGGCGGTGCCCCAGGGCTTTACGCGTTCTTCGGGGACGGTGAAAGGGGCGGGAATCTTGTCCAGTTCCTGGGTAACGAACACAAACTCCAGGGGCTTTCCGTCTATGGTCTTGACTCCGGCATATTTCTCTTTCACATGGGCTTCCATGTCTGTTTTGAAGGATTCGCGTACAATGTACACGACTTTGCCGAAACCGGCCTCTACGGCGTCGTGGATGGAATAGTCGATGATGGTTTCCCCGTTGGGGCCCAGGCCATCCATCTGTTTAAGGCCGCCATAGCGGCTTCCCATGCCGGCTGCAAGTACCAAAAGTGTAGGTTTCATGATGTATTAGATTTAGTTTATTTGCGATAACCTTACAAAGTTAATGATTTTTTCCTAACTTCGCACACTCCTTCGGAATAACAGAAAACTACTATGTGGCAAAGAATTCAAACCCTATATCTCCTTATCTCGGCAGCGCTGGTAACGGCGCTTTGCCTAAGCAGCGCCTATCATGTGGCCGGCCCAGACGGCATGCAGGAAGTCTCCTACTGGCAGCTCCAGAAGCCCTACTTCGGCATTCTCCTGGGGCTCCTGGCCTTCCTGGTGGCGCTGGCGCTGGTGGTGTACAAGTCCCGCATCCTGCAAATGCGGCTGGCCGTTTTGAGCGGCATTATGGCGCTGGGCATGCAGGGCTGGCTGGCCTGGATGTACTTCACCTTCCAGGGGCCCGTCTTTAGTTGGACGGTAGTGTTCCCGCTGGTCATTTTTATTTGCAATCTGCTGGCCGCCCGCGGCTGTTTCCAGGACCAGCTCATGGTAGAAAGCGCCTACCGAGTACGGGAGCGCAGAAAGCACGGCGGAAAAAAGAAATAATTTTTTCGTATCTTTGTACGAATTGAGAACTGTCATCTGCGACATACTGGGCATCGAGAAACCCATTTTCCAGGGCGGAATGGCCTGGATTGCCGATGCGCGCCTTGCCGCCGCCGTATCCAAAGCCGGCGGCCTGGGGCTCATTTCGTCTATTAACGCCGGCACAGAGGCCGTAAGGGAAGAAATTCGTAAGGCACGGGAACTCACCCGCAAGCCCTTTGGCGTGAACATTATGCTGGCAGCCCCCAATGCCGCCGATATTGCCGCCCTGGTGGTGGAAGAAGGCGTGAGCATTGTCACCACCGGCGCCGGCAGTCCCGCTCCCTACATGCAGGCTTGGAAAAACGCCGGCATTAAGGTCATTCCGGTAGTAGCCTCCGTTGCCTATGCCCTCAAAATGGAAGAGCTGGGCGCTACGGCCCTCATCGCCGAAGGCGCCGAATCGGGCGGTCACGTGGGAGACATCCACACCATGGCCCTGGTCCCCCAGGTAGTCGATGCCGTCCACATTCCCGTGCTCGCAGCCGGCGGTATCTTCGACGGTCGCGGCGCTGCGGCGGCCTTCATGCTGGGCGCCTGCGGCGTACAGGTAGGCACCCGTTTCCTGGTAGCCAATGAGTGCCGCGTGCATCCGGTCTACAAAGAGCGCCTCATCAAGGCCTCAGACATTGGCACCATGGTCACCGGAAAAAGTCTGGGAGACGCTGTGCGCAGCCTCAAAACCCCTTTCACCAAAAAGTTCGCCCAAATGGAAGCGCAGGGGGTTCCGGCCGAAGAAATCCGCGCCTTTGGCACCGGATCCCTTCGCAAGGCCGTTTTTGACGGGGACCTTGCCGGCGGCAGCTTCCTTGCCGGCGAAGTGGCGGGGCTCATTAAACAGGAAGAGAGCGCCGCAACCATTGTAAACGACATCATTGGCGGAGCAGAAAAACTGCTCCTTAACGCAGTAAAAATAGGACAATAAGATATGGAACCGAAACGAGTAGTGGTAACAGGTATGGGCGTAGTCTCCTCCGTGGGACAGGACGTCGATACTTTCTGGAAGAATTTAATTAACGGGTACTGTGGAATAGACTACGTAGAGGAATTCAAGAACATGCCTGTCACCTTCGCCGGAAAAGTGAGGAATTTCAACGCCGAGAACTTCGGCATGGACAAACCTTTCATCCGCAAGCAGGACAACTTTACGCTCTATGCCATGGGCGCCGCCTGGCAGGCCATGCAGCAGAGCGGCCTGCACACGGAAGGAGAAGGCTCCAATATTGACCCCTACAGGCTGGGCGTCTATGTGGGCTCAGGAATTGGCGGCTTTGACGTTCAGTTCCGCGAGACCGCCAAAATGATCGAAGACCCCACCGGCAAGTGGATTTCTCCGCTGTTCATTGCCACCATGATTTCCAACATTGCGGCCGGTCACATTGCCATAAAGCATCAGGCCAAGGGCCCCTGCCTGGACATCGTCACAGCCTGCGCCACGTCGTCACACTGCATCGGCGAAGCTTTCCGCGCCATTCGTCACGGGTACGCCGACGCCATCATTGCCGGCGGCGCCGAGCATGCCTCCATCCCGCTGGGTGTAGCCGGCTTTTATAACGCCAAGGCCCTAACCCGCGCCACCGATCCCAAATACTCTTCCCTGCCCTTCAACGCCAACCGGCAAGGCTTCGTGATGGGCGACGGCGCTGCCGTCATCATTCTGGAATCCCTGGAGCACGCCCTGGAGCGCGGCGCCACCATCTTCGGCGAGATAGTTGGTTACGGCAACACCTGTGACGCCTACCACGCCACCGCTCCCCGCCCGGATGCCAGCACCCAGGCCCGTTCCATCCAGGACGCCCTAAAGGAAGCTCAGTTTGACGCATCCAAGGACACCCTGTACATCAACGCCCACGGCACCGGCACCCACCTGAACGACATTGCCGAGACCATGGCCTGCAAACTGGCCCTTGGAGACTTCGCATACAAAGCCCATATCTCCTCTACCAAATCCATGACCGGTCACATGTTCGGCGCCGCCGGCGCGGCCGAGGCCATTGCCACCCTCCTGGCCCTGCGGGACGGCATTTGCCCGCCCACCATCAATCTGGACGCCCCAGACCCCGAATGCGACCTGGATTACACGCCAAACACCGCCGTAAAGGCCCCTCTCACGCTGGGCCTTTCCAATTCCTTTGGTTTCGGCGGCCACAACGCCTGCGTAGCCTTCCGCCCCTACAAAGCCTAAGAATATGCTGGATCGCGAGGGCATTAAGCAAATCATCCCCCACCGGGAGCCCATGCTGCTGGTAGACCGCATGGAACTGGATGCCAGCGGGGTGGGCCATGCCTGGTACACCGTCCCGGAGAATCCCTTCTATTGCCAGGGCCACTTCCCGGGAAATCCTATTGTTCCGGGGGTAATCCTATGCGAGATGATGGCCCAGAGCACCTGTCAGCTGTTTCCAGAAGTGTTCAAAGACCATCTGGTGGTGTATCGCGGCCTGGACGAAGTAAAATTCCGCGGCACTGTGCGGCCCGGAGACCTCTGTGAAATTACCTGCCGCCTCACCGAACAAAAAGGCAGCCTTTACGTTTGCGAAACCACTTTGTCGGTGGCCGGCAAACGTTGCGCCCAGGCCGTGCTCACTCTGGCGGCCGTGGCCAAATAATAAAGATTTTTCTTATCTTTGCAGGCTTAAATACAATTTTATGGCCGAAAACACTTTGCTGGAGAAGGTATTGAGCCTTCAGGATAAATACAAGAAGCTGGAAGAACAACTGGCCGACCCTGCAGTGATTGCAGACATGAAGAAGTTTGTCCAGCTCAACAAGGACTACAAGGAGCTGCAGCCCATCATTGCTGCCGGCTTGGAATACAAGCGGCTGGTAGACGAACTTTCGCAGGCCAAGGACATCCTCATTAACGAGAAAGACGAAGATCTTAAGGAGATGGCCCGCGACGAAGTAGCCCAGATAGAGCCCCAACTCCCGGAAATGGAACAGCAAATCAAGCTGCTCCTCATTCCGGCCGACCCCGACGACAGCAAGAATGCCATGGTGGAAATTCGCGGCGGCACCGGCGGCGACGAAGCTGCCATCTTTGCCGGAGACCTCTTCCGCATGTATCAGCACTTCGCCGAGCGTCGCGGCTGGAAACTGGAAATCACCGACCAGGCTCCCGGCACCAGTGGCGGTTACAAGCAAATTGTGTTCAAGCTTTCCAGTAGCACCGACGGCGTATATGGCATCATGAAATACGAGAGCGGCGTTCACCGCGTGCAGCGCGTTCCCCAAACCGAAACGCAGGGCCGCATCCAAACTTCGGCCGCATCGGTGGCCGTTTTCCCGGAAGCCGGCGAATTTGACATTGAGCTCAATCCCGCCGATATCCGCAAGGACCTCTTCTGCGCATCGGGTCCCGGCGGGCAGGGCGTGAACACCACCTACAGCGCCGTTCGCCTTACCCACATTCCTTCCGGCATAGTGGTACAGTGTCAGGAAGAGCGTTCACAGCTCAAGAACCTGGACCGCGCCATGGAAGAACTCCGTACGCGCCTTTACAACATGGAGCACCAGAAATACCTGGACGGCATTGCCGCCAAGCGCAAAACCATGGTTTCTACCGGCGACCGCAGCGCCAAGATTCGCACCTACAACTATCCGCAGGGCCGTGTAACCGACCACCGCATTGGCTGGAGCATGTACAACCTGCCCGTATTCATGGACGGCGACATCCAGGAGTGCATCGACCAGCTGCAAATTGCCGAAAACGCCGAACGTCTTAAAGAAGCCGGAGAGGAGGAATAAGCCATGGCAAGAGACCGTTCAGAACTGCAGGCCCTGGGACGGGAAACCGTTTACAGCCAAACCTACAATCCCGGCGTACTGGAAACCTTCGAAAACCAGCATCAGGACAACGATTACTGGGTGCGCTTCAATTGCCCGGAATTCACCACCCTGTGCCCCATCACCGGCCAACCGGACTTTGCCGAGATTCGCATTAGCTATGTGCCCGACAAACGCATGGTAGAAAGCAAGTCCCTCAAACTGTATCTGTTCAGTTTTCGCTCCAACGGAGATTTCCACGAGGACTGCGTGAACACCATCATGAAAGACCTGGTAAAACTAATGGACCCCAAATACCTGGAAGTTACCGGTCTGTTCACCCCGCGCGGGGGCATCTCTATTTACCCTTACGCCAACTACGGCCGTCCGGGCACCAAGTGGGAGCAGCTGGCCTGGGAAAGACTGGCCTCCCACGAGTAATCTAAAGCCCCATTTCCTTGGCCTGGTCCCAGATGGCATCCATTTGGGCCAGGGTTAAGTCTTTGAACTGCAAGCCCTTTTTGAGCGTTTGTTCCTCAAGGTAGGTAAAGCGCCGGCGAAATTTTTCGCTGGAGCGGTTCAGGGCGCTTTCGGGGTCTACGCCGTACAGCCGGGCGGCATTGATAACGGCAAATAGCAGGTCTCCGAACTCCATTTCCAGATGGGAGGTATCGGCCCCGGCCGCAGCCTCGGTAACTTCGGCGGCTTCTTCCTGCACTTTGGCCCACACATCCTCTTTCTTTTCCCAGTCGAAGCCGCAGCCCCGGGCCTTTTCCTGCATGGAAACGGCCTTGAGCAGGGCCGGCATGGTTTTGGGGATGCCGTCCATGATGCGTTTGTTGCCTCCTTTTTCCTTGGCTTTTACCAGTTCCCAGGTGTCGGCAATCTCTTTGGCCGTGGTTGCTTTCCCCGCCTGGGGCCCAAACACATGCGGGTGACGGAACACCATTTTGTCGCACACCTTGTTCATGGAATCGGCAATGTCAAAGGCGCCTTCTTCCTGGCCCATGCGGGCATAGAACACCATGTGATACAGCAGGTCTCCTATCTCCTTGGCCGTAGCCTGGCGGTCCCCTTCCTCTATGGCGTCGCTCAGTTCATACACTTCCTCTTCCGTGAGACGGCGAATGGAGCCAAATGTTTGGGCAGCGTTCCAGGGGCATTTCTCCCTTAACGCGTCCATGATGTCCAAAAGGCGGCCGAAGGCCTCCAGTTTTTCTTCGCGCGTGTGCATTATTATCTATTGCAAAGGGCGTCAATGACGCTTTGGGCCTGCTCTTTAGAGGTAAAACTGAAGGGATTGTAACTGCCGTCTTCCATGCAAATAACCATGGCACCGGCAAGGTCGGCCGAGCCGTCATACCACTGGCTGGCATGATAGTTCAGTTTGAGGTGAGGTTTGCGGAAGGCATCTTTGTCCAGCTGGCCCAGAAGGGTACCGGGCAGCCCCAGCCGCTTGGACACTTCGCGGAATTTCTGGCAGCGCATGTCGTCGCAGCGCTCGGCGCCAATGAGGGCGGGCAGGCTGCGCCAGTCGGCGGCATCGGCCTGGACAATCCGGAAAGAGTCGTCGGTGGCGGCAATCACCACATACTTCTCCCCTACCTCCGGATACCCGGGATGGGCGGCCTCGGTTTCGTCGTCGTAGCCGTCAAATTCGTCGTCGTCGTCGTCGTCATCGTCGTCTTCGCTGCCGCCAAAGAAGATGGACATGTCGGTGGAACGGGTTTCGGGCGCTGTCCAGTTGTCTTCCCCTACTTCCTCCTCCTTTTCTTCCTCTAACCATTGCTGCATAAGGGGACTTTCCATCTCGATGGCCTTCTCTCTCCACTCCCAGGCTTTGTCTTCATCCCCTTCTTGGTCATAATAGTAATAGAGCAGCGCACAGGCGTTGGGATAATCCTCTGAAAGGGCTTCCAACTGTTCTATAGTTTCCTGATCGACCTCATCGTTATCTACTTTATCCACGCAGATATGGAAGATACAGTCCTTGTTTCCCAGTTCCTGGCCTTCTTTCCAGATGGACAGGGCTTTTTCCTGTTCGGGGCTGCCGTCGGGGTTGGCGTAACCGTTGTAATAGCATAGACCCAGCTCTTCCAGTATGGTTGTGTCGCCCATATCATAGGCATTCTGCAGCGCTATGAAAGCCATGGTTCCGTTTTCTGTAAGGCCATCCCAGCCATATAGCCATGCCTTTCCTGTATAGGCCAGAGCCATGGCATACTGTTCCCGGCAGTCTTCGGGCTGTCCGTTGTCCTGATAGATTTTTTGAATCTTTTTGCACAGTTCCAGGTCTGTCTCTTTTTCGGAATCAAAGTTATCTATTAATTCCTGGATGAGTTGATAGGCTTCGCTGTTCATGGTGTGTGGTATTAAAGGTTATCCTTACAAAAATAGTGAAAAATTCTTACCTTTGCTACCTGTATGTCCCAACTTCCCTTCATATCGGCCGAAGAAGCCGTGCGCGCAGTTCGTAGCGGAGACCACGTGCATCTTTCCAGCATTGCCAGCGTGCCGCATATCCTTGTGGCGGCCCTGAGCCAGCGCGCCGGAGAGCTGCAGGATGTGCATTTCCACCATTTCCACACGGAGGGAGCGGCGCCCTATGCCGCTGGTGGCCCCTTCTTTGACCAGGGCTTTTTTGTGGGCCCCAATGTGCGGGAAAATGTGGGGCTGGGCCTGGCCGATTATATCCCGGCCAACCTTTTCGAAAGCCAGCTCATGTACCGTAGCGGGGCGCTGCCCTGCCATGTGGCCATGGTGCAAGTGAGCGAGCCGGTGAACGGCATGGTGTCGCTGGGCACCTCGGTCGATTGTTCCATTGCGGCCCTGGAGGTAGCACGGGAGCGCATTGCCGTAGTGAATCCCCATGTGCCGTTTGCCTACGGAGACCTGGTGCCGCTGGAGCGTTTCACCGCCTTGGTTTGGGACAACACTCCCCTCATTACCAAGTCCTACGCGCAGCCTTCGGCCACAGACCTGGCCATTGGGCGGCACTGTGCAGAACTCATCCCCAATGGGGCCTGCCTGCAAATGGGCATTGGCGCCATGCCCAACGCCATTTGTGCCTGCCTGCATGGCCACAAGCATCTGGGCCTGCACACGGAAATGTTCTCGGACGGAGCGTTGGAACTCATTCGGGAGGGAGTTATAGACGGTACCTGCAAAGGCATCGACCAGGGCCAGGTGGTAGCATCCTTCCTCCTGGGTTCGCAGGAAGTTTACTCCTTTATTGACCGCAATCCCGCCGTGCAAATGCGGGAAATCGCCTACACCAACGACCCTCGCGTCATTGCCCGCAATCCCGGCATGGTGTCCATTAATTCGGCCATCGAGATAGACCTTACCGGCCAGGTTTGCGCCGATTCCATAGGAACCCGCATCTACTCCGGGGCCGGCGGCCAGCTGGACTTCGTGCGCGGGGCCAAGCTCTCCCGCGGGGGCAAGTCCATCATCGCCATGGCTTCCCGCACCGCCAAGGGGGCTTCCAAGATTGTGCCCCTATTGCAGCCCGGCGCAGGCGTAGTGACCCCCCGGGCCGATGTCCAGTGGGTGGTAACAGAGTACGGTAGCGTGAACCTGTATGGAAAGTCGCTTCAGGAAAGAGCCCGGCTGCTCATTTCCATTGCCCATCCCGAAGACCGCGAAGCGCTGGAGCGCGCCGCCTTCGAGCGTTTCGGGCATTAGGCTTATTACTTAATCAGATTCCCCAGAATGCTTCGGGTGAGCTCCTTGGTGAGGGTGTTGGTAGCACTCTTGGTAGCCCTCTTCACCATCTTCTCGCCGGTAGAAGTCTTGGAGGTCTTTTTCTTACCGGTAACCTTGCTGGACACGGTATCTGCCACAGCCGCTGCCGCCACGCCGGTTACGGCAGTAAGTATGCTCTTGAGCACCTTGGCGCCAATGCCGCCAGACTTCTTCTTAGCTGCTTCCTTCGCAGCCTTGGCGTCTTCCTTGGCCTGGATGGCGGCCTGGCGCTCCGCCTCGGCGGCGGCCTCTATTTCGGCCTTCTGACGCTCGGCTTCTTCGGTGGCCTTGGTAATGAGCTCATAGGCGCTCTCGCGGTCGATGGGATGGTCGTAGCGGCCGTAGAGACGGCTGCGCTTGATAAGGTCGGCCCGCTGGTCCGGGGTGATGGCGCCAATCTGGCTTAAGGGGAACAGAATCTTGGCACGTTCCACCATGGCAGGCGTTCCTTTTTCGTCCAGGAAGGAGATGAGCGCTTCGCCGGTGCCCAGTTCCAGCAGGGTGTCGTAGGTTTTGAAGGCGGGATTGGCACGGAAGGTATCGGCGGCCACCTTCACGGCTTTCTGATCCTGCGGGCTGTAGGCGCGCAGCGCGTGCTGCACACGGTTGCCCAGCTGGCCCAGAATATTGGACGGAATATCCGTAGGGCTTTGGGTGATAAAGTAAATGCCCACTCCTTTGGAGCGGATGAGGCGAATCACCTGCTCAATCTTGTCGGTTAACGCCTTGGACGTGCCTTCAAACAGCATGTGAGCCTCGTCAAAGAAGAACACCAACTTGGGAAGGTCCATCTCCCCTACCTCGGGCAGGGTGGCATAAAGTTCAGACAGCAGCCACAGCAGGAAGGTGGAGTAGAGCTTGGGCTGAAGCATGAGTTTATCGGCCGACAGCACGTTCATGATGCCCTTGCCGCCCTCGCACTGCAGCAGGTCATATATATCAAAGTCTGGTTCTCCAAAGAATTTATCGGCCCCCTGGTTCTCCAGGGCCAATAGTGCACGCTGGATAGCTCCTACGCTGGCCGATGTCACATTGCCGTACTGCGTAGTGTATTCTGCGGCGTTCTTCCCCACAAAGTTGAGCATGGCGCGAAGATCCTTCAAATCGATGAGCAACAGACCGTTGTCATCGGCAATTTTGAAGACGATATTCAGGACACCCGTCTGGGTTTCATTGAGGTCCATCAGGCGGCCCAGCATGTCCGGGCCCATGCGGGAAATGGTAGAACGCATGGGGTGGCCCTGCTCCCCGTATACGTCGAAAAAGCGCACAGGGCAGCCCTGAAACTGGGGATTGGCCAAGCCGAACTCTGGCAGGCGCTTCTCGATAAAGCCGCTCAGACGGCCCGGCTGGGAGATACCGCTCAGGTCTCCTTTCATATCGGCCATGAAGCAGGGCACGCCTGAGTGGCAGAAGGTTTCGGCCAACACCTGCAGGGTAACGGTTTTACCTGTACCCGTGGCACCGGCGATGAGTCCGTGGCGGCACGCCATCTTGCCTACCAAAGAAATGGGACCGTTCTGGGAATGGGCTACATAGAGGCCTCTTTCTGGATGGAGCATATCTATATGATTATCAGTTATTTACTTGAATTAGGGTGCACCTGCATGTGCACCCTAAAATGCGTAAGTTATTCACGCACAGCGGTTTGCTTTCCAAGCCAAATATAAAACAGGACGGTGGCCAGCACAAAGGTGCCCAGGCCGATCCAGGGGGCCAGGGACTGCGGCAGGCGGAAGCCGGTTTGGTCGACCAGGATAAAGGTAACGCAAACGGCCGTCATAAACAGCGCAGGAAGCAGGGTAATAAGATAATAGGGCTTGCAGGAGTGGGCCGACGGGCGACGGCAAAGATACACCGTAGCGGTCCATAGCATGAAGGAGGCCAGGGTTTGGTTGCTCCAGCCAAAGTAGCGCCAAATGGTGTTGAAGCCGTTTGAGTCGGCAATGTTATACCAAAGCAGAAGGGCCGACAGGCCGAAAAGCGGAAGTGCCACCACCAGACGCTTGCCGATAGCGCGCTGTTCCAGATGCAGGAAGTCGGCCACGATGAGGCGGGCGCTGCGGAAGGCGGTGTCGCCGGAAGTGATGGGAGCGGCCACCACGCCCAGGATGGCCAGGATGCCACCCAGCAGGCCCAGCCAGCCCTCCGACACCTTGGTAACCACTACCGGTGCCGATGCCGACAGGTCGGAGCCCACAGCCGCGGCGCCTCCGTCAAAGAAGAACCAGGACGACACGGCCGCCCAGATAAGCGCCACCAGCCCCTCTGTAATCATGGAGCCGTAGAAAATGGGCCGCCCCAGCTTCTCATTGGGAAGACAGCGAGCCATGAGCGGACTTTGCGTGGCATGGAAGCCCGATATGGCCCCGCAGGCGATGGTGATGAACAGGCAAGGGAAAATGGGCTGCCCCTTGAGCCCTGCCTTGGCGCTCCAGCCGCCCATCCCGTCCCAGAATTCGGGCAGGGAGGGCCACTTGACAAAGAGGCATACCATGAGCGCCGCCGCCATGAACAGAAGGGCAAAGGCAAACAGCGGATACACCCGGCCGATGAGTTTGTCAATGGGAAGCAGCGTAGCCACTACATAATAAAGGAAGATAACGCCCACCCAAAGCATCACGGAAAGGCGGCCGCCGTCACCGGCAATGTCGCCAAGAATGAGCGCCGGACTGTACACAAACACCGTTCCCACCAGCAGGAGCAGCACAATACTGAAGGCCAGCATGACCTTTCGGGTGCGCTTCCCAAGATATTCGCCCACCAGGTCTGGGAAGCCTGCACCGCCGTGGCGCACAGAAAGCATACCGCACATATAATCATGGACGGCGCCCGCAAAAATGCAGCCCAGCACAATCCAAAGATAACTGGAAGGGCCGAATTTGGCGCCCATGATGGCCCCGAAGATGGGACCGGTTCCGGCAATGTTCAGAAACTGAATCATGTACACCTTCCAGGCCGGCATGGCAATGTAGTCTACTCCGTCGGCTTTCTCGATGGCCGGCGTCTTTCGGCCGGCATCCGGGCCAAACACCCGGTCTACGAATGCACCATACACCACATAGCCCAACACCAGGGCCACAATGCTTACAATGAACGAGTACATAACTAAAGCTCAAAAAAACTAAAATGCACACGGCCATAGGAGCGCTCCTTCACAAAGCGGGGATGCTCCTTAAAGCTGTGCTCGCTGCCGTGTTCCAGGATAAAATAGCAGCCGGGATGCAGCAGATCCAGCGAAAAAATGAGGTCTGGCAGGCCGGCGATACCCTCCAGTGCATAGGGAGGGTCGGCGAAAATGAGGTCGAATTTTTCGTGGCAGATGGGCAGGAAATCGAACACATTGTCCCGCACCATGGTTACGTTTCCCAGCCCCAGGCGGGCGGCTTCCGTCTTAATGAAGGAAGCATTCTCACGGGCCATTTCCACGCTATAAACGCGCGCGGCGCCCCGGGAAGCAAATTCGAATGCGATGGAACCAGTGCCGCCAAAAAGGTCCAGCACCTTTAGGTCCTGAAACTCGTACTCGTTATCCAGGATATTGAACAGGCCTTCTTTGGCAAAGTCTGTGGTGGGACGCGCCTTATAACCCGCAGGCGGCAGAATCACTTTTCCCTTGAGCCTTCCGCCGATAATCCTCATAGCTGCACTACAGATTTGAAGTAACGGTACATGGAAAGTTCGGCCTCCGGGGCCAGGGGCGTGCGGAAGAAAACGGTAGAGACTTCCGGGTTTAGCTGCAGACGCTTGAGGGCCAGGAAAAGGAAATACTGGGCCGTGGTAAAATCTGGGGCTTCATAGACGTTGGCCAGCAAAAGGCTCTTGCCCTGCGCTATGACCAGATGCAGCCAGCCATCCCGCCAGGAGGCAACAATCTTATTGTACTCGGCAATGGAATCCAGGCTTAGCAGCATATAATACATCTCCGGAAGAACCCTTGCAGGTGTACCCGACGCAGGAAGAACGGTTTGGGCCAACACCCTGGAAAGGGTTTCTCCTATGGTGTTGGAAAACACCAGCACCGAGGCCAGGGACGGAACCTTTACCCATTCCACTACATCTTCCGGAGAGAGATTAACCACAGCCGACAAGGCCTCACGGGCATTTTCCTGATTCCAGAAAGACTCTGGCACCAGCGCCACTTTAGGGGTGAGCAGTGCAATGTTTACCTCGGTGTAGCGACGCTGAAACTCCGGCGTGGTAAAAATACGTTCGGCCGGAAGCCAGCCGCTGCTGTTTTCCTCCTGGGAGGTGGTGAGCTTAAAAGAATATCCACTCAAGGAGACTTGAATGGATATTCCGGAATATGACGTATTGGAAAGTTCCATGGGAACTACTCCCAGTTACCTGCGTTGTTGTTAGGAGCCGACACGCTGCCCACCTGGAGACCTTCGTATTTGTTCTGGTCTTTGCGCTCTGCGTCCAGGTTGATGCGCAGCTGGTTGTCCAGGCCTTTGCACAGGGCTTTGTAGGGCATACGGGCCTCGAACAGGGGAACCTGCACGCCGGAAACCATCTTGATGGCAGCTTCCATTTCTGTCTTCTGGCCACCGGAGAACGGGATGAAAGCCAGGGAATCGATGCAGAAGTCTGGGCGATGGGTGAACAGGGTGTCCTTAACAGGAATTTCTGTTACCGTAGAGAACACCACCTTTTGGCCGGCGGCATAGGCGGCAGCCAGTTTGGCGGCCAGTTCCTGGGGTTTGAGCTTCTTATTGGCTTTCTTGATGGCCTCTGTGTTGGCAACGGCCAGGGAGTCGTCGTGGGAGCCGATTTGCATCACGATTTGCATTTTGCCGGTTTCGTAGAACATTTTGAGGGAGTCTACGGTGGGGCTAAAACGGCCGTTCACGCTCTTGAAAGCCACCTGAAGGGTGCGAATATCTTTGAGACGCTGAATACCCACCTGAGAACGGGCGGCAACCTCCTTATTGAACTGTACCGGCTTTTGTACACTCTTTACGATGAGCCAGACAAGGAGAACAATAATGGCGGCCAGGGCAATCTCTCCAATGATTTTAACGGATTTGTTCATTATTTTAGTGCTTTATAATTTTTCAAACTTCCGACAAAGTTAACAAAATGATTTCTCAAAAGCAATAATCTTTTGTAAATTTGCAGACGTTAAAAGAATGCGCACGTGGAGTTCTTTAGCAGTGAGCATATAGCCCGGCTGGCATCCCTCGCAAAGGGGGCGGCCCGGCCTGTCATTCTGGGGCATGTGCACCCAGACGGAGACGCGCTGGGCGCCACGTCGGCCCTGGCCCTTTTCCTGCAGCAGTGCGGCAAGGACGTCACCTGCATATACCCGGACACCCCGGCCAGCCACCTGCAATTCATCCTCCCGCCTTCTGTACCCGTCCTGTGCCACGACCAATCGCCGCAGGCCGCCACAGACCGTATCGGCACCGCCGACCTTATCTTCCTTCTGGACTGCAACGCTTTTTCACGCACCGAAGGCCTGGCCCCCGCCCTGGAAGCCTCTACGGCGCCCAAAGTGCTCATCGACCATCATCTGAATCCCGATACCCAGAGCTTCAACCTGGTCTTTTCCACTCCGGAAATCTCCAGCGCCAGCGAACTGCTGTACTGGATCCTAAAAGCCTGGGCCACAGCTTCCCTCCCTGTAGCTACGTCGGTGCACCCATCTTATGGCGCATCGGCCCTCTATTTAGCGCCAGAAGATGGGTGTACCGACAGGCGAAAGGGAGCATCGGCGCTTTATTTAGCGCCAGAAGATGGGTGTACCGACAGGCGAAAGGGAGCATCGGCCGCCCAAATAGCCATTGGCACGGCGCTCATGACCGGCATGACAACGGATACGAACAATTTTGCCAATTCGGTGTTCCCTTCTACGCTAAGGATGGCGTCGGAGCTGCTGGAAGCCGGCGTGGACCGCGATGCCATCATAGAAAAAGTGTACCACAGCTACCGGGAAAACCGGGTGCGGCTCATGGGGTACATGGAATACGAAGGGCTGCACATCCTGCCGGGCGGCGGCGCCTATATGTTCCTGGACGGAGAAACCCTTAGCCGATTTGACCTTAAGGAAGGGGAATCCGAAGGACTGGTGAATGTTCCCCTGAGTATTGCCGCGGTGCGCCTTAGCGTGCTGATCAAAGAGGACGGAGGCAACTTCCGCGTTTCGGTGCGTTCCAAGAAGGGCACTTCGGCCCAGCAGCTGGCTCAGCAGTATTTCCACGGAGGCGGGCACGAAAACGCCGCCGGCGGGAAAATCCTCCTGGGACAGGATGTGGCATCGGCGCAGGAGATTCCCGCCTATGTAGAACAGATTCTAAACACCTTCCTGCCATGAGACGCAGCACCGGAATCCTTCTGGCCTTGCTGGCAGCAGCCGCAGTGATTGCCTGTACCAAGCAGTCGCTCAAGACCACCTACGACAAACAGACCTCCTATATAGAGTCGTTCATAACGGCCCAGATGAAGGCCGACACCAATGCCCGGCTCATGCGCAACGAGGGTGCCTGGCGGCTCATCCTGCACGACACCCTGGACCGGGTGTACCCCGGCCGCGACTCTCTTCGGGACAACGGGCTGGTAGCCCTCTACTACGCCTGTTTCACGCTCACCAGCGCCAGCATCTCCAAGAATAACCTGGTGGCCACCAACCTTAAGCCCATGGCCGATGCCGCCGGGTGGGTCCTGTCCGACTCGGCCCGCATTTTCAAACCGGACACCCTTAAGCTGGACGGGCGCCTGGTAGACGGCCTGCGCATGGGACTTTACGGCGTTCAGCCCGGCGACGAAGGATATATCCTCTTTACCGGCGAATATGGTTACGGAAAAAACGAGCGAGGCACGATTCCTGCAATGAGCGCCCTGGTTTATCAAATATGGATAGAAGCAATTAAGAATGAATAAAGCACTCCCTCTGGCGGCCCTGTCAAGCCTTCTTCTGCTGGCAGCCTGCGCCAAAGAAACCACCCTTTCTACCGGCGAAAAAGCCCGGGACCATTTTAATTTGTGGGCAGCCACCACATATCCGAATCTCCAGTTGGAAGAGTCGGGCATCCTTATCCTGGAAGACACCCCCGGAACGGGCGAGCCCTGGTCGGCCAGCTACCCTTACGCATATGCCAACTTCACCATTCGCACGCTAAAAGGAACCGTCACCTCTACAACAGACATGGCCGTTTCCCAGCAGTGCGGCACCTATGCCGAAGGGAATTATTACGGCCCCCGTTTCATGCAACTGGGAGAAAACGTTAGTTATGCCGGCGTAGATGCCATGCTCCAGGGCATGCGCAAAGGCGGCCGCCGCGTAGCAGCTATCCCCTCATGGCTTCTTACCACCTCCCGCAGCGCCTCCCAAAGCGAGTACATCAGCACCTGCAGCAACAGTACGCATCTTATCTACGACATTGCCCTGGAGGACATGTTTGCCGATATTACCACCGTAGAAAAAGACAGCCTGCGCAGTTATGTAACCCGAGTCTATGGGGCCATAGAGCCCTCCTCCTACACCGAGAACGCTCCCGACGGCAGTTTTTACTTTATCAGCAACACGGATCCTTTTGACGGAGTGGAAGAGCGTTCCTCCACCGCTACCATCAAACTGAACTATACGGCGCGCCTGCTTAACGGCCAGGTGTTTGACACCACGCATTCCTATACGGCCAAGGAAGCCGGCATATACAATAAGAACCGCACCTACAGCCCCGTAACCATTACTTTTGCCGAGTCCTACAGCGATATCATGCTGGACGGCAGTTCTTCCCTTATAGACGGGTTCAAAGGAGGTCTTTCCCTCATGAAATGGCCCGGCCAAACAGCCACCATCCTGTTTGTATCTTCACTGGGCTATTCAGCGTCGGGTAGCGGCAGTTCCATTCCGCCCTACTCTCCCCTTATCTTCGAGCTGGAGCTGGCAGAATAATGGCAGGAGGTTCCGCTGTTCCCACAGAGCTGGGGACCAAGTCCATAGGGTCCCTGCTTCGCCAGTACGCCGTCCCGGGCATTATTGCCATGACGGCGTCTTCGCTGTATAATATGGTGGACAGCATCTATATCGGCCACATTCCCCAGGTAGGGTCGCTGTCCATGGCCGGCCTGGCGGTCACTTTCCCGCTCATGAACATCTCTACGGCGTTCGGCACGCTGGTGGGCGTGGGAGCGGCCACCATGATTTCCGTGCTGCTGGGCCAAAAGAACTACCAAACGGCCAACAAGGTTCTGTGCAACGACGTTACGCTTAACCTCATTACGGGCTTTGTCTTCACGCTGGTCACGCTGCTGTGGATGGATCCCATCCTGCGCTTTTTCGGCGCCTCCGACGCCACGCTTCCCTTCGCCCGCGCCTATATGATTCCCATCGCCCTGGGCAATGCCGTCACGCACCTGTACTTCGGCCTTAACGCCATTGTGCGCTCGTCGGGCAATCCCAACCTGGCCATGGGGCTCACCCTGTTCACCGTTTTCTCCAACGCCTTGCTGGACCCGCTTTTTATTTTTGTCTTCAAAATGGGCATCCAGGGCGCGGCCATTGCCACCGTCATTTGCCAGGCGCTGTCGCTGGGCTACACGCTGTGGTACTTCCTGGACCAGGAGAAGTTCCTGCACATGCCGCGTTCCCTCAAGATTTTCAGGGTAGACTGGCGAATAGCCAAAGACTCCCTGGCCATTGGCATGGGCCCCTTCCTCATGAATCTGGCCAGCTGCATAGTGGTGCTGTTCATTAACCAGCAACTGGTAAAATGGGGCGGCGACTTTGCCATTGGCGCCTACGGCATTGTGAACCGTATCACCTTCCTGTTCATCATGATTGTGTTCGGCTTCAACCAGGGCATGCAGCCCATTGCGGGCTATAACTACGGTGCCCGGCAGTATGGCCGGGTGCGCTCGGTGTACATAAAAACAGCGCTGTGGGCCACCCTCATCACCACGGTGGGGTTCATCTTCTCCGAGTTCCTGGCACACCCCGTGGTGCGCATCTTTACATCCGACACCATCCTCATTGAAAAAGCGGTGGGCGGCCTTAAAATCATGAACATCGTCTTCCCCATCGTGGGATTTCAGATGGTTACCACCAATCTGTTCCAGTGCCTGGGTATGGTTAAAAAATCTGTATTCCTTTCCCTGTCCCGGCAACTGCTGTTCCTGCTTCCGTGCATTTATCTCCTGCCCGGCATCCTGCAAAGCGAGTCCGGCGTATGGTACAGTTTCCCCATATCAGACCTCATTTCCTCCATCATTACGGGAATCATGGCCTGGGGCCTGCTCCTCAAACTGGGCAAGCTCAAGGACGGCGACGACCCTTCCGTGCTGGGAGGCCAAATCTAGTACAATTATGAGTACAATTATCAACATCGGCCGGTCATTCGGCAGCGGAGGCGGCTATGTGGGCCAGGCGGTGGCCGAAAAACTGGGCATCCCCTTTTACGACAACGAGCTCATCTCCAAGGTGGCCGAAGAAAACGGCTATTCGAAGGACCTCTTTGCCGGCGGCGAGAAAAAGCACAGCATCTTCTCCACCTCCAGTTTCTTCACCTCGGGCCGCATGAGCTACCTGGACAGCACCTATGTGGGAGAAGACATCCTGTTCAAGGCCCAGAGCGAAGTAATTCGGGATATTGCCCAGAAAGGCAATGCCGTCATCATCGGCCGCTGCGCCGACTACATCCTCAGGGACCTCCCCTGCCTGAATGTCTTTGTTTGCGCTCCGGAAGACTTCCGCATCCAGCGCCTGATGGCCAGCGAAGGGATTAGCGCCGACGAGGCCCAGAAACTCATGCGCAAGAAAGACCGCACCCGCGAAACCTACTATAATTATTATACGTTTGGTTCCTGGGGAAAGGCCGACAACTACCACCTTTGCGTGAGCAGCGCCGTGCTGGGCATAGAAGGTACGGCCGACTATATCATAGACTTTGGCCGTCGGGCCGGTAAAATTGACCTATAAGCCCCTCATACGGGCAGCTCTGGCACTGGCACTCATTGCCGGGGCCGGTTCCCTGCTGCTCCTGCGGGGGCAAGAGGAGCCCCAGAGCGAGGAGGCACCGCTCCCGCCCCTTCGAACCCATCTGAACCAGGATATTACCAACGAGTTTTCTTCGCTGCCTGCGCTGGATCATGCGCTGGACAGTTTCCTTAATTTCTGGGGGCTGCACGGGGCATCGCTTTCCATCATGCGCCGCGACTCCCTCCTGTATGCGCGCGGATACGGCATGGCCGACACCTCCACGCCCATGTCGCCGGGCACCATCCTTAGGCTTGCTTCCGTTTCCAAACTGCTCACGGCGGTGGGCATCATGCGGCTGCAGGAGCAGGGAAAGCTTTGTCTGGAAACGCCGGTGTTCGGGCCCTACGGAGTTTTGCAGGAATACGACACTTTCATTAAGGACGATAGTTACTACCAAATAACCGTGGAGCATCTGCTGCGGCATCAGGGCGGCTTCCCTTACCGAGGGCAGGACGTGATGTTCAATACCCTCACGCTTATGCGCAATTATGGGCTTTCTGAGCCTCCGTCCACGCAGTATCTGGTTCAAAAGCAATTGGCACGGCCGCTGGCTTTCGAGCCGGGCAGCTGGCAGCAATATTCCAATTTTGGATACCTGCTGCTTTCGCTGGTCATAGAAAAAGTGTCAGGAATGCCCTACGAGCAGTTCATGCAGCAGGAGGTTTTTGCCCCAGCCGGCTGCACGGGCTTCAAAATAGCCGGAAACTACTTAAAAGACCGTCACCCCGGAGAAACGCAGTACCACATGCAGCCCGACAGCGAGCCCGTCACTTCCTTTGACGGGAAGTTTACCGGCGTGGAAAAGTGTTATGGCGGGAACGACATCACGGGGCTTTCCGGTGCAGGAGCCTGGGTGGGTTCCACCGTAGAACTGGCCCGTCTGGTGGCTTCTATTGACGGATATGGCCCGGTGCAGGATATCCTGGACCCTTCTTCCGTGCGCCAGATGACCACCTGGTACGACCCCGACACTTTTTCCCTGGGCTGGGTCGATACCAAGCCCGACGGCGAATGGACCCGCACCGGTTCCTTCTCGGGCACATCGGCCCTCATCAAGGTTTACCCCGACGGCGAATGCTGGATCTTTGTTTCCAACACATCGGCCTGGCGCGGCTCGCGTTTCACCAAAGACACCGCCGCCCTGTTCAAAAAACTGCGCAGCCGATTCTCGGGGCAACTGCCGGTGCGGGATTTGTTCCGGGAATAAGAATATCTTATCTTTGCGATAATCATCTGTGCTATGGCCGACGAAAAAATCATCTTCTCCATGAACGGGGTTAGCAAAGTGCTCCCTCACAACAATAAGGTTATCCTCAAAGACATTTATCTGGGATTCTTTTACGGGGCCAAGATTGGTATCATTGGTCTTAACGGCTCCGGTAAGTCCACGCTACTAAAGATTATCGCCGGCGTAGAAAAGAGCTACCGCGGAGAAGTGGTATGGGCGCCCGGCTACAGCGTGGGATATCTGGAGCAGGAACCTCAGATGGACCCGGAAAAAACCGTGCTGGAAGTAGTAGAGGAAGGGGTGGCCGACGTAATGCAGCTCCTTACCCGCTACAACGAAGTGTGCCGGCACCTGGGCGACATCATTGACGACACCGTGATGTACTCCCTCTTTGAACAGCAGGCCGAGCTAACAGAGAAGATAGACGCCTGCAACGGCTGGGAAATAGAATCCAAACTGAACCGGGCTATGGATGCCCTGCAGTGCCCTCCGTCCGGCCAGAAAATCAAGGAGCTCAGCGGGGGTGAGCGCCGCCGCGTGGCCCTATGCCGGCTGCTGCTGCAGGAGCCCGACGTACTGCTCCTGGACGAGCCCACCAACCACCTGGACACCGAGTCCATCCAGTGGCTGGAAGCCCACCTGCAACAGTATAAGGGTACGGTGATTGCCGTTACCCACGACCGTTACTTCCTGGACAACGTGGCCGGCTGGATACTGGAACTGGACCGCGGGGAAGGCATTCCCTGGAAAGGCAACTACTCCAGCTGGCTGGACCAGAAGGCCAAGCGCCTGGCGCAGGAAGAAAAAGCCGAGAGCAAGCGCCGCAAAACCCTGGAGCGGGAATTGGAGTGGGTGCGCATGGCCCCCAAGGCCCGGCAGGCCAAGCAGAAAGCCCGTCTGGGCGCCTACGAAAAACTGGCATCGGCCGATGCTAAAGCCAAAGAAGCCAACCTGGAAATCTATATTCCCAACGGCCCGCATCTGGGCAATAAGGTTATCAAGTTCACCGATGTTTCCAAGGCCTACGGCAACAAACTGCTGTTCGAGCACCTAAGCTTCGAACTTCCCCCGGCAGGCATCGTGGGCGTCATCGGCCCCAACGGCGCCGGCAAAACCACGCTGTTCCGCCTCATCATGGGCATCGAAAAACCCGATACGGGCACCATCGAGATTGGCGAAACCGTAAAAATTGCCTATGTAGACCAGCAGCACAAATCCATAGACCCGGAAAAAACCGTGTACCAAACCATTGCCGGCAACTCCGAGTGGGTGCGCATGGGCGGCCGCGATGTCAATGCACGTGCCTGGGTATCCCGATTCAACTTCTCGGGCGCCGATCAGGAAAAAAAGTGCGGCGTCCTTTCCGGCGGTGAGCGCAACCGACTGCACCTGGCCCTCACCCTCAAGGACGAAGGCAATGTGCTGCTGCTGGACGAACCCACCAACGACGTAGATGTGAACACCATCCGCGCCCTGGAAGAAGGTCTGGAAAGCTTTGCCGGCTGCGCCGTGGTAGTGAGCCATGACCGCTGGTTCCTGGACCGCATTGCCACCCATATCCTGGCCTATGAAGGCGACGGAAAGGTGGTATTCTTTGAAGGCAACTACCAGGAATACGAAGAAAACCGCAAGCTGCGCCTGGGTCCCGACGCCGCTCCCAAACGGTTCAAGTATAAGAAACTGATGGAATAATCTATTTCCCGTTAATCTTCCCGCTCCATGGCCGCCACAAAGTCTGACGGGGAGATAACGGTCATGGGACAGATGGACGAATTCCGTTTAAACAGCTGCTTGTCCCGCGTGATGAAATAATCGCATACGCCGTTGTATGCGCTGGCGTATTGCGCGTCATCTTCAAAGTCTCCGCTGTGGTTGGATTCGGCCCACAGAAGGTCAATTTCGTCGATGGCCAGAATCTTCACAAAAGAACGGAGCTGCTGAAGGATGGGTTTGAATGCATTGAAATCCATTCCGCACTTTCTGGCGCTATAAACCGCGTCTATGATACTCTGGCTTGTAATGAATAGTTCCAAACAACCCGCCTGCGCAGCAGAGAACAGTTTGTTTGCCAATGGATTGTTAGGACGATTCTCTAGAATTAGGTCCAGAAGGATGTTTGTATCTGCGAATGCTTTAACCATCACTTGCTTAGTATATAGGCCAATCTGTCGTCTGATTCCAGCAATTCCTTTGTAGGAGCAGGGATAACGCCGCTCATTCTCTCTATGACAGGACTTATCTTGAAATCCTTGGGGAGTTTGGGAATGGGGACCTTGGTTGCCGTATCCAGCACGCTTTCCACATAGGCGTTCACGGACATATTATGGCCTTTAGCGCGGTACTTTACCCGCTCCATCACCTCCGGCCTAAGGCGGATGACTGTTTGTATCCTTGTTGCTGTTTCCATATTTGAAATCATTTTTGCAAATGTAATCATTTTATTGTTTGAAAACAATCGGTGTGGAATAAAAGATTATTCGTATTTTTTTTGTATCTTTGAAGAATATGGATAAACTGTTTCTCATAGACGGCCACGCGCTGGTATTCAAGATGTACTATGCGTTCCTTCGTCGGCCCATGATTAATTCGAAAGGGGCCGACATGTCCATCTTGTATGGCTTCACCAAGTACCTTCTGGAACTGGCCGAGAAAGAAAAGCCCACGCACCTTGCCGTAGCCTTCGACCCTCCGGGCGGCACCTTCCGCCACCAGATGTACCCGGAGTACAAAGGCACGCGTCCTCCCACCCCGCAGCTGGTAATAGACGCCCTGGAACCCCTCACAGAGCTGGTGCAGGCCATGAACGTACCCGTTGTGATGATGCCCGGCTTCGAGGCCGACGACGTGCTGGGAAGCGCCGCCACGCAGTTTGCTTCCAACACGCTGGACGTGTACATGGTTACCCCGGATAAAGACTACGGGCAGCTAATAGGCCCGCATGCCTTCCAGTTCAAACCGGGCAAAAGCGGCACCGAGGCCGAGACACTGGGCGTGCCGGAACTCTGCTCCAAATGGGGCATCTCCAGCCCGTCCCAGGTGGTTGACATGCTGGCCATCTGCGGCGACGCCGCCGACAATGTTCCCGGCGTAAAAGGCGTGGGAGAAGTGGGCGCCGCCAAGCTCATCGCCAAATACGGAAGCCTGGAAGAAATTTATGCCCATCTGTCCGATCTTTCGGCCAAACAACAGGCGCTGTTTGAGGAGGCCCGGCCCCACATGGCCCTTTCCAAGGCCCTGGTTACCATCAAGACCGACCTGCAGCTTCCCGTGAGCCTGGAAGATATGCGCTACAGCGGGACCTTTACCCCCCACCTTGCGCAGCTTTTCAACTTCTACGAGTTCAGTTCCCTGAAAAAGTACCTGCGCATGGCTCCAGCGGAAGTTTCCTCCCCCGAGGGAGCATCGGCCCTATTATCAGCGACCGAGGGGGATGGTGCTTCCGCCGGAGCGCAGAAAGTCTATTTAGCGCCAGAAAACCTGAAGCCCTCCCCGGCAGATAAAGTGATAAAGGCGGCAAAGGATTCAGGAAAAGTGGGAATGGTGCTCAGTGGAAGCCGGATTTTCCTTTCGGCCGGCGGTTTGGTTACCGCCCTTCCGGTGAAGGAAGCCGCTTCGGTGCTGGAAAACACCTCCATTGCCAAATTCGGCGCCAACCTCAAGCGTGAGGCCAAAGAGCTGGCCGGGCTGGGAGTAAGACTGGAAGGCCAGTGGAACGATGTGCAGCTCATGCACTATGTGCTCAATCCCGAACGCAGCCACGACCTTGAAGCGCTGGCACAAACGTATTTGGGATGGGACCTGGAAGCTTCCTCGGCCCCTGCCGTCACGGGCTCCCTCTTTGATGACGAACCCGAAGAAGATGACACGCCCCGTCTTAGAGAAGCGGCCGTGATGATTCCCCTGGGAGAGCGGCTTCGCACCGAACTGCCTCCTTTCTACGACTCCATGGAGGAGCCGCTGGCCAAGGTGCTGGCCCAGATGGAGCTGGACGGAGTAAAAGTAGATCTTTCGCAGCTCAAAGTCTTTGCCGACGGCCTTCGCAAAGAGCTCCTGGAGCGGGAAGCCCGCATTAGGGAAATGGCCGGGGACCCTATGCTAAACATTTCCTCCCCTAAACAAGTGGGCGATCTTCTTTTTGACAAACTGCAGCTGGACCCCAAAGCCAAAAAGAGCGGCGCCAAGGGCCAGTACAGCACCGACGAAGCCACCCTTCTGGCCATTGCCCACCGGCATCCCATTGTAGACGAGATTCTGGAGTTCCGGGGAGTGAAAAAGCTCCTTTCCACCTACATAGAGCCTTTCCCTTCCTACATCTCCCCCGCAGACGGCCGGGTGCACACCACCTTCAACCAGGCCCTCACCGCCACGGGACGCCTGTCCAGCTCCAATCCCAACCTGCAAAACATCCCCATCCGCACCGAGCGTGGCAAGGAGATTCGCAAAGCTTTTGTGCCGGGCACGCCGGGCGGGGTCATCGTATCGGCCGACTACTCGCAAATCGAGCTGCGCATCATGGCGCATCTTAGCGCCGACGCCCACCTTGTACAGGCTTTCCAACAGGGCGTGGACGTGCATGCCGCCACCGCCGCCAAGATTTTCGGCATCCCGGTCCAGGAGGTTACGCGGGAGCAGCGCGGCATGGCCAAGACGGCCAACTTCGGCATCATGTACGGCATATCGGCCTTCGGACTGGCCGAACGCCTCCACATCCCCCGGGGAGCGGCCAAACAGCTCATCGACGACTACTTCGCTTCCTTCCCGGCCATTCGCAGTTTCATAGACAGCAGCATTGCCTTTGCGCGGGAGAACGGCTTCGTGCAAACCCTCTTCGGCCGTCGGCGCTACCTGCCCGACATCCATGCTCACAACGCCACCGTAAGGGCTCTGGCCGAGCGAAATGCCGTAAACGCCCCCATCCAGGGCACTTCGGCCGACATCATAAAGCTGGCCATGATTGGCGTGGCTTCTCGCATGAAAGAGGCCGGTCTTCGCAGCAAAATGGTGCTCCAGATTCACGACGAACTGGTATTTGACGCCCTTCCCCAGGAAGTGCCTGCCCTCAAAGCCCTGGTAAAGGACGTGATGGAAAACGTGATTCAGCTTTCTGTCCCCCTCACCGTAGAATGCTCCTCCGGCGCCAACTGGCTGGAAGCCCATTAAAAAAGAGCCCAACTAAAACAGTTGGACTCTTTTTTGAGGTAGGGACGATCGGATTCGAACCGATGACCTCTTCAATGTGACTGAAGCGCTCTAAACCAGCTGAGCTACGCCCCTGTGGTTTGGGGATTGCAAAGGTAGTATCTTTTCTTGAATTCCCCAAATTTTTTTACTGTGCGGAGGCGGAGGGATTCGAACCCCCGGAACGCTCACACGTTCAACAGTTTTCAAGACTGCCGCCATCGACCACTCGGCCACACCTCCAATGGGACTGCAAAGATAGTAAATTTATTCTTTCGCAAAGAATTTCCAGTGGAAAAGAATGAGATAAATAGCGCCGCAGGTTACGCAGCTGTCGGCGAAATTGAACACCGGCTCAAAGAAAACATGCCCGCCAAGACCAGGCACCCATGAGGGCCAAGTCCAGAGCGGGAAGTAGAGCATGTCCACTACCCTGCCCTGCATGATGGGAGCGTAGGAGCCGCCCCACGTTGCCACGGTGGTGTAGGTAGATTCGGTGAAGAGCTGGCCGTAGCACAGACAGTCTACAATGTTTCCAAATGCTCCGGCGGTAATGAGGGTGAGCCCCACCAGCACACCAGTGGGAACAGTAGCTTCCTTAGACTGGGGCTCGCGGCCACGTTTAAGCAGCTTGGAAATCCACCAGCAAAGAAAGCCAAAAAGCACTACCCTAAACAGTGAAAGGAGATACTTTCCCGCCACCCCGCCAAAGGCCATGCCAAAAGCCATGCCCTTGTTTTCTACGAAAAGCAGCTGGAACCAGTTGCCCAGCACAGGAATGCTTTGGCCCAGGGTCATGTTGGTTTTAACCAGGATTTTGATTACCTGGTCTACTACAACCAACGCTATGCCCAGAATGAGCAGGAACCGGCCCCGGTTCTTCATGGCTTACTTGCGACCGGTCTTTTCCAGAATGGCCTTCCCTTCCACGGTGGTGGTGGCGTGCGGAACCAGGCGCAGACGCTCCTTGGGAATGAGCTTGCCGGTGACGCGGCAAATGCCGTAGGTCTTGTTCTCGATACGCACCAGTGCGGCTTCCAGGTTTTGGATGAACTTATACTGACGCTGGGCCAGGGCACCGGCTTCTTCCTTGGAAAGCTGGAAGGCGCCGTCGTCTTCTACGGTTTTGAAGGTGGGGGCTGTATCCAGAATATCATTGCCGCCGGCATGCGTGACAACCTCCCGCAGCGTAGTGTATTCGGCGCGGGCTTTGTCCAACATCTCGTTGATAATGGCGCGGAACTCTTCCAGTTCCTCGTCAGAATAGCGGGTTTTGTTGTTCTCTTCCATATCTGTAATTCTTATTATCTGGTATTTATTAAAATACGGCTTTACTTACGAATAAGTTTCATTTTAACATTTCCCTGAACCCATTCTACCTCTACGGCATCGGAGGGAGCCGCCGCCGCACTTTCCAGCGTTAGGGACAGCGAAAGGGTTTGTGACGACACATATTCGCCGAATACCGACAGGGCATCGGAGAGCGCAGGGTCATTGGCGTAGATGAACGTGTGAATGCGGTCGGTGACCTCGAAGCCGGAACTCTTGCGAAGGTTCTGGATGCGGTTCACCAGCTCGCGGGAAAGGCCTTCGCGGCGAAGCTGGGGCGTAATCTCCATGTCCAGCGCCACGGTAAGGGCACCCTCGGAGGCTACCTGCCAACCTTCCACGTCCTCTGACGAAATGGCATAGTCTCCGGGGTTAAGCACTACATCGCCGCCCGGGAGGGCCAGCGTATAGGATTCCCCGGCCGATTCGGCCTTTTGCAGGGCCGATATTACCGGCTGCTCCAGCGCAGCGAACGCCGCGGCAATCTCCTTCATGCGGGCGCCATAGGTTTTGCCCAGCACCTTGAAGTTGGGCTTGATGCGCAGCGTCATGATGCCGGAAGTGTCCTCGATGAATTCCATCTCCTTCACGTTCACTTCTGTGAGGATGATCTCCTTTACGGCCGACAGCTGACGGCGCACTTTCTCCGAGATAACGGGGATCATGACCTTGGAGAGCGGCTGACGCACCGGGATGTTCACCTTCTTGCGGATGCCCAGAATGAGCGACGTGGCAAGCTGAGAGAGCGCCATACGTTCCTCCAGATCCTGGTCGATAACCCCTTCCGAGGCCTCTGGCATAAGGGTAAAGTGTACGCTTTGGGCACCGGGGACCAGGTCACTATAGAGCTGATCCATGTAGAACGGAGCTATGGGCGCTGCCAGTACGGCAACATCCAGGAGCACCTGGTACAGCGTTTCATAGGCGGCCTGCTTGTCCGGGGTCATTTCTCCGGCCCAGAAGCGCGCGCGACTGAGACGCACATACCAGTTGGAGACATCGTCGCACACGAAGTTTTCCAGGATGCGACCGGCCGACTTTACGTCGTAGTCTTCGTAGGCCGCCCGCACGTCCCTGATCACCGTATTGAGTTTGGAAAGAATCCAGCGGTCCAACTCGTTGACCTGGGAGGACGTTCCCTCTCCGGTTGCCGGCTGCCAGCCGTCAATGTTGGCGTAGCGGGCAAAGAAGGCGTAGGTGTTGTACAGCGTGCCGAAGAACTTGCGGCGAACGTCGGCCACACCTCCCTCGTCGAATTTGAGGTTGTCCCAGGGTTCGGCGTTGGTGAGCATATACCAGCGCAGGGCGTCGGCGCCGTACTCGTCCAGGGCTTTGAACGGGTCTACGGCATTGCCCAGGCGTTTGGACATCTTGTTGCCATTTTTGTCCAGCACCAGACCGTTGGAAATAACGCGCTTGAAGGCGGGCGTTCCGCTTATCATGGTATGAATGGCATGCAGGGTATAGAACCAGCCGCGGGTTTGGTCCACGCCTTCGGCGATGAAGTCGGCCGTGGCGCCGAATCCCGGCTTGTCAAGGCCCCGGAGGCCTTCCTGGGCATAGGGCATGGCGCCGGAGTCGAACCACACGTCTATGAGGTCCGTTTCCCTGGTCATCTTTTTGCCGCTGGCGCTTACCAGGAAAATTTGGTCTACGTAGGGCCGGTGAAGGTCAATCTTGTTATAGTTCTCCAGGCTCATATCGGCCGGGTTAAAGCCCTTGTCCTTAAGGGGATTGGAGGGCATGATGCCGGCGGCAACAGCCTTTTCAATTTCCTGGTACAGCTCTTTTACCGAGCCAATGCAAAGCTCTTCCTTGCCGTCCTCTGTGCGCCAGATGGGCAGCGGCGTGCCCCAGTAGCGGCTGCGGCTAAGGTTCCAGTCCTGGATATTCTCCAGCCACTGACCAAAGCGGCCGGTGCCGGTAGAGGCGGGTTTCCACACAATTTGCTTGTTCAGGGCTACCATCTGGTCCTTTACGGCGCTGGCCTTGATGAACCAGCTGTCCAGCGGATAGTACAGCACGGGAAGGTCTGTGCGCCAGCTGTGCGGATAACTGTGCACATGCTTTTGCACCTTGAAGGCGCGGCCGTCGGCCTTCATCATTACGCAAAGGTCTATATCCAGCGTCCCTTCTTCCGGAACGTGCTCGAAGTACTCCTTGTAGCCGGCTTTTACATAGCGGCCGCTGTAGGGGGCATACGAAGGATCCACGGTGGCGGCAAAGGCCGGATCCATGTCTTCCAGGCGCATAAAGCGGCCCTGGCGGTCTACCTGGGCCTGCGGATTGCCGTCGCGGTCCAGGGGCATAATGGCGCCGATGCCCGCTGCGGCAGCCACGCGTTTATCGTCGGCGCCGAAGGTGGGGGCAATGTGCACGATGCCGGTACCGTCGCTGGTGGTTACATAGTCTCCGGGGATGACGCGGAAAGCGTCCCCGTTGGGCCTGAACCAGGGGAAGAGCTGATGATAGCGGATGCCCACCAGCTCTGAGCCTTTGAAAACGCCGTCCAGCACAGTGAAAGGCACTTTCTTGGCGTCGAACCAGGCGCCCACCAGCTCCCGGGCCACTACATAGATGGCCGGAGCGCCGGTGTAGGGATTCTGGGACATCACGCGCACATACTCGATGTCCGGACCCACACACAGGGCCGTGTTGGAGGGAAGCGTCCAGGGCGTAGTGGTCCAGGCCAGGATGAACACCGGAAGGGGCTCTATGCCAAAGAGCGGCTGCGAAATGCCGTCTTTGATGACCTCGAACTGTACGGTGGCGGTGGTGTCGCTCACGTCCTTGTAACAGCCGGGCTGGTTTAGTTCGTGGGAACTGAGACCTGTTCCGTCCGTGGGAGAATAGGGCTGAATGGTATAGCCCTTATACAGAAGCCCTTTGTCGTAAATCTTTTTGAGGAGATACCACAGGGTTTCAATGTAGCGGTTGTCGTAGGTGATGTAGGGGTCCTGCATATCGACCCAGTACCCTACGCGCTCTGTCATGTTCACCCATTCGGCCGTATACTTCATTACCTCCTTGCGGCAAGTGGCGTTGTATTCCTCTACGCTCACTTTTGTGCCGATATCGGCCTTGGTGATGCCCAGTTTTTTCTCTACGCCCAGCTCTACGGGAAGACCGTGGGTATCCCAGCCGGCGCGGCGGGCCACCCGGTAACCGGTTTGCGTTTTATAGCGGCAAATGGCGTCCTTGATGGAACGGGCCATAACATGGTGAATGCCCGGCATACCATTGGCGCTGGGCGGACCTTCGAAGAAAATGAAGTCCGGGGCACCTTCCCGCAGCACAAGCGACTGCTCAAAAGCGTGCATCTTCTTCCAGCGCTGCAGAATCTCGTTGCCGGTTGCGGTCAAATCCAGCCCCTTATATTCTTTGAATGTCATATTTTTTGTCTAATTTTGTACTCGTTTTAAAGATTGCAAAGATAATCATTTAAACTGGTTTTCACAAGATGAACACACTGGACATTGTCCTTCTTATACTCCTGGTTCCGGGCATTTTCCGGGGCATTCAGAAAGGTTTTCTTGGACAGGCCATTACGCTGGGAGGCGTAGTGCTCAGTATCTATGTGGCCAGCACCTTTACGGAAGCGCTTTGCGCAAAGCTGCAAGAGTTCTTTACCCTGCAGGAAACCGTGATGCGCATCATTTCCTTCGTGCTCATCCTGTGCCTGGTGCTGCTCATCGTGCTGTTTGTGGGAAAACTCATCACCGACGTAGTGGAAAAAGCCGCCCTGGGCTGGTTCAACCGGGTGCTGGGCGCCTTCTTTGCCCTGTGCACATCGGCCATCGTTCTGGGCCTGTTTATCATGCTGTTTGAGACCATCAACGTCAAGTTTGCCCTGGTGCAGCAGGAAACTCTGGACGCCTCCTTCCTGTACGGGCACCTGAGAGATTTCGGGTATCTGGTATTCCCCTACCTCAAGGAAATGTACAAAATGGCCATTTAGCTATGGGACGTATCTTACTACTGGAAACTTCTACCCGCATGCTGTCGGTAGCCCTATCCCATGACGGGAAGGTAGTGATTTCGCGCCAATGCGACGAGCCTCGTCAGCAGGCAGCCCTAACCGCGCCCATGGTAAAAGAAGTGCTGGAAGCTGCGGGCACCTCCCTCAAAGAGCTGGACGCCGTCGCCGTAAGCAGCGGCCCCGGCTCCTACACCGGCCTTCGCGTGGGCGTCTCCACCGCCAAGGGCCTGGCCTTCGGCGCCGGGCTCCCCCTCATCGCCATCGGCACCCTGGATATCCTGGCATATCAAGGGAGGGAGAACGCCTCGGAGGCTTCTCCCTCCGCCATCATTCCCATGATCGACGCGCGCCGAATGGAGGTCTATACAGCCGTGTACTCCCCTGCCGCAGAGCGCCTTACGCCCATCGAGGCCAAGGTCATAGACGCCCAGTCTTTTGCTGTCGAACTGGCCGCGGGGCCCGTGCTTTTTATCGGCGACGGCGCCCTCAAATGCCGCGAAGTACTCACATCCCCCAACGCCCGCTTCCTGGAGGCCTATCCCAAGGCTGCCGCTATGGCTCCTCTGGCCGAGCAGGCATGGCAGGAAAAACGGTTCGAAGACCTGGCGTACTTCGAACCGTTCTATCTGAAAGATTTTGTGGCTACGGTTTCCCGTAAAAACCTTTTCTAAAGCTTTTTCTTAAGGTACTCCCTAATGTCCTGGGCATTACGCACACGGGCCTGCGGGTCTATGCTGCCATCCACAATAAACCAGGCCATGGGAAGGTTGTTCACGCCATAGGAGGCGGCATACACTGAGCCCACGCCCCGGGTGTCGCACACGTTTATCCAGGGAAGCTTTTGGTTGCGCACGGCCGAAGCCCACGCGGTTTTGTCGGCGTTAAGGGACACGGCGTAAATCTCGAAGCCCTTGGGATGGAATTCCTCATAAATGGGGATGAGGGCGTCCAGGTTAAACATTTTTTGCTCTGCGGTGGAAGCCCAGAAATAGAGCATGGTCACTTTGCCGGTGACGTCTGACAACTTGAGCTTTTGGCCGTCCATGCCCGGCAACTCTATGTCCAGAAAACCCACTTCCGGGGCCTTTTCTATCTGGGACTGCACCTGCATGAGGTTCAGGCGACGCTCGGCCTCTTTGTCCAGAGCCTTCACGTAACGGGAGTCCGGGTACTGGGTTTTAAGGGAGTCGGACACGCTGCGCATAAGGATGCCGTCGGTGGGCTGGTCAAAGACCGGCAGCGACGGATTCACCTGCTGGAACAGCACCGGCACTACGGTAAGGGAACGGGAGTTCCCCACTACATAGGCCAGCCGGTCCCGGTAATAGTTCACATAGCAGCGGGACAGGGCAGCGTTGGGATTCTCCTGAGTAGAGAGGATGGTGTTCATCTCCCGCATAAAAGCGTGATAGGCGTTCTCTACCTTTTGCAGTTTGAGGCTTTCCTCCGACCCTTCGATACGGTATGCGCCCAGGGTGTCGGTGGCCACCTTCACATGATCGCCGGCTTGCAGCAGCAGAGAAGCAACCTGACGCTCCCCGTAAAACAGATAGATGAACTCCGGCTGCGCCTGCTGGAGATCCAGCTTATAGGTAAAGGCGCCCGTAGTGCTGGTTTTTACGGTATCCAGCACCTGGAAACGGTTCACGTCCAGCAGCTTTACCACCATCTCTTTTTCCGGGGCATCGGCCAGGGTGCCTTCTATCACTGTATTTTTCCCGCAGGAAATGGCTGCGACCATAAGGGCGGCAGCCAGGGCTATGCGACTAAAGCTTTTCATACTGCTCCAGAATGGCTTGGGCTAAAGACTGCATTTGAGCAGGCTCCAGGGACAGTTTGGGTTTGCGAAAATCCAGGTCTCCTTCTGTTTGGAGCGGCACCAGATGAATGTGCGTATGGGGCACTTCCATGCCCAGCACGGCCACGCCCACCCGCTGGCAGGGAACGGCCGCCTTAAGCGCCAGGGCCACTTTGCGTGCAAATGCCCAAAGGCCTTCGTAGGTGGCCTGGTCCAGATGGAAAAGATAGTCGTCTTCCACGTGCTTGGGAATAACCAGGGTATGTCCCGGAGCCAAAGGGGCTATATCCAGAAAGGCGTAGAAGTTTTCATCCTCGGCGCATTTGTAGGACGGGATTTCTCCTTTGGCAATTTTGGTAAAAATGGTAGCCATAGCTTTAGAGGGAAATGCTAAGGATTTCGAACTTCATGACGCCGCTGGGCACCCGGGCCTCTACGGTTTCTCCCTTACCATGGCCGATGAGGGCTTTGGCGATGGGGGTGGTGGCGGCCAGCAGGCCCTTGGAGAAATCGGCCTCGCTTTCGGGGACAATCTGGAAGTTCATTACCATTTTGTTGGCAAGATTCCTTACCTGCACCCGGGAAAGCAGCTGCACTGAGTCGGCGCTCAGTTTGCTCTCGTCTATGACGCGGGCGTTGGCCACCTTTTCCTTAAGGCGGGCAATCTTTACTTCCAGCAGGCCCTGCGCATCGCGTGCGGCGTCGTACTCTGCATTCTCCGAGAGGTCTCCCTTCTCGCGGGCTTCTGCGATAGCGGCAGAAATAACGGGACGTTGCGCCAGTGCATCGGCCAGCTCCTTCTTGAGCTTGTCCAGTCCCGCTTGGGTCATCATTTCAATTGCCATATTCTTACTTTTTTTACATTGTCAAAAAAAACAGCCGACGACCTTTTGTCGGCCGTCGCGCTGGGGTTATGCAAAGATAGGAACTTTTTTTGAAAAATCCCAATGCCTGTTAGCAGGAAGTCATGTACCCTTTTACCAGTTTCCATTTTCCGGCCTCAAAATCGGCCTTGGAATACAGGAGGTTCAGCATGCCTTCGTCGTAGAAGCGCAGGCCGGCGGTGTCGGAGTCTATTTGCAGGAAGTTCACATGGCTGGGCAACTCCTGCAGCACTTCCTCAAAAAAGGGCGTGCCCAGCAGCTTGGTGCAGTCTTCCTGTTCTGGGCAGGCCTCGAAGGTCATTTTCAGGGCCGGCTGGGAAAGGGGCTGGTCATCGTCGTCCACCAAAATGGCACTGCGGAAGGTTTCCATGTTAATGGATTTGGTGTACTTCACCACCACCTGTTTACGGTCCCACACGCCCAGGCCGTTGTGCCAGGGGCTCTCATAGTCCAGGTATTCGTCCAGACCGGCAAAGACGTAGAACATGCCCTGGTGGGGCAGTTTGCCTTCCGGGTCAAAGGGAGCGATGTCCTCGCAGTCTATTTGGCACACGAAGGTTAAAGGGTAATCAAACTCCCCTTCTTCGTCCTGGGCCTTGGCCGTAGGATACTCCATATCGGCGGGGAGATCGGGGTCTCCCCACCATTTGGAGCAGCAAAATAGCTCGGTCTGGGCAGGCTCGAGCTTGATTTTAATGGCCATGCTTCTACTTGATGAATTCGTGGGAGGCGGTCATGGCCTTGGGATCCAGGGCTTCGTCCAGCTTTTCCTTGGTCATGAGACCATGCTCCAGCACAAGGTCGTACACGCTGCGGCCGCTTTCAAGGGCTTCCTTGGCCACCTTGGTAGAGGCTTTATAGCCGATGTAGGGGTTCAGGGCTGTGACAATACCAATTGAGTTTTTCACCATTTCGTAGCAGTGGTCGGCGTTTACGATAATGCCGTCCACGCACTTGGTGCGCAGGGTGTTCATGGCGTTGATGAGCCAGGTCTGGCTTTCCAGGATGCACTGGGCAATGACGGGCTCCATCACGTTTAGCTGCAACTGACCGGCCTCGGCCGCGAAGCACACGGTGGTGTCGTTGCCTATCACTTTAAAGCACACCTGGTTGGTCACCTCCGGAATCACGGGGTTCACCTTGCCGGGCATGATGGACGAGCCGGGCGCCATGGGAGGGAGATTAATCTCGTGCAGGCCGCAGCGGGGGCCGGAAGCCATCAGGCGAAGGTCGTTGCAGGTCTTGGACAGCTTCACGGCCAGGCGCTTAAGGGCGGCCGAATAGCTCACGTAGGCACCGGTATCGGGCGTGGCCTCTACCAGGTCCGGGGCTTTGAGGAAGCTGTCGCCGCTGAACTCGCTCAGGCGCTTGGTGCAAAGCTCGGCAAAGCCGGGAACGGCATTGAGGCCGGTGCCGATGGCGGTGCCGCCCATATTGATTTCCTTCAGGAGCACGGCGTTGCGCTCCAGGTTGGCAATTTCCTCTTCCAGGTTATTGGCAAAGGCATTGAATTCCTGGCCCGACGTCATGGGAACGGCGTCCTGCAGCTGCGTACGGCCCATCTTAATGATGTCCTTGAATTCCTCGCCTTTGGCACGGAAGCTGGCGATGAGTTCTTTCAAGGCAGCCTCCAGGTGACGGTTCATCCTGAAGAAGGTATAGCGGAAGGCCGTGGGATAGGCGTCGTTGGTACTTTGGGCGCAGTTCACGTGGTCGTTGGGAGAGCAGTACTGGTACTCTCCTTTCTTGTGTCCCATGAGTTCCAGGGCACGGTTGGCAATGACCTCGTTGGCGTTCATGTTCACCGACGTTCCGGCGCCGCCCTGCATCATGTCTACCGGGAACTGGTCCCAGAGTTTTCCCGCCACAATTTCCTTGCAGGCAGCCACAATGGCATCGCCAATTTCCTTGGGCATCACGCCCAGCTCTGTATTGGCAGCAGCAGCAGCCATCTTTACATAGGCCATCGCAATGATGTACTCCGGATAGTCGTACATGTGCGTGGTGGAAATCTTGTAATTATTGAGGGCGCGCTGGGTTTGTACGCCATAGTAGGCATCGGCGGGAACCTGAAGCTCGCCGATAAGGTCGCTCTCGACCCTGAATTTATTTTCCGACATAGGGATGCTTCTTATTCGGCCGGGGAGAAATCGTCCTTTCCTACGCCGCACACAGGGCATACCCAGTCTACGGGAATATCTTCAAAAGCGGTTCCGGGGGCAATGCCACCATCGGGGTCGCCTACAGCGGGGTCATAGATGTACCCGCAAATGTTGCATACGTATTTTTTCATGGTTTGAGAGTTTTGATGTTTATAATCCTATGGTTTTAAAAAAGTCGTTTCCTTTGTCATCGACCAGGATGAAAGCCGGGAAATCCTCTACGTGAATCTTCCAGATGGCTTCCATGCCAAGTTCCGGGTACTCTACGCACTCGATGCTTCGAATGCAACTCTGGGAGAGCACAGCGGCCACACCGCCGATGGTTCCCAGGTAGAATCCACCGTGCTTGAGGCAGGCATCAGTTACCACCTTGGAACGATTGCCCTTGGCAATCATGACCAAGGATGCGCCGTGGTCCTGGAATTCATCCACATACGGATCCATACGGTTGGCCGTTGTGGGGCCCATGGATCCGCACGGATAACCTTCGGGTGTTTTGGCCGGGCCGGCATACAAGATGGGATGGTCCTTGAAATAGGCAGGCATCCCTTCTCCGGCATCCAGACGGGCCTTGAGCTTGGCGTGGGCTATGTCGCGGGCCACAATTATAGTTCCGTTCAGATTCACTCGGGTGCCCACGGCATATTTGGTGAGTTCCGCACGTACTGAATCAATGCCCTTGTCCAGGTCTATTACAATACCCTTGGAGCCTTCGCCGGGACGGCGGAACTCTTCCGGAATGAGCTCGGAAGGATTCGTGTCCATCTTCTCTATCCAAACGCCGTCGGCATTAATCTTGGACTTGATATTACGGTCTGCGCTGCAACTCACGCCCATACCAATGGGGCAGCTGGCGCCGTGCCGGGGAAGACGGACCACGCGGATATCGTGCGCCATGTATTTGCCTCCAAACTGGGCGCCAAGGCCGATTTTTTGCGCTTCTTTCAGGAGTTTCTCCTCCAGGTCTATGTCGCGGAAAGCGCGTCCGGTTTCGTCACCGGTAGTGGGAAGGGAGTCGTAGAACTTGATGCTGGCAAGCTTCACGGTAAGGAGATTCTTCTCTGCCGATGTTCCGCCTATCACAAAAGCGATGTGATAGGGCGGGCATGCCGCCGTTCCCAAAGAGCGCATTTTCTCTACCAGGAAAGGTATGAGAGTACCTTCGTTCTGGATAGTGGCCTTGGTCATAGGGTAGAAGTAAGTCTTGTTGGCACTACCACCGCCCTTTGCCACCATAATGAAGCGGTATTCGCTACCCTGTACCGCTTCTATATCAATCTGAGCCGGAAGGTTGCATTTGGTATTCACCTCGTCGTACATGTTCAGAGGAGCATTCTGGCTGTAACGAAGGTTCTCCTGGGTATAGGTGTTGAATACGCCCCGGCTAAGTGCCTCTTCATCCTCGAAGTCTGTCCATACGCGCTGTCCTTTCTCTCCGTGGATGATGGCTGTTCCGGTGTCCTGACAGAAAGGAAGCACACCCTTCACGGCAGTTTCTGCATTGCGGAGGAACTGCAATGCCACATATTTGTCATTGTCCGAGGCCTCAGGGTCCCGAAGGATAGCCGCCACCTGCTCATTGTGGGCACGGCGCAGCATGAACTGACAGTCATGGAAAGACTGCTGAGCCACCAGGGTGAGCGCCTCCGGAGATACCTCCAGGATGGTTTTTTCGCCGCATCCGCAATGGCCGCCGAACTTGGATGTCTTCACGAGTTTCTCCGACCCGGGAATCTTATAGTACTCGGTTGTATCTTCCCCGAGCTGGAACATTGGTGCGTATTGAAAACTTGGCATTCTTGTAACTGTTATAGTTTTATTCCTACAAAGTTAAACAATCCCCCCGACCTCTGCAAATCTTTGAGGGCGTCTTGCCGGTTTCATTGCCCGTTTTCATGCCCAACGTCCCACTGCCAGGACCGTTGGGCGTGTTTTCCGCCCGTTTTCATGCCCAACGTCCCATCGCCGGGACCGTTGGACATGATTGGCGCCTGTTTTCTTGCCCAACGTCCCGCCGCCGGGACCGTTGGGCATGTTTGCCACCGGCTTTTCCCTGCCGTGCCAGTGGCAGGTAACGCGCTGTTATTCAATCTGTTAACACAGCGGACGGGTCGTTTTTTGTTACCCGTCTGCTGTGCTAATAGTATGCCTATCAAGACATTAAGCGCCACGCATCTGTCACCAGTACTGCTCACTATGCAAAAAGGCCTCATTTTGTTCACCAAGCAGGACCTCAGGTACGCGGCTGTCCTTTCCTGATTTAGGTTGACTCGGGTTTATAGATTATTACTGGTATTACTTGACTTTACGTCCTTATCCCTAAGATGGGTTTACCATCCGAGTCCTTATCACTGTCAGGGGTTGACTGTAGGC
>Ga0265300_10000032_pt1 | contig 182988 bp, 87 predicted proteins | sample AusTroGonzalo_MG_FD_193482 | JGI IMG/M metagenome (GOLD analysis project Ga0265300, IMG submission 193482) | Bovine rumen microbial communities from tropical cattle in Woodstock, Queensland, Australia - Gonzalo_03 | ecosystem: Host-associated > Mammals > Digestive system > Stomach > Rumen ... | reverse complement strand
CCTCCTTTGTTTGCTATGCTGTGCGATTGGCGAATCTGCACCCATTATAACAAAGGAGGATATCTTTTTGTCCAAAGCTAAAGCTTTATTGATACTCACCAGCACTGCTGGTGGTTTGTTATACAATGAAAAAAGGAAGGTCAAACCTCCCTTTCAATCATCCGATAATTCCCGCCATATGATGAAATCTATCTTTTTCACCCTACCGATTTGATCTCGGTACTCCGGAAACAGCCGATCGAACTTGTCCGCGAGCGCCTGAGCGGACGGAGTACGATACCAAGCCTCAATCTCCCGATAATTGGCAAGCTGACAAGCGAACTTCTTGTCCTGCCGCCAATAGGCGGGAGGCGTCTCAAGATCCAAATAGGCGGCGACCTTCCTGTCGTAGATCGGACGGGTCGGGTCAAGCGTGTGCAATAACTTGCTGGCAAAAGACAACTCCACCCTCTCCCCCGAAGCGTTTCGTTGCAGATAGGTCATTACCTCTTCGATACCTAAGTTCTTCCCTTTTTGCGCCTCCATATACGCATAGAAAATCCGCCGCCATGCCTCGTTCCTACGGACTTGATAAAAGCCGTTGAATAGGTGCTGAAACGCCGCGTCTTCGGCTTCGTTCGTGTGTTCGACCGCACGCATGATCGCCAAGTATTTCTCTATCCCGCGCTTGGCTTTTTCTATCTCTTTTCTTGCTTTTTCGCACATTTTGTTCATTGGTATCGCCTCTCTATACTCGTTCGCTTTTACCTCTTCGCGCAACTTCATCCACAGTTTGCCGAGCTGATTTTGTCCGATTATGAAACCATATCTGCGTACGGGAGAATTTTAGCATTATAATAAATAATTGTCAATTTTGAAGAGCGTTGTATGATGTGCTTTTTGCTCATAGATTCGCAAAATACATAACGCCCGAAGATTGCTTTTTTGTCGAAGCGGTACGGAAAGGCTACGTCAATTATTGGATTTAAGTGTACGTGATGACATACAAAGGCGTGCCGCCTTTGATGATATACCAAACCTCGCTTCGCTTCGGTTTGGATACAAAAATAAGGACTTCGGCTTTGAAGTCCTTATTTTTGGAGCTAATGGCCGGATTCGAACCGGCGACCTGTTCATTACGAGTGAACTGCTCTACCAGCTGAGCCACATTAGCAAGTAGCACTATTATAAATCATTTTTTCGAAAGATACAAGAGGTTTTAGTGCCCTTTTTTCAATTCTTCCACAAAATCGTTCATTCTCTCCATCGCGCGCTCCAGCCTTTCCATACTGTAGGCGTAGCTGATGCGGACGTGCGAACGATCGGTCTCGCTGAATGCGCTGCCGGGGACGACCGCGACCTTCTTGTCGTAAAGGAGTTTCTCGACGAAGGCTTCGTCGTCCAGCCCGAGGTGGCTGACCTGCGGGAAGATATAGAACGCGCCCTTCGGCTCGAAGCAATTGAGCCCCATATCGAGCAGCGCCTTATAGATAAACTTGCGCTTGCGGTCGTATTCGAGACGCATTTCCTCGACGAAGTCGAAGTCGGTCTCGAAGCCGTGCTTCAAGAGGGCGATCAGCGCCTCCTGCGCCATCGTGGGCACGCACATGATCGCAAATTGGTGGATCTTATAGACCTGTTGATAGATCTCCTTGGGCGCGGCGAGGTAGCCGAGACGCCAACCCGTCATCGCGAAGCTCTTGCTGAATCCGCTGAGCAGCACCGTGCGCTCCTTCATACCGGGAAGCGCGGCGATGGACGTATGCTTGACCCCGCCGTAGGTCAGCTCGGAATAAACCTCGTCGGTCACGACGATCAGGTCGTGCTTCTTGATCACGGGGACGATCGCCTCGAGCTCTTCGCGCGTCATGATCGCGCCGGTCGGGTTGTTCGGATAGCACATCAAAAGGACTTTCGTCCTCGGGGTGATCGCCTTTTCGAGCGCTTCGGGCGTCAGAATGAAATTGGTGTCCTGCGTCGTCTCCACGACCACGGGAACGCCGCCCGCCATCGTAACGGCAGGATAATACGAGACGTAACACGGGTCGGAGACCAAGACCTCGTCGCCCGGGTTCAAGAGAGCACGCATCGTGATGTCCACCGCTTCGGAGACGCCGATGGTCGGCAATATCTCGCAGGAAGGATCGTACTCGAGCGCGTACTTCTTGTGAATATAGTAACTCATCAGCTCGCGGAGCTCCATAATGCCGCCGTTCGAGGTGTAATGGGTGTGTCCGGAGAGGAGGCTCGTCACGCCGCCGTCGATGCCCTCTTTCGGGGTGACGAAGTTCGGCTCGCCCACGCCGAGAGAAATGCAGTCGGGCATGGTCGCCGCGATGTCGAAATACTTTCTGATGCCGGAGGGCTTCAGCCCCACGATCTTGTGATTCAAATACTTGGTGTAGTCCATAGTAATACTTATTATAACTTTACCCGCGATATTAGTCAATGTTTTTGGCGAAAATCCAAAGTCGCGACCCTTATTCCTTCTCGAGAAGCGCGCGGATCGCCGCGGACGCGAGGGCGAGACCCGCCGCGGGCGGAACGAAGGCTATGCTGCCGAGCGCCCCACCGAAGGATAACGGTCTCTCGCTCGAATAGACCACCGTGACTCCCTTGGTGATCCCTTGCGCGGCAAGCTCTTTCCGGACCTTCTTTGCGAGAGGACAGGTGTGCGCTTCTGAGACGTCCGCTACCTTAAACGCGGTGGGGTCGAGGCGATTCGCCGCCCCCATCGACGAAAAGACGGGGACGCCGCGCCTGACGCATTCCGCGATCAAGGCGACCTTCGCGGGGACGTCGTCGATCGCGTCCAAGATGCAGTCCGAGTCCCAGATCGGCAGTTCGGCAAGATTGTCCGCCGTAATAAAGAGCGGGAGCGCCGTAACGTCCGCTTCGGCGTTGATCTCCCGCGCGCGCTCGGCGGCGACGAGAGCCTTTTGTCTGCCGACGGTTTTCTCGGTCGCAAGAATCTGACGATTGACGTTGCTCGGGTTCACCTTGTCGCCGTCGATCAAAACGATCCGCCCGACGAAAGAACGAGCGACCGCTTCCGCCGCCTGTCCGCCCACGCCGCCGAGCCCGACGACGGTCACTTTCGCTTTTTTCAGCCGTTCGAGACCCGCCTCGCCGACGAGGATCTCCAGCCGATCCGTATTTCTTTCCATATCGTGATTATAGCACGATCGATAAAAATACGCAACGATTCTCCTCGCCCCGCCCCTAATGCACTCGATTTGCTTGACGACGTCGGACGTTTTTCCTTATAATTTTCCCATGGAAAATTTGCGTTCCGACAAAATGGCGACGATGCCCGTTAAAAAACTTCTGATCTCGATGAGTCTGCCCGCGATCTTCTCGATGCTGGTACAGGCGATCTACAACGTCGTGGACAGTCTGTATCTCGCCCGTTTCTCCCCCAAGGCGATCGAAGCGACGGCGATCGTCTTCCCGATGCAAATGCTCGCGATCGCGCTCGGCATCGGCATCGGCGTGGGCACCAACGTCTATATCTCGAAAAGCCTCGGCGAAGGCAGGCGCGACCGTGCGAGCCGCGCGGCGCAGAACGGTCTCTTCCTCGCGCTCATCGGCTACGTCGGCATCCTGATGCTCGGGCTCTTCGCCGCGAAGCCCTTTATCCTCGCCTATACGAGCGACCCGGAGACCATCGAAATGGCGCACTCCTATCTGTCGATCTGCATGATCTTCTCCTTCGGTTCGATGATCGAGCTGACCAGCAGCAAGATACTGCAAGCGACGGGCAATATGCGCGTGCCGATGTTCACCCAGCTGATCGGCGCGATCACGAATATCATTCTCGACCCCTTCCTGATCTTCGGCATCGGCGGACTGCCCCGCCTCGGCACCAAGGGCGCCGCGATCGCCACCGTGATCGGGCAGTTCTTCGCGATGACCTTCTCGCTCTGTATGTTGATCTTCCGCAAGCAGGACGTGCAACTCCTCAAGCGCGGGTTCCGTCCGTCCTTCAAGTTCATCGGCAGGATCCTGCGCGTCGGCTTCCCCTCGCTCCTGATCAGCGCGATGCCCTCTTTCACGATCATCCTCGTCAACAGCTTTATCAAGGACTTCCCCTACGCGATTTCGGTGCTCGGCGTCTATTTCAAATTGCAGTCCTTTATCTTCATGCCCGTCTTCGGCTTGACGCAGGGCGGCATGCCGATCCTGAGCTACAATTTCGGCGCCTATAACCGCGACAGGTTCTCGCAGACCTTCCGATTCATGGTCACCCTCGCGATCGCCTATATGGCGTTCGGCTTGATCCTATTCCAATCCATTCCCGCGCAGCTGATGTCCCTCTTCGGATCGGAAGAAGGCTTTATCGAGGTCGGCACCTACGCCCTCCGCACGATCAGCATCTGCTTTATCTTCGCGGCGGCGATCATCTCGGTCACCACCGTGATGCAGTCGCTCGGGCGCGGATTCACCTCTTTCCTGATCACGGTGACCCGCCAACTCGTGATCATTCCGTCCGCCTACGTCCTCGCGCGCTATACGGGCACGAAAGGCGTATGGTTCGCCTATCCGATCGCGGAGTTCGTCGCAACGGTGATCTTCCTGCCGATCGCGATGCGCGTCTTCAAAAAGGAGTTCAATAAGAAGCGGGAAGAGGTCAAGGCGCGTCGCGCCGCAGAAGCCGCCGCGGAAGGCGCCGTTCTCGAGCCGCCGCCCGAGCCGATCTCTCCCGATACTCCGCCCGCAGACGGTACGATTTGATCAAAAAAGGACGCACGGATATGCGTCCTTTTTCTTTTTTCTAAATGCGGAACAGCGTGCGCGCGTTCGTCGTGGTGATCTCCCGCACCGTCTCGACCTCCACGTCCTTGATCCGTGCGATCTCTTCGGCAACGGCGAGGATCACGGTGGAGGCGTTTCGTATCTTGCCGGAGATCTGCTCTCCCGACGCGTCCGTGCAATAGGGCAAGACGAAGGGCGCGTCGGTCTCGAGCAAGATCCGATCCAGCGGAATGACGCGGATCGCCTCCCGCAGAGTCTTCGCCCGTTCGCTCCGCTCCAACAGCGCCCCGCCGATCCCGAAATACAAGCCGAGCGACAGATACTGCTCCGCGATCGCGCTGTCGCCGTTAAAGCAATGCACGACCCCGCCGACGATCTTTTTCCTATTCCTCTTGAGAATGCGTAGCGCCGCCTTGTCAGCGCGGCGAATATGCAATACGAGGGGAAGTTTCCGCTCGCAGGCAAGGTCGATCTGGTAGCGAAACCACCTGCGTTGGCACAGACGATGCTGCGCCGACCTCCGGTAATGGTAATCGAGCCCCGCTTCGCCGATGGCGACGACGCCATTCCTTCGCGACAGCTCTTCGAGTTGCACCCGATCGGACCACTTCGTCAAAAAGGTCCGCGTTGGGTGCAGACCGACTGCCACGTGCATTTTGCCGTGACACTTCCCCGCCAGTTCGAGCATCTCTTCATTGGAGGCAAGGTCGATCGCAGGCTCGATAAAGTCGGTGATGCCCGCCGCCTCTATACGAGCGAAAACGTCATCGAGCGTGCCCTCGATCACCCCAAAACCCGCCTCTCCGTAATCAAGATAACGAAAACGGTCGCGAAAGCGACGGTGCGTGTAATGTGCGTGACTGTCTATCATAAAAAACTCCTTCCGTTCCTAAAAGAATGCGAACGTTTCTCAAAACTCCCGTTGCGGATCGCACGGGAGTCACGATAATGATCTGTCAAAATCGGGATATCGTCCCCTGATCGGGACTAATTCAAAGCCGCCTTTTTCTCCGCGATCAGTTTCTCGAGTTCCTCGTAGCGACTGCTCATCTCGGCGGAAGGAATGCCGCCGTCGCTGATCACGTGCGCGATCTCGATCGAGAGTTTCCTGCGTTCCTTTTCGAGCGCGGCGTACTCTTTATCCTTATGCAAGGCTTTCTCGCGCGCTTCCTCGTTCATCTTGGAGAAGTCGTACCCGACGTCGACGGTCGCGGCGACTTCCGATCCCACGGAGGCGCGCCCCTCTCGCTTCCAATTGGACAGGATCTGATTGATATAGGACAGCGCGTAGGGTTTGCCCGCCGCAAGCGCCGCCGCCTCGAGGATCGCCGTTTCGTCGAAGCCCCAAGAGAGCCAATTGCGATAGAAGGTGCGGTCGGTCTCTCTGACGCGACGGGGGGTTCCCGCCGCACGAAGCGCCTTCTCGAGGGTAGTATCCGCCTTCTCGATCTCGCGAATGCGGGTGCGAACGGCGTCGTCCGACACGTATCCGAGCGAGAAATACTCCTCTACCTCTTTGTCCATACCGCCGAGGGTGCGTACGTCCGAGAGGAAGGCGCGTTCCGCGATGGCGATGAGTCCGTTCGCGCTGAACCCTTCGCCGAGCCACTTGGCGATATACAGCTCTACGACCGAGCCGAGATCTTGATACCTCAAACCGAGTTTATTATTGATACGCACGGCGAGATCCAGCATATCTTCCTGCCGCTTCGCCTCTGCGGCGATGTCGGTGGCGGTATAGACGCCGCGTTTCAAGAGACCTTCGAGGATCTCGTCCAGCCGAGCCATGCCGCCCTTTTTCTTCGCGAGTTTCGCGGCGGCGAGCACGGCGTCGGCGGTAAAGCCGAGCTTGGTCGTCCATTTGACGTAGAGTTGCCTATCGGTCGGATCGGGCGCTGCGGTCCTGCCGAGCGCGGCGAGTACGGCGCGGATCTCCTGCGATGCCGCGTCCTCTTGGAGCAAACGCTCTTCGACGTCCCTGACCGTTCTGACCCCCGCGTCCACCCAGGTATTCGCGACCTTGCGGATATAACGCACGGGGTTGTCCTTGCTGCAATAGTCGAGACAATACTTGATGATCATCAGCATCGCGTCCGGCTCGAGGTGTCCGTCCTCGATGATCGTGTAGTATTCGAGGAGTTCCTGCGGTTGCACGGTGCGCCCCTCGAAGATCTCCTCGACCTGACGATTGAAATCGGTGTACTTCTGTTTCTTGAAGGTACGGGACATACCGAAACGACTGCGCACGGACAGGTACTTCACGGTGAACGGGTCGTCCGTGAGGCGCACGAGCCCCTGCTTCTCCCAATAGGAAAAGGCATCCTTGACGTCGCTTTCCGTGAGGTTCAGGTCCTCGGCGAAAGAGCGCACGGACAAGTTCTCCCCCGCCTTGCGACAAAGGTCCAAGCCGAAGAGATACACCTTCAGTTCCACCTCGCCCGCGTACGGCAGATAATGCTCGATAAAGAGGGTGTCCAATAGGACGAACCCTTCCTTCTCCGCTTCATTGTCCAGATAACAAAACGCCATTTTCTTCCTTCCGTTCCCCGCCCTATTACATGGGGGAAAGGGAATCTCATTATAACACGAGAACTACGATCAGTCAACCCCGCCCTTAACAAAAAGCAATAAAAATGTAACGACGCTCAACACGCCTATGACATAAGCGAAGCTCAACATACATAGGGCATAAGCGATCCCTTATTTCGGGGAGTCGTTACTGTTATTATGATATCATAGCACCACAAGACGGTCAATCTTTTTATCCAAGCCACCTTTTTATAAAAGTGCGAACGTTATCGCACGTCCGCACTTTTCCATATTGTTCTACTTTTGCCGCTTCGGAGAAGGATTGCAGATGCAAGGCTCGAAGAAAAATCGCGCAGGTGAAAAAACTTAAAAGAGCGCGGAGAGTGGTGCAGAGACAAGCGCTCAACGAAAGAGGGAGCAGGTACGTTTTACTCCCACAAAAGCGACTGCAGAGAAAGCGGTAGAGACGAGGCTCGACAAAGGGCGACGAATAAAGCCTTTCACCTCCCATTCTCAGAGACGGCGGAGAGTGGTGCAGAGACAAAGTCCATACTCTCCTCCTTCCTTATTAATTATACAAAAAAGATTTAAGAGAAAGGTGCAGATGCGAGGCTCTGCAAAAACCGCGCAGGTGAAAAAACTTAAAAGAGCGCGGAGAGTGGTGCAGAGACAAGCGCTCAACGAAAGAGGGAGCAGGTACGTTTTACTCCCACAAAAGCGACTGCAGAGAAGGCGGTAGAGACGAGGCTCGACAAAGGGCGGCGAATAAGCCTTTCACCTCCCATTTTCAGAGACGGCGGAGAGTGGTGCAGAGACAAAGTCCATACTCTCCTTCCTTATTAATTATACAAAAAAGATTTAAGAGAAAGGTGCAGATGCGAGGCTCTGCAAAAAACCGCGCAGGTGAAAAAACTTAAAAGAGCGCGGAGAGTGATGCAGATACGAGGCACGACAAAGGGCGACGAATGAGCGTACTCCTTGTACGTGATTTCGCCGCCCTGCAGTCAGAAACAAAGTAGATGCGTTGCTATACGCGCTCGTTATTTGGTGTAGTTATCGAAGTAGCCTTGCACAAGGACGATCGGCGTCCCCTTATCTCCGCTGCCGCTCGTCAGGTCGCACAGCGAACCGATCAGGTCGGTCAAGCGACGGGGCGTCGTGCCCTGCGAGACCATCTGCCCGACGAGGTCGGCGTCCTTGTGACGGATATAGTCGGAGATCGCCTCTTTGAGCGCGTCGCCCGACAGGTCGGCAAAGTTGTTATCCGCGAGGTACTTTAATTTGACTTCGTTGGGTTGTCCCTCCAGTCCCTCGGTATAGGCGGGACTGACCACGGGATCGGCAAGCTCCCAGATCTTGCCCTGCGGATCCTTAAAGGCGCCGTCGCCGTAGATCATTACCTCGATCTTGGTGCCGGTCGCGTCCTCAATGAGCTTTTGGATCTTGTCCACCACGGGACGGCAATCACGCGGGAAGAGCTTGATCGTGTCTTCGGTCGCCTTGTTGGAGCCCAAGAGCCCGTAGTTCTCGTTGTAGCCGCTACCGTTCACGGGGGCGGTCATGATCTCGTCCAAAGAATAGACCTTCGCGCCTTTCTCCGTGAGGAGCCTCTTGGTGCGACGACGAGTGTGAATGTCGCAGTTGATCACGTTCTTGGTGTAAGAAAGGATCGCACGGCAATCATTGGCGAAGACGATCTCGCACGCGCACCCCATGCTCTCGATCAGCTCGCGATAATAGGCGATGTAGTCCACGCCGGTGAAGGTGTGCTTGGTCTCGCCGAAGGCGTCGCGGAACTGCTTTTCCGTCAAGACGTCGGTCCACGGGTTGATGCCCGCCGCGTCTAAACGGTCGAGATCCACGAGGTGGTTGCCCACTTCGTCGGAGGGATAGGACAGCATCAAAACGATCTTTTTGAGTCCCTTGGCGATGCCCCTAAGGCAGATCGCGAAACGGTTGCGGCTGAGGATCGGGAAGATCACGCCCACCGTTTCGTCGCCGTACTTCGCCTTGACGTCCGACGCAATGTCATCGACCGTAGCGTAATTGCCCTGCGCGCGAGCGACCACAGCCTCGGTGACCGCGACCACGTCCTTCTCGCGAAGGGTGAATCCTTCCGCCTTGCTCGCCGCGAGTACGCTGTCCGCGACGATCTTAGCGATGTCGTCGCCCTTCCTGATGATCGGGGCGCGAATGCCCCTCGAAACCGTACCGACCAATCTTTCCATAAAAAAATCTCCGTAAAGGTATAGTCTCCCCTTACAGAGCGTCCACGCCTTTGGGGAGCCTCTACATTATAGCAAAAAACGCCCCCCGCGTAAAGCGAGGGGGTCATAATAGCCTTTGAACTATTTTATATTGCCGATATGCCTTTTTTATACATCGGTAGCATAGACGATCCAGCGGGAAATCGAGGAGAAATTGCCGTTCAACGTAACGTTCTCCTGCAAGCAATCGAAGGTCACGTCGAAGAGAGCCGGCGTCGCGGCGAACGCGCTCGTCCCGATCTCGACCTCGGTGGTCGAAGCAAAGGTTAAGTTCACGAGATTGGTCATGCCCACGCAGACGCCCGAGCCGACGTAGACTACGTTCTCTCCGAAGACGATGCTCGTCACGACGACGTTGTTCTGCAAGCGCGCGTCGTCGCCGGTATAAGCGGCGCCGTTCATGGAGCACTTATACGCGGAATAGGGGCTCGCAAAGAGGACTTTGGTGACGGGCAAGGAATCGTCGTCGCCCTCGTCCGCCTCGTAGATCGTCGTATCCGTATAGCTCTCGGGGATCGTGAGCTCCGCGACCAAGCCGACGTAGCCGACCACGGCGTACGCCGCCGCCTCGGTCTCGGTGTCGCTTGATGCGATCAAAGCGCCGTTCTCGTCCAAAGCCGCGTACACGATATACTTCTCGCTGCCGTTTACCTTCGCGATCCGCGCGTCCTCACCCTTGGATTCCTGCGTCTGTTCCTGCCAGTACGCGGTGGATCCTCTGCAAGAGAACATCGCAAACGCAAGCGTGGCGATCAGCAAAACGGTTAGAATCAAACAGATCATTCTTTTCATACTGTTTCACCTCAATGTAGCTTAATGGTCGCATAGAGCGTAACGCCCTGCCCGTTGATCTCGGGATCGAGCTCCTCGTCCGTCTTCGCCACGAAGGCGTACATCGTGAACGAGAAGGTCGTATTCGGCTGCAACAACAGATAGGTGCCGTCGTAGATCTGCACGTTACCGTCGTTATAGGAGACGGTGTCGAAGGCGACCAGCAAGTGCCAATTGTATTCCCCGTCAAGTCCCAAGAAGTCAAAGGTCGTGACCGCACCTGCGGCGACCTCGGTATTCAGGTAGTATGACCCGTCGTAATACAGGATATCGTATCCGAGATAGTCGAAGATCACGATGCAATCGAGCTCTCCTCTGTTCACGAGTTCGTGCCCGTCGGACGAGAAGGTCGAAAGGCTCTCGTCATCGATATACTGCTCCTCCGCATACTCGGTCAAAAACGCCTTCATCTCGAAGGAGAACTCTCCGACCGTCGTCGTTTCGCCCGTCCAGAAAGCGCCCGACGCAGTGAATGCCGCCGCCTGAGCGGCAGACTGCACCTTGCCCGTATGAGCGGGGCTCTGGACATCCACGTCGAACATATCCAGGGGCGCAAGCGCTTGTTGCTCGATGCCGACCGTCGCCTTGGCGGTCGCGGGGATCAAGAGGTTCTCGGGCGTGTCGATGTCGCCACTTAAAAACTCCAGTTGGCTCTCGTACTTCAAGATCACGGGGCTGTCCGACTGCAAGATGAAATCGTATTCTCTCGTAAAGCGCGACAAGAACCAAGCGTAGGTCGCCGTGATCGTGCCTGCGAGGAATACCGTGACCACCGTGATCACCAATGCGATAAAAGCCTTCTTATTGCGTTTCATCTCACACCTCCTCCACGGAGCAATTCACCTTGAAGGTGTACTTCGCTCCCCTGTAACGGTCATTGGAGTAAGGGAATCCGTTGATCTTGTTGTAGCGATAATACAACATATACTCGTCTCCGACCTTGATATACTCGCCGTCCTCCGCCTCTTGATGCTCGGAGTCGTACTTGGTAACGTTCTCGTATTCCTCGTAAGAGGTCTCGACGAGGACGAAAGCGCCCTCGCTATTCGGCGTGTAAGTGTAATTGCCCGCCGTCCCGCTGCGTGAATAGCGTTGCAAGCCGTAGTGATCTCTCGCGAGGTAATTCGTGTAGGACTTGACGCCGATATAGTCGCCGTTCTGCGAGCGCTCGAAGCCCTCGATCGCGGCGTAATTGCGGCTCTGCCAATAGGAATATGCCGCGTCGGGCAGGAAGGTAAAGGTAAAGGACAAGGCGTACGTCCCCTCGTCGAAGAGGATCGGATAGCCGCTGTCCCCGATCGTGCCGTCCTCGTCGACGCCGTAAGTGTTCTTGACGTATTTATCCTTCGCCTCGAGGTCGGCGTAGAGATACGCCTTGCCGTTATAGGCGGCGTAAGCGCCGTCGTAGTCGTACTCGGTCAAGGTGCTGTCGGTATAGCGATCAAGATAGCGATAGTCGACGAAGACGTTTTTATTGATGGTCTTCTCGGGATCCCCCGTGCGATAATCGAGCTGTACGTAGGTGCCGTTGTCGTCTTTGGTGTAGCAATTCACCGTGATCGTGAACAGCTCGGTGATCAGGATGTCGGGGATCGTACCGACCGACTGCGTGACGATGGAGACCGTCCCGAACTCCACCTTGATCTGTCCGTGCTTGTCATCGGACGAGAGGGTGTTGATATTGACGTTGAACCCGCCCGCCTCGTAGACGTAGGGTTCGTCAAGAGAGGCGTCGTTCTTGCGAACGTTGCCCTTCTGTCCGTGGTACCTGAAATCGCTGCCTTCCTCGTTGCTGTCGAAGGTGACCGTGAGGGTGCGCGCGGAACCGATCGTCACGTCGTTCGCGCCCACTTCGGGATTGCTGGTGAACCAAGCGACCGAAGCCACCACGATAGACAGTACGATGACCGCTATCAGCGCCACGGAGAGCGCGATCTTCGCAAAGCCTTTCATTATTTCACCACCTCCTCAATTCCCATAAAGTAGCCGTCCTGTACGAAGGAATAGATCTTCCTCGCACCGCTGTTGTCATTAATCGGTGCGTTCGAGTAAGCGAACTCGCCCTCGTGGGCACCGCTCCCGTAGACGTACGGGATCACGATGTCCGTGCCGAGGGTGTAATTCGCCCAGCTGTACATTTCGGCGATCGCAAGTTGTCTGTAGTTGTTGATCGTATAACGATCGAAGTTGTTGTCGTTGACGTTGATCGTACCGACGTAGTAGTCCTTCATGACGTAGCCGATCACCAAGCCGCGGATCGTCGCGTTGTTCTGCATCAGCGACTTGTAGGAAGTCGCCGTACCGGTCTCCGCGATCTCGTCGCCGCCCTCCGTATCCAAGCCGTCCAGCGATCCCGCCAGATAGGTGCCGCTGACCGTGACGCCGTCGTCCGCATAAGCGGCGATGCCGCCCGCCGAGATGCCCGTCACGCCGAGCTTGTTGATCTCGACGAAGGTATTGGCCGCCACGTTGTCGAAGGCGAAGCCTACCGCACCGCCGATCGTCATCGAGCCGCCGAAGGTCTTGACGTAACCGACCGCCGTGCTGCCCGTGACCTCGCCCTCCGTCTCACCGGCGAGGAAGCCCGCCGTAACGCTCGAACCGTCGAGGTAGATGTGACCTTGCGCCGTCGAGGAAGCAATGCCGTTCGCGATACCGGCGATCGCACCGACCACCGCGCGGCTGCTCTCGGAGAAGACGGTCACGTAGCGGAGATCCATATTCGTGACGTCGCCGAGCACCGAGCCGAAGAAGCCGACCCTGAGATCGTAGCCGATGATCGTGAAGTCGCTGAGGACGTAGCCGTTGCCGTCGTAGTTGCCGTAGAGGGTGGAGACGACCGAGTTCTCGAAGACCACGAATTCGCCGTTCGCCGCGCCGCTGATATTCGCGACCTGCTTGTAGGTGACCAGGTTGCTCGCGACCGCGATCTCGGTGTAGAGCGTCGCGCTCTCCGTTTCCGCCAAGGCGAGATCCGCAAGCGAGCCGACCTCGAAGGCGTAGGTGTTGTTGTTGTAAACGTTGAGCATCGAGACGATGAGTTTCTTGTCGGAAGTGACCTCGTAGTTGCCGTTGATCACGATCGAGATGATGCTGTCTTCGCCGTTCACCGAGTAGATCGCGAGTTCGTCTTGTGCCTCGAAGGTGTCGGGCATCGTGACCGTGAAACCGATCGCCGTGATCGCCGCACGGAGCGCCGCCTCCAGCGTGGAGTCGGGATCGTCCGCCACCGTGTAGGAGGTGATCGCGGGCGTCAGCCACGCGTTCTGATTCCAGCTCTGCACGAAGTTCGTGAAGTCGACGATGATGCCGCGCGGTGCGATGACCCATTCTTCGCTCGTCAACGAGGTGGCGATCGAGTATCTCGTGCCGGCGTATGCGCCGCTGATCAGGACGTATTCACCGTTCTCGATCTTATAGTCGCCGTATTCGTCTTCGACGTAGATCGTGTAGTTCGGATCGGAGACAGAGGAGACCCTGGTCGTATAGGTGCCGGCGTTCACGGGGAGCGTCGAGCTGTAGCTGCCGCCGTTGACCGCGTACTCGAGGGTGATCGCCTCGGAGATATCGACCTCTTGACCCGCCACGATATTCTCGAGGTACGGCGTAGCGCCGTTGTGCCCCTCGAGGTCATAGACGAAGTCCTCGGTCACCCAATAAGCCGTGAGCAGGCGCGGCGTGATCGTCGCGGTGAGCACGTCTTCACCCGAATAGGTGATCTCAGGCTCATCGAAGCGATTGACGCTGTAACGTTCGCCCTCTTCTCCTTTGTATTCTTTGATCTCGAAATACTTGAGATAGGTACCGTCATCGTCGTTGCGGACGTATTCGTCATTCTCATCGTCGTAGAGATACTTCTCGCTCACGTCGTCGTCTTCCGTGACCTCTCTGTACTTCTCGACCATCACGTAGTAACCGTTTTCATCCAGGACGTACAGGTCGTGCGCGTTCGCATTGAACTGTCTGTAGAACTCGAGGCTCGCGTCGCTGCCGAGCGCCACACGGGTGTCAGGCGTAAACGCACCTTCGTCGTTTCTATAGGGCGAGCTGTAGCTGGCGTAGGTCTCGCTCGCACCGATCACGATCTTGTAGACGTAGTTCCTGTCGTATGCGAAGGTCATATCGACGCTCGCCGTCAGGCAATCCACGACGTTCGCGTCGTTCGCCGTCGCCGTGAAGCTCGTGATGAAGTCGGTGTCGATGTCGTCCGCCACGATGTTATTGAGGACGAAGGTGTAGCTGCCCTCTTCGTTCTCGTAGGTATAGGTCTTGGTGCCGTTCACCGCATCGTCCACGATGGTCGGATCGTTGAGGTAGACCATATCGGTCGTGCCGTCGTAGACCTTGGTGATCGCGCTCGTCATCTGGACGGTGATCACGCGCTCGTTGACGACCCAGTTCAAAGCCAAGCGAGAAGCGTCTACGTTGTAGTTCTTCAGGAGGTCTTCGTCCGCGCCCGTCACTTCGGAGATCGAGGACAGGTATCTGCCCGCGTTGCTCTGCGTGGTCGCGTCGAATCCCTCGCCGCCCTCGGTATTGACTTCGAGGGCGATCGTGCCGTAGTGCTCGCTGCCGTACTTCTGGATCTCGAATCCGTAGTTCTCCGCGAAGGGACCGAAATCGCCCGCAAACGCCACGAATCTGCGATAGATGGGATTGTAAACGCACAGCGTATTCGCACGGTAGTAATTTGCTCCGTCACGGTAATAGACGTAGGAGTCGTCGTGCGTGATCGAGTTGATGTTTTCATTCGTGATCGCGACGAAGTCGTCGTTGCCCGTCTCGGAGTAGAAGAAGCAGTTGCCCGATTCATCCGCCGTCAAGGTCTTCAGCGTGTAGATGCTCGAGGAACGGGTATAGAGCTGGATATGCGTGCCGTGCGTCGCCTCGTCGTAGGTGGTCAAGTTGCCGTTGACGTATACGTTCGTGCCGTTCTCGTTGTCCTGATCGGCGATACGGATCGTCGTGCCGACGGCGTAGACCGTAAACTCTTCCTCGTCACCGTAGACGAAGTCGGTCTCTTCGTACAGGTTACTGTACTCGTCGTCGCTGTACCAGTTGATGGTCGCGTCTCTCTTCGCCATCGAGACGTCGAGATAGTAGTTCGACACGTTGTAGTTATTGATGTAGTTCGCGTACTCGTTCGCATACGCTTCGTTGTTGTTCGTCATCGCGAGAACCGTCTCTCTCGGATACCATTCCGCCACGAAGCGGTAGTCACCCGCGTCACGGAAGCTTGCCATCGCGTTTTCGAGGTCTTCGAGATCGAAAACCTTGAGATCGAGCCAAATCTTGTTGCCCGTACCGTCGCTGCTCGGGGTGCCGTCGCTACCGAGCGCGGTGATGTAAGCGTTCAGGTTGGACGCCTGATCCACGCCGCAGTATTCGAAGTTTACCACTTCGACCGGGATGCCCGCCGCCATATAGACGATGCTCGTATCGAACGGATTGATGCGCAGATAACCGATCTTGGTCCAAGCGTTGTAGTTGGCGGTCTGCGGCACCGTCGCGCGAACCATATAACCGACGACTTGATCGTCCGATTTGAGAACGTCCTTCGCGCTGTTGCCGTCCACCCAAACGCGAACCATGCTGTATCTGCGATTCAAGGTGGCAAGCTCGTCGGGCGTGTAGTAATCGTTGCCGATCATGACGTATTCGCCGAACTCGCTGAGCTCGTATCCGTCTTCGCCGTCCGGAGCGTACTTTTCTTCGATCGTGGAGAGCTGGATGTAGCTGTCCGCCTCGCCGAGCGACACGTAGTCGCCCTCGGGATCGAGCACGTATTCGAAGCTGCCGTCCGAGATCTCGTAGCTGATGTTTGCGGGGCTGCCGTCAAGATAGCTCAACGGTCTGGAGTTCAGATAGTTGGTCAAACGGGCATACTTGTCGCCCTCGAGGATATCTTCGTACAGCACCGGCATACCGTTGACCTTCACGTAAGCGCCGGTAGCGGAGGTCGTCGTCAACGAGGAGTTCGTATATCTCGTGACGTTGGCGTAGTTGATGTAGTAAACTTCCTCGTCAAGCTCGTAAGCGACGTACTCACCGATCGCGGACGGCACGTAGTAGTAGTTGCCGCCTTCGGATGCCGCATAGACCGAGTACGAACTGCCTTGATAGGTCACGTCGATCGTGCTGTTGCCGTACTCGTCGAGGAAGTGGAAGTTCGCTTCGCCACGATGGACCGCCACCGCCACAGAACCGCTCCACGCTTCGTAGTTTTCGTTGCCCGCATAGGACGCCGTGATCGTGTACTCACCCGCATTCCTGACGAAGTTCGGATGTCCGACCACGTCACCGCCGAGGTAGGTAAAGGTGATTTCGACGTCGTCGAAGGGCAGATAGATCGTTTCTTCCTCAAGCGAATAGGTGAGCGCGTTCCTGTCGTATCTCGTCAAACCGGAGATCAAGACGTAGCGGCCGTTGTTGACCGTGTAATCACCGTATTCGGAAGCGACGTATTCTTCGAGCTCCTCGTCGTAAGCATAGCGGATCAAATTGTTGTAGAGCGTGTACTCGCCGTTCAATCTGACGTATGCGCCGTCACCCTCCTGCGAAACGGTGTAAACCAATTCCGCAACGTAGTAACCTTTCTCGTCGCCGACCGTATAGACGAATTCGTCGCTGCCCGTAAAGAGCAAGTAAGCGTTGAGCGTAGCCTTGTTCATCACGATGGTTCTCTCGAGCTGCTCCTCCGCCACACCGCTGATCTCGTAGTTGGCAAGGACCGACGAACCTTCGAGGCTGCTCGGATCGATCGTAAAGGTGTAGGTGCCCGCCGTGAGGAACTGATGCACCGAAGACGCGCCGACCTTCTCGATCACGGGCGACAAGCTGCCGGTATCGCTACCGAGGAGCTGGAAGCCCGCCGTGATGGATTCGCTCTGGTCTTCGCCGTTGTAGTAGTAGGTGATACCGTCACCCGTCCAGGTGATGCCTTCCACGTGGTACTTCGCGATCGTAGCAGTGGTTCTGAGATCTTCTGAAGTCAAGCCGTAATCCGCAAGGAGCGCCGTCCAATCGTCTGCGTCCTCGATGGTCTCCGGGCAAGAGGCGATCGCAACGTAATTGCCCGCATTTCTGTAGTCGGTGACGCGATTGTTCTTCATCACGGTGACCAGGAGCAACAGGTTCTCTGCGCCGCCGTTGAAGTCGGTTCTGTCGTCGCCGAGGAGCGCGAGCGTTGCGGTCAGATCCCAGGTCTCCGCCTTGTAAACGACGTCGGTATTCTCCCAAGCGATCGAAACGTCAAGTGCGTTGATCGTCGCGTCGTCCACGTCGTCGATCTGGTAGTTGTCCTTATCCGCGCCGTCGAGCAGGAAGGTCGCGGCAATGTTCTCGGTGCCGATGTGGCGAGTCGCGTAGGTCATCGTCGCGGTCACGGCGTCGTCCTCTTCCACGCCGATGAAGTCGTCTTCGTCGAGCGCCTTGGTGGCGGTGCCGTCGTAATCCTTGACGAGGGACGCAGCCTTGACGGTCAAGGTCTTCTTCGCGATCTCCCAGTTCTTGCTCGCTTGCTCGGGATTGATGACGTAGTTCGAATTGTTGCTTGCGGCGGTCGCGAAGTAGTTGTCTCCCGCAAGGGTCGCCGTTTCACCGGTGTAGATGAAGGTGATCGTATCGTTGTAGCAGAGCAAGCCGTCCGTCGCCGCGAGATCGGTCGCGTCGGGCTGGCTGCCGTAAGAGACGGAGAGTTCGTATTCTCTCTTGTTGTAAATTACTTCGGAGAAGTCGTCGGACGGCACGCTGCCGTTGTTCGACCAGACCCACGTCACGTCGATGGTCTTCTTCGCAATCACAATGTTGAAGTTTCTAAAGTCGTTCGGCGCATACTTCGTGCCGTCGTATTCGCCTTCGATCAAGACGTACTCGCCGTTCTCGTACTTGTAGGTGCCGTTCTCGTCCTCGACGTAGAAGGGAGCCCAGGTGTAGTTGGAGGCGAGCGCTCCGTTGTAATCCGTCATACCCGTGACGGACGCGGCGTGCGTGCCGGCGTTCGCCTCGAGGAAGGAGATGCTCGACGAGGTGGAGCTGCCGGTGCGGTCAACGCCGTTTGCTTGGAATCTCCAAGAGAAGGACAGCTCTTCATCATTCACCAAGCCGACGATCTCCGCGACCTTGCCCTGCGCCGTCTTGTAGTAGGTGCCGGTCCAGTTGTCGGAGTTCGCCCAGTTGACGGACAAGATCGCGGGATTGATGGTGAGGGCTTTGGTCAGCGTCACGCCGGAGAAGTCGTAGTTCAGGTCGAAGTCGGTCGTGTCGATGGTCGCCAAATAGGTGCCCGCGTTCAAGAAATCGACTTCGTTGCCCTGCAACGTGAAGTAGAGGTTCTCCTGTTCGGTCGAGACCTGCAACGTGCCGACCGCCGTCGGGCCCGCAAAGGACGCCGTGACCGTCGCGCTGCGATCCGTACCGTCGTAGGTGTAAGTCGTCAGGTTATCCCACGCGATGGATTGCACCGGGAACCTGTCGATCACGAAGGTCACAATCTCGCTGACGAAGATCTCGTAGTTATCGTGCGCGGCGACCGCGACGACGTAGTAGGTGCCCGCGTTGATCACGCCCTCTTCCATATCAAGCCAGCCCGTCATATCGGAGAGCGAGAAGGTAAGCGTGCTGTCCGTCGTGTAGAAGTAGCTCACCAGCACTTCGTCGCTGCTCGCGGTGGTCATCACCGTACGGGTCGCCGCGTCGTAAGCGTCTGCAGAGGGTTTGACCGTGTTATAGGAAGTGATGAGCGAGCTCTCGCTCCAAGAGCTCGTCGTCGCGTTGTTGCGCAGCGCGAGATAGTTGGCATCGCCGTTGAAGGTCGTATCGCTGTCGTTCAGGTAGAAGTTACCGTTCGTACCGCTCGTGTTGTACATATACGCGGGATTGATGATCCAGTCTTGGCTGCCCGCCTGACCCGCCGCGATCGTGTAGTTCACGCTGTCGACCGTCGTAGCATTCACCGTCGCACGGTAGCCGACGATCCTCGCGGTCATCGCGCTGACGACGCCCATCACGCGATAGACGTTCACCGCGGTGACCTTGTAGTCCTCGGTAGAGGAGTCGTAGACCGCCACGGGGCTCTCCGCCGCCACGACCGACGCATTGGCCGCATTCGCCGCGCTCAGCACCGCATAGACGCCCTGCGTCGACATATTGTAGGTGAACTGCGCAATGCCGTTCACGACGGTCAGATCCGCGCTGTGGTCGACGTGGCTCTTCCAAGCGACGTTCAGCTCGATCGGGAGGATCGTGATCGTCGCGGTCAGAGCGGTCGCACCCGTCAACGCGATGTAGTTGTCGCCCGCATCGACCGTCGCGGTGACCTGTCTTGCGGTGACCACGCCGCCAACCAACAGCACGTTCTTGGCGCCGTGCTTTCTGTTGTCCGCATTGGCAACGCCAGCGTCTTCGCTGCTGATCGTGTAGGTCACGGTGATCGGATCCTCGTACTGCGTGACCGACGGCGTGACCGAGATCATATGCTCTTGACCGTCGTAAGCGTGCGTGTAGTTCGAGAAGGTAAGACCGGTGATCGCCGCTTTCTCGATGGTCAAGATCGCGTCGACGAAGGTGTTGTACTCCAGAGCGTAGTTGTTGCTCTCAAGATCGGTAACCGCCACGGTGTAGATGCCGGCATTGGTCGCACTGTTGTTCTGCGTCGTGGAGACGATGTTGTATCTCGTCATACCCGCGTGCGTTCCCGAATTGTAACTCGCGCGGACGCCGTTCACAAAGACGTACGAACCGTTCTCAGCAACGACGTACGAAGTGGTGGCGTAGGAGAAACCGAGGGACGCGGCGCTCTCGCCGCAGGTGGTGGTGCCGGTGACCTCGACCGAACGCGCGGTGTTGTTGTAGGTGTAGGTCGCGCCCTCGAAGGTGAGGCCGGTGAGCGACGCTTTGACGATGATCCATTCCTGCGTGTAGGCTTGATACAGCACGTAGTTTTCGGTCAGGTCGCCGTCCAAGCGGACGCCGTTCACCGTCGTCGTCGCGGTACGCGAGATCGCACGCCTGTAATTCGGCGATTCGGGATCGGTGTTCACCAAGACGTCCACCGCGGACGCATTCTCGTAGTCGATGGTGAGCAAGCCGACGTCGCTCGGCGCGCTGACGGCCGTACCGTCCTCGTTGTAGTAGGTAAAGCTGCCGAGCACGATGCCCTGCGTCGTGTTGTTATACGTGAACTGCAGGACGTCGCCGGAGTACAAGAGCTGGCTGCCGGTGAGGCTGACCCAGTTCGCGCGGATCGTGATCGGCGTGATGACGAAGGTCGCGGCATTGCCACCCGTCAGGTTGTAGTTCGATGCGAGATAAGCGCCGTTATCGCTATTCGCCAGGGAGACCGTCACGGTGTAGGTGCCGACGTCCTTCGCCGTGAACTTGTTGACGTCTGCGCCGGTGCCCCTCGTCACGTTGGGATAGGTCGCATTCAGCACGAGGTTCTCACCGGAGACCAGACCGTCCAAGCCGAGCGTGAAGCCGTTGTAGGTGCCGGTGTAGTGGATCCTGTTGGTGCTGTCCGGCGTGACCGTGTAAGCGACCGTCAGGGTGACCTCCTTCGGCGTGATCTCGTACTCGCTCTCGTTGAGGACGAGTTCGTTGTAGTTCGTGCCGGCGTTGACCACCGCCTTCGTGTAGTACTTCCTCGCGTTCTTGACCTCCTCGGCGGTGACGGTCGAGGTGCGGGAGGCGTCAACGTAATAGGTGTACGTCACGGAGACGATCTCATCGCCGTACTGCGTCTTGGTCGGATCTTCGTTCGCGTTGAGGATCGCGACGGATGCCGCCTGGCTGTTGCCGTCGTAGTCCGAGCCGCCGTCGGGCAATGTGACGTTCGCGATGGTGGCCTTGGTGATGGTCAGGAGCAACTCTTCGGAGCTGCCGTCCGTCGTGAGGATCACGTCGTTGTAGTTCGCGCCCGCAGAGAGCTCGACCGCCGCGTAGTAGGGAGCGACCGCATTGCTGACGATCAGGACGCCGGTCGGGTTCGCGACCTCGACCGTCCTCTCCGCGTCGGAGTAGTAGCGGAAGGTCGCCGTGACGCCGTCGCCGTAGCGCGTCAAGCCTTCGCCGTTGCCGTTGGTGAGGGTCACCGCTTTCGCCGTCTTGTCGTAGGTCGCCGTGACGCTCGTCGCATAGATGTCTCCGTTCAAGACGATGCTCGCTTTGTTGATCGTGAAGGTCTTCGTGACCGCCGTGAAGTCGTAGTTGTCGTCGTCGATCGCGCTGACGGTGATCGAGTACTCGCCGACGTTCACGGAGGAATAGGTCGCCGTGTTGGCCGCCGCGGCAAAGGTGGCACCGCCCGTCGTCTCCGCATCGGTCGTGTAGGTGAAGGTCACGGTGTCGCCCGAAATGAGGTTGCCCACCGTCAGGATCAAGCCGTGCGCGTAGGCGTCGTAGATCACGCTGCCGTTCACGTCGGAGAGAACGTTGCGATCATTAGCCTCGTCGTAGGTGCTCCAGCCGAGGGTCAGCACGCGCTTCGCGATCGCGAGAGTCGCCGTCGCCGTCTCGTCGAGCTCGTAGTTCGCCGCCGCCGCGCCGGAGAGGGTCACGGTCGTGCTGTAGGAACCGTAGTTCTTGAAGACGTTGCCGCTGATGGAAGGCGTGACGACGTCGCCGGTGTAGTACTTGCCGTCGCCGTCCGCCGCCGCACCGTTTGTAAAGGCAGGCGTGAGCGTCCAGTTCTTGCCGTTGTAGGTCGTCGTCCAAGTGACGCCGTCCGCACTCGGATTGGTCGCGGAGGTCGCAGGCGCGCCGTTGTCCGCCACCGTCCAAGTCACAGACAGCACTTTGCGCTCGATCGTGAGGGTCGCGGTCATGATCTTCTCGTTGTAGTTCGAGCCGGCGGAAGCAACGATCAGCATCTTGTAGGTGCCCGCATTGATCGCCGTCGTCTCATCGTCGAACAGCGCATAGCGCGTAGCGCTCGATCCGACCTCGAATGCGACCAACTCGCCGTTCGAGATCATATAGCCACCGTTCGCTTTCTCGTAGTACTTCGTATAGGTGATCGCCGCCGCTTCGCTGCGGGCGTTCTCGAGCGAATAGTACTGCGTGTAGCCGTCCGTGAGGTTGTTGTTCTCGACGGAGAGATAATGCGCGGTCGTGTCGTAGACCACCGTGTCGCTGTTCAGCACGAGGTTGTCGATCTCCGCCTTGTTGATCACGTAGTTGACGACGGCGGTATCCGCCGCAATGTAGTTGATACCGGTCATCGCGGCGTAGACGGTGTAGGAGCCGGCGTTGTAACGCGCGGTCGTCGTCCTGTCGAGGTCGTAACGCGTATAAGTGCTGTTGAACTCGGTGCAGAGGATGTAGCCCGCGACGTAGTAGTACGTACCGCTGTTGTCCGGGGTGTACTCGTAGAACTCTTCGCCGGTCTCGGGATCCGTCTCCAAATGCCTGCTGTACTTCTGCGGGTTGAAGGCGACGAAGTTCTCGCCGTCAGCAGAAGCGTACGCACCGCTGACGTTGTTCACGGTGTAGCCGTTGACCCTCGTGTAGTAGATCACGTAATCGATCTCGTCGTCGAAGCGGGTCGACGTACGATTAAGGTTCGCCGCGTGCGCCGTGCCGTCGTAGACGATCGTGCTGTCGATCACGACGTAGATGTCGTTCTCGTCACCCACGTTGATCGCCACGGGCGTGATCGCCCAAGCCTGATTGACCACCGCGCCGAGGACGTAGTCCACGGTGCTGTTGCCGTTGATCAAGATGGACTCGATGTGTGCGCTGTAGTTGCCGACCGCCGCCGTGCCGCTGTTTCTATTGACGTTTCTCGCACTGTTGCCGCTGTAGGTGAAGGTGATCGTCTCACCCGTCACGTAGGTCTCGGCAGCCGTCGCGATCACGCTGTGCGTCTCGCCGTCGAAGGGATGGTTGAAGACGTCCCAACCGCTGCCCACGACCGACCAAGTGTAGGAGATCTCGATGGGATCGATGCGGAAGGAGCAAGTCGCGTACTGCATGTCGATCGCATAATCCGCCGTGCCCGTCGCGAGCGTCGCAGTCGCGACGTAGTTGTCGACGTGGAGCGCCGTGTCGTTAAAGGAGACCGCATTCGCCGTCACGGTGTCGCCCTCGAAGATGCCGATAAGCGTCGCGCTCGGCGTCCACTCGCGACCGTTGTATGTCGCGAAGAAAGACACCTCCGAACCTTCGGCAGCGTTCGACGCCGAGTCGGTGACGCTCCACTCGACGTGCAGCTGCTTCTTGCCGATCTGGAAGGTCTGCGACAGCGCCGTGAAGGTGTAGGCGTAGTTGTCGAGATCGGTATTCACGTTACCCGCCGAGACCGCAGTCACGTTGACGGTGTAGTTCGCAGCGTGCAGACCGGTGAAGGAGAAAGATCCGCCCACCGTCGCAGAGGAGGCGACCGCGCCGCCGTTCACCAGCATGCCGCTGACCGAGGGGCTCGCCGTGAAGGTGTAGGTGAAGGTCAGGAGCTCGCCGTCCACCAGTCCGGTAACGACGAGGATCGCGCCTTGATCCTCTTTGTTGTACTCGTACGTGTTGTCGCTCTCGAGCGAGAAGGTCAAGGTCTTCTTCGCAACGGTCCAAGTCGCGGTGCGCTCCGCTGCGCTGCTGTAATCGTGCAACGCATACTTCGTGAGAGAAGACAGCAAGACGTAGTTGCCGCCGACGGAGACGTACGTGCCGCTCGCGGACGCTTCGTACTCGCCCGTCGGGTCGCCCGTCTCGGGATCGAGGACGGGGGCGTACTTCGTCATCAGGGCGATCTCCGCGTACGTCGCGGGAGAGGACGAGGTCTTGACGTACGCGCCCTCTTCGTCAAGGAGGTACTCTGCGGTGACCCATTCGTAGTTGCCTGCCTTTTCACCGCCGAAGGTGCCGTTCAGCACCGCGGTGTAATCACCGACCTTGGCGTGCTTCGCCGTCAGGCTGACCACGTTGCCGCTCACGCTTGCGCTGACACCCGACTGGAGCGGCGTGACTGCCGAGAAGGTCAGTACGTCGCTGCCTTGGATGCCCACGATCGTGGCGATCTTACCTTGTTGCTCGCCGTTGTAAACACCGGTGTAGTTCGCGGTGTTCGCCCAGACGAAGCGGAGGCCTCTCTTTATGATCTCGATGTGTCTCTCGTCCGCGTCGCCGCCGAGGGTCTTCTCGTTATAGTTATCGCCCGCCGTAACGGTGACTTTCACGTAATAAGTGCCGACGTTCACGGGAGCGTCAAGGTTCTCGATCTCATGCAGATAATCGCTGTCGCTATAGTAGTGTGCGGTCGAGATCGTGACCTCTACGTCGTCGCCGAACGGATTCACGCCCGTAGAGACGGTAAGGGTATGAGGTGCGCTGTCGTAAACGATGTCCTCCTCGCTGTCCGAAATGGTCACCCAGCTGATCTCTGCCCTGTCAATGTCCCAAGTCTGAGATGCACCGGCCGTGATGACGTAGTTCGCGCTTCTGTCGCCGGAAGCACCCGCGGCCAGAGCGACTGTCGCGGAATAGGTGCCCGCGTTGACGCCCGTATTACCGGACGGGGTGAGGCTGACGTAGTTCACGTCGTCGGCGTACACTTTGTAGTCGCTCGTCGTAGATGCGTTGGTTCCGAGGAAGGAAGGCGTCACGGTCTTGGTTACATTCGTATAGACGAAGGAAGCAAAGTCGCTCCAAACGACCCGGATCTCCTTCGGATTGATCTTCCAAGTGGCGTACTCGGCGGCGATGGAGTAGTTGCCGTCGCTGACCGCGGAGATCGTCACCGTGTAGGTGTTCGCGTACTTCGCGGAGAAGCTGTGCGTCTGCGTCGCCGTGGTGCCGGCGAAGGCAGAGGTCGTCCAAGCCGCAGGCGTGATGTTCGTGCCCGAGAAGGTGATGGTCACCGCCTCGGTCGCGACGACGTTCGAGATCGTGAGGGTCGCGCCGTGGTTGGAGTTGCTGTAAGTGTACTCGTTGCCGTTGTACGCGTCCCCGTCAAAGGTAAAGCTCGCGGAGATGGGTCTCTGCGTGATGCTGCCGACGTTCACCGATTTCTCCTGCAAGACGCTGCCCTCCAGGCCGAGCGTGTAGTTCGCGTTGGAGATGGTCACGGTCATCGGCTTGTTCGTGCCGACGTTCTTCGCGTTTTCGCCCGTGTAGACCGCGGTGGCGGAGAGGACGTCTCCGTTGCAGACGTTGCCAAAGGTGATGTCGCCGGCGAAGGTCGCGTTGCCGTCGTATTCCTTGGAGGTGACCGCGTCGACGGTGATCGCCCTCGTGAGGATCGTGAAGGAGTAGGTGTTCTCCGCGACGGTGTAGTTGGAGTTCGTCACACCGGTGACCGAGACGGAGTAGGTGCCGACGTCGGTCGCCTCGTAAGTCGCGTTGCCGGAGGTGTTGTTCGGCGTGATCGAGATATTGTTGACCGAGATGCCCGCGCTGCCCGAGACGGAAGCCTCAACGCTGTCGCCCGCGACCACGTCGGAGATCGTCAAGGTCACGCCGTGCGCCGTCTTGCTGTAGGTATATTGATTGGTGTTCTTGAGACCCGCCGCGCTGTAGGTCCAATTCACGGTGAGCGCCTTGGGATTGATGACCCAGTTCAAGGTCAAGCTGCCCGTCAGGACGTAGTTGGCGGATTTGTTACCCGAAGCACCCGCGCCGAGAGAAACGGTGGCGGTATAGTTGCCCGCGTTCTTCGCGCTGTCACCGCTGTAATTGAGTCCGATCTTGTTCGCGTCGACGGAGTAAGCCTTGCCCTCCGCTTCGGTGCCCTTCGTGCCGTCCGTCTCGATCGAGGCGTCGACGTACTGCGTGCTGCCGTTGTAGGTGTAGGCGGAGCTGTAGTTCCAAGTGAGCACGACCGCTTTCGGATCAATGGTCACCGTCTGCTCCGCAGAGGCGGAGAGGGTGTAGTTGCCTGCGCTGTAAGTCGAATAATTCGAAATGCCGCTGACCACATAGGTGTATTCGCCTGCATCGGTCGCCGTGTAGGTATCGGCGGAAGCATTATTCGTCGAAACGAAGTTGCCGGAACCGTCCGCGTCTGCCCACGCAAAGGTCAGGCTTTCGCCCGAGATCAAGCCGTCGACCGCAACCGTGAAGATCGTGTGCGACTCCGCGTCGTAGGTGAAGCCAACCGACGGCGTAACGGTCACGGTGACCGTCTTGGCGGTGATCACGCCGATCGCAAAGGTTTGCGACAATACGTTGCCGCCGTTCACGTTGTTCAGACTGTAGTTGGCGTTCGTGATCTGGACGGTCACAGTCTTTCCGGTGCCGACGTTCTTGTTGTCGTAGGTCGCGGTGTAGGCGAGGCTCTCACCCGACACGAGATTCGTGAAGGTGATCGCGGTGGTTACCGCGGTATTGCCGTCGTACACCTTGGATCCGATCGCAGAGACCGAAATGCCTCTGGTAAGGATGTCGAAGTCCTTGCTCAGGAGATCGATGTCGTAGTTGTCGTTGTTGATGGCTGTGATCGTAACGTTGTAGCTGCCCGCATTCACCGCGGTGTAAGTCGCGGTGTCGCCCACCTCGGCACCCGAGATCGTCATATCGCTACCCGTAAGACCGGTATGCGTCGTCGTGACCGTGATGGTGTCGCCCGCGATCGCGTTGCCGACCGTTAAGGTCACGCCCTGCGAGTTGCCGTTGTAGACAAAGGTATCATCCTCGGAGAAGCTCGCGGTCAAGACGCGCTTGTTGATCGTGAGGTAGGCGTTGACGCCGGTCACGACGTAGTTGTCGTTGCCGCAAGTCACGGTGGTCTCGTAGCGAGCCGCGCGAGCGTTCGTAGCGGAGAGCGTAGCGCCGCTAAAGTCGAGGTTGTCGCCCGAATAGGCGCCCGCCGCGCTGCTGCCCGCAGCAAGAGAGGTGCCACCGACGACGCTCGCCGTCGCAGTCCACAGCTTGCCGTTGTAGGTCACGACGAAGTTCGGCGCCGTACCGCCCGCAGCCGCAGCCGAGCTATCCTCAGCCGACCAAGTCAACGCGATCTCCTTCTTGTTGATCGTGAAGACCGCGGTGAGGTCGCCGGTCAACTCGTAGTTGCCGGAAGCCGTGCCCGTGATGCCCGAAGCGGTCACGCTGTAGACGCTGTCGCTCGCGTCGACCGCGGTAAAGACATTGCCCGACTTGGTGATCGCGTCGGTGTCGTAGGTATAAGTGACCGTGACGTTGGCAAGATCCGCCGTCAGCACGCCGGTCTCGGTAACCGTGACGCCCTGTCCGGCCTTGTTGTAGGTGTAGATCGCGCCGTCGCTCGTCCAAGCGATCGTGATCTGTCTCGCGTAGATCCTCGCTGTCGTCGCATAGTCGGATCTGCTGTAAACGCGCGCGCTACCCGGAGCCGCGAGGCTGTAATCGGTATTCGTGAAGGAGTAGTTCACGTGCTTGTTCGTGCCGACCGCCGCCGAGGTGAAGGAACCAGCAAAGCCGAGGTCCGCCATCGTGTCGCCCGTCGCAAGACCGGTGATCGTGAAGGTCGCCGTCGTCGTGCCGTCGTATTCCTTATCCGCCACGGAGACGGTGATCTGCTTGGTGCGGATCGTCAAGGTCGCGGTGCTGTCGCCGATCAAGACATAGTTGTCGTTATCGACTTCGGTGACGTTGACCGTGTAAGTGCCCGCGTGGATCGCGGAATAGACCTGCTCGTAGGTCACGCTCGTGCCGGTGGAGTTGCCTGCCGCAACGGAGAGACCCGCGCCGTCCATGCCGGTGTAGGTCACGGTGATCGCCACCGCGTCGCCCGCGCAGATATTCGTCGCGCCGAGGGTGATCTCGTACGCCGAGCCGTTGTAGGTCACGGTGCCGTCGCTCGTCAAAGTGACGGTGATCGACCTCTGCGTGATCTCCCACGTGGCGCTCTTCGCGGTCACGTAGTAGTTCGTGCCGAGGTTCTGCTGCGCCACGGAGACGCCGTACTCGCCGACGTTCGTCGCCTCGTAGTGCGTACTCTTGGTCTGACCCGCCGTGAAGGTGCCCGTCGCGAAGGAGCTGACCGAGACGTTGGTGCCCGTGAGAGCGATCGTCACGCTGTCGCCCGCGTACACGCCCGAAACGTTGATATTCACGCCGTGCGCGATCGCGTCGTAGGTCACGGTGCCGTCGTTATCGACGAGGACCAATTCGCTGCCGCTCGCGTTGTAGGCGGTGAAGCCGAGGGTGATCTCCTTGCGCTCGATGGTCCAAGCGTGCGAAGCGCCGACGCTGATCGCGTAGTTGGAACTTCTGTTGCCCGAAGTGCCCGCCACAAGGGTCGCCGTGGCGGTGTAGTCGCCCGCGTTGACCTTGCTATCGTTCGAGAGAGACAACGCAACGTAGTTTGCGTCGGTCGAATAGATCTTGCCCGCCGCCTCGGTGCCCGCCGTGCCGGTCTTATCGACGCTTGCGGTGACGCCCTGCGATGCGCTGTTATAGGTGAAGGTCGAACCCGTCCAAGTGACGGTCACGTTCTTCGCCGTGATGCTCCAGTCGCGGCTGAGACCGCTGTCGGGCAGGCTGTAGTTGACAGCCGCCGCCGCGGTGATGCCGACCGTGGTCGTGTAGTCGCCGACGTAGATGTGATCGGTCTGAGCGCCGGCGCTCGTCGTGATCGTGTACTGCGGGAGCACCGTGTCGCCTGCGAAGACGCCGGTGAAGCCCGCGATGGTCGCGCCGTTCTGCGCCGTCGCGTTGTAGGTGCGATCCGCCACCGTCCAAGCGCCGAGCCCCAAAGTCTTCTTGGTGATCGTGAAGGTCTGGCTCGCCGCCGCGAGGGTGTAGTTGTCGTCCGTCACTTCGAGTTCGTCCGACGAAGCGGAGATCGAAGCGGTGTAGCTGCCGACGTTGATCGCGGTGTTGTTCGACAGGAATCCGCTATTCGTCGTACCGTTCACGGCGATCGCGTCGTCATAGGAGAACGCATAGCCGTCGGTCGCGGTGATCGTGCCGTAGGATCTGCCGGTCGCGGAAGTCGCGGTCATCGTCCAAGTCTGACGGTTGTATTCCTGCGTGAAGGGCGCCGCGGTGTCGTTGGTCGAGCCGTCCGACATCTTCCAAGCGTAGGTGGAAATGGTCTTTCTCGCCACGCTGACGCTCTGCTCGATGGTGACCGAGGAGATCGCGTTGCCGCCGTAGGTGTAGTTGGCGACGTAGGCGGTGCCGTTGTCGATGAAGCTGCCGAGCGAGAAGCTGCCTTCGCCCGCGAGGTCCGTCGCGATGAACAAACCGTAGCCCGTATCGATATAGGAGCCGAGGGTCGTATAAGCGGTGTACTTGCCGCCCGTCGTATTCGCCACTCTCGCAGCGAAGAGACCGTCGTTATTCGTCAGCGAGTAACGCAGGTATTCGTCTTCGATGAGACCCGTGAACTTCACGACGTAGCCTTGGTAGACGTCGATGCCGGCGTAGACGTAAGAAGCGGGAGTCGACGTGCCGTAGTACTGCGCCCAAGTGAAGTTCGCCGTTGCGTCTTCGCCCGTGACGTAGTACGCCGGAACGAACTCGACCGATACCGCCTTGGGGGTGATCGAGAAGGTCAAGGTGCGCTCGCCTTCGGTGTCGCTGTCGGACGCCCACTCATAGTTGCCGACTCTGCCGCCGTTCGTGCCATTGATGAAGTCGTACACGTAAATCGTATAATTGCCGACGTTCTTCGCGGAGAAGTTCGTGCTGGCATTGTTACCTCTACCGGAGAATACACCGGAATACTTGCCGGACACAACGGTCGTGTTGGTCATCTCGTAGGCGTAGCCGGTCTGATAGACGCCCGTCGTATTCGCGGTGTTGCGGAAGATCAAGGTTTCGTTACCGACGAGACCCGTAACCTTGTATTCGCCCAGCGTTCTCCAAGTGCTGTTTTGACCGTTATAGACGTAGGAGCCGCCGGTAATACGCGCCGTGAAGTGGATCTGCTCCTTGTCGATCGACCAGTTGCCGCTCGTCAGGTTCGTGGCGCCCGTCAGCGTGTAGTTGCCGTTGCCGAGACCCGTCACCTTGCTGTAGTAGGTCGTATTCGCCCACTTCGGCGTTGCTCCGTTCGACGCCGCGCCGCTGTTCGCCGCGGTGGTCGCCGTCGAAGTATCGCCGACGTAGTTCGTATAAGTGATCTCGCAATTGTCGCCCGAAACGAGGTTCGTGATCGAAGCCGTCCTGCCCTGTTGCTCGCTACCGTTGTAGGTCAGGCTCGCCGCATTGCTCCAAGAGACGGTCGCGACGATCGGGTTGATCGTGTACTCGTACTTGACGCCGGTCACGGTGCCGTCCACCGTATCACAGCTCAAGGTACCGACTTGGTTGATCTGCTGGAACTCGAGCTCGTAGTAGCCGTAGTTCTTGGTCTCGTTGTTCTGGACGTTCTTGTAGCTGTTGCGGTAGTTCGTGAGGGTCGCCGAGTAGATCTGCGTCTTGACCGCGTTTCTCGTGCGCGAAATGATGACCGTGACATCCGCCGCCGTGGCGTTGCCCGTCAAGGTGATGTCGAGGGATTGCCTGTAGGTCAAGGACTGCCCGTTGTAGGTCAAGGTGCCCGTCAAGGTGTCGTCGGCGGTGAAGCCGGTCGCGAGACGGTCGACGTAGAACGCACCGACGAAGGAAGTGCCCGCCGCATAGCCGTCGAAGGCGCCCGAAGTGGCAATGTCCGCAAGGTCGATCTCCGCGGCGCTGTTGGTCGCGTAGGTCGTGCCGCGCAGCTTGTCACCCGAGGTCAAGGTATAGCCCGTGACGCCGTCGTTGCCCGTCGTGCCCGCGAAGGTGTAGTTCGCGAGGGACTCGCCCGTCGCGGAGACGTAGACCCAGTATTGACCCGCGTGCTCGGCACCCGAGGTAGAAGCGTCGTGGTTGTGGTCACCGTCCGCGCCTTCGCAAGTACAGAAGCCGAAGTAGTACGCCGCGTTCAGGCTCAAGGTATCGCCCGACACGACGTTCGTGATGCTCGGAACGATCCTAAGCGCCGTCGAAGCGTCAATGAAGGTCAAGTTGCTGCCGAAGGTGTACGCCGAGACGTTGGTGCTGTTCTCGTAGTATCTCCAGGAGAGTTCGATCACTCTCTTCGCGATCGAGAGGCTGGCGCTCGGGTTGGTCACGTTGTAGTTGCCGTTGGAGATCGTGACCGTCACCGACGTGGTGCCCGCCACGATGCGCGAATAGGCACCCGAGCTCACATTGAAGGTGATGCCCGCGTCGTCGTCGTAGGCGTAGCCGTCACCGTCCGCCGCCGCGCCGTAGGTGATGGTCGGAACCATCGTGCGCGCCGCGCCGTCGTAGGTCGAGGTGAAGGGCGCGCTGCCCGTCGTATTCGCCGCCGTCCAAGTCAGGGTGATGTCCTTCGCGGTGATGTTTGCGGTGCGATCGGTGTAGTTGCTGTTCGCCGCATGACCGTTGACCGTGTAGTTCGTGTTGGTGAAGGTATAAGTGACGGTCTTGCTCGTGCCGACGTTCGCATTCGCGAAGGTACCCGTCAAGCCAATGTCGTCGGTGCCGTAGATCGTACCGGCGGTCTTGGTGAAGGTCGCTTCGTTGTTTGCATCGTACACCTTGTTGTCCGCCGAGTAAGTCAAAGCAGCACGCGAGATGGAGTAAGTGACGATCGGGTTGTTGTAGGTCACGCCGCCAACGGTGATCGTATCGAAGGTAACCGTCGCACCGGTGTAATCCGCCGCGGTCGTCGACCATTGATAGTTGCCTCTGATCGTAGCATAAGTCGAAGAAGTATTCATAGCGACCGCTACGCTGTAATCGCCCGCCGTGATACCGCCGAACTGCAAGGTACCGCTATTGTTCCTGGATGCAGTCCTTGCCGTCGTATAATTGCCGTCGCCCTTGATCGGGAAGGCTACTCTCGGATTGTTGGAATCAGTATAGATATAAGCGCTCTCATAGCTTGCGTTCATCGTGTAATACGTGAAGCATACGCTATCGGAACCCTTGATTCCCGCAATGGTCAACGTCTTAACCGTCTGATATGCGCCGTTATAAGTCCTCGTCGCCGAACTCACGGTAAAGTAGATGGTTGCCTTCCCGAGCGTCAAGGTCGCGGTATCGGTTGCGTCGGTCACAACATAGTTGTCGTTGTCCGAAGCAACGTCCACCGTGCGAGAGCCGACGTTGGTGATCGTGCGAGAACCGCCGTAACTCATCGCAAGGGGCGAATCATCGTCATAAACCTTGTTATCATTCGTAGCGGTTGCGCCATAGGTGACTGCCGCAGTCATCGTCCATTGATAACCCGAATAGCTCGCGCTGAGCGACGTGCCGGAAACGGAAGCGCTATGCGACTGCGTATCCGCTGCGCTCCAAGTGACTGCAATGGGCTTCGGATTGATCAGGAACGACGTGCTCGTATTTTCGGGCAATTCGTAGTTCGCATAAGCGCCCGTCGAGGCGATCAAGGAGACCGTGACGGTGTACGCCGCGACCGCGCCCGTCGCGATGCGGACGTTGGTCGAGGTATAGGTGCCGCTGTTCGAGCTGCCCGAAGTGATCGCGATGGTGGACGCGCCCGTCTCGGTATTCTTGGTAACGTTCACGGTCACGCTGTCGCCCGAGACCACGCCGCTGACCGTCACGGTGGTGCCGTGCGCCGCCGCATCGTAGGTCCACTCGGCGTTCTCGTTGGTGTAGCCGAGGGTCAGGGTCTTGCGGTTGATCGTGCCGTTATTGAGAGCAGACGGGACGGAGAGCGAGTAGTTCGACGCCTTGCCGCCGTTCGTGCCGTTGCCGAGCGAGTAGGCGAGGGTCTTGTCGCCGACCGTCGCGGACGCCGCGTTCGTATTGTAGGTTGCGGTGACGGTGACGGTCTCGCTACCGACGCCCGTCGTGACGGAAGCCACGTTGCCGCTGAAGGTCGTGGTCATACCGTCCGCTTCGTAGCCCTTGAAGTCGGTCGTGCGGTCATAGGTGCGGGTGTTACCCGAGGTGTAGCCGCCGCCCGTCTTCGCCTTGAGGGTGATGGTCTGTGCGGTGATCGACCAAGCCTGCGTTACGCTGCCGCTCGTGATATGGAAGGAACCGAGGTTCTGATTCGCCGCGATAGAGGCGTTCGGGGTGCTCCTGACGTCGACGCCGGTGTTGTTCTGGACCGTGGGCGCGAGATCGCTCGTGATCGCATAGCCGTCGTGCGCGGTGACGGAGTTCTCCGCGGTGCCGAACGAGCGGGTGACCGCCGTGGCGCTCATCGTCCAGGTTTTGCTGTTGTAGACGTTGCTGAAGGGCGCGCTGGTGTCGTTGGTCGTGCCGTCCGACATCTTCCACGCGTAGTGGCTGACGTTCTTGCGCGAGACCGTCCAAGAGAAGGAAGTCGAATCCATCTGATAGTTGGTCTCGTTGTTCAAGGTGAAGGTCACGGTGGAGAGTCCGAGCCCGCTGATCTTGTCGAGGAGCATCGTGCCCGTCGTGCCCTGCACGTAGTTGAAGGTGGTATTCGCGTTGTCGGTGATCCTGTTGTTGGTGGAATCGTAGAGGTATCTCCTCGTCTCCGCACTGTAGCTGCCGGTATGCGTTGCGGTAATGCCCTTATAGAGAGCGTACGCGCCGCTGTAGGTAATGCGGAAGGAAACGGTCTCGGTGCCGAAGATGCCGCTGACGCTGAGCGCGTAGCCTTGCGCCCTGTTGCTGTAGACGAGTGCCGTGGAATCACTGAAGGACGCATTGCCGTAGTAGGTTGCCCAGTTGTAGGCGTCGTCCGCGCTCGTGACGCCGTAGGCGAGCACGCCGCTCATCGTGATGGTCGCCTTGCCGATGGTCAAGGTCGCGGAATTGTTGGTCACGTTGTAGTTATCCGCATCCGCGCCGCTCTTGGTCACCGTGAAGGTGTAGGGCGTGGTAGAGGCGTTCTTCGCCGTGGAGGCGCAGGAAGCGCCGAGGGTCAACGTGTCGCCCGTATGGACGCCCGAAGCCGCATTGCCGACCGTGACGCCCGTGGTGGTCGCCTCAACCACGAGGACCCAGGTCATGCCGTTGTAGGTCGCGGTAAAGGCGGTGCCGCTGCCGTCGACTGCGTTCGGCGTGGGCGAGGTATTGTCGTGACCGCTCCAATCCACGGTGATGTCCTTCGCCGTGATCGTGCCGATCGCAAAGACTGCGGATTGCGCCGTGTTGCCGTCGGTATTATCCAGGCTGTAGTTGCGGTTACTGATCGTGACGGTCACGTTCTTGCCGGTGCCGACGTTCTTATTCGCGTAGGTAGCGCTCTGCACGTTCAGCGCGGCGACGTTGTCACCGTTCGCGAGGCCGGAGAACGCGATGTCGCCCGTGTAGGCGGTATTCGCGTTGTAGACCTTGGAGAGCTCGGTGCTGCTGACCGTAATGCCTCTCGGATTGATGCGGAGCTTCGCGCTCGCCACCGCAACGCTGTAGTTCGTGCCGATGTTCGCCGCAGCGATCGAGACCGAGTAATCCTGCACGCCCGAGGAGTACTTGACGTTCTTGGTGTAGTAATTGACGCTCGTCGAGGTGCCGGAGTTCACCGTCGCGTGGCTACCCGTCAGTCCGGTGTAGGTCACGTTCACGGTCACGCTCTCACCCGAGATCACGTTGCCGACCGTCAAAGTCACGCCGTGGTTGTAACCGTCGTAGACGCCCGCGTTGGTCTTGGTGCCAGCCGTCCAGGTGAAGGTCGAAGCGCCGGTCGAGCTGCTGTTCGGGTTGTACGCCGCGAAGCTGACGCTGACCGTACGTCTGCCGATCGTGATGGACGCGGCGGATTCGAAGGTATAGTTCGAGGTAGCCGCGTTCGGGGTCGCGGTCACGTTGTAGGTGCCGACGTTCTTGCCGGTGCGATCGCCCGTGTAGGTGAAACCGATCGTATCGCCGGTATAGACCGCGTTCGCCGCTGCCGTGCCCGCCGTAGCGCCCGTCGAACTCGGAGCCGCGGTCATCGTCCAATTCTTGCCGTTGTAGGTCGCGGTGAAGGTCGGAGCCGTACCGCCCGCCGCATTCGGCGTCGAGGAGTCGTCCTGCGCCGACCAACTGATCGTGATGCTCTTCTTGTCGATCGTGAAGGTCGCCTGACGGTTGGATGCAGAGGTGTAGCCGCTCGCCCAAGCGTAGTTCGTCGCTATGAAAGTGCCGTTATCCGCGAAGGAAGTGACTTCCGCGCCGTAGTTGCCCGCGTTCACGCCCTTGACGTTGCCGGTCGCGGTCATGCCGTTGCCCGTGGGGGTCGCGGTCGTCGTGCTGTCCGCCGCCACTTCGGCAGGTACGCTCCAAGTAGTCTTACCGGTCAGGTTGGTCAAGGTCAGCGTGGGTACTTGACCCGAAACGAGACCGCTGATCGTATAGGTGAGACCTTGATCCGCCTTGTTGTAGGTCATCTTCGTCGGCGCGCTCCAAGAGACCGACAAAGGTCTTTCCGTGATCGTCCAAGCCATCTTGGTCGTGCCCGCGATATGGTAGTTCGAAGCGGAGGCGTTGCCGTCCTGCAGATCCATTACGGTGATCTCGTAGTTACCGACGTTTTTGCCGGTGTAGTTGTCGCTGGTGCCGGAGGACCAAGCGCTGGTCGCGGCGCTGCCGTTCACCGCCGTGGACGGGCTGTCCCAAGCCACCGAACCGGTGTTCTTCCTGATGAACTTGATGGTTTCGCCCGAGGCGTTGCCGGTCATCGTGATCTTGACGCCGAGGCTACCGCCGTTATAGACGTAGGAGTAGTTGCCCGGGGTGCCGTCGGTATAGGTGTAGCCGGACGTGGAGTTCACGATCGAGAAGGTCAGCGCCCTAGTGTTGATGGTCGCTTCGATCTTGGTGCCCGCGGCGTTATCGGTCAAGCCGCCGAAGGCGTAGTTCGACGCCTTGCCGCCGTTGGAGCCGTCCGCCTTCGTGAAGGTGATCGTACGATTAGAGGTGCCCGCGTTCTTATTGTCGAAGGACGCGCTGATCGTGATGGTCTCGCTGCCGACGCCCGTCCCGAAGGATCCGTTGTTGCCCGTGAAGCTACCGCTCGCCCCGCCGACGGTGTACGCCGTGTAGTTCGTCGTGCCGTCATAGACGCGCGACCAGCTGTTCGTGGAGGCGATCGCGAGGGTCTTGGGATTGATGGTGACGGACGCCGTCGCATTCGCGAAGGTGTAGTTCGTGTTGGTCGACGCGATGGTGACCGAATAGGTATTCGCGTTCGCGGAGGAGGTCGTCAAAGCGCCCGCGCTGACCGAATAGGTGGGCGTGCTGACGTTGTACGCCTTGCCGTCCGAGGTCGTGCCGACGCCCGCATTCTCGCTCGTCCAAGAGGGAGTCAAGGTGCGCGTCGAGCCGTTGTAGGTGGTGGTGAAGTTCGGGCTGCTGCCCGTGGAGCTGCCGCTCACGCTCCAGGTCAGCGTCACGCTCTTCGGGTTGATCGTGAAGCTCGCGGTGACCGCTGCGTCGATCCAGTAGTTGCCGCCGTCGGTGCCACCCGCCGCGCCACGCGCGATCGTGTAGTCGTAGGTGGCGGCAGCCGTCGCGCTGTAACGCTCGTAGTCTTCGGTCTCGCTGCCGCTGATCGTGATGGAGGTGCCGCCGCTGACCGCCACGACCACGGTGTCGCCCGCGAAGACGCCCGCGACCTTCAGCCTGACGCCGTTCTGCGTCTGTCCGTTGTAGATGAAGGACTGCGCCGCGTAGGTGGTGCCGTCGTACTTGTGACGGGTGACGGTCAGGTACTTCTTGGTGATGACGCCGTCGTTCACAGAGATCGTCGCCGCGGGAGTGCCGCCGTCGCTCAAGCGGTAGTTGCCGCTCCTCGTGCCGGACAGAGACGCGGTGATGGTCTTGCCCGTGCCGATGTTCTTGTTGTCGTAGGTCGCGCTGACCGTCACGTAGGCGGTGTCGCCGTCGAGGATGCCCGTCTTGGTGAAACCGGTGTAGGCGGTCGTGCGATCGTACTCCTTGGACTTGGTGCCCCAAGTGACCGTGATGGTGCGCGCGGTGATGCTCCACGCCTGCGTGGTCGCCGCGAAGGTGTACATCGGGTTGGAGCCGGAGGCGTCGCCCGCGGTGACCGTAGCGGTGTAGTTGCCCACCGAGTCGTTCGTGTAGGCGCTGATGCGCGCGGTGTTCAGGTTATCCTTGCTGCCGAGCGTCGCATTCGAGATGTTGGTCGTGTCGCCCGTGATGGCGTTGCCGTCGTTGTAGGTGACGCCGCCCGATGCCGCGAACGCCTCGGTGGCGGGGGCCGCCTTCATAAACTTGTAGGTGCCGTCGTACTCGGTCGTGAAGGGCGCCGCGGAGTCGATCGTCGTGCCCGCGTTGTCCGTCATCGTCCAAGTGTAGTTGCTGATGGTCTTTCTCGCGAGGGTCCAGGTGGCGGTGATGGTCGCCCACTCGTAGTTGTCGTTGCTGCCTGCGGCGATGGTCGCGGAGCAGTTCGACGCACCGCGCGGGCCGTTGGTGCCGACGAAGTACTTGGTCGTGCTGCCGAAGGAGGCGGAAGAGGTCCACGTGCTGACCGAACCGACCCAGCCGTAGACGCCCGAGGTATTGCCCTGTACGGTGGAGCTCGTGACGTTGAGGTTCACGGCATTGGTTTGAGACATCGAGATGGAGACGGTGTCGCTGCCGTACAGGTTGTTCGGCGTGATGGTGTAGCCCTGCCAGATGCCCGCGCCCGCGCCGGTGTACGCCGACTTGCCGGACTTCGCGTAAGTAGCAGCGGCGTTTGCCGTGCCGTAGTAGCTGTCGAAGTCGAAGTTCGCTTTGCCGTTCGCAACGAAGCTCGGCGTAACGGTGAAGGTCACGGTCGCCTTGTTGATCGTGAAGGTGGTCGCGGGATCGGACGAGCCGCTGACCGTATAGTTGGACGCCTTGCCGCCACTCGTGCCGTTCGTGATGATCCTCGAGACGGTGACACCGTAGTTGCCTGCGGTCTTGCCCTTGATGTCGTAGGAGCCGTTACCGGACTCGTCGCCCTCGATCTGCACCGTCTTGGTGCCGCTGACCGCGAGGCTCGGCGTAGTCCAAGCCTTCTCGCCGCTGTTGGTCAGCGTGAAGGTCAGGGCGTCGCCCGAGACGAGACCCGTGACCGTGACCGTGATGCCTTGGTTCGATCCGTTGTAGGTGAGCGCGTCCTTCACGAAGCCGATCGTGATGGTCTTCCTCGCGATGGTCCATTCGCCGCTCGTGAGGTTCGTGCCGCCCGTGACGGTGTAGTTGGAGTTGCTGATCGCGGTGACGGTGGACTTGTAGGTGCCCGCGTCCTTCGGCGCAGCGCCGTCGGATGCCGCCCCGCAATTCTCCTCTGTGGTCGCGACGTAGGAGCTGCCGTTGTTCCAAGTGTGCGACGTGGCGGTCACCGAGCAGGAATCGCCCGAGATCACGCCGACCGTCGCCGTCCTGCCGATCTGTGCGTTGCCGTTGTAGGTCAAGGTGGAAGCGTTGCTCCAGGTGATCGTGACGGGCTTCTTGTTGATGGTCCAAGACTTGGAGGTCGTGGAGCCGTCCGCGAGCTTGTAGTTCTCGGCGCTCGTGCCGGAGAGCTCGGCGTTGACGGAGACCGAATACGCCGCCACGTTGCCGCTCGAGATCCTGACGTTGGTCGCGTGGAAGGTCGAGCTGCCCGAGGTCGCGCTGCCCGTGATCTCGATGTTGCCGCCCGCCGCCGCATTGGTCGTGACGCGAACGATCACGTTGTCGCCTGCCTTGACACCGCTCGCCTCGAGCGTCCAGCCGTGCGTCTTTCTGTCGTAGATGACGGAGGACTTGCCGGCGGAGATCATGTTACTGTCGGCGGTGCCGTCGCCGTTGTACGGCGACCAAGTGAGGGTGACGGACTTCTTGCCGATCGTCCAGGTGCCGGTCTGTGCGGTGATCGTGTAGTCGTTGTTCACGTTGCTGACCGTGGAGACCGCAACGTTGTAGGTGCCGTAATTCGTGGCGTAGAAATTGTACGCGCCATTCGTCAAGTCGGTGGTGCCGGAGACGAGGGTCGGGTCGATCGTGACGCCTGCCGAACTCGTAAAGACCGCCTTGACCGAGTCGAGAACGTTGTTCCTCTCGAGGATGCCGCTGAAGTTCAGGGTGACGCCGTGGACGTAGCCGTCGTAGGTGCCCGCGTTGGTCTTCGTGCCCGCCGTCCAGGAGTAGGTGCTCGCGCCGGCCTCACTGCTGCTCGGGTTGTACGCCTCGATGGAGAGACCGACGGATTTCGGATCGATGCGCAGCGTGTTGTCGAGGGTCAGCGTGTTGTAGTTGTTCGTGTTGCTCGGGGTGACCGTCGCGCGGACGTAGTAGGTGCCGGCGTGCATCGGAGCGCCGCCCGCGGAGGACGCACCGCTCTTGCCCGCAGTGTGCCCCGTCGTGGTCTTCGTGCTACGTCCGGAATTGGTGTAGTAGACGTAGGCGGCGGAGACCGTCGCGCCGTCGGTGGCGTTGTACTGCGTCTTGCCGGAGCCGTTAGCGTTGGCGATCGCGACGGAGCGCGTCGAGCCGTTGTACGTGACGGTGGAGGCGGCGAGGGTGATATTCGCGAGGTTCGCCTTCTGCATCGAGGCGGTCGCCTTGACGGCGGTGTAGCTCTTGCTCGCGCCGGTCGGAGTAACCGTCTCGGAGGTACCCTCTCCGTACCCTGCCTCAGTGTTTAGCGTGTAGTTGTAGTTCTTACGATCGTGATCTAAAATGTCTTCATCGAAGAAGATATACGTCGTATAATCACCTGCATTGACACCGGTGTATTTCAAATAGGAGACATAGCCGCTCGCATTCCCGCGCGGATAATAATCCACGTTCCAATTTGCCTCCACAGGCGCTTCTTTGTTGCTGACTCCGCCGTTCTGCGTACTGGTCCGCGTGTCCGTCGGCGTCGCCGCGCTACGATAAGTTCTAAATGCCACCATATCGCTACTGTTCACGTATCCGCTAAAGTCGTAACGAATGATGTCCTGTCTCACCGCGGTGTAGGTGCGCGAATAGGTCGTCACCGTGACGGTGAGCAAGGCGGGGTTGATGTTCCACTCCTCCGAGGAGTGACTCGCGGGGAAGGTGTAGTTGGTGCTGCTGAGGGTGTACGCCGTCGTGACGTAGGCACCTGCGTCGGTGGGCGCGGTGGTGGTGGAAGCGCTGCCGTAGGCGGCACCCGTGCCTCTCACGGTACCAACGTAGCTGTAGCTCGAGACGGTGACGGTCTCACCCGCGATGCCGGTCGCCGCCGTGGCGGTGGCGCCGTTCTGCGCGTTGCCGTTGTAGGTCTTGTTGCCCGTCGTCCAGGTGAGGGAGACCTCCTTCGGGTCGATGGTCCAGCTCTGACCCGCGCTGTCCGAAGCGACGCGATAGTTCGTGGCGTCCGCGGGGTTGCCGCTCTTCACCTTCGCGGTGTACGTGTTCGCCGCGTCCTTCCTCGCGTTCTCGAGGAGGGCGCTGTTCGTGCTGTTGTTGAAGGTGACCGCCGTAGCCGCCGCATTGCCGTCTGCGTAGCGCAAGCCGCCGGCGTGCGTCTTCGACGACGAGGTCGCCGTCATCTGATGGTAGTTGCCGAGACCGGTATAGGTGACGTTGAAGATACCGTTGCCGAGGCTGTCGAGCTGCCAGGTGAAGACCGAGAGGTTCTTCTTCGCGACCGAGTAGCCGAAGGTGCGCTCCGACGCATCGTCGCTGGCGGCGCCCCACACGTAGTTCGCGTTCGAGAGAGAATCTCCGATCACGATGCTGACCGCGGTCGAGGTGTACGCCTTCGAGCCGAAGAACGCCTTGGACGAACCGCCGAAGCTCGAGTACCCGGCGGCAAGATCCGTCGAGGAGATGCTCGCCTTGTAGTAGCCCACGTTGGAATCCGCCGCAGTGTAGCCGCTCGAGACGTTGAAGTACTTCGCCGCAGGAACGCCCGCGCTGGAAGCGATGGGCAACGTGATGGTGTCACCGGAGTAGAGACCCGTGACGGAGAGGACGATGCCCTGCCAGACGTCGTCGCCCGCGTAGGTGTACGCGCCCGTGCTCGACGTGGACGCACGCATATCCGTATTATTCGTCGCCTTATAGAAGGACGAGAAGGCGAAGTTGGCGTTGCTGGTGACGAAGCTGTACGATCTGACCAGCTCGATGGGTGCGGGATCGATGGTGAGCGTGGCGTAGATCGGCGTCGCGGAGATCGCGCTCGAGGTCAGCGACATCGTCGCGCCCGTGGCGATACCGGAGTAGTTAAAGGCGTAGTTGCCGCCGAGGGTCACCTTGACGTAGTAGGTGCCCGCATTCTTCGGTGCGCCTCCCGTAGCGGAGGCGCCGCTGCCGTCCGATGTCGTGGTCTTGTGCCCGTCGGCATAATCGTTGTTCGTGTAGTACACGGTCGTGACACTGAGGCTGTCGTTGATGCCGGACTTGTTCTTCGGGTTGACCGAGACCGCGGTAACTGCCGCCGCCGCGACCGCACTCGAGGTCGTGCCGGGCGTCAGGTGCCACGCCGATTGCGTGTAGACGTGGCTGCCGTTCGAGAAATACAGCTTGTCGATCTGCTGCTTGGTGATCGTGAAGGTCGAGGTGCCGCTGATCGAGTACTTCGCGTTGGACGTGGTGACCGCGACGGTGTACTGCGAGGGACGGCTGCTCTGTCCGTCGCTGACGTACTTCGGCTTGCCACCCGCGCTCGCCGCACCGCCGCCCGTGAGGGAGTTCGCGGTCTTGGTGGACGTGCCGTTGCCCGTGTAGTATGTGTGGGTCAGCGTCGGCACGTTACTGCTGAATGCGATGCCGTCGTTCGCGTAGCCGTGTCCGTCGGTGAGGGTCGAGGTGATGTTCGCCGACCTGCCCTGCGCCGAACCGGTGTAGGTGTAGGAAGAGGTGCTGCCCCAGTTCGGGGTGACCGTCTTCGGATCGATCGTGACGGTCTGACTATTCGTGGTCAACGAATAGTCGGACTTCAAGCCCGTGCCGCCGTTGTCGATGGCGGTCACGCTCGCGGTGATCGCGCCGACCGTGTGGGTCAGCACGTACAGACGGCTACTGCCGCTCATCGTGGCGGTCTGTGCGCCCGCGCTCTTGCTCGCGCCCGTGCCCGCCGCCGAAGAGGTGCCGATCGAGACGTGCGTCGCGGCGACCGACAAGGTGTAGTTCACCACGATGGTCTCGCTCTTCTGCAGGTTGTTGACGTAGAAACGCAGACCTTGCGGAGCGCCGTCGCCCGCGTAGGTGTAGCGGTAGCTATCGGTGCGGTAGCTGTTCGCCCCCGTCGTGTGACCGTCGGTCCAAGCCGTGTAGTTCACCGTGCCGTTGTTGTCGTAGACGTACCAACCGGAGAAGGTGATGGTCAGACCGCGTTGGCTGATCGTGAAGTTCGTAGACGCCGAAGCGGAGAGCTCGTAGATGTTGCTGGAGATGGAGACCGAGATACTATAGGAGCCCGCGTGGATCGCGAGGTAATTGAAGGTGCCCGTCCCGTTCGAAAAGCCGGAGGCTCCGGTGATCGAGGCGGTGCTGTCGGTGAAGGTGGCGCTGGCGTTATTCGCGCTGTCGGGCGCAGCCGTGACGGTCATACCGAGAGCACCGTCGATGTACCCGGAGACGGTGAGCGTCTTGCCCTGCTTGTTGCCGGTATAGGCGCCGGGAGCGGTGGAGTTGTAGTCCGAGAACTGAGCGGTGACCTGCTTCTTGTTGATGTTCCAATGCAGCTCCTTCGCCGCGCCGGTCGCCCACTGATAATTCGTGGTGTCGGAGATGTTCGCCGTCGCGACGTAGTAGGCGGGCGAACCGGAGACCTTCGGCACGCTCTTCGAGGAGTCGCCGGTGACCGTCAAGGTGACCGCGGAGTTCGCCGCGTTCGCGTTGCCCGCCGTACCGGTGACGGTGATGGTGTAGCTCTTGTCCGCGCCCGCGTAGCGCATCACGGTCGAGGTGGTGAAGTAGGTGGAGTGACCCGACGTGGTGCAGGTGAGCGCCGTCGCACTGCCGCCCGTCAAGGTGTAGCTCCAGCCGCTGTTCGCGATGGTGACGGTGTCCTTGGCGATGACGAGACGACCGTTCTTGGTGTCGTTGTTGATGACGTAGTTCGCGTTGTCGGAGACCGCCGTCGCGTTGTAGGTATTCGCGTTCGTGCCCGTGCGGCTGCCGGTATAGGTCGGGGTGACGGTATCGCCGCTGTACACGCCCGCCGTGGAGGTGCCCGCCGTGATACCCGTCGCCGCGGGAACCGCCGTCATCGTCCACTGTCTGCCCGAATAGGTGGTGTTCATGATGACGGGAGCCGTGCCGCTGCCGTTCACCGTCGTGGTACCATCCGTCGCAGACCAAGTGACCGCGATGGATTTAGCCGTGATGGTCCAAGCCACCACGACAGGCGCGTCGCCCAGCGTATAGTTGCTCGCCAAGCCACCGTCGGAGCCATCCGAAAGTCCTGTGAAAGAGACCTCATAGCTACCGACGTTTTTGCCATAATAGTAGCAAGTTTGATTATTCGGCCAAGCGCTGGTAACTCCATCCGAATTAACAGCTATAGAAGGTGAAACGATCGCTTTGCTTCCGGTATTTTTACGCGTAAGCTTAACCTTCTCGGAGCCGACCACGCCCGTCAACTTCACCTGTCTGCCCTGATTGCCGGCATTATAGGTGAAAGAAGTGGTCGCAGTCTGGATCGAGAGGGTGAGAGTCTTGGGCGTGATCGACCAGCTCTTTGTGCCGGCTACGGTGATATAGCCAGCATATCCGCCGTCCAGCGTAGCGTTTGCATTGACACCCGCCGAATAGTCACCCTTGTTGGTCTTGCTGTAATCGGTCATATTCGCCGCAGGTACGGAGACAGCCGCGCCGATGGACTTGCCGTCCGTCGCGGTCGCCGCCGCATAGGTGGCGTACTGCGTCGCCGCCGTCATCGTATGAGCCGAACCTGTGTATTCTTTGGAATAGGTGGTCGTGTTGTCCAGCTTCCAGTCGTACTTACTCACGGACTTCTTGCCGATCGAGAAGGTCAGCGTGGCGCTCGTCAACGAATAGTTCGTCGTAGCGCTGTTCAGCGCGACGGTCATACTGCCGTTGATGACGCCGTACGATCCCGTAAAGTAGGTACCGGACGAATAGGTGAGATTCGTCGCCGCGTTATTCGTGAAGGTGACCTCCGTACCGGTGTGGTAACGACGCGTCTCGGCGCTCATACCCGAAGTGCCTGTGCCGAGCTCCGCGTTCTTGAAGGTCTTGAGGTTGCCGTTGTTATCGGTCAGATTCAGCTTGATGCTCTCGCCCGAAACGATACCGCTGACGGAGAAGGCGTAGCCTTGGCGCACCGTGGGAGCGCTGCTCGTGCCGCCGCTGTAGATAAAGCTCGTGCTGTTGGCGGGACCGTTGACGTTGCCGTAGAAGGTCGCCCAGGTGTAGCCGAGGTCGGCGGCGTTGACCCAGTAAGCGAGGGTGCTATTCAAAGTCAGCGCCTTCTTCGCGATCGAGAAGGTCACGACCGGGTCGTTGCTGTCGAAGGTGACCGTCGTGCCCGTGTAGTCGGAGGCGGTCTGCGACCACTGATAGTTCGTAGTCGGCGACGACGCTTCAAGTCTGGTCGCAATGCTAAACGTACCGGCGTTCTTCGCAAGGTACGTGATCGTCTTGCTCGAAGTGGTCCTATTACATCTTTGATCGGTGGAGAGCGGGTAAGAGCTGCTCGTAACGTAAACGGCCGAGCCTGCCGTATTATTCGCCGTTCTCGGCAAGAAGTAAACGGTGTCGGTTCCTTGGATACCATCCATGGTGAGCACGACGACGGACTGCACGCTACCGGTATAGGTACGAGACGAAACAGACGCGCTGAACTTCAGAGTCGCCTTGCCGATCGTCCATTCGGTGCTCGTCGAGCTGAAGGTGTAGTCGCCGGCGAGACCCGTGCCGCTGCTCGTCGATTTCATCGTGACGGTGACGCCGTAGGCGGTGGCGTTGTAGTTCTTGCCCGTGAATTGCTTGGTGCCGTTGCCCATCGTGAAGTCGCCGGTCGGGCTCGGCGCGGTGTGGTTCGCCGTCGTGGCGGCATTGAAGGTCAAGGTCTCGGTGCCCATGATACCGCTGATCGTCAGGGTCCTGCCCTGATTGCCCGCGTTGTAAGTAAAGGAGGTGCCGCCGCTCCAGGTCCTTGTGATCGTCGCCGCGGTGATCTGGAAGGTCGTGGTCTTATGGTCGCCCGACGCCGCCATATCGTAGTTCGTATTGCCGAGGCCGGTGACGGTCAGGGTGTAGGTGCCCTTGTGCTTGATCTCCGTCGTACTCGCGCCCGACAGACCCACCGTGACCGAGCAGCTGTCGCCGCTGACGAGGTTCGAGACCTCGGTCTCCGAGGTGGACCAAGTGTGACCCGTGTAGGTATTGCTCTGCGCGGTGCCGGTCTTGGTGATATTCGCGGTGGCGTCCTTCACCTTCCAGGTGATCTCGGCAACGCGCTTGTCGATGACCCACGCCTTGCTGGTGGTGCCGGTGACCTGGTAGTTCGCGTCGGTGGTGGCAACCTTTGCCTTATAGTTGCTTGCCGCGTCGATGGAGGTATAGTAGATGCGGATCGCAGTGGTCGAGGAGGTGAAGTCTCGGCTCGTCTTGGTGGTGCCGCTACCGATATTGGATCCGTCGGATTCCTCTATCCTGACCGTGCCGGTTCCTTCGGACGAGAAGGTCAAGGTGACGGTATCGTTCGCCTGAATGTTGCTCACGGTGAGATATACGCCGTGCCGCGTACCGTCGTAGGTAAAGTGATTCGTATTCGTGACGCCCGCCGTGAACGCCCATGTCAGGGTGACCGTACGCTTCTCGATCTTGAACGTAGCGGTCGTATTGCCGCCCGGGAGCACGTAGTTATTGGACTGGTTGTAACTAGTTTCCACGCTCGACGCCGTGATCGTGTAATCGCCCACCGCCGAGGAATAGAAGGTGGCTGAATTGGACGTGCCGCTGTCCACCGAGATCGAAGCGGGCGCAGTAGCGGTATCCGCCGTGAAGTTCACCTTCACCTTGTCGCCGCTGATGACATTGCTGACCGTCGCGGTGAGGCCGTGGCTCTTCTTGTCGTATGTGACTTTGCCGCCGACCGCCGTGAGGGAGTTTTGCGCGCCGCTCTCGTTCCACGCCGCCCAACCGATCTCGAGGGCCTTCTTGGTGATGGTCAAGGTTGCGTAGGCGTACCAAGGATCGCTGCTGTTTGACCTCAATGTCACCGATCCGCCCCCGTTATTGACGGTCAAGGTCTCGTAGTTGCCCTTGAACTTGCTGAAGTCCGCGCGAATATAGTAGATACCCGCATCCGAGCTCTCGGGCGTATAGGCGTTCTTGTGCGAACCCTCAGCGGAACAGGCGTTGCTATAGCTATAGCTCGGGCTGGTGCCCGTGCGAGTGCGATAGATCGTGTAGGTGACGATCTGACTATCCACTGGCGCCTGCAAAGATGCGCCTGTGGCGTTGGAGTTCTGCGTGATGGTCGTATAACCGTTCGTACCGTTATACGTGACGATCGATCTGATGTCGCTGCCGTTATACTCCACGCTCATGTTGTCGAAGGGGATCGTGAAGCCGCCCGCCGCGTTGACGATGACGGTGAACTTCCTCTCACCGACCTTATTCGCGGTGTTCTGCGTGGAGGAAGCATAGACGGTGATCGTGACCTTGTAGGTATTGGCAAACTTCAAGGTCGCGGCTGCCGACTCGTTTTTATTCATCACCGTTTCCGTAAAGGTGTAGGTCGAGGGCTTGCCGAGGACGTCGCCGTCGTAGGTGCGCAGGCTACCGTTATACTGCAGGTTCACGGTCTCGGCGTTCTCTTCGCCGGCGCCTGCGCCGGTGTAGCCCGCGCCCGACTGAATGTCCGTATAAAGGAACGCGACCGAGTAGGCGTAGCTGCTGCCGCGGTTGACCGCGACGTAGCTGGGCATATTGTAGGTGCAGCTGACCGCGTCCGCCGAAGCGGTGGTCGGATTGGTATAGCGGATCACGCTGAGATACTTCTTCGCATTCACACCGGTGATGCCCGCGCTGATCTTGATCTTCGGCGCGGTAAGCGCATTGCCCGCGAGGACGTATGCGACCGCGCTCTTGCTGCTGTATTCCGCCGTCGTGGTGTCGAAGTAGAGGCCGTGACCGTGCTCGAGGCGGATAAAGCGCTCGTAGGTATTCTGATAACTCGCTCCGTTGCCGTCCTCGTCCGTGACGATCGCGAAGGACGCGTTATTCGTATTCGTAAAGTTCGTATTGCTGCCGATCAAGCCGCCCCAACGGTTGGTGCCGGAGACGGTGATGGTCTTATTTTGCTCGGAGCCGCTGTTGTTGCCGAAGTGGTAGCTGTTCGTGATGACCGGCGTGATATTAAAGATATTACCGATCAAACCGCCGACGTTACTGCCGCCGCTGACGCTCGAGCTATTGACGCAGTATTGGAGCGTGACGGAGTGGAAACTATTCGCGACGTGACCGTTCGATCCGAGGATGCCGCCGACACGGGAATTGGTGCCACCTGTGACGCTGATCGTACCGACGGACGAAGAAGACTTAATGATCGTGAGGTTGACGCCGTCGCCGGATTGCAAGGCAGACGCATTCTCCATAAAGATGTCGCCCACGACGCCGCCGACGTTCATGCTGGAACCGGTGACGTTACCGACATTGTGACACGCCTCGATATTGGCGGTAAACTTGTTGCCGTCCTTCGAGCTGTCGTATATGTTACCGACGATGCCGCCGACGTAATATCTGCCGTTGATGTTGCCTTCGTTGCGCGCATTGTGGATGTAGCGAGTCGCATTGTTATTCGTCCAATAAGCGACGATACCGCCGACGCGATAACCTGAAGAGTCAAGCGAAGACGTGACTGTACCTTTGTTGATGACTTTGGCTTCCGCGGCGACCGTCGAGGGGCCGATATTGCCGTTGCTGTTACCGACGATGCCGCCGACGTGCGCACTCGAAGAGGAACTGCCGGTTACGTTACCGACGTTGGTGACTGTACCGGCAGAACCGATATGGCTGTTGCCCGCGCTACCGACGATACCGCCGATCGGTCCGCCGGCGCTGGTCGTAACCGTGCCGTTGTTGGTGACGACCGAGCTGCTGCCGCTCGCGAGAGCCGCGCTGAGACTGCCGACTATGCCGCCGACCGTCGTATTATTGGCGTCGACCGCGCCGTAGTTCACGACCTCGCTGTTCGCGGCGTTCGCGAGAGCGGCGGTCGGCCCGATCGAGGCGGACGACAGAGAGCCCGCGATACCGCCGACGTATTGCGCGCCGTAGACGGCGCCCGTCGATTTGCCCGATTCGCCGTTGGTGGCGTTGTTGATCGTATTGACGCACTGTCCGACGATGCCGCCGACGTAGCTACGGCGGCTGTCGGTCGCGCCGACTTGCCCGTAGTTCGTGACGTTGTCGATCGTGCCCGCGCTGTAGCCCGCGATACCGCCGACCAGGTTATTCGCGCCCTTGACCTTGCCCTTATCGGTGTCGTTCGAAGCGCCGTTCGTGACGCCCGACAGGACGCCGAGGGTCGTCAAGGTATAGTACGTCTTGCCCTTACCGCTCGGCGTATCGTTCGCGACGAGGGTCGTGTCCTCGGTGTAGATATTGTCCGCGAGGGTGTACCAATGGTTGCCCGAAACGTACTTGGTGCTGTCGCTGACCTGCAGATAGAGGTTCCTATCCAGCATACCGACGATACCGCCGACGTGCGAGCCGGCGGGACCGTGTCTGCCCTTGGTCGGATCGCCCGCCGCGTAGAGGGTGCTCGTGGAGGTCGCGGTGACCGAGCCGGTATTCGTGCCCGCGGTGACCTCCCACGCTCTGCCGACGATGCCGCCGACGGCGTAAGTGCCCTGGATCGGGGCGCTGTTTGTGCCGCTCGCCACCTTGAAGGCATAGCCCGCGATACCGCCGACGTAGTAGCCCGCCGTGACGGAACCGGTATTCGACATATTCGCACCGATCGAGCAGCAAGCGTGACCGACGACGCCGCCGACGATGTTGCGACCGGTGACCGCCGCTTGGTTGGAACTGTTACTGATCTTACGATCGATGACGTTAGAAGACTGTTGCCCGACGCAACCCCCGACGTAGTCTTGCCCGCTGACGGTGGAACCGTAATTGCGGAAGTTGCGCGATTCAGCGGATTTCTGCGACGAGAACTGACCTATGACGCCGCCGGTGCGGTCTTTACCGCTGATGTTGCCGTAATTGTCGTAATAGATGGAGGAAAAGTCCAGCACGCAATCGCCCGCGGCGCCGAAGACACCGCCAACGTAGCCGCCGAGAGAGGTGACATTCGCGCGGTTCACGAGGTTGGCGTTGACCGCCGCATAACCAGAGCCTTGACCGAAGACGCCGCCCGTATAGGAGCCCGTCGTATTATTCGTTACGACGCCGAAGTTGATGCAGTTGCCTACGTAACAAGAGCTCGTGACGCCGCTACCGTACCAGCACTTGCCCTCCACGCCGCCGACGTAGCCGACGGTATAGGTGCTGTTCGCGACGATCGTGACAGCGCCTTTGCCGGTCGCCGCAGTGGGCTGGGTGCCCGAGCCGTCCCAACCGTTGTAGCAATACTCGAGATAGGAAGGGTATTGCGTGCTGTCGACTTTATAGGCAAGGTTCGCGCCCGCGACGCCGCCGACATAGTTCGTATTCGCGCCGGGCGTGACCGTGATCGTGCCGATATTGTAGCAATTCTTGATCTTGATGCCGTGCGCATAACCGAGGACGCCGCCGACGTAGCCGCCCGCTGCCGTGATATTCGCCTTGTTGACGAGCTTATAGTCCGCACCGCCCATCTGGGTGTCGTTCGAATAGATGTAACCCGCGATGCCGCCGACGTAGGCGCTCCCCGTCGTCGTGCTCGTGACCGTGCCCGTGCTGTCGTTCGTGACCGCAGCGCCCGTGGCGATCGTGCTCGACGTGTAGCCGACGATGCCGCCGACGTATTGCGCGCCGTAGATCGCGCCCGTATTCGTGAGGGTGTCGCTGTCCGCGAGGGTGGAGATCGCCTTGCCGACGATACCGCCCGTATAGTTCCTGCCGCTGCCCGAGGTGCCGACGCGCGCCGCGTTGGAGCAACCGTTGATCGCGCCCTTACAGTAGCCCGCGATACCGCCGAGGAACATACCCGCGCCGGTGACGATGCCCGCAGAGGTGTTCGTGCAGTTCGTGATCGAGCCGTGCGTGCCGCCCGCGATACCGCCGACGAGCGAGCTGTTCGCGACGTTGTCGTACCCGCTCGCCGTGCCCTTACCGGTGCAACTGACCGCGCCCTTATTCGTGACACCCGAGACAGTACAGTTCGCGCTCTCGTTGAAGGCGACGATGCCGCCGACGAGATAGGAATTCGTGCCGCCGCTGACCGCCGCATTGTTTTCTACGTTCTGAATGGTCATCGTGACCGTGCTCGCCACGCGAGCAACGATGCCCGCGATGACGGTCGAGGAGCCGGTGACCGTGCCGTACGTCTTATTCGAACCCGTAAAGGTGATCGCCGCGCCCGCATAGCCGACGAGACCGCCGACCCAGTAAGCGCTGCTCGCGCCCGTGACGTCGGTCGTGACAGAGCCTTTCTTCACGACGTTCGTGAGGGTGATAGCCGCCGCGACGTAGCCGACGATGCCGCCGACCGAATTGCCGGTGCCGCTGACCGTCGCGTCCACGGTGTCGTAGCTCGTGGTGCCCGCGACCGTCGCCGCCGATGCGACGTGACCGAGGATGCCGCCGACGTGCGATCCGCCGACGACGTTGCCCGTATTGAACTTCGCCGCGTCGTTCGAGAAGGACAACGCGCCGCAAGCGTTGATATAGCCGACGATGCCGCCGACGCCTTCGCCCGTGCCGTTGACGGTAGCCGCGTTGGACGTACCGGTCATCGTGACGGTATTGGTATTCTTGGCTTGGATCTCACCGATGATGCCGCCCGTCTTGCCCGCGCCGTAGACCGTCTTGCCGCTCTTGTTCTCGCAGTTCGTGATCGTGACCGTCGTACCGCTGGTCCAGACCGTACCGATCAGGCCACCCACGCCGCCGATGCGTGCGGAGCTGCTGCCGATATCCGCCTCGTTCGTACAACCGATCAATGTGATCGCACTGCCGTACGCCACGCCGACGATACCGCCCGTGCCGAGGGTGGTGGTGTGCGCGCCGATGACGTCGCCCGTATTCTCAGCGTTGTAGATCGTGCCGCTGATGGGGCAGCTGCCGATGATACCGGCGACGAAGTAGTTGCCTTCGATCTTACCGGAATTGAAGATATTGTTCTTGCCGTCCGCGCCGATGCTCCACGAGCCTTCGCCGTGACCGACGATACCGCCGACGCGGTTGCTGTCCGTACTCTTGACGTTCGCGTAGTTGCGCACGACGTAGTTGCCGCCGCCGACCGCGGCCTTCGCGTGACCGACGACGCCGCCGGTTCTCTCACCGCCGGTAGAGGTGACCGCGCCCGTGGTCGCCGCAGAGGACGAACCGTTCGTGACCGCCGCGCCCGCGCCGACCGTGCTCGACGCCCAACCGACGATGCCGCCCGTGTAGGCTGCACCGTGGATCACACCTTCGTTGGTGAGCGCACCGGTGTTCGCGACCGTAGTCTTGGCATAGCCGACGATGCCGCCCGTGTAGTTCTTGCCCTTGGCAGTGCCGCTCGCCGAGGTCTTACCGACGACGCCCGTGTTCTTCGCCGTGTTGACCGCGCCCGCAGCATAGCCGACGACGCCGCCCACGATCACGCCCGAATCAGAATATACGCACGCGACGTTGGTGGTGCCGCTCGCGCCCGTGACGGTGGATGCCGCGTAGCCGACGATACCGCCGACGCACGCCGCACTCTCGATGCCCGTACCCGAAGCGGTCTTGAGAGCGCCGTCCGAGGTCTGCAAGTAATGGCTACCCGTCGCGACGACTGTCACCATCTTGCCCGAGGCGATGGTGGTCGTGGTGCCGGTGCCGACCGCACCCACAGCCCAACCGACGATACCGCCGACAAAGGCGGTGCCCTTGATCGTGATATCCGCCGCAGCGTTGGTGGTGCCTTTGGTCACCGTGCCTCCCGACTTGCCGACTACGCCGCCCGTATATTCGCCGCCGTAGACCGATCCTTTGTTGGTCGCAGAGGTAGTGGGCGCGAAGTTACCGCTCGTGTCGCCGACGATACCGCCCGTATAGTCACGGCGGTTGTTATCGTCGCCGATCGTACCGGTGTTCGTGGACGTACCGACCGTATAGGCGCCGACAAGGTGCCCGATGATGCCGCCGACGTACTGTCCCGTAGAGGAAGTGGACTTCACCGCGCCGGTATTCGCGAAGGTGAGCGTCGTGTAAGCCGCGCCGCCCGTAGTCCACCAACCGACGATGCCGCCGACGCCCTCGCCGCAGCCCGTGATCGTACCGGTATTCGCGAGGTTGCCGGTGATGGTCGGAGCCGCCGAAGTATTGCCGATGATGCCGCCGACCGCGCCGCCCTTGTACTGTTCAGCGGAGGAAGCGGACGTCACCGCGCCGCTGTTGGTGAAGAGGCTGATCGTGAGGCTGCTGCCGACACTATTCAAGCCGACCGCACCGCCTGCGTTCGCGTTATTGCTCGTCTGCCCCGAGGCGGTGATCGTACCGCTGTTGGTCGGTCCGTCGGATGCGCCGAGCGAACCCGTGACCGTCGTTCCGCCGTTCGCGCCGGTGATGGTGAAAGCGGCGCCCGTGTTGATGACGCCGATGATACCGCCGACGTTGTAATCACCCGAGACGTTGCCGCTATTTGCCGCCGTGATTGCGTTGCCCGCCGCCATATTGCCCGCGTTGCCGCCGAGGATGCCGCCGACCGCCGTGGTGCCAACGACCGGACTGCCGTTCGAAGACGTGCCGTTAACAATTAATTTGCTGCCTGTATTCGCAACAATACCGCCGACAAAGCCACCCACATAGGTCGCACCCTTGATTGCTCCCGTGCCACTGGTGCATGAGGTAATGGTCAGGACGAGACCTTGTTGGTCTCCGTTTACACCACCTACGAGACCGCCGGTGTAATTCTTCTTATTGCTGTCATTACCGATATTACCGGTATTAGAGCAAGAAGTCAGCGTAAGCCCCGACGCGTTGGAATCACTCGTATTATCCAAACAAACGCCGACTATACCACCTGCGTTCGTTCCGCCGGTCGTTCTGACGTCACCGGTATTCTGCGCCTTGGTGATCGTACCCGCAGTACCGTATCTCCAATACCCCACAATACCGCCGACGTGAGAACCGCTGGTCACGATGGTGCCGCTGTTCTTGATACGGACAGCATCGGCACTACCCAAGTTCGCCGAAGTAATACCTATGACACCACCGACGTAACTGCCGGTAGACGTGACGTTGCCTTTATTCTCAACGACGGCACCTGCGCCGATCGTATAATATGCGGACTGACCTGCCACACCGCCTGAGCGCTCGCCCGCTGTAATGGTACCTGTTGTCTCATTGGTTACGGAGGATGCTGCGCCGATGTTTCCACCCACAAGCCCCACGATACCGGCGGTGTATTTAGTGCCTGTAACGGGTGCATAATTTGTGACCGGCGCGGAAGCCACGCTACCGATCGCACCTGCAGTACCTGCGATGCCTCCCGTCTGTTCGGCGCCGTAGACCACACCCTTGGTGGCGTCGCCCGACTTGCCGTTCGTGGCTCCGTTAATGGTGGTGTTGCTGTAGCCGACGATGCCGCCGGTGTTATTTTTCTGATTGCTACTGTCGCCGACGAGACCTTCGTTGATGACAGTGCTGATTGCCGCCGCCGAGTAGCCCGCGATACCGCCGACGTATGCGCCGCTCGTACTCTTGACCGCACCGCTATTCGTGACGACGTCAGAGGCGCCCGTGATACTACCCGAAGGCATATAACCTGCGATACCACCGACGCAAGTACCCGCAACAACGGTTATGGAACCGCGCGTACCCGCACTCAAACTGGAACCTGCGCTGACCGCAGCCGCATTGGTGCTGGAAGTGATAGCGGCCGTACAAACACCCGCGACACCACCTGTATAGGAATGACCGTATACGATACCCGTGGAAGCGTTGGTAGTTTCCGCGATGTCGCTCTTGGCAAGACCGACGATGCCGCCCGCACACGCGACCGTTTTATTGGAAAGACCGATCACACCGGTATTCTTTACTTTACTGACCTTGCCTGCAGCCGCACCCGCGATACCGCCCACGCAGTAACGCTCACCGCCCGAGACAGAGGTCGCCACGTTGACCGCGCCGCTGTTGGTGGTGGTAGTGGCGCCTGCACCCGTGACGGTTGACAAAGCCAGACCGACGATACCGCCGATATACTTGCCGTTGCCGAGATAATTGGCATCAACATGATAGTTCTCGCTGCTTGCAACGACCGAACCCGCGTTGGTAGAAGTGGAGACCGCCGATTTTGCCACGCCCACGACGCCGCCGAGCAGATATTCGCCCGTGACGCTACCGGAAGAACCGTTGCTCACGCCCGTGACCGTGCCGTACGCGTATCCGACCACGCCGCCCACGACTCTGACGCCGCTGACCGATGCGTTATTGGAGCCGCCCGAGACCGTGCCCTTTGCATAACCGACCACGCCGCCTGCCGCAGAGCAGTTGACGTAACCGTCGGTGGCGCTACGCGCACCCGATCCGTCGGAGTATTTGAGCCAATAGGTGAGCCCCGTCGCCGTGACCGCGCCGGTGTTTGCGCCCGTCTTGATCTCGCCTTGAGATTGATAACCGACGATACCGCCCACGAGGTTATGACCCGTGACTTTACCGCTGTTTTCTACCGTGTATTGCACGACGGCTTGCGTTTGACCGGCGATACCGCCGACGTACGTGCCACCGTAGACGTCCGCTTGGTTGACCGCACCGAGAACGGCGTTGCCCGTGCCGGTATTGCCTTGCATGCCGACGATGCCGCCGACGCATTTGCCGGACGGAGTCCAACCGCTGGTGGACGTATCGCCCGTGGTGGTGACGATGACGGTACCGGTGCTATTATTCTTAACCACCGCACCGCTGATATTCTGCGTGCCGACGCCCGTGGTGCCGTAGCCCACGATGCCGCCGACGTAGACCTCCGTGGTCTCGCTCGCCTGCTTGACGTAGATGGCGCCGAAGTTCTGCACGTCGCTGGCGGTGCTGCTGCCCGAGCCGCACCAGTTCTTGCTCTTGCCGACCATGCCGCCGACGTAGGTGGAGGAGCCGCTCGTACAGGTGATGGTGCCGTAGTTGCGGAAGGTACCGCTGACGCCGTGGAAGGCGCGGTTATTGGTCTCACCGAGGAGGCCGCCGACGTAGCTGCCGCTCGCCGTGATGGCGCCCGCGTAGGCGTTGCCGCTCTCACCGTTGGAGCCGGCGTTGTTGCCGCACTGACCGTCGCCCGCGACGTAACCTGCGTTACCGCCGACATGCGAAGTACCGGTGACCGCCATGTAGTTGATAATATTATTGGAGCCCGACTTGCCGAGACCCGCGCTGCCATAGCCGACGATACCACCGGTGTACTCACCCGTGCCGGTGACCGTCTTGATGGTGGAAGAGGTATAGCCTGTCGCGCCGTTGGTGACTGCAGCGCCACCGCCGCCGACGTGACCCGCCTTGCCTGCGATGCCACCCGTGTAGCTGCCGCCCGAGACCGCGCCGGTATTCGTGACCGTGCCGGTGGAGGAGGCGATGGTCGAGGTGGACTCACCGACGATGCCGCCGGTGTAGTTGCCGCCGTAGATCGTGCCGCTATTGGACGTAGCCGCCGAGCTGCTCGAAATGGCGCCCGCGGCGTAGCCCGCGATACCGCCCGTATATTTCCTCGCCTTGTTGGAGGCGCCGATAGTCGCATTATTGGTGCAGCCGTTGACGGTGCTGCCCGCATAGCCCGCGATACCGCCGACGTAGGAGCCTGCGGAGTCGCTCGCCGTGACGGTGGCGGTATTATTCGTCGTACAGCCGGAAATGGAGCCCTTCGTGACGCCGACGATGCCGCCGACCCAAGCGCCGTTACCGCTGTCCACGGAGGACTGCAGCTGCGTGCCCGCAAGGGTACACGTGCCCTTACTCGTCGCAGTGACCGTGCTGCCCGCGTTGGTGAGGCCGCTGATCGTGACGTTAGCGCTGTGACAGATACCCACGAAGCCGCCGACCAGGTAGGCGCCCTGTACGGTGCCGCCCGACTTGGTGATATTGTTGATCGTGGACGTGGTAACAGTCTGCGCGATTCTGCCGATCGCGCCGCCGACGCCCCAAGAGGAGCCGGTGACGTTACCGCTGACCGTGCAAGCCGTAAGGGAGATACCCGCGCTGGTATTCAGGTGACCGATGAGACCGCCCACCTTCTCCGTGCCGCTGACTGCGCCCGTAGAATAGGTGACGGTATTCAGCGTAACGGCGCCCGAGCCATCACAGTATCCGATAATACCGCCCGTGCACTCACCCGTGCCCGTGACGTTGCCGCTCGCCGTGGCGGTGGACGCCTTGCCCGTGATGGAAACAGCTGCCGCCGCACGACCGACGATACCGCCGGTATACGTAGTGCCGCCGACCGTAGCGCTGTTCATAGTGCCTGCAGTATTGGAAATCGTGACTGAGCCTGCCGCATAACCGACGAGACCGCCGATAGCTTCCGTGCCGCTGATCGCGCCCGTGGTGTGGCTGACGGTGGTGAGGGTAAGTGCACCTGAATAGACGTATCCGACAGCACCGCCTATGTATTTCTCATTCGTACTGGCTATCGCCGCCGTACTCGTTGCCGTGCCGCTGGCGCCCGTGATCTCCACGTTCACGCACATAAGACCGACTATACCGCCGACTGCATATCCGCCCGAAGTCGTGGCGGTGATAGTGCCGCCCGCCGTGCTGGTGCCTATCGTGAGCTTTTTCTTGGCAGAGCCCGTTGCCCCTTCGCCGACGTCACCGACGAGACCGCCCACGTGGATCTTACCCGTGATCGTGCCCGTTGCGTAGGAACTGCCCGAAATGGAGCTGTCTGAAACGGAATCGATACGAATGCAACCGACGAGACCGCCGACTGCATTAAGACCGGTAACGGAGCCCGTCACGGAACAAGTCTTGATGTCGATGCAAGTGGCAAAGCCGACGAGACCGCCGACGTTCCTTTCGTTGTCGCTCTTGGCGCTGACCGCACCGCTCTGTGTGATCTTATTATCGGCAGTGCCGTCGCCGAGAGTCAATTTGCCCGAAGAAGTAAAGCTACCGCCGATACCGCCGACGCCGCCTTTCGTCGTGCCTGTGGAAGAACCCGTGACCGTGACGTTCGACGTCGTGACGTTCGTAGAATGCGTGATATTGGTGATGGTAAGGTTGCCCGCGCCGGTACAAGCGCCGACGATGCCGCCTATAGCGCCCGCGACGTCGATGGTGGAGACGCCGTCATTCCCATCTGCCGCAGAGAGCGCGGTGAGCGTGCAAGCGGCGCCGGATGCCAGTCCGCTGAGAGTCATCGCCGCGCCGCATCCCGCGTACTTCAAAATCGCGGTCTTACCGCTGTCTACGTGGAAGGCGCCGACCAAGGCGGAGAAGCCGTAGTTGCCCGCGTCGCCTCTCACGCGAATATAGGGATTCGTTACGTACAGACTGGTGATGGTGATGTCTGCCGTTGCATGGACGAGACCGATGACGCCGCCGACGTAGCGCTTGCCCGCGACGACCGCGTTGCCCGCGCCGGTATTCCTGACCTGCGCGTTGGCATCCGCACTCGTACCTGTGCCGACGGCAGCACCCGCCCTGCCGATGACGCCGCCGACGCCCACGTTACCCGTGACCGAGGTGCCGCTGTTGTACACAGCGCCGCTGTCGCCCACCGTATCTAGCGCCTTGCCGACCACGCCGCCGACCCAATAATTGCCGGTGACCGTGCCGCCCGTAGAGGACGCGCCGTTGACCGTGCCGTTTGCACAACCGACCACACCGCCGACATAGTAGTCTCCCGTGACCGAACCGCTGTTGGTGCCTGCCACGGTGGATGCCGCATAGCCGACTACGCCGCCGACGTAATTTCCGTTACCGGTGACGGTCACACTGTTAGACGCCCCACTATTTACATTGCGCTTGGCATACCCTGCCACGCCGCCGACATAAGCGCCTCCGGTGACCGTGCCGCTATTAGACATGGATGTACCGATAATACAAGAAGCATATCCGAATAATCCACCAACGTAAGCACCATAAACAGGCGTATCTGCACCATTGGAAGAGGAAATAGCACCTTCGTTTAAGGAATTCGAGATCGTCGGAGATTTACCTGAATTGTAAGAGAAATAGCCAAAGAGACCGCCCACGAAAGCACCTGTTCTACTCTCTCCGTCTATCGTCAAAGTGGCAGTCCCGGTTGCAGTCACGTTGCCATAGTTCTTAAAATTCGATGAACTGTTGGTGCCTTGGCTGGAATCTTCCGCAATAACGCCACCTACCACCGCACGACCGATAATATTACCATGGTTTTCCTTCAACTGACCATAGCCTAAAACGGAGTCTCCCGCGCTACCGATCACGCCGCCGACATAGTTGCCGGAGGAAGTGACGTTGCCGTAATTTTTAAGTTCTGCATCTATATCTGCCCAACCGGTTGATCCGCCGCCTGCAACACCTGCCGTATTGCTACCGGTGGTTTTATTCCATACCGCACCATAGTTATAGTCGTTTCCGAGCCCACCTGCCGTACTGGCATCTCCATTCGTCCAGTGGCCGGTGACACCACCCACATATTCGGCTGTATACGTGTTCGTTCCGGAGTTCTGAACAGTCACGGCACCATAACTGGTTTGGGCAGTAGGCGCAGATGCCGGCGATGTGCCGTTCCATCCGTTATATGCGTACTTGATATAAGACCCGTATTTTGTTTCACCCACCAATTTACTTTGACTGTTACCGGTAATACCGGCGATATGACTTGCATTGGCGCTAAGCGTGACGGTAATATTACCCGTATTGTAGCAATACTGTAATTTTACACCCTTGGAAGTACCCGCGATGCCGCCCACGTAGCTGCCCGTCGCATTGATCGCGCCGCTGTTTTTAAAGGTGTTAGAAGACGTACCGAGGACGGTGGAAGTCGGATCAATATATCCCATAATACCGCCCACGTAAGACGTGCCTGTAATCGCGCCGCTGTTGCTGACCGCACCGCCCGTGGCGATGGTGGTCGTCATCTTGCCTGCGATACCGCCCACGTAGTCGGCGCCGGTGACCGCGCCCGTATTGGCTGCCGCAGCGCCTGCCGCGACGGTGTCTTCGCCGAGGCCGACGATGCCGCCCACGTAGCTGGCACCCTTGACGGCAGCGGTGTTGGCGACTGCGCCGCTGTTGGCGATCTTGCCGTAACTCGGCGCGCCCTCGCCCGCGATGCCGCCCGTGTAGTTGCGCTTGTTGCTGTCGTTGCCGACCGCGCCGTTGTTGCGCACCGTGTTGATGTTGCCGACTGCGAGGCCCGCGATGCCGCCCACGTAGGGGCCCGCCGCGGTGACCGTGCCTGTGTTCGCCGCCGTGCTGTTCGTCGCGCCACCGTTGCCGGTGATGGCGCCGCCCGCCCAGCCTGCGATGCCACCCGCGTAGGAACCCAGGCGGCCGGCGCTCATCTTGCCTTCGGAGTCGTTGGAGGTGGCACGCACCTCGCCGCTGTTATTACCCGTGCCGAGGGTGATGGCATCCTTCGACCAGCCGACGAGACCGCCGACGCAGTAGGTGCCCTGGATCTTCTTCGTATTCGTGCAGGTGCCGCCGACGGTGCTCTCCGCCACGCCTGCAATGCCGCCCGCGTAAGCTCCCGCGCCCGTGACGGTGCCGGTGTTCGCGCAGGTGCCGGACAGCGCGCCGACCACGCGGCCGACGATGCCGCCCACGTAGCTGCCGGGGTAACCGTCTAACACCGTCTCGCTGGAGGTCGCCTCCACCGCGCCGCTGTTGGTGCCGCCCGACAGCGTGCTGCCCGCTTCGCCCGCGATGCCGCCCACGAGGTAGGTGCCCGTGACCGAGTTGCTGTTGGTGCCGCCCGTAACCGCGCCACTGCAGCTACCCACGATGCCGCCCACGTTGTGACCGCCCGTGACGGTGCCCGTATTCGTGCCGCCGCCGACGGTGCCCGAGCCCACAGTCCCCACGATGCCGCCGACGTACATGCCGTCGTCCTTCGCGCTGACGTTGCCCGCGTTATAAAGGGTGGCGGCGGTGGAGCCCGCACTGCCGGCGATGCCACCGATAGTGCTGGTTGTCCTGGTCGATTCGCCGACGTTGCCCGTATTCTTTACAGCCGAAACCTCGCCGTAACAGAGGCCGACAATACCGCCCACGGAGCCGCAACCGGTGTCAAAGGTGATGGTGACCGTGCCGCTGTTCGCCGCCGTGCTGCCGGACGCGCCGCCGTTGCCGGTGAGATCGCCGCCGACGTAGCCCGCACAGCCACCGAGGTAAGCAGTGCCCATATACGAGCCAGAGCACCTGACGTTTGCATTGTTGGTGGCGCCCGAATCAAGGGTGAGGTCGCCGTTCACGTTTCCGACCAAGCCGCCGACGTAGTACTTTCCGAGGATAATGGTGCCCGACGCATTGGTCGTGATGACGCCCGTCTGATTCGTATTGACGTAGCCGACCACGCCGCCGACGCAGTTCGCGCCCGTGGCGCTCACGATGAGCTTCTCCGCGTCGGTGCCGCTGCTGTTTTTGCACTTCGCCTTGTTCGTGCCGAGAACGTTGCAGGTACTGTAGCCGAAGAGGCCGCCGACGTACTGGGTGCCCGTGGAAGTGACGATGCCCTTGTTCGTGCCCGAGTCGGCGCCATTGACGAAGGTGCCTGCCAGCGTGGTAGGCCAACGGCTGGCGCCGTTGCTTCCCGTGTCGTCGTTGGCGACGTGTCCGATGATGCCGCCCACGTAGGATGCACCGGTGATGTTGCCGGTGTTCGTCATCGAAGAGCCGCTGATGCCCACCGTGCCGCAAGCAACGTAGCCCATGATGCCGCCGACCTTGTTTCCCGTGCCGGTGATCGTCCCATTGTTGACGATCTTTGCGCCCGAAACGTAAGCTGTTTTATATGCCCAGCAATTGCCGATGATGCCGCCGACAGATTCGGTGCCGTAGACAGCGCCGTTGTTGGTCGTCGTGTCTTCGCCGCTCGTCGCAGACTGTTGGAGTTCCATCTGCGTGGTGCAGGAGCCTATGATGCCGCCGATGTTTTTCGCTTTTTTGCCGCTCTCGCCGACCGTGCCGTAATTGGTGCAGCCTTTCAGCACGCTCGGCACCCAAGTCTGACCGACGATGCCACCCACGACGCCTGTGGCGTCGGTATTCGCCGTCGCCTTGACGGTGGCGTAGTTCGTACACTTAGAGAATCCGCCGCTGCCATTCGCAAGACCGACGATGCCGCCCGCCCAAGAGGCAGCTTCACCGCTGTTGATGCCCGAGACCGTGCCGGTCGACTTCGCCTCGATGGTCCTGCCGCTGCCGTTACCCGAGGAGGCGCCGTTAACGCAGCTCGTAACGGTGGAGTTTTCCGTCCGCCCCGCGATGCCGCCGACGAGATAAGTACCCGTGACATTCGCGAGGTTCGTACAGGAAGTGAGGTTCTTGTCCGTCCAACCGACGATGCCGCCGGTGTAGGTCTGTCCCGAGACGGAATAGGTGGAGTAATTGGACGCCGTCGCGGGATAGGTGAGGGAAGAGAGAGCGATCTTGCAATATCCGATATAACCGCCCGTATAGGAGCCGCCCGCGCTCTGGACCGAACAATTGACGACGTTGGTATTATTGAATGTCAGGTTCGTACAGTCGTAATCCGCACCGAGAATGCCGCCGCAGTAACCGCCGCTATTCGCCTTGATCGTGCCGGTCGTGGAGGTGCAATTCGTGATCGAGATCGTATTGTTGTTGTCGATGCCGCCCACGATGCCGCCGCATACGCCCTTGCCGGTGACCGCACCGCTGTTGTAACAGTAGTCAAGCGTGTGCGAGCCCGCCAAGCAACCGACGATGCCCGCCGCTTCCGCAGTACCCGACGAGATCACGCCGTCGTTCTGGCAATACTTGATGTTCTGCGTGGACGAGTCCATCTTGCCGACGATACCGGCGCACTGATAGGTCGTGCCGGTACACTCGATCTTGCCTTTGTTCCGTGCGTCGAAAATGTGCGCGCCATTGCCTGTGCTCATTCCGGAAATACCCGCAACGTTGCGAGTATCGCTGGTGATGTTGCCGTAATTGAGGATATGAAAAGAGGAATAATTGCTCCAATCACTCGGCGCAGACATATCCGTCTTGCCGATCGCCTTGGTCGTATGTCCGGCGATGCCGCCGACGTACTGCTTGCCCGAAACGCGACCGATCGTGCCGTCGTTGATCTTGTTCGACGCGCCGTTCGTGATCGTGCCCGACGCGCCGATCGTGCCGCCCGTTTTACCGACGATGCCGCCCGCATAGTTGCCGCCGCCGATGATCTTGCCGGTATTGGTGGTCGTACCCTGGATCGGGCTCGTACTCGAGACATAACCAACGATGCCGCCGCAATAGGCGCCCGAGGTCTTGACCTGGCCGCTGTTCGTGCAGTCCGATATCGCGGCGGAGCCTCCCTGCTTGCCGACGATGCCGCCCGCCTTGGATCCCTCCGAATCCGCGCCCTTGCTCTCGATGTTGCCGGTATTCGTGCAGTTGCTGACCGCGCCGGCGCTGTTGTATCCGATGATGCCGCCCGCCTCGTAGGTGGTGGCGGTGACGGCGCCGCCGTTATTCTTGCAGTTGGCGATCGTGCCGCTGTCGAACCTGCCGCAGATGCCACCCGCCTGGAAGGTGGTACTGGTGACCGTGCCGCTGTTCTGGCAGGAGTAGACGCTGCCGTAGGCGCCGCCGATGATGCCGCCACAACGCTCCGTAGTGGCGCTGACGGTGCCGCTGTTCTGATGATAATAGGTGCCGCTCGCGGTAGAGGACATACCGATCGACGAACTGGCGTAACCGATACAACCACCGACCCACTTGGGCCCGGTGACTTTCGCATAGTTTACGACGTTTTTCGCGTTGGAAGCATTCAGCGTGCTCGTGATCTGCCCGATGTTGCCGCCGACGCAGCTGCCGCCCGTCGTCTTGATCTCGATGCCGTCCTTGCTGCTACCGCAGGTCATTTGCACGTTGTTGAAGCTGCCGGCTGCCATACCGACGTTGCCGCCGACATAGCAGTGCGCGCCGGTGACCGAGCCGTAGTTCTCGAGATGACAACTCTCATTCAGGTTGCCGATCCAGTTGCCGATATTTCCTCCGACGTAGGAGCCTTGGTCGTAGCCATCGGAGGCGGACGTCTTATAGGAGCCGACCGTACTATTGTCAATGTCGAGATAGACGCTGCCCGTCGCCGTGACCGTGCCGTAATTTTGCGCGTTGTAACGAATGGTCGTAAAGGAGGTCGTCCAGCCGAAGTTGCCGCCGACGATCGCCGTGCCGGAGACGTTGGAGTAGTTGACGCCGTATTTTTGCCACTCAGAGTAGCGATACGACTGGATGCCGCCTACGTAATATCTGCCCGTCGTGGAGGCGCCGTAATTCGCTCCGTTGTGCACCTGCGTACTGTGACAACGACCGATCAGTCCGCCAACGTAGTCTACGCCTGTGACCGCGCCTTTATCCGAAACGCGCGCCGTGGGCGTCGAACCCGATCCGTCCCATCCGTTATAGAAGTAGGTACCGGCACGCGCCGTGGTGCTGTTCGCATAGCCGACGATGCCGCCCACGTAGTTACCCGTTGCGGTCACGTTGCCGCTGTTGCAGTATTTGATCGTGCCGGTGTGGCTGGTATTGGTATCACCGATCGTGCTATTGGCATGCCCTACGATGCCGCCCACGCGGTTCACGCCCGAGACGTTGCCCGTATTGACGAGTGTAACGGTGAGCGTGCCTGCGTCGGTATAGGACATACGCCCATTGGACCAACCGATGATGCCGCCCACGTAATCGCCCGTAGCGTTCACGCCGATTGAATTTGTATAAGTATTATTGTTGTAATTAAAAGTGGTCGCGGTCGAATATCCGATCAAGCCACCCACGTAGCTTGCGCCGTACACAATTCCTGCGCTGTGAAGGCATGTGCCGATATCCGTCGTGGTATACCCCACGACGCCACCCACGTAATTGCCTCGATAGGTGGTAACGCTGGTACCGGGCTGACCACCGACCACCATTTTCGTGCAAATATTATCAATCAGCCCTTTGGAATATCCCGCAATGCCTCCGACAATCCCATGCCCATCCGCATTGCCGCGAACCACGCCGTGTGCGGAGACCGTGCCCGTCCCTTCGCCCACGATGGTGCCGCGGTTGTCGCCGACGAGACCGCCCGCAAAGACGCCGGTGAGGCTGTCACGCGTGGTGGTCGCTTTTGCCATAATAAAGCCTTTCAGATACTTGCTGGTGGTAATGGCATGATTATTGTAACCGCAGAGACCGCCCGCGCCGTAACCGTTTGCGGTGATGTTCGCACGGACGGTGCATCCTTTTACGGTGTCGGTGGTAGCATTAGTCGTATCCAAGTCGCCGACGAGACCACCCGCCCAGTTGCCGCCGGCAGTGATCGTGCAGTTGCCGGCACTGTTTGTGCCCGTTCCGGTGGTGCCGTCCGAGACCGTGCAGTTCTCCAGAGTACATGCTGTTCCGTACAAAGCGCCGCCGATGCCGCCGGCGCAGTCGCCCGTAGACTCGACCTTCAGCTGATTGTTCGTACACCCTTTTATGGTTAGCTTGGTGCCGTCGAAGTAGCCGATGATGCCGCCCACGTTCTTCGTACCTTTCAGCGTTTTCGCATTGCCGTTGACCGTGATATTCTCGAGCGTACAAGTGCCCTTTGCATAGCTGACCACGCCGCCGACGTTGGTGCCGGAGAAGGTGACGTTGTCGGAATAGGTGACGGTGAGGTTCTTGATGGTCGCATTTTCGATGGAGCCGAAGAGGCCGCCGTCGCCCACCAAGTATTGGAGCTTTTGGACGGTGATGGTCTTGCTGTTGCCGTCAAAGGTGCCCTTGTAGAGGAAGTCCGTATCCGAAGCGGACTTTGTGCCGAAGGAGCGGAAGCCTTCATCCTTTATAGAAAGGCCCGTGACAGAGATGTCATTCATCAGCTTGTAGTTCTTGATGTGGAAGCGCCAGCCGTCGTACCAGTCCAGGCACTCCCCGATGACCCTCATCTGCTGCCCGTCGTAGATAGGGATGGTGGTGGAGCCGTTGGCGTACGTGCTGATGAACTTATTCGCCTTGGGGAAGGGATAGTCGCCGTTTTGGAACACCCAGTTGCTCGTGGACCAACAGGTGTAGGATTGGCCGTTGCCGTCCGGACGCATAAAAGGGGTGCTATTCACCGAGGAAATGATGGTGGGCTTGTTGCCGTCGCTGGGGCAGGTGACGGTGCCGTAAAAAGTCTTGCCATCGCCGTTGCCGAGATCTTTCTTAGCAATATTGTTCTGCGCGGAGTCGTTATCATGGTTCCATCTGCCCCAAGTGGATCCGTAGTCACTCTTGCTACTCGGCAGACTCAGGTCACCTGCAGTAATGCACTCCGTCGCTTTGGTATACGTGTCGGAAGTTTCGGCATCAAAGTTCCCGCAGATTGTTGCTACACGAGCTACCGAGGATGCACTGCTCAGATCCACCCAGCCACTAAAAAGGCACCTCTGGATAGAGAAACCGCCGTTTTGATTAATGTATCCGTTGCCGCAAATACCGCCGGTACTTTTCACAGTCTTGCCTGACCCGGCAACAATATTGCCGATATAGACGCAATCATCAATCGTATTGCTATGCTGGTGCCCGCTTCCGGTCGCATCCATATACATCGTACCAACAATACCACCCACCCCGTTCCACTTATCGGCCTTATTGAATCCGCCTTTTAGCTCGATATCCACACCGGAGAAACAACGTCTGATCGTCCAATATCCATCCGTTTCTGCCGCAATGCCGCCGATAGACTCATGAGAGTCGGAAGATGCCGTGATTAGACCGAAAACAGTCAAATCGATAATATACCCATAGCTACTGGTATTGCTCGGTCCTTCATCACAGTAACCGAAAAGGCCCAAGGAGTTCGCCGTGACCTGCGAGTCATCTACATACATACCGGAGACGATCTTGCTGTTACCCTGGAATCTGCCACGGAAGCCATGCCCGCCACTCGGGTTTTGCCCGATCGGACGCCAATAATGCGCCGAGAGGTTAATATCCGCCGTTAATTTGTAAACGGAATCGCGATAGGTAGAATAGGCAACGTTGGAGCCGCCGCTGACCAGTTTTGTTGTCGGTTCATTGTTGATGATGTAAGCGAAGAATGCGAGCTGCTCCGCCGTCGCGATTTGATAGGGACTATCATTCGTGCCTGAGCCCCCTGCAAATGCCGACGCACGATACGACTCCCACGATCCGCTTGCGGCTTGAGCGGTCAGTTGATTGTTGTATGCGTTTTTGATGTCCTTAAGACTTTGGCGACTGTCGCCGATGTTGTCCAGCGCACCCTGCGTCTGGAGGGTGAGGAGGGTCAGTGTGAAGACGAGGATCAGGAGGAGGGGGACGAGGATCGCACGCGCCAGGATCGAGCTGCGGCGAGGCTTCTTCGCCAATTCGGAATGCGGAATGCGGAATGCGGAACCATTCGACCCGCCCTGCTTAGAGGAGCGCTCCGACGACCCCGAACCGAGAGAAGAGTGGGCGCCAAGACGTCCCGTTCCGCTCTGCGGTCTGCTCGCGCAATTGAACCACTTGCCCGCCTGCGGGGTCTCCGCATTCGGGGTGGCAAGATGAGAAGCACGCCCACAATCGTTCGCGCTCATCATCTCTGCGTTTTGCTTGTTCAAGTTGTCGCCGTACATATTGGCATTCTCCTCTCGCGTATATGCGTATATGCCGCATAAAACGCATAACCCCGCGCCGGGGTCAAGGAAATATCCTCGTCACCTAACGCGGTACATTCACATTGTCAGCCATATCGGGCAGTTGGCCCATCAGCCCGCAGTCTCTCGGCACCCTTTTATTTATAAAAGGGGGCGCGATCCGCCGCTTGCATTTATATAATAATATATACGGGCGACGAGGTCAATACCCATTTCGAAATTTCTCGTTTTTTTCGGAAAAATGTAATCGTTTTTTTGCAAAAATGACGTTTTTTGTAAGGATTTTTTAACGGATTTTTACGGATTATTAAGATAATTTAATTTTTGAAAGTGCCATTTTGGGGTGTAAAACGAGGGTTGCACCCACGATTTTGCGTCTTTCGACGCTTGAGATTTCGCTTTGCATCCCTTTATAAAGGGAGGCTCGATTGCGAGCGAAGCGAGGAATGGTGGGTTTTTTGCATCCCTTGTAAGGGAGGCTCGATTGCCGCCACGAGCGGAGCAAGTGCGGGAATGGTGGGTTTAGAAACCCCTCATCGCGCGGCTTTGCCGCGCAATCACGCTCCCCTTACAAGGGGCGCAAAAGCTCATTTCAAATCGATCGCACTCTTTATAATTGTTACGACGCCCCTAAGATTTTTGTCTACGTCATCGTTCGTAAAGCGAAGCACCTTTATCCCGCAATCATTCAAAAACGCCGTCCTCGCTCGATCATATCGCAACGCCGCTTCTTCATAATGCTGCCCGCCATCGAGTTCGATCGCAAGTTTTCGTTTCGGACAATAAAAATCCACAATGTAGACACCTATCCGATATTGTCGGAAGAATCGAACTTTTTCTTTCTTCAAAAAGCAATGCCACAGGACACCCTCTTGCCTTGTAGCGTTGCGCTGTCTTCGGTTTTGGCGAGCATATTGAAGTGTGTTTGGATCATAATGGATCATATAAACCCTTCTCTCCCCCTTTGCGGGAGACAATCTCCCCTTTGATCCACCCCGCAAAACCTCTCGTTTTGTGGGGACCCCGGAAGGGGCGCAAAGACTCATCCGCCGCGCATCGCGCGTCAGCGCATCTCGCGCCTCGCCCCGCGAGGCCTCCCCGTAGCGCCGTCAGGCGACTACGGAGTAGTTGAATACCGTCGCTTTGGGGCCTTCTTCGCAGACGTAAGTGATCGTGGCGGTGCGGTCGCCGATGGTGGATGTATAGAAATTGATAAAGAGATCGACGAAAAGCTCGTCGGTAATGTCTTTTTCGGAATTATCCGAATATACGAGATAAAGTTTCATTCCCGTAAGGTCGAGGGAGTCGCCCACGTTATACTCGATTTTCGCATTCTCGACGTCGAGGCGAATGCCATCGACGGTGACGGGAGGCTCGCCCGATACGTACACGACGACCGTGCTGCTCTGCAGGGCATCAAGGGTGAGGTAGAAGTAGGCCGTGCTGCCGGGAGCGTCCGTGTCGAGGGGGGTGGTCCAGACGATCGAGCCGCCCGCGTCGATGAGCTCCGCGAAGGTCAGCGTCTCCACGTCATCCTCGCCCGTATTGTAGCCGATACGGCAGGTGTAGGCCTCGAGGTCGAACTCCTCGCCTTCGGCGAGATACAGCGCCAAGGGGGCGCTCAAATACTCCCTCTCGCGGGTTTGATCGTTCACGATGGTGAATCCTTCCAGCTCGTAGGTGAAGCCACAGTACGTGATCCTCAGCAGCTGCGGCTCGAGCTCTTTCGGCGTGAAGCCCGTGATCTCGACCTCCTGGTTGAGGTTGCCCTCCTCGTCCTTTAGGTACACTTTGCGGTTTTCCTGCGCGCCGTAGCCGATCTCCACCTCCAGATAGGCGTCCTTCGGCACGACGAGAGCGTCGTCCGAATGGCGGGTGGACTCATTCCAGCCGACGAGCGCCACAATGCGCGTGACCTCGGTCGAATCGGGGTCTGCGACGCGGATCGGCAGGTCGAGAGACTGCTCACCGTAGGTGATGTGCAGGGTCTGATCGCCCGCCTGCGTCTTGTCGTAGCCCGTGACCATGTCGAGGGTCAGCGGGACGGTCTCCTTGCGGTAGCCGAAGCCGTACTCAACGCTTAGCGTTGCGTCGGTCACGTCCGGTTCCTGCCCCTTATGCGGGGCGCCGTTCGGAGTGCCGCGCCACGCAGTGGAGAGCCCCGTCACGCGGTCGGCGTCCTCCTCCGAGATGACCCGTAGGGTCACGGGGGCGGAATACGCGCCGATGTAGATCGCCATCACCTGACGGTATCCCACCTCGTCCAAAGGAATGGGTCCCGAGCCGGTGGGGACGTAATGCGGCGCCTCGGGCGTACCTTCGTTGGTCGCGAGCGTGAGGTCACTTTCAGAGGCGCGAAGCAACAGCGTTTCGGGGAAACGCTCGTACTCCACCTCGAGATAAGCGGTGCCGTAGTCAAAGTCCTCGCCCTCGACGTAGACCGTGCGGTCGAGACGTAAGGTGACGCTGCGGGGTGCCAGCAGTTCGCCCGAATAGGCGACCACGGGGCAGGCGACCTCGATGCCCTTGTAGGAGAAGGTCAGCGTGGTGGCGTAGTCCTCGCCCCGCTCCTCGAGCATCGCACCATCTTTGATGGTGACCCGTTCGTCAAAGAGGGGCACGTCCTCCTCTCTGCCGTCCTTGTAGACGATGTGGAGGCGCATATTGCCCAGCGCGTTTTGCTTGGACAGATCCTGCCCCTGCGCCGCGTACAGGGCGCCCGCCGGCGTGATGGATTCGATGACCTCCAAGACCGTGTATTCGTAGCGGGCGAGCAAGCCCTTATAATTCAGAAAAATGCTGTAATTTCCGCTCAAAACAGTTGAAAATCCCGTTGCATTTTCGCGCGTGACAGGGACGGAACGGATCAATCTTTCGCCGTAGTATAGGTCGAGTACGCCTCTCCGACCGAGGGGATCGTTCGGCTCGTAGGAGACAGGCAACGTGCCCTCTCTCACGCGCAATTCCACCTCCGCGGTCGACAGCACCTTGACAGTCGCTTTGACTTTCTTTCTCTTATAGGTCACGGTGACCTCCTGGTCACCGACCACGTTTGGATCATAGCCCGAGAGCATTGAGGTCAGCACCTCTTCGCGATGCACGAGCCCCGCCTTGGTAGTCGCCTTGACGTTCAGTCCGCCCGCATAGCTTTCTCCTTGTAGGAGAATGACCTCGCCTTCTATCTCCACGCTCTTGACGGGCAAGGTCAGGAACAGGGCGAGGAAGGTGCCGAGGGCTATCGCGACGGCTAGCCCGATCAACGTGGCGGCTCGCCAATGCCGACCCACGAATCCGAAAAATCGACGGATCGAATTGCCAACCACGCGAAAGGCGCCGCCGATCACCCGCCATAGGCGGAGATTTTTGAATTTTGTCCAAAGTTTTTTCATAGCTGTCCTTCTTGCGTTTACTCCTTTACCGTATAACGGTACAGCACGGGAAGCCCGCCGTAGGAGATCGTGATCTCATAGTTCCCCGCCGTCTCGGTCGAGAAAGCGGCAGCCATCTGCCGAGTGACCGTGATACGCTCGTATCTGCCGTTTTGATACCGTGCGACGAGAGAGACGTCCGATAGCTCGTCGCCGACCTTGAACTCGTCCTTCGATTCTTGCGCGAGCACGACGCTCTGCAAGACGTTCTCGCCGTCTCCTGCGATGAAGGTGACGAAAGCGGAGCAAGTCAGCCCTTGATACGCCACCGTGACCGTGACCGTCCCGACCGTCGTACGCGCATAAGACGAGATCGTCACCCCGTCCGAATCGAGAGAGATCTCGTCCGTCGTATAGCCGTAACCGTAGGTTAATTTGAGCATATAGAGCGAAAGGTCGGGGGTCGTCCCGACGTAGGTGACGATGGTTTCGGGCACGGATATAGCCGTGATGCGCGTCTTATCCGAGACGGGATGCACCGTCACCGCGATGTCTTTCGTCGCACCGAGATAAGAAAGACGGATCGTAGCCGTCCCCGCCTCCGTAAAGGGTCCGCCGGACAGCATTTCCGCCGTCATCGGCACCCGATCCACGCGGTAGCCGTAGCCGTAGATCGCCGAGACCGTCGCGCCGTCCACCGACACTTCGGGCAAGCCGTCTCCCACGAAGAGGAGCGGAGCGAATCCCGAGACATCGAGCGCGGTCACGGTCGCCGCCTCTTCCTCGTCTATCACGCGGTAAGCCACCTTGACGGCATAGTCACCAAAGGTGACGGTCATTTCCTTATTCTCCGCCTTGACCGAGGTGTCGAACTCCGTAACGTAGCTCTCGAGGACGGGCACGGAATAATCCGCGGCATAGCCGCCGCCGTAGAGGACGGACAGAGCCGCGTTTTCGGGATCGAAGGTTTCTCCCACGCAATATAGCGCGCGGAAACCGTAGGGAGTCACGGAGGTCACCTTCTCCGCGTATGCGGCGGACAAAACGCGCACCGTCATATTCTCGTACGACACGCCGAAACAGCGGATTGTAACGGGGATCTCGACATAGTCGGTCTCGATCGGATCCTCGGGCAGGGTCGCCTCTACCCATTCCTCGCGGAGATCGACGCGCGTCGGCTCCAAATATTTGTAGACGATATAGACCTGCACCCCCGAAACGTCGATCGGGTCGCCCTGCTTGATCATCGGGAAAACGCCCGCGATCTCGATGTGATCCACGTCGTTCTCTTCGCTCTCGTCATAGACGTGGACGGTGAACGGATACTCTCGCCCGCGATAAACTACCGCCTGCTCGACGTCGCCGACTTTCGTCGTATCGTAACGAATGGTCAGACGCTCGTTGTCCGTGAAATTGATGGTCTCGCGATCGCCGTCCTCGTATTCGACCAAGAATTCGCCCAATCCGTCAAACGTCGCGCCGCACGCGACCGCCGAAGTGTAGCCGGAAGGCAGGACGCTCTTGATCGAACGCAATACCGTATAACGGTATTCGGCTTGCACGCCTTCCACCGTGATCAAGACGCTCTTTTCTCCCGCCGTCGCCACGTCGAAGGTAGGAGCGTCGGCGGCGGTCGGAGCAACTTCCTTCGTCGTGCCGTCGTCGTAGATCACGGTCGCCTTCGCGCCCGCAGGGAACGCCGCGCCCTTCTCCAATTCGTCGGGGAAGGTACTCTTTATCAAAGATAAAGACGCCGCGGCTTTGACCACCTCGTAGGGATAGTCGCATTCCAAATCGTTGTAAGTGATCTTTGCGACGAAATTGCCGCCTTTATCCGTATGGAACCCCGATACGAGGTTCTCGGTCAACGTGGCGCCGGAAACCTTGCCGCTCTCGTAGAGAACGTCTAATCGTGCGCCCGATACGTCGAGCGCGTCGCCCACGCCATAACGCGCGCGCGCTCCTACGAGCGTGATCGTCTTCCTAACGTCCTTTTTGACCGTCACACGCAGTACGGTAGAGGCGCCGAGGTAGCTCAGCGAGACCGTCTGGACCCCTATTACGGTAGAATTGAACGAACCGAGCATATATGCAGCGACGGGAACGTGCTCTTGCACCGTGCCGTCCGACATATGCGCCGTAAAGGTCACGGTCGATGGGAATGCCGCCCGTTCGTAGATCACGGAAGGCAGGGTCTCCGCGTCCACTTCGATCGACGTCGCCGTCACAGCCGAAACGTGAATGAGCGCCGTCGCGGAGTAGTCCTTGTATCGAACCGTCACGACGAACTCTCCTGCTCGCGAGCTGTCGAAGCCCGTGATCATATCCGCCGTGATGGGGATCTCTTCGCTGAGCTCGTCGCCCATCTTGATCGTGAGGGTGCCCTGGGGAGAGAGCGCCTCGCCGATCACGTACTCCGTCTTGAAATTATCGGATATTTCCGCCGATTTTGTGACAGCGGGCGTCGGCTGCCGACACGAAAACAGCAACACGACACAGAGCAAAAGCACCGCGAAAAGCACAATTGCCTTCCCGCGCGTTCCGCGATTTAACCTTTGCCAAGTGCGAAAAATAGTTTCCATACCCGCCATTATAGAATAAAAAAGCCGACCTTGTCAAGGTCGAACTCCTGTAAAAACCTACCGTTTCCGGTAAAATCTTTTAACAATTCGGGGTGGCGGCGACGGAAAAGGGGGCGGGACAACGCCTCAGATCTCGCGTTCTCCGAACCTCTCCGCAAAGCGGAGCGCCTGACGATCGGCGAAGACGTCTGTCGGGGACAGATCGCGTTCCGCACGGTAACGACGGATCGAAGGAATGCGGACGAAAAGCTCGCTCAGCGACACGACGAAGAGAAAGATCGGACCGTATAGGAGCGACTGCAAGTAGTGTCCGTACATTCTGCCTCGGATCGTGCGGGGATGAGCCACACGGTTGCTGACGAAGGCGAAGGTGCCGAGCGAAAAGGTGAAGGAATAGGGGTGATAGACGACGACCATGCCGCGATAACGTTGGGTGCGCGAGGTCGGGAGCAAGCCGAGCGCAAAGAGGGCGCCGATCACCGTCTGCAAGGCGCACCAGGTGATCGACAGCAGGAACAGACCGATTCCGATCAGGCACTTTTTCGCTTTTTCCATATTTTCTCCGCTCCCGTTAGGGACTGCTAGGGACTTCATAGGGAGAAAGTCCCCCGTATTTCGCATTGTGTTTTAGGGAGAATTACTCCTCGTCCGTAGGTTTCTTCGGCGCTTCTTCGCCCTGCGACGGCTCTTGCTCGCTCGCCTCTTCGGCGGGCCTTGCGGGAGTCTCGATCGCCGGTTCCGCAGGTTCGTCGACGATCGTGATGCCCGCGGGCGCGTCCTTTGCTTTATCCTTGGCAAGGAGGCTCTCGACGCTCGCGCCGTCAAAGAGGGCGTCCACCTCGTCCTTGAAGATCGTCTCCTTCTCATAGAGAAGAGTGACCATCTTTTCCATCACGTCGCGATGCTTCTCGAGGATGCCGAGCGCGCGCTTGTACATTTCGTCGATGATCTTCTTGATCTCGCCGTCCACGAGGCCCGACATCGTCTCGCTGACGTCGCTGTGCTGCCCGTAGGTCTTGCCGATGAAGATCTCGTGGTCGCTGCCGAGGTACATATTGCCGATCACGTCGCTCATACCCCACTCGGTCACCATCGAACGGGCGATCGACGAGGCGCGCTGAATGTCGTTGCTCGCGCCGGTGGAGATGTCCTTGATCACGATCTCTTCCGCCGCTCTGCCGCCGAGCATCATACAGATATTGTCCAAAAGCTTATTCTTGGTGACGTGGCTGTCGTCCGTATCGGGACGGGTCAGCGTGTAGCCCGCCGCCATGCCGCGCGGGATGATAGAGACTTCCTGCACGTCGTCGCAGTTCTCGAGTGCGTGCGCGATGATCGCGTGTCCGCTCTCGTGATAGGCGGTGATACGCTTGTCGGTTTCGGTCACGACGCGGCTCTTTTTCTGCGGGCCCATGATGACCTTGTTGATCCCCTCGAGGATGTCTTCCATAAGGATCACGTGACGATTCGCGCGCGCGGCAAGGATCGCCGCTTCGTTCAGAAGGTTCGCGATGTCCGCACCCGTAAAGCCGATCGTAAGGCGAGCCACGGTCTTGAAGTCGATGTCGCCCGAGAGCGGCTTATTGCGCGAATGCACGCGCAGGATCTCCTCTCTGCCCTTGACGTCGGGCGCATTGACGTAGATCTGGCGGTCGAATCTGCCCGGGCGCAAGAGCGCGGGATCGAGAATGTCCGCGCGGTTGGTCGCCGCCATCACGATCACGCCGTCGTTCGGCTCGAAGCCGTCCATTTGCACGAGGAGTTGGTTCAGGGTCTGCTCCCTCTCGTCGTGACCGCCGCCGAGACCCGCGCCGCGCTGGCGCCCCACCGCGTCGATTTCGTCGATAAAGACGATACAGGGCATATTCTTTTTCGCTTGGATAAAGAGGTCGCGCACGCGGGACGCGCCCACGCCGACGAACATCTCGACGAAATCGCTGCCGCTGATGCTGAAGAAAGGCACCTTCGCCTCGCCCGCGACCGCCTTCGCAAAGAGAGTCTTACCCGTTCCGGGCGGGCCGACCAAAAGGACGCCCTTGGGGATCTTCGCCCCCACGGCGATAAACTTCTCGGGATCGCGCAGGAAATCCACGATCTCCTTGAGCTCTTCCTTCTCCTCTTCCGCGCCGGCGACGTCGGTAAAGCGTTCCTTGACGTTGCCCGTCACGCGCGCCTTAGTCGAGCCGAAACTCATCGCCTTATTGTTCGCGCCCATATTCTGCCGATTCAAGATGAAGAGGAAAGCGCCGATCAGCACGATGCCGATCACGATGGGCAGGATCGACGCCCAAATGCTGTTTTTGGACGGATCGTTCAAAATGATCGCGGGAACGGGGACGCCGCTGTCTTCCGCCATTTCGTAGATCTTCTCGATCGGATCGGCGCGATTCGGCACGTAGACGTAAGCGTCGGGGTTGTTGATGATATTCTTGGAAGCAGTATCGACGTATAACACGTTCATGCGATAGTTCCCTTCCAAATAGACGCTCTTGATCTCTCCCTTCTGCAGGCGAATAAAGAAATCGTCGTAAGAAAGCTCTTCCGGATTGTGCATAAAGGTCTCCACCAACACGACCGCGACGACGATACATACGATGATCGCCACGATGACGCCGATGGTTCTTGACGTTCTGGACTTGAACATTATTATCCCTCCGTCGGGCGACGTTTCGCCCGCTGCTCTTTTTTCGATAGTATATTATATCATAGCGCGAAATATATAAGCAACAAAAGATTTCTTAACTTATCTAATGACCTTTTCCCGCCCGCAAAAGGGCTCGCTTATCGCCGCGAAGATCAAGCCCGCGATACGCGCCGCTAGGGACTCCACTAGGGAGAAAGGCACGGCAAGAAGCGCCGCGTAGACCTCCCTTGGCGGGCGCTCCGCCGCCACAACGCCGATCACGCCGATGTCGCCTACCTTTCCCCCTTTCCGCTCGAGAGCGCCGCCCGCCTTGATCCCGCCCTTTTTGAGTCTGACCTTCCCGACGTCCTCTTGCTTGCCGAGGGCGGCGTCCACCGCGATCAAGAGAGACTGCGGGTGTCGATTCGAGACCATCGCGAGATATTCCTCGAGATTCACCCCGTTCACGCTCTCTCCGATCCAGCCGTAGACGGGACACGGCAGACGATATTCCTCTCTAAGGGCGCTACCGACCAAGGGCCCGAGCATATCCCCCGATACCCGATCGCTGCCGATACAGATCACTACGGTTTCTCTTTCCATACCCCCGATTATTACCCGAAAAAACCGCCGTTATTCCGCTTTTTACATGGCACACGCACCGAAAATATGAATAAAATATTGACACACGCGCATACGTTGCGGTATTATATTAATTATTATTTATCGATCCGCACGAGAATTGGATCGGTGAAAAGGAGAACTGTATATGCTTTGTGTCAATGCCCCTCGTAAACCTATGGCAAGGATCCATATGTTGATTTCCTTGGTGTTGGTTATCGTTTGCGCCGTTTTGGCATTCACTCCCTTGATGAAGATCGTGGTCACGCAAGAAACGCAGGATCAGATCGAGAACCTCGTGGAGTTCGTGCTGAACAAGGTCGACGACGGCGAAGATTCCGAAGCCGTCAAAGCCAAGCTTCGCAGCATCATCGACTCGATGAAGCTGGACGAAGCGTCGGTCGACATCTCTCTCGGCAAGATCGCCGCGTCCACCAAACCCCTGACCGATGCGAGCGAGACCTTCGCGGAGCTGCTCACCAACGCGATGGAAGGCAGCAATAGCAGCGACCATGGCTCTGAGTACGAAGACAAGATGAAGGCGTCCCTCGAGAAGATTCAAAAGATCTTCTTGAACGACGATATGACCGCCATCAATCCCGAAGTCAGAGACCTCGTGGTCGTCTTTGCGGCGATCATCGGCCCGATGCTCCCGAGCGGAGAGGACATCGAGAGCGGTATGAACGAAGATGACGTGCCCGCGATGGTCGCCAACGCGATCCCGCACATCATCGGGCTCCTCGTCGCGCTCTTCCTCTCCTTCTTGATCCCCGTGATCTACGCGATCCTCGTACTCGTTTCGCTCATCACCCTGCTCCGCAACCTGAAAGAGCCCGACATCGGCGCGGCGAAGCTCGCGAAACGTATGCCGAAGAGCATCGTGCATCCCTTGGTCATCATGCTGGTCCCCTGCCTCTCTGCAACGATCCAGACCACGACCTCGACTCTGCTCCTCGCGATCCTCGCGCTCGTCGGTACCTGCGTGAACTTGGTCTTTACGAGACTGCACTCCTGGTACAAAGACGACATCGCTTATGCGAACGCCGTGCAAGCGACCACGCTGGTCTCGATCGGCGCTTATATCTTCCTCTTTGTGAACATTCTGAAGATGGGCGTATTCAAGAGCTTTATCGGCAATATGATCTCGAACTTCATGGCGTCCGACGCCTCGGTGGATACGACCGCCGTCGCGATGGACGCGGGTATGATCCTGATCGCCGTGCTCTTTGCGCTGCTCTCGACCAAATATCTCGCGAAAGTGCTCCGCAGAGAGTCCCTCGCCTGCACGCCCAAGAAGAAGGGCGGTGCGAAGGCGTGCCACCTCGTGAACGCGCTCTTTATCTTCCTCGTTACGATCTTCCCGATGATGGCGCTCGGTTCCGAGGCGCATCTGCTCAGCGCGAACCTCGAGCAAGAGTACGCTCTGTTCTACGGCTTTATCGCGACCGGCGTGATGGTGCTGTCCGAGATCGTCCTCTTGATCCTCAGAAAAGTCTTCGGCAAATCCCTGACTCCCGCCGCCGTGGCGGACGTCCTTTCCGGCGTCTCGCTCGGGCCGGATAAGGCTGCGACCGAAGAAGCGCCCTCTTTCGACACTCCTGCCGAAGAACCCGCTGCGGCGAATGCGGAAGAAGATGCCTCTCCCGCGAAAAAAACCGAAGAGTACGAAGGCACGTCCTATAATCCGAACGAAGACGCCGCACAGGACGAATCCGCCGCTTCCGATGAAGTCAAAACGGCAGACGAAGATCCCGACGGTCCGAAAGACTGATCACTCTTTGGAGGTATAATACTATGAAAAAGAAAATCGTTACTTTGTTTTTGATCGCCCTCGTCCTTACCCTTACGATGGCGTGCTTCACCGGCTGCTTCTTTGAAAATCTGTCGTTCATCAGCGGAACGATGAGCGGCGAATCCGTCGAGGCGCTGGATGCTTTCAAGACCGAACTCACCTCGGAAGACGCAAACGGCGATCTCCAGATCACCCTCTCCAACTTCTCTCAAATCAACAGGGCGAAAGGCTCCGTCGGCGGATACAGCGGATCTGCTGTCTTCGAGTTCAAGTGCGCCGAGAACGGTCTGTATATTGCCTCTTACTCGACGGATAACGTCTCCGTTGCCGACAAATACGAGTATTACATCGAAAAGGATGGCGAGTTCTGGTTTGCTTACGCACAAAATCCGAGCAATCACAACGAATGGAGGGTCGCAGCGATCGACGTCAGCCGCATTGCCACCTCCATTGCGCCCAGAGACACCTTCCTTGCGGAAACAAGAAAAAACATCTTCAGCGCGGAAAACTATAAAATCAGCGGCGATCATTACGCATACGACGGTCCGGCTCTCGTATTTTCGCAAGAGGGCGACTACAAACTCGTGATGAACGTCGAAGGTCTTTTCACGATCGAGAACGGCATCGAGATTAAGGGCAAAGTTGAACCGGAAATGAGCGCGGAGCAAAAAGCCGCTATGGCGCAAGCCGGATACTCTTTGGCAGACTTGGGTTTTGAGTTCCCCTTCTCATACTCGATCTACGACGTCGGCAAGACCAAAATCACCTTCCCGACCCCCGTCAACGCCGCCGAAAAGGCGCAGTACAAAGCGGCGCATCAGCCGCAGAACGGCAACAACGATAACGGCAAAGAGGATAGCGGCGAAGAGGATTGATCTCGCGATCGCTTACTAACGAAGAACAACGCTTCGGCAATGCCGAGGCGTTTTTCTTTGCCCTACTTTCTCGCCTTTTTGTCAAAAGCCGCGCTTTGCCGCCCCCTTCCGCCCTTTTTGCGGATAGCCTGCGCGATACAATAGGGAAAAAGGGGAGGAAAGGGTATGCACAGCGGGAAAACGGAGATCACGCTCGTGGAAAACGGGCTCGGCGAATGCGCCGAGATCACGAAGAGCGAAGCGCACGGCGGCAGGATACTATTCTATGCGGAAGAAGGGCGCGAGGCAGAGGAGGCGGCAGCCGCACTTACCCGTGCGGGGCTAGCGCTCACAAGGCGGGACGTCGAGGCGAGAATGCTCGGAGACTACGCGACCTTGTCACGCGAAGAGATCCCCGAAGGAACAATGGCGGTGGTCGGCGTAGGTGGGGCGGCGGCAATGGAATGCGCGAAGGCGGTTCGGCTGCCCAAAAGCCTGCCCCGCCTATTGATCCCACAGGATCTGTCCGCGCTGACCGCCCTGGATAAACGCGCCTATTTCGGCACCAACGGGGACGTCCTATCCCTCGTCAGCGAAGACGCCCGCGTCCTTTTCGACAGAGAAACGCTGTCCTCTTCGGGACAAGTGCGGACGGGGCTCGGCATATTGCTGGCGTGGTGGGTCGAACGCCTGGACGCTGCTTACGAAGCTCTGATTGAGCGGGAGACCTGTCCGTCTATCGCGCTCGACGGTCTGAAGAGCGCCGTCGCAGACCTTGCGAAGATCCGCGAATCCGACGCGGCGAAAGGGGTCGCCGATCTCGCCCTCACTTGGGCGCAGGCAGGGGAGAGCCCTCTCTCTTCCCACTCGGCGAGCGTCCATCTCCTCGCGATGCTGGCGGCGAAGTCCTCGGAAGGGAACTATACGGACTATCTCTTCCCTGCGGCGTACGCGCTGGCGCGACTTTACGCGCGCTATCTCGGCGACCTGCCCTTGGAACACGCCGCGCCGCCCGACCGCGCGCGCAACGTGGAACTGCTCGAGAAACGATGCGCGCTCTCCCCTTCGCCCCTTCTCACCCGCGCAAAGACCTACGCTGAGAACTACGAGCGGCGAGCCCGCGTAACGGCGGAATACAGAGAGGACTTCGCCGAATCGATCGACGAGGGCGCCATAAGCGCCATTTCCCGCGTCTATCGGCGCGCACGCAAGGAAGAAGGGGAAAGTCCGCTCCCGCCCCCGACCGCGCTACTTGCTCTATTATCCTTGACGGGAGAGGCGGTTTCGGGGTATCCTTTAATCAAGCACATCAAGACGACGGGGCTACTGGAGCCGCTGCTCGTCGCAGGATAAGAAAGGACGAAACCAATGAAGAATCCTCTTAGTAACGTAAAACTCTTTTTGATGGATATGGACGGCACGGTCTACGTCGGCGACGACAAGATCGCGGGCGCATTCGAAGCGCTCGAGAAGATCAAACGCCGCGGCAGAAAGGTGCTGTTCCTCACGAACAACAGCAGCAAGACTGCCGAGAACTACGTCGCGAAACTCTCACGCATGGGCTATCCCGCCACCGAGAAAGACATCTTCTCGAGCGGCGAAGCGACCATCCGCTTCCTTCTCCATGAGCGAGCGGGCAAGAAGGTGCTGCTCCTCGCCAACGCCGCCGTGACCGCGCAATTCCGCGCGGCAGGCGTCCCTCTTACGGAAGAGAACGCCGACATCGTCCTCGTCTGTTTCGACACCGAACTCGACTACCGCAAACTGACCCTCGCCTGCAATCACCTATTCGAAGGCAAGGAATACCTCGTCTCCCATCCCGACTTCGTCTGCCCCGCGAACCCCTATCCCGTGCCGGACGTCGGCTCCTTCATGGCGCTCATCAAGGCGGTGACGGGGCGCGAACCCGACCTGATCGTCGGCAAGCCCTACGAACTGATGGCGCGTTATGTCGCCGAAGACTACGGCCTTCGCCCCGAGGAGATCGCGATGTGCGGCGACAGGCTCTATACCGACATCAAGTTCGCGATCAATAACGGCATGAAGAGCATTCTCGTGCTGACGGGAGAGACCACCCGCGCCGATCTCGCGGCGTCGGATGCAGATCCCGATCTCGTGCTCGAAACCTTCGCAGACGTACTTAATTATCTATGATCTGTACCCTCTGTCCCCGTCTGTGCGGCGTGGATCGCGCCGAGCGCGTCGGCTACTGCGGCGCTCCCGACAGCGCGGTCGTCGCGCGTGCCGAACTGCATTTTTGGGAAGAACCCTATCTCGCGGGGTGCGGCGCGTCGGGCGCCGTCTTTTTCTCGGGATGCAACCTCAAATGCGTCTTCTGCCAAAACCGTAAGATCTCTCTCTCCGTCCAAGGTGAGAGAAAGGACGCGCGCGCCCTCGCGGACGTTTTCCGCTATCTCGAGGACGAAGGTGCGATGAACCTCGACCTGATCACCCCGACCCCCTACGTGAACGTGATCAAGGACGCCCTCGACCTATACCGCCCCGACCTGCCCGTCATCTACAATTCAAGCGGCTACGAACGCGTCGAGACCATTCGCTCGCTCAAGGGCTATATCGACGTCTATCTGCCCGATTATAAATATTACGACGACGCGATCGCCACACGTTACAGCGCCGCGCCGAACTATCGAGAGATCTGCGAAGCGGCTCTCCTCGAGATGCGCGCGCAAGTCAAGGATCGCATCGAGATCGGCGTGATGAAAGAGGGGCTTGCGATCCGCCACCTCGTCCTGCCGACCCACGCGAAGGACAGTTTCCGCGTGCTCGACCGCATCAAGGAACTCTTCGGCAAAGAGGTCTATCTGTCCGTGATGGGTCAGTACACGCCTTGCGGCGATCTCACCGCTTTCCCCGAAATAAAAAGTCCCTTGAAGCCCCTAGAATATAAGGCGGTCGTCGCGCACGCTCTCGCCCTCGACTTTACGAACGCCTACTGCCAAGACGACGGTGCCGCCGACCCGAACTTTATCCCGAAGTTTTTGAGGTAGCACTCCTTCAACTTTTCTTTGAAGAAAAGTTGCAACGATACACCCCAAGTAATCTTCGATTTATCGGGGACCCGTCAAGGCGGGGGGTTGCGATCGCTCGGAGCAGGCGCCTCACGCGCTTTGGCTTTTTATCAACTTTTCTTTGAAGAAAAGTTGCAAAAGAAGGCGGGGGGTTGCGATTCCCCCCGTACCCCCACAAACGCTTTTTGAAAGGATAGATCGCTCGCAAACGAGCGAATGATTTACAAAGGCTATTACAACAAAACAGAAACTGCATAGTAAAGGATAGCGGAGAGCGCGGCTCCGCGGGTCAATAGCTATGAGCGGGAAATGGTGAGGTGCGTTCTTAAAGAAAAACAAGAGGTCCTCGTCGAGCGTTCTTTATTCGGAGCATCAGCGCCGCATTATGCGCGATGTGCGACCCTTAATTCCTAATTCCTCATTCCTAATTCCTAATTAAAATGGGCGCCACGCGCCCATTATTCTCAATACCCCCTGAGTCCGACTTCCGCAACACCAACCGCTCTGACGGCAGACAGGAACTTCTCCGCCTCTTCTTTCGGAAGCTCGTGCAAGATACCCTGCGTCAGATTGTTCTCTCCGTCTTTAAACTTTTGCACGAAAAAGCGCTTGGCGCCTCTGACGATCTCGGCGATCGCCCTATAGTTATCTTCCGAATGGTACTCTGCGATCGCAGTCGTACGGAACTCGTAGTCGGGTGCGAGGCTCTTCAAGATGCCGACGCTCTCCTTGACCCGATCGATCAAGGCGGGATTGGACGTTCCGGTCACGTCCTCGTAGTGCGCAAAGTCCGTCTTGATATCCATCGCGACGTAGTCAAGCAATCCTTCCGACAGAAGCTCCCTGAGGATCGCGGGATTCGTGCCGTTGGTGTCCATCTTGACCTTGTAACCGAGGACGCGCGCTTTGAGGATAAAGTCTTTGAGCCCCTTTTGCAGGGTCGGCTCGCCGCCCGTGATACAAACGGCGTCCACGAGCCCCTTCCTCTTGATCAGGTAGTCGAAGACCTCTTCTTCGGGGATCTCCGCCGCCTCGCCCGTCACGAGGGTGGAATTGTGACAAAAGGGACACAGAAAGTTGCACCCTTTCGTGAAGACCGTACAAGCGATATAGCCGTCGTAGTCCACCATTGAAAACTTTTCCATTCCGCAAATGATCATATCCTCTCTCCCGATCATAAAGAAAAAGGGCGCGGACGCCCTTTTCTCATTCGATGATTATTTCAGCGCGTCGATATACTGTGTCGCCGCGATCGCCGCGACCGATCCGTCCGCACACGCCGTCGTGACCTGGCGGATCCTCTTAGCTCTGCAATCGCCCGCGATGAAGAGCCCCGCCGTCTTGGTGGCGGTATCCTCGCCCGCGATGACGTAGCCGCCCTTGTCGAGGTCGACCAAGCCTTTGATCGCGTCGTTATTCGGCACCTGCCCGACCGCGATAAAGCAACCTTTTACCTCGTAGCGGCGCTCGGAGCCGTCCTTGGTGTTTTGGAACACAAGTCCCTTGAGCGTCCCTTGATCGTCGGTCAAAAAGCGTTGCAACGAGAGGTTGTGCTCGCATGTGACGTTCTCCCTCGCGAGCACCGCATCCACCATCGCCTTCTCGCCGAAAAAGCGGTCGAAAAGGGTGCAGATATACACGTGACGGCAGCAATTGGACAGAAACATCGTGTAGCTCAGGGCGGTATTCGCGTCGCCGATCATCACGACGTCCTCTCCGGTAAAGAATGCGCCGTCGCAGAGCGCGCAGTAGGAGACGCCGTTGCCGATCAGTTCCTCTTCGCCTTCGACGCCGATGTGACGATGCTTGGCGCCCGTCGCCCAGATCACGGCTTTGCCTTCGTATTCGCCGTACTCGCATTTGACGAGGAAGTCCCCTTCCCCTCTCTTGACGACTTCGACGACCTTATCGAGTTCGAGCTCCGCGCCGAGATCGGTCATTTGTTCGAACATCTTGTCCGCGAGATCGCTGCCGCTACTCGCCTTTACGGTCGGGAAGTTCTCGATGCGCGGAGAATTGGACATCTGTCCGCCGATGGTCTCGCCCTCGAGCACGAGGACGCTCTTCCCCGAGCGCAGGGCGTAGATCGCCGCGCTCATGCCCGCAGGCCCTGCTCCGACAATGATAACGTCTTTCATCTTACTTTCTCACGCTCTCGATGAAGCCCTTGATCTCGCTGGCGTTCTCATAGCGATCGTAGCCGCCCGCCGCGTTCGGCACGAGAAGGGTCGGCGCCTTGCGAATGCCCATTCTGACGGTTTGATCCTTGTTGTCTTCCGCGTCGATCGGGGTGTAGCCGATGCCCGCTTTCTCGAGCATCATCTTGCTCATCTTGCAGTTCGGGCAGGTTTTGGTCGTAAAGAGGAGCATACCGCTTGCCGCCGCCTCCGTCGCTTTCTCCACGAGGGCGCCGTCTTCTTTCGTCGCCGCGTGTTCGCTGCCCTTGAAGACGGAATTCGCGATGTCGTAGGTCTTACGCATCTTGAACTCCTCGGACTTGCCGTCGTTCCAGTTCGCGATCGGACGATAGTAGCCGGTGATACGGCTGTAAACTTCGGTCGTTCTACCGCAGATCGGGCACTTCCTCTGGTCACCCGCGAGATAGCCGTGATCGGCGCAGATCGAATAGGTCGGGCTCATCGTGTAGTACGGGAGCTTGTAATTCTCCGCGATCTTTCTGACGAGGTTCGCCGCCGCCTGCCAGTTGTCGAGTTTCTGTCCGAGGAAGGCGTGGAAGACGGTGCCGGACGTGTAGAGGGTCTGCAGATCGTCCTGAATATCGAGAGCGTCGAAGATGTCGGACGTGAAGCTGACGGGCAGGTGCGAGCTATTGGTATAGTACGGGGTCGCGTCGCCCTCGGTCGCGGTGATGATGTCGGGGTATCTCTTGCGGTCGTGTTTCGCGAGACGGTACGCCGTGGACTCCGCGGGGGTCGCCTCGAGGTTGTAGAGGTCGCCGTACAGCTCTTGGTAGTCGGAGAGCTTCTCACGCATGAAGTTCAAGGTCTTCTTGGTGAACTCTTGCGCGTCCTTGTTCGTCAAATCCTTCCTGACCCACGCCGCGTTGAGGCAGGCTTCGTTCATACCCACGAGACCGATGGTCGAGAAGTGGTTGTTGAAGGTGCCGAGGTAGCGCTTCGTGTAGGGATAGAGTCCCTCGCCGAGCAGCTTGGTGATGACCTCTCTCTTGATCTTCAGCGAGCGCGCCGCAATGTCCATAAGACGGGTCAATCTCTTGAAGAACTCGTCCTCAGTCTTGGAGAGGTAGGCGATGCGGGGCATATTGATTGTGACGACGCCCACGCTGCCGGTGCTTTCGCCGCTGCCGAAGAAACCGCCGGACTTCTTCCTGAGCTCGCGGAGGTCGAGGCGCAGACGGCAGCACATCGAACGGACGTCCGACGGCTCCATATCGCTGTTGATGTAGTTGCTGAAATAGGGGGTGCCGTACTTCGCGGTCATCTCGAAAAGGAGCTTGTTGTTCTCGGTCTCGGACCAGTCGAAGTCACGGGTGATCGAATAGGTCGGGATCGGATATTGGAAACCGCGGCCGTTGGCGTCGCCCTCGATCATGATCTCGATGAACGCCTTATTGACCATCGCCATTTCCTTCACGCAATCCTTATACTTGAAGTCCATCTCCTTGCCGCCCACGATCGCATTGAGTTCCGCCATATCGTTCGGCACGACCCAGTCGAGCGTGATGTTCGTGAAGGGAGACTGCGTGCCCCAACGGGACGGAGTATTCACGCCGTAAATGAAGGACTGAATGCACTGTTTGGTCTCCTTATAGGAGAGGTTGTCGACTTTGACGAAGGGGGCGAGATAGGTATCGAAGGAAGAGAACGCCTGCGCGCCCGCCCACTCGTTCTGCATGATGCCGAGGAAGTTCACCATCTGGTTGCACAGCGTGGAGAGGTGCCCTGCGGGAGCGGACGTGATCTTGCCGGGGACGCCGCCGAGACCCTCTTGGATCAACTGCTTCAAGCTCCAGCCCGCGCAGTAACCGGTCAGCATCGACAGGTCGTGAATGTGAATGTCCGCGTTGCGGTGCGCGTCCGCGATCTCGTCGTCGTAGATCTCGCTGAGCCAGTAATTCGCGGTGACCGCGCCGCTGTTAGAGAGGATCAAGCCGCCGACCGAATAGGTCACGGTGCTGTTCTCCTTCACGCGCCAGTCGTTGATCTTGAGGTAGTTGTCGACGGTGGTCTTGTAGTCCACGAGGGTGGACTTCATATTACGAACCTTCTCGTGTTGCTTTCTGTAAAGAATGTAGCTCTTGGACACGTCCACGAAGCTCGCCTGGATCAAGACGACTTCCACGCTGTCTTGGATGTCCTCCACGGTCACGCAGTTGTCCTTCACCTTGTTCTGGAAGTCCGCGCAAACCTTCAGCGCGATCATATCCAGCATATCGTCGGTGTAGGCGCGATCGACCGAATCAAACGCCTTTTGAATGGCGAGTTTGATCTTCGCGAGGTCAAATGGTACGATTTGTCCGTCTCTCTTCTTTACGTTTAACATAGCTTCCTCCATAGAGCGACTTTCCGCCGCTTCTCAAATAGTCGTTTCTTGATTAGTATACCAATCCCCAATCGCTTTGTCAACAGGAAAATCTACAAAATATTGCGATTATTTTTTTACAAAAACACTATATATTGTGGTTTTGAATATTTCTCAAGCACAACGATTTTTGAACGAAAATCACTTTCTCCCCGTATATCCGCACTTTACGGAAAAGGGGCGATTTTTGTCAAAGAATACGCGCGTGTTTTTATTCACGAAAAAAATATTTTTAAAAATAATTCCTTCTTTCCCCACCCATACTATGACGCGGAGGCAACTTGCTCTATGAAAGTATGGACCTATATTTTAACCGCCGTCTTCGCCCTCGCGGCCCTCTTTCTCTATATGATCCCCACCGTGATCGCTTTAAGACGCCGCCATCCGAAACGCGTCTTGATCTTCGCCGTAAACCTTGTCCTCGGCGTCACGATCCTCGGCTATATCGGCGCGATGCTTTGGGCGACCGCGCCCGCCCCCCAAGAGGAGAAATGAAACGGGCGCTCCCGCTCCTCCTCCTCGCCCTCTTTTCCCTTCTCTTCCTCTCGGCGAGCTATCCGCCCTACCGAAAGACCGAGATCGAGATCGCGATCGAGGAAGAGACGCCCGTACGCGTCACGCTACGCACCCCCGTCTCCCACGCGATGCGCGCGGAGAGAGCAGGCGGCTACCTCGCGCTGTACGACAGGCTAAGAGAGGACTACGAGCCGAAAGACGTCCTCAACTATCTCGCGGTCGGGCTCGGCGACTACCTATCCGCCGAATGCGAAAGGCGGCGGATCGATCCTCTGGACGCGACCCTCGAGTGGACCCATCATCTCTCCTCGCCCTTCATCTACTACGAGGCGAGGGCGGGACGGGAGATCTGCCTGAGCGATGCGGGTCGCGCGGTCGCGCGCGCAATGGATAAAGATAACGGCGCACGCGCACGCCTGTGCCTGCGTGAAGTGCCCCCCGACGTGACAACGGACGAACGGAAGGCTGAGACCCAAGAAATGGGTCGCTATTCGACCGACTTCCGCACCTCGGGAGAAAGCCGCAGGCACAATCTCGCTCTCGCGGCGGCGGCGATCTCGGGCGTCGTGCTCGCGTCGGGCGAGACCTTCTCTTTCAACGAAACGGTCGGAGACAGGACGGCGGATCGGGGCTTTCGCGAAGCGAATATCGTCGTGAACGGCGAATTCGTAAAAGGGATCGGGGGCGGCGTCTGCCAAGTCAGCACGACCCTCTACAACGCCGCGCTGCTCGCCGGGCTCGAGATCGTGTCGGCGGCGGCGCACTCCCGCCCCGTCTCTTACGTCCCCTATTCGCGCGACTGCACGGTCTCTTCCGCGATCGACTTCCGATTCCGAAACGACAGCGATGCTCCCGTCTATCTGGCAGCCGAGGTCAAGGGAAATACCCTCACTTTCGCGATCTTCGGCAAACCAAAGGCGGGGAACCGCAGGCTGGAGAGCGAAGTCGTGGAAGAGATCCCCTTTCGCGCCCTCTTTGCAGGCGGAAAACAGGTAGCCGACCCTGCGAATGCGACCCTCGTCAGCGAGGGAAGAACGGGCGTCAGGAGCCGTCTGTACCTGATCCGAGAGGAGAACGGCGAGGTCGCACGGACGTTGATACGGGAGAATCTGTATCCGCCGAAGGACGCGGTGTATCGAGAGGAAGTATCCGACGGCGAGGATAGCGCGATCAGCCGACTGCACCAAAGGGGCGATCCCATTTGACATTCTCACGAAAATCCGGTATGCTGAAACCATGAAGGAAGTGAACCGCGACGAGATAATCTCGTTGCTCGAAAGACAGATCGACCTCACCGTCCTATCCGAGACCGTCTCCACGAACGACGATCTCAAGGTCGCCGCGCGCGAAGGTGCGGCGGATTATACCGCCCTCGTCGCGAAACGGCAAGTCGGCGGACGGGGACGGGACGGCAGGCGCTTTTTCAGCGAAGGGGGGCTGTATCTCAGCATCTTGCTCCCCTGGCGCGACGATTCCGCACCCTACCTCACGCAGATCGCGGCGGTCGCCGTGGCGCTGGCGCTCGAAAGTACGGCGCAGGTGACACCCACGATCAAATGGGTCAACGATCTCTTTTGGAAGGGTAAAAAGGTCTGCGGCATTCTCACGGAAAGCGTAGTCGCGGAAGGGACGCGCCGCACGGTCGTCGGCATCGGCGTAAATGCGGACGTGCCCGAAGGGTCTTTCCCCGACGACCTCAGGTCCATCGCGGGGAGCGTGCCCGTTGACAAAAACCGTCTCGCCGCCGCGATCTTGAACCGACTGCTTGCCCTGTTCGACGACTTCTCCCCCGAAAGGGTGAAAGACGAGTATCGCGCGCGCTGTTTCCCGAGCGGCACGCGTCTGATCGTCGTAAAAGGAGAGACCGAGCGCGAAGCGACCGCCTGCGGACTGGACGACTCACTCGGGCTGGTCGTAAAATACGAAGACGGCACGATAGAAACCTTGATCTCGGGCGAAGTGCGCGTAAAAGCCGCCTTATAAAGCCGCGCCGAGCACCTTGACAGCCGCCGTAAAGGCGGGATCATTCCTCGTAATTTGTATAAAAAGATTGAAAACCTTTTGTCCGAGCACCGCCGTCGCTTGATACTGTTCCGACGCGTCGCTCTTGTCCGAATAGATAATATATTCCGCAAAAACGTCCATCAACTCGTCCAGCTCCTCGCCCGCGCCGACGAGAAGGAAGGCGTATTCCTCTTCTTCCGCCGACATCGTAATGACCTCGACCTCACGCACGGTGCCGATCCCGTCGAAAAGATGCCGTGCGCCGCTCTCCTGCGGCAAACACGCCGACTCCTCACCTTGGGGATCCTCGCCCACCTGCGGGTCTTCAGGATCCTGTTGCTCGTCGCCCACCTGCGGGTCTTGGGGATCCTGTTGCTCGTCGTCCACCTGCGGGTCTTCAGGATACTGTTGCTCGTCATCCACCTGCGGGTTTTCGGGAGTCTCTTGTTCATCACCCGTTTGCGGGTCTTCGGGCGGCAAGACGGGATCCTGCGCCTTCTCCTCTTCGTCCACGCTGCCGTCACCTTCCGACGAACCGATGGGGGCGACCTCCAGCAAGGAAAGCTCCGCCTCGCTTAGATCGAGTTGCAGAGACATAGCGACCGACGGTCGATATTTCATCTGCCGAAAGGGATCGGGGAGTTCGTCGAATCGAACGAAAACCGATAGGCGATACGCTTCGTCCCACGTTCCCCACAGTTCGCGTTCCGCGATCTCGAAATCACAAGAAAAGACGATCGTGCCGGTCGCGGTCAAGCTCGCGGTGCCGACTTGCCGCATTCCGACGTAAACGGGCAGATCTTCGGCAGGCGCAAAGGAAATATAGCGGAATAATCCGCTCTTTTCGACGCTGAGGTCGAACACTTCGGGAAGGAGATCCGACGGATCGCTCCCTTCGCCTTCCGGCTCTGTCACCGTCGTGCCGTCCCCATCCGTAGGCTCCTCTCCTTGCGGGCCGACCTCGAGACCGTCTCCCTTTCCGTCTGTTTCCTCGTCCGTTATCCCCTCACCGCCATTGAGGCCGCTACCGTCCGACGGGGGTTGCTCGTCGTCGGTGATTGGGATCGAATCGCCGTCGTTTGGGGTCATCTCGCCGTCGTTTGGGGTCATCTCGCCGTCGTTTGGGGTCGAATCGATCTCTCCGATCGGGTCGTCCGTGGCTCCTATGCCGTCTCCGCGTAGCGCCGCGTCGTCCTCGGTCGCAGGCGTGATCCGTTGCGGCTCGCCGTATTGCTCATAAAAGTCGGTTTCATTGCACCCAACGAGGCAAAAGACAAAAAGAAAAAGCGTGATCGTGATCAGCAAATAGAAAAGGCTTTTTCTCTTGTTCATAACGTATTCTCTATCTGACGAACAACTCCGCGTCGAGGCTGCCGTCCGTTTTGTAGGCGCGGTAGTCGTAGCCACCCTTCGCGCCGACGGTCAGAATATTGTAGCCCTCCGCATCGGGGATCCGTTCGGTCACGGTGGTCAGGCGAATATAGGTCAGATAGATGTCGTCCGTGCGATTATAAAGGGTCAGATCGTTGACGTGATCGTGCCCGAAAAAGACCGCGCGCGCGCCGTTTTTTACGAGCGCCGCATAGAGATCGCCGTCGGTATAGGGCGGACAATGGATCTTGTCGCGCAGGTCGCCGTCCACGTACTCCCAACCCTGCTGTGCGCCCTTAAAGGTGTAAGTCCACGAGGCGACCTGCCCGTAGGTGACGTTCGCGGGGATCGCGATCGCGTCGCCGAGAACTTGGAGCGGTTTGTGGATCACGCACATATGCGTGAGGGTGCCGCCGTTCCGCGCCTTCATCGCGGCATAGGTCTCCTTGTACCAATCCACCTGCGCGACCGAGATCGCGACGTCCGCTTTCTTATCGACTTCCCACTTTTCGTAGTCGGCTTTTGCCATCAGCTTGCTGCCGTTATCGAGGAAGAAGAAGGCGTCCTTCGTGTACCCGTCCGCACCGAGGATCGAGAGCGCGTAGTTGCCGTAGCCGTCCACTACCCTGCCGTCCGCGGTACGCTTCTCGTCCGATTCCATCATGCAGAGGGGCGAAGCGCTCCAGATCTCGACGACCTTCTTGCGCGTGGTCATCAGCGGTGCGGGTCTGTCCCCCTCGTGATTGCCGAGTACGGGCGCCCAATAGATGCCGAAAGCGTCCATCAGATCGCGAAACTGCTCGACGCGGATGCGGTCGTTGAGCCCGTTCAAGGTATCGCCGCCGAGGATGATAAGGTCGGGCTTCTCCGCCTCGATCCAGCGAACCATTCGCTCGATGGTCTCCTTGGTCGTGGCTTTCCTTTCGCAGAGGTGTACGTCGGTCAAAAACAGAATGCGGAAGTCTTCCGTCGAGATCGCGCCATCCTTGACCTTCGCGAGGGCGACGGAACCGCTCTTATTCAGCGGATCGTCGGCAGAGAGCAAACGCACGTCGGTGGAGATCGGCTGTATAGAGGCTATATCGTAATCAAAAGGAACCTGATAGAAAACCACCATGCATACGGGTATCAGGATCAAAAACAAAGCGAGAACGATGATCGCGGCGATCTTTCCCTTGTTCATCCGTTCATTCCTCCTGCTCTTAATGCGTTTATTTTATCATTTTTTACGGAAATATGCAATATTTCGCGATAATATCTTGCGAGGCGGACACGATCGTGAGATCGCCCAACGCGCCATCGTGTCGCCACATCTTGACAACGACCGCACCCCGTATTATAGTATTAACTGATGAAAAGCGAAGCGAACAAACTGAAAATATCGATCCTCGGCGATTCGATCAGCACCTTTTTAGGATACAGCGAGCCCGAAGGGGCGGAGTTTTACGACAACGAGAAAAAGCTCCTCTCCGACGTGATCTCCCACACGGATACCTGGTGGGGGCGCACGATCGAAGCGCTCGGCGGCGAACTTTTGGTCAACAATGCGATCTCGGGCAGCACGGTCTGCGGCGGTCCTCGCTACGAATATCCGTCCTACGCGTGTAGCGACGAGCGCACTTCCGCGCTCGATCGGAACGGCGTTTCGCCCGACCTCATCTTCGCCTATATCGGCACGAACGATTGGGGGAGAGGCACCCGCATCCACGAGAGCGAAGAACCGGACCCGACCAAACGCGATCCCGCTTATTTCTTCTACCCCGCATACGATATGATGCTCTCTAAGCTCAAAGCCAACTACCCGAACGCCGTGATCTATTGTTTCACCCCTGCGGTCAGCCGCTTTACCAAAGCGCCGACCTTCGCCTTCCCCTATCTGCACGGCGGCAGACACATCGAGGAATACGTCGGCGTCATCCGCTCTTTGTCCAAAAAGCACGGTTGCCGCTTGGTCGACCTATACAAGTGGGCAGAGCCCTACGAGACGATAGACGGCTTCCACCCGAACCGCGACGGCATGATCTCTCTCGCCGACACCGTCATCGCAATCATCAAAGAAACCCTCTAATAATATCCTTATATCAAAAAGAGCGTGACCGGTGCTGCAAGAACAAATGCTCCGCTACGATCCCCGAATAATACAATTGTTCTCGATTGAAAAAGACGAGCTTGGAGACGTGCGTAGTGACGAGACTCGGCAAGCCTTTGCATTTAAGCATTCTCTTATCCAAAAAAAGAGCGCGATGCTGCCGTCGGGGTCCCCGAATAATCAAAGATTATTTGGGGCATTGGCAGCGCGAAGAGTGGTGCAAAGGCAAACGCTCCGCAAGCGGACGGACAGGCGCGTACTTCTTTGTACGTAACTGACGGCGACGCAGACAGTAAACGCAGCAGCCGTGCCTCCCTTGAAGATTCTTTCTCCTTGTATATAATTTGCCTTCGGAGAAGGGGTCGAATGCAAGGCTCGGCAAGCCGACGGAAAGGCGCGTACTTCTTTGTACGTAACTGACGGCGGTGCAGACAGTAAACGCAGCAGACGTGCCCCTTATACGAAGGCAAACAAAAAAGGCTTGCCCTTTTACAGGCAAGCCTTGTTTTGTTTGACAGGGATTAGTCGTTGATGATCTGCGCAACAACACCCGAACCAACGGTACGGCCACCTTCACGGATAGCGAAGCGGAGACCGGGCTCGATCGCGATCGGAGCGATCAGCTTGACTTCCATATCGATGTGGTCGCCGGGCATGACCATTTCGACGCCCTTCGGGAGAGCGATCGTGCCGGTAACGTCGGTGGTTCTGAAGTAGAACTGCGGACGATAGCCATTGAAGAACGGGGTATGACGGCCACCTTCGTCAGCCTTCAGGACGTAGACCTGAGAGGTGAAGTGGGTGTGCGGGTTGATCGTGCCGGGCTTCGCAAGCACCTGACCACGCTCGATGTCCTCTCTCCTGATACCACGGAGCAACAGACCGATGTTATCGCCTGCCTCAGCGAAGTCGAGGAGCTTACGGAACATTTCGACGCCGGTAACGACGGTCTCGAGTCTGTCGGGACGCAGACCGACGAGTTCGATCTTGTCGTTCATCTTGACGACACCACGCTCAACACGGCCGGTAGCAACGGTACCACGACCGGTGATCGTGAACACGTCTTCAACAGGCATGAGGAACGGCTGGTCGATCGCACGCTCGGGATCGGGGATGTAGCTGTCGAGAGTATCGAGAAGCTCTTGGATGGGCTTGAAGGCATCGCTGTCGAAGTTGCCTGCCGCACCCGCCTGCATCGCCATCAAAGCGGAACCGCGGATGATCGGGGTCTTCTCGCCGGGGAACTCGTACTTGTCGAGGATGTCACGGACTTCCATTTCGACGAGCTCGAGGAGCTCTTCGTCATCGACCTGATCGCACTTGTTCAGGAACACGACGATGTAAGGAACGCCGACCTGACGGGCGAGCAGGACGTGCTCACGGGTCTGGGGCATCGGGCCGTCGGTCGCAGCAACGACGAGGATAGCGCCGTCCATCTGCGCCGCGCCGGTGATCATGTTCTTAACATAGTCGGCGTGTCCCGGGCAGTCGACGTGAGCGTAGTGTCTCTTGTCGGTCTGATACTCAACGTGCGCGGTGTTGATCGTGATACCACGAGCCTTCTCTTCGGGAGCCTTGTCGATTTCGTCATACTTCATCGCCGCGGCCTTGCCCTTGTTAGCGCAGTACATCGTGATAGCTGCTGTCAAAGTCGTCTTACCGTGGTCAACGTGACCAATGGTACCGACATTAACGTGCACTTTGCTTTTGTCAAATTTTTCCTTTGCCATTGTTAATTGTCCTCCTATAAATCTTTAACAATTTTATATTTTGAAGCAGCTATCCGCTGCAACTTTACATATTATACTACTTTACTTTGAACTTTGCAACTACACTTTCGGGTGCGAGATCATAATGTTTGAAAGCCATTACGAAGTTGCCGCGACCCGCGGTAGCGCTACGAAGCGTAGTAGCATATCCGAACATTTCGCCGAGCGGTACCTCCGCCTCGACCATTTGGATGTTGCCGTCCGATTCCATCGACTTGATCCTACCGCGACGTTGCGCGATCGTATTGATGACTTCGCCGAGGTAATCGTCGGGAACGGTGATATTGACCTGCGCGATCGGCTCGAGAAGCGCGGTACCGACCTTCTCCATCGCAGCCTTGAACGCCAAGGAACCGGCGATCTTGAACGCGAGTTCGGAAGAGTCGACCTCGTGGTAGCTACCATCGTAGATACTCACGTGGAAGTCCAACACTTCATAGCCGAATTGACCGGTCTTGGACGCGTCGCGGATACCGTCCATAACGGCGGGGATATATTCCTTCGGAATGGATCCGCCGACGGTGTTATCCTCGATCACAACGCCAGAACCCGGTTCGCCCGGCTCGAGTTTGATCTTACAATGACCGTACTGACCGTGACCACCGCTCTGCTTGATGTGCTTGCCTTCGACGTCGCACGCGCCCTTGAAGCGCTCTCTGTAAGCGACTTCGGGAGCACCGATGTTCGCTTCGACGTTGAACTCACGGACCAAACGATCCATGATGATCTCGAGGTGCAATTCGCCCATACCCGCGATGATGGTCTGTCCCGTTTCCTTGTCGGTATAGACGCGGAAGGTCGGGTCTTCTTCGGCGAGCTTCTGGATCGCGACAGCCATCTTGTCCTGACCTGCTTTGGTCTTGGGCTCGATCGCCTGCGTGATAACCGGCTCGGGGAAGGTCATCTCACCGAAAGCGATGGGATGCTTCTCGTCGCACAGGGTATTACCCGTGGTCGTATTCTTGAGACCGATGACCGCGCCGATCTCACCGGTCGAGAGGCTGTCCACCTCTTTGCGGTCGTTGGCGTGCATACGCAAAATACGGTTGATACGCTCGGTCTTGTCCTTATTCGCATTCAGCACCGCGTCGCCGCTCTTGAGGACGCCGCTGTACACGCGGATGAAGGTCAGCCTACCGACGTACGGGTCGGTCATGATCTTGAACGCGAGCGCGCTGAACGGTTGATCGTCCGCGGGTTCGCGGGTCAGCACTTTCTCGTGCTCCTTGGGATCGATACCTTCGGTCGCACCGATGTCGATCGGAGAGGGGAGATAGTCCACGATCGCATCCAAAAGCGCCTGAACGCCCTTGTTCTTGAACGCGCTGCCGCAAAGTACGGGAACGATCTTGTTCGCGATGACGCCCTTACGGAGCGCCGTCTTGAGCTCGTCCACCGAGATCTCCTCTTCCATAATGAACTTCTCCATCAAGTCGTCGTCGCACTCGCAGATCTTCTCGACGAGTTCCGCTCTCGCGATCTTGGCGTCTTCGAGCATATCGGCGGGAACGTCGACCACGTCGAAGACCTTACCGTCGTCGTTCTGATAGACGTCCGCCTTCATATTGAGAAGGTCGATGATGCCTCTGAACTCTTTGGCTTGACCGATCGGGAGCTCGAAAGCCACCGCGTTCGCGCCGAGTCTCTTCTTCATCATATCGATGACGCGCGGGAAGTTCGCTCCCTCGATGTCCATCTTATTGACGAACGCGATGCGGGGGACCTTGTACTTGGTCGCCTGACGCCACACGGTCTCGGACTGGGGCTCAACGCCGCTCTTCGCGCAGAAAACCGCGACCGCGCCGTCGAGAACGCGCAGAGAACGCTCCACCTCGACGGTGAAGTCCACGTGTCCCGGGGTGTCGATCAGGTTGATCGCGCAATCCTTCCAATGAACGGTGGTCGCTGCCGAAGTGATCGTGATACCACGCTCCTGCTCCTGCTCCATCCAGTCCATCGTCGCGCCGCCGTCGTGCACTTCGCCGATCTTGCGGGTCTTGCCGGTATAGTACAAAATACGCTCGGACGTCGTGGTCTTACCCGCGTCGATGTGAGCCATAATGCCTATGTTTCTGGTTTTTTCAATCGGGTTCTCTCTCATCTTTAATCCTACCAACGATAGTGAGCGAATGCCTTGTTGGCTTCAGCCATACGATGCATTTCGTCTCTCTTCTTCACTGCGTTGCCCACGCCGTTCGCCGCGTCCATGAGCTCGCCCGCAAGTCTCTGGTCGCTCGTCTTCTCGCCGCGCTTTCTCATCGAAGCAACGAGCCAACGAATGCCCAAAGTTTGCCTTCTTTCTTCGCGGATCTCCTGCGGGACCTGATAGGTCGCGCCGCCGACCCTTCTCGCCTTCACCTCGACCTGGGGCATCGCGTTGGCAAGCGCCTTCTTGAACACCTCGATCGCACCGGTTCCGGTCTTTTCCTCTACGATATGAAATGCCCCGTAAACGATGCTTTCCGCCGTTCCCTTCTTACCGTCGAGCATGATCTGGTTGACCAACTTGGTCACGACCTTGTCGTTGTAGATCGGATCGGGGAGCACGTCACGCTTGGGCACACCACTTCTTCTTGGCATACTGAATTATCTCCTTATATAGTATTCTTGAAACAATTGATTATTTGGGTTTCTTTGCGCCGTATTTGCTGCGGGCTTGCTTACGCTTCGCCACGCCTGCGGTATCGAGTGCGCCACGCACGATGTGATACCTGACACCAGGCAAATCTTTCACCCTGCCACCACGGATCAGGACGACGCTGTGCTCTTGCAGGTTGTGGCCGATACCGGGAATATAGACGGTACCTTCCATGCCGTTAGAGAGGCGCACCCTCGCGATCTTACGCATAGCGGAGTTCGGCTTCTTAGGCGTGGTGGTCGTGACCGACAGGCAGACGCCGCGACGTTGCGGGCAGCTCTGAAGGATAGGAGCGAGAGTCTTAGACTCCTGCTTTTCTCTACCGTGCCTAATAAGTTGATTGATTGTTGGCATATACTACCTCCTTATAGTCTTGCGCTTCACTCCCGTCAACCCATTGGGAGATCCGCAATCTGCGCCCGAAGGCGCGTGCATGTCGAAGTTGCCTTCGCTTTCAACTGCCGAGCCTACCTGACCAGTCCCACGACCGCCGCGCCGACGTCGATCCGCATCGTTCTGCCGAGTTCCGCCATTTCGGGACCCTTCTTGAACTCTACGTCCTTGCCGCGCGCTTCGCCGTGAAGCCTATCTACGATAAACCCTTCACAGTCGGACGACACTATTACACACCATACCGTGCCGTCTGTAATACCCCGCAAAACCTGCTTCAGCCCAACAAGCTTTTTGGGAGAATTATCGATTAACTTTTTATAATCGTCAGCCACGTTTTCTCCTTTGATGACGACAAAATAACTTGCAATTGCTCGCAAGTTCTTTTATTTTATCAATTTTGATGCGACTAGTCAAATGAATAAAGATATTTTTTCGGGAAAAATCAATCAAAGAAAGCGATTTATAAAAAGAAATCTCTTTTCTCAATTCCGCATTAACGGAATACTCGCTTTTGCGTCGAGGGTGTCTTCCGCGAGAGCGGAGCCGTCGCCGTAGCGGATTTGAAGGTAGGCTTCCATCGCGATCATCGCCGCGTTGTCGGTGCAGGTCTCTTTGGTCGGGAAATGGGCGCGCAAACCACGCTTTTCGCATGCTTCCGTCAGCGTCTTTCGGATCTCGCCGTTGGCGCCGACGCCACCCGCAAGCGCAACGTCCTTGAGGTCGCACTCCTTCGCCGCGCGAACCGCCGCCTTGACCAGCATCTCCGCGACCGCGCTCTGAAAAGAGCACGCCACGTCCGCTTTATTGATCGCTTCGCCGCGTTGCTCCGCGGTATGCACGTAATTGATGACTGAAGTTTTGATACCGCTGAAAGAAAAATCGTACGGGTTTTCGGTCTTGGGCACGGGGATATAGACGGTGCGAGCGCCGCCCTTCGCCGCCCTCTCGATCTCGGGTCCGCCGGGATACGGCAGAGAGAGCACGCGCGCGACCTTATCGAAAGCCTCGCCCACCGCGTCGTCCATCGTGCCGCCGAGATAGGTAAAGGCGGTGTAATCGTCCACGCGAACGACGGCGGTATGCCCGCCCGAAACGATCAGCCCGATATACGGGGGCTTGAGTTCGGGATCGGCAAGATAATTCGCCGCGACGTGTCCGCGAATATGGTTTACTTTCAAAAGAGGTTTATCGAGGGCGAAAGAGAGCCCTTTCATATAACTGACGCCCACGAGGAGCGCGCCCAAAAGTCCCGCGCCGTAGGTGACGGCAAAGCAGTCGGCGTCCGCCGCCGTGACGCCCGCCTTTTCGAGCGCCTCTTTGACAACGGGTTCGACGTTCAAAACGTGATTGCGGCTCGCGATCTCGGGTACGACGCCGCCGTATTCTTTATGGATCGCGATCTGAGACGAAATGACCGAGGAAAGCACGCGCCCATCCCGAAGGACCGCGCACGCCGTCTCGTCGCAAGAACTTTCCAGCGCGACGATCGTAATGCTATCTTTTGCTTTGAGTTCCTCGAAGGTCATCTTACGCCTTCTTCAAATACTCCACGATGAAGTCTTGCAATTCGCCGTCCATGACCGCCTGCACGTTCGCGTTCTCGTAGCCGGTGCGGTGATCCTTGACGAGGGTGTACGGGCAGAAGACGTAGGAACGGATCTGACTGCCCCACTCGATCTTTTTGAGGTCGCCCTTGAGGGACTGTTCGTACTCCATCTGCTCGCGCTCCTTGAGTTCTACGAGTTTACTCATCAGCATCCGCATCGCGACCTCGCGGTTCTGGATCTGACTGCGCTCGTTTTGGCAAGCGACGATGATACCGGTCGGGATATGCGTGATGCGGATCGCGGACTCGGTCTTATTGACGTGCTGACCGCCCGCGCCGCCGCTCCTGTAGGTGTCCACCTTGAGGTCTTCTTGACGGATCTGGATCTCGGTCTCGTCCTGAATCACGGGCATGACTTCGAGAGAAGCGAAAGAGGTATGGCGGCGGCTGTTCGCGTCGAAAGGAGAGATACGAACGAGGCGATGCACGCCCTTCTCCGCTTTCAGATAGCCGTAAGCGTTGTCGCCGTCTATCTCGAAGCTGACACTCTTGATGCCCGCTTCGTCGCCGGGGAGCATATCGAGCACCTTGGTCGAATAGCCGCGCTTTTCGGCGTAGCGGCAATACATACGGAAGAGCATACTGCACCAGTCCTGCGCCTCGGTGCCGCCCGCGCCGGCGTGCAACGTCAAGATCGCGTCGCAACCGTCGTGCTTGCCCTTGAGGAGAGCGGCGATCTTCATCTGCTCCGCCTCTTCGGACAGTTTCGCGAGTTCGTCCTCTACGCCGGGGAGTTCCTCGAGCGCTTCTTCGCTCTCCGCGAGTTCGATCAAGACGGCGATATCTTCCGCCTTGGCGCGGAGCTTCGCGACCTTGGCGAGTTTGTCGTCCACCTGCTTGAGCTCCTTATTGACGCGCTGGCTCTTCGCCTGATCGCTCCAAAAGCCCTCTTCGTTCTGCGCCTCTTCGAGCTCTGCCTTGCGCGCTTCGAGCGCGGTCAGGTCGAGGGCGTCGGCAACTTCTTCTATGACCTCGCGGAGCGCCGCGAGTTTCTGTTTGCTTTCGTCGAATTCTACCATAATCTTAACCGTTCTTCCCGCAACAATTTTTGTATTTTTTCCCGCTACCGCAGGGGCAAGGATCGTTCCTGCCGATCTTCTTGGCTTTGGCGTCGACGGATTCTCTGTCCGACAGCGCGGCATTCTGCTCTTCGGGCAGGAATATCAATTTCAAATTGCCGAAGACCGACAGCACCGTTTCTCTGCGAATGTTCTCACTCATCTTGTCGAACAACTCGAAGCCTTCGCTCGCGTAGCACATCACGGGGTCTTTATTGCCGAGCGCACGGAACTGGATGCCGTTGCGGAGCTCTTCCATCGCGACCATCTGTTCTTTCCAGTTGCGATCCACGACGTTCAGCATGATCGCTTTTTCGAGCCAGGACAGGCTCACTGTCCGCCTCGCGACTTCCGCCTTGACCGCCTCTCTGTCAAACATAACGTAGACGTCGTGTTTGACGCAATACGGGTTGCCCGCCTCGTCTTTCACCTTGATCGTGCCGTTTCGTTTGATATAGACGTTGGTCTTTGACTCTTCCTTCTTCTTCTCGTAGAAAGCGATCGCCGCATCGCTGACTTCGTCGACGATCCTTTGGAAACTCAGGTGCGACGCGAGTTCTTTATCGACGACGTTACTGCCCCAAGGCAACAGTTTCCTCTCGATCTCCAAATTGATCTTGTCGTAATTCCACAAAACGTAATCCTGATTGTAGTCGATCAGGTCGGAGAGGATCTCCGCCACGATCTCAGGGACCATCTTCACGATCTCCTCGTGTACGTCGTCGCTCTGCAAGACCTTTCTCCTCTCCGCGTAGATGATCTCGCGCTGGCGGTTCATCACGTCGTCGTAAGCAAGCACGCTTTTACGAAGGGAATAATGATAATTCTCCACCTTGCTTTGCGCCCGCTTGATCATCGAGGTCACCATCTTGCCGGAAAGCGCGCCTTCCGCCTTTGCCATCGTGGACTGCACGATACCGAACAGGCTGTTATCCTTGCCGAAGATACGCAAAAGGTCGTCCTCGAGCGAAATGTAGAAGATCGACGATCCGACGTCCCCCTGTCTGCCGCTACGACCGCGGAGCTGGTTGTCGATGCGCCTACTGTCGTGGCGTTCTGTGCCGATCACGCGGAGACCGCCCGCGGCAAGCACGATCGGCTTGTCCTCTTCGGCTTCTTTTCTATGCTTCTCCAGCAGTTCGTTGTATCTGTCACGGATCTTGTTCAAGATGGGATCGCTCGTTTCGCGAAGCGGATTGATCGCGTCGCTGATGAAACGGCTCATCTGTTCGCTGACTTTGTCGTACAACGCCTTTTCGAGCGCCTCCGCCTTGATTTGTTCGGAGCCGTTGCCGCCGAGGAAGTCCCTCTTTTGCTTTCTGTTCAAACTCTCGTAAAAACGGTCGACGCCCTCTTTAATCTTTTTCAAGGTGGCGTCAAGCGGTGTATCGTCCGTACGCGGCGCCTTTTGGGCGATGGCGCAAAACTCCTGCGTGAGTTCCACGCGCGCGAAGTATTCGGGGTTGCCGCCGAGCAGAATGTCGGTACCGCGGCCCGCCATATTGGTCGCGATCGTGACCTGTCCGGAGCGACCCGCCTGCGCGACGATCTCCGCCTCGCGCCTGTTGTTGATCGCGTTCAAGACCTCGTGCGGGATCCCCTCCTTCTTCAATCGCTCGGAGAGTTCCACCGACTTCTCGACCGAGGTCGTACCCACCAAAACGGGTTGTTTCCTCGCGTGGCAATCCTTGATGTCCGCGACGATCGCGTCCAGCTTGGACTGCCTGTCGGGCAAAATCACGTCTTCTTGATCCACCCGTTGCAGAGGCTTGTTGGTCGGGATCGAAACGATGTCCAGAGAATAGGTCTTTTTGAACTCGGTCTCTTCTTCCTTTGCCGTACCGGTCATACCGGAGATCTTATTATACAGCCTGAAGAAGTTTTGCAAACTGATGGACGCCAAGGTCGCCGTCTCGTTGCGGATCGGCAGATTTTCCTTCGCCTCGACCGCCTGATGCAACCCGTTGTTGAGCCGTCTGCCGACCATCAAGCGACCGGTAGCCTCGTCGATCAAGACCACTTCGCCCTTTGCTCTGTCGACTGCGTAATCCACGTCCCTTTTCAGGATATAGTTTGCGCGGAGCGCGTTGTTGATGAAATGCAGCAGATCGGCGTTCAGCGTGTCCCCTACCTCTCCGAGATCGGCGGGATCTCCCGCTTCGTCGGTCTCGACCTCCTCGGTGGGATGGCTTTCTTCGACGGCTTTTTTCCCGAAGAAGAGCTCCGCTTTCTCCACGCCTCTATCGGTCAACGCGATCGTGTTTTTCTCCTCGTTGATCTCGTAGTCCTCTTTCGTGCATTGTTTGGCAAATCGTTGCGCCGCAATGTACATCTGTTCCCGTTCGGCGGGTTGTCCCGAAATGATCAAAGGGGAACGCGCCTCGTCGATCAAAATGCTATCCACCTCGTCGATGATCGCGAAGTTCAGTTCGCGCTGGACGAGGGTGCTTCGATTGGTCATCATATTGTCGCGCAGATAGTCGAAACCGAGCGCGTGATTGGTCGCGTAGAGAATGTCTGCGCGATAGGCGGCTTGCTTATCAAAAAGCGACATCCCCTCGATCGCCACGCCGACGGAAAGTCCGAGGAACAGAAAGATCTTGCCCATCCACTCGGCGTCGCGCTTGGCGAGGTAGTCGTTGACCGTCACGATATGCACGCCCTTTCCGGTCAGCGCGTTCAAATAGGCGGGGAGAGTGCTGACCAAGGTCTTACCTTCACCGGTCGCCATCTCCGCGATTCTGCCTTGATGCAAGACGATACCGCCGAGGATCTGCACGTCGAAGTGGCGCATTCCGACCCGTCTCTTCGCCGCCTCTCTGACCACGGCAAACGCTTCGGGCAACAGCGCGTCAAGCGTCGCGCCTTCCGCAAGACGCTTCTTGAATTCGGGCGTCATCGCCTGCAATTCGGCGTCGGACATCGCCGCATAATGAGGTTCCAAGGCGTTGATCTTCTTCAATATCTTGGAAAGTTTTTTGACTTGTCTGTCGTTATAACTCGAGAAAATGCACATAATTCACCTCTGTAATCATTTTACTATAAGGGATAAGATATGTAAAATCATTTATTCCTTTGTCAATATCCCTCTTGTATTGGCGGTTTTTCACTCGTCGTCGCGAATGTTAGGCCGATCACCCGCTTGGCGCCCGCCTTCTTGAGCGTTTTCGCCAGTTCGTTCATCGTGGTGCCCGTGGTCAATACGTCGTCCACCGCCAGCACGATCTTTCCCTTGATCGCGTCCCTGTCCACCACCTCGAACGCGTCCTTCAGATTCTCTTCGCGCGCCGCCCTGCCGCCCGTCAGTCCACTCGATGCGAGCGTCTCTTTCACCCTGCGGGTCGAGCTCAGATCGAGGGGTAACTTCAAGGCTTTGGCGATGACTTCGCCGAGCAGTTCGCTCTGGTTATAGCCCCTTTCCTTCCTTCTCTTCGGGCTGAGCGGAACGGGGAGTACGACGTCCGCGACGAGCTCCGAGTCGAGGAGCTTGTCGGTCATCAGGTTCGCCATCGGCTCCGCGAGGTACTTCTGACGCCGAAACTTCAGCCGTTGCACGAGACTCGCCGCCGCGCCCGCATAGGTGAGGGGAGCGAGGGCACGATCAAACGCCTTCTCGTGGTTTTGACAGTCCAGGCAATACTGCTCCTCGGCAAAAAGCAACTTGCCGCATTTGAGGCAAGCGCGCTCCCCGATATGCTCCAACAACACGAAACAAGGGTTGCAGATACGGTATCTGCCCGACTTCTCGAGCTCGCGACCGCAAACGATACAGTTATAATCCTTGACGAAAAGCAGAGAAAGCCACCGCGACAGCTTAGTATTCATTATCTTTCAAAAAGAGGCACAGCGCGGTATGTCGTTTCTCGGTATAATTGTTCTTGATCATCTTGATCACGTTCTGTTTGTCGCCGACGAGGACCACCGCACGCTTGGCGCGGGTGATCGCGGTGTACAGAAGATTGCGCGAGGTCACGATCGGGTTGTAGCGCGAGATCACGACCACCGCGACGGGAAACTCCGAGCCTTGGCTCTTATGCACGCTGATCGCATAGGCGTGGGTCAGTTGATCCAACTCGCCCGCGGTGTAGGTCGCGACCTTACCGTCCTCGAACTCCACCTTGAGCTCCGCTTCGGCGCGCGACACCTCGAGGATCCTGCCGATGTCGCCGTTGAAGACCCCTTCGCCCGCCTCGTAGCGGTCGCCGACCTTCTGCACCCAGCCGAGCTGATAGTTATTCACGGTGTGGATCACTCTGTCTCCGACGCGGAAGATCCTATCGCCCGAGATCATCTCGCCCTTCTCCTTTGCGGGCGGATTCACGACCTTTTGCAGTTCGACGTTCAAACTCTCCACGCCGCCGTCCCCTCTCTTCAAGGGGGCGAGCACCTGCACGTCCGCGGGATCCACGCCGAAATAGCGCGGCAGGCGCGAGGTGCATAGGGACAAGACGTCTTGTAAGACCGCGTCGGGCTCCGCGACGTTGTCGAAGAAGAAATCGCGGCTCTTATTGTCGAACTCGGGCACGTTGCCGCCGTTGATCATATGCGCGTAGATCGCGATATTGCTGTCCGAAGACTGGCGATAAATATGCGTAAGGTATTTGACGGGGACGATCCCCGAGGAAATGACGTCGGCGAGAATGTTGCCCGCGCCGACCGACGGAAGCTGATCCTTGTCGCCGACCAAGATGATCTTGCCTCCGACGGGGATCGCCTTTAAGAGGGCGTTGAAAACGTATTCGTCCGCCATACTGATCTCGTCCACGATCACGACGTCCGCGTCGAGCTTCTGGTCGCTCGAGTAGTCGTTCGAATGCAGGTCGAGCAAGCGATGAATGGTCTTCGCGACCGACCCCGTCGCCTCGCTCATACGCTTGGCGGCTCTGCCCGTCGGCGCGGTCAGCGCGAAACTGTATCCCTGTCCGCGCAACAGTTCGATAATACACTTGATGATCGTGGTCTTGCCCGTGCCGGGACCGCCGGAGATCACGACGCAGCCGCTGTTGACCGCCGCGGTGATCGCCTCTTTTTGGGAGGGGTGCAAGGTCACGCCCTGCCTCTTTTCAAAGGCGGTGATCTCCTCGTCGAGGTCGAGATCCAGCTCCACGCTGTGTCCCATGATGCGCATTAGATTCCTCGCGATGGACTTCTCGAGTTTGCAATACGTGGCGAGCATCACGCCGTTCATCTTGTAGTCGTTCAGATAAACCAAGGTGCCCTCGAGTTGCATATCGTCGATCGCGGCGATCACGACGTGCTCTTTCTCCGCATCGAATGCGAGCAGTTTCATCGCCTCTCTGACGAGCATCCCGATCGGCAGATAGGTATGCCCCTTGGTGGACGCCGCGTTCTTAAGGACGTGCACGACCGCCGCGCCGACGCGGAAGCCGCTCTCCTTGTCTAGTCCCATCGCGATCGCGAGCATATCCGCCGTCGCGAACCCGACGCCGTCCACGTCCTCGATCAGGCGGAACGGATTGTTCCTAACGATGCTCTCGGTCAGCCCTTCGTAGGTGCGATAGATCTTCAAAGCGAGATTCAGGGAAATGTCGAACTCCTGCAAGAAGATGATCGTGTGCTGCATCGCGCGGAACTCGGCGAATTGGTTGCCGATGCTCTCCGCCTTCTGCATACTGACGCCTTTCACCTTCACGAGCTCTTGCGGATGGAACTCGATGACGTCGAACGTCCTTTCGCCGAAGGTCGACACGATATTCTTCGCCGTGATCTCGCCGATCCCCTTGAAGAGACCGCCCGACAGATAGCGGATCATACTCTCCCTGCCCGTCGGGGGCGACACCTTGACGCTCGTGACTTTGAATTGCTCGCCGAAGTTCTTATTCACGACGTAGTCTCCCGTCATGATCACGCGCTCCCCCTCGGTGACGGGCGGAAAAATACCGACGCAAGTCACCCTTTTGGGGGTGGCGACGTGCGCAACGGTATAGCCGTTCTCCGCGTTCCTGAAGACGATGCTTTCGATGTTTCCGACGAGTTCCATAATATGATAATTATATCATATCTACGACTAAATGTAAAGGTGCTTGGCAGAACACGCAACGTTCAAAAACGTTATTTCAAATTGTACAAAAAGGGAACGGAGGCGGCGAGCCATTCCTCCGCATCACTACCTTTCACAAAGACAAAAGAGACGTGCCGAATTTAATTGATCGGTATCTCTACTTTCGTTTTGCAACGTTTGACTTTTGCCGAACAACCACGCTTATACCTTCTTTCTGAACGCAAATATTTCTTGATATAATCGTATTTCAAATATTTGAGCCGCTTCAATTTTTGCGCGCGATAAATGGTCTCCAACGAAGTGCACCCCGAGAATAATCCCTCTCCCAAGTTGTGAACGTAGGACAATTCAATCGTTTTCAAAGACTTACAATTCTCGAAGGCATAATCTTTTATCTCAAAGATATTGCTTTTGAAATTTACTTCGTTCAAGGACTCGCACTCGGAAAAGGCTCTCTTTCCGATATGAACATAACTGGTTATTTCAAGTCTCATTTTTTTGTCATGCAACCATTTGATGATCGTTCTAGGCATATTTTCTTTGGGAACGGATTCGAAAGTAATACGTTGAAGCGACTTGCATTCCGCAAAAGCTTGCGTATGAACCTTTACAAGTCCAGGCAGGGTAACTTCTTTCAATCCGCTGCATCCGCGGAAAGCTTCCGCGCCGATATCCAATTCAAATTTTTTCCTATACGGATCGAACTCTATGACCTCCAGATTGGTACACCCGAAGAAAGTCCTCGGAGCGATGGAGACCAAACTGGCAGGCAGGACCACCTTCTTGATCGTTTGATTGCCTTCGAAGAGCCCGTGATTGGGATTCTCCTTCGGCCGATCGAGAGAAACCGTGCCCGGCGCGATGACTACCACTTCCTCGCCCCCGTAAACGGGTTTGAAGGCATAGTTATCGTCTATCGTGTCACTCTGCCCGTCCGACGGAGAAAACAAACAAATGGCTTCCGCCTTCTTGAACCCCCACTGTACTTTGGCAGGGCAATTACCTTTCCACTTGTTTTTTTTGTAATCTTTCAGTCCTCTTTTTGAAGTTGAGTGCTTTAAATCCTTAAAATGTTTCTTATTAGCCAAACGAATGATCTCCAGGGATGTACATCCGTCAAACACCCTCATTGAGCCATATCTACAATACGGCAAGGTGACTTCCCGTAACGCAGTGCAGTTACCGAAAGCCTCGGTTGCAAAACGACAAGAATTGCGCCCCTCACCGTAAGTCACGGTCCTCAACGAGCTGCAATTAAAAAACGCACGCACACCCAAAGATATTGATCTGTGAAATACGAGTTTTTTTAGCTTGACACAGTCGCGGAACGCCTCATCACCGATATATACGCCCGCAGCTTCCCCGTTTTCCTCCTCGCAGGGAAACTCTATCTCTTCCAAATTGACGCAGCCTTTAAATGTCCATGCCGGAATCTTCGTGACGTTAGGCGGGATGATCACCTTTTTAATGGTATGATTGTCTTCAAAAATGCCGTATGTATCTTTATAGTAATCATGATCGTATCCGTCTCCGATACCCTGTACCAAGTGCGGAACCACAAAAACTTCTTCGGGTTTAGGTCCACCGTTTTTTTTGTACGACTCTTTTCTACTGTTTAGATCTTTCATCTTCCTTCTCCTTTCTGCTTTGTCCGATTCACTGCGCATCGGTAAACCCGCAAGCGAATAAACCGACGCAATCATTATAAGCTAACCGTTGGTTAGAGTCAAGCACATTTCTAACCGTTAGTTATAAAGTGACATCGGTGAGGTATTGAAATATGGAATATAAAATCATTAAAGAACGTCTCAGTGCCGAGATCAAAAGCAGCGGCCTTACCATGACGGAGATCGCGAAGCTGGTCGGCGTATCACCCGAGATGATCACACAGTATTGCACGACGAAGAAACTGCCGAAGCTCGACACTTTTGCGAAACTTTGCAAAGCATTGGATCTGGACGCAAACTACATTTTGGGATTGACGACGCACTGATCGATTTGACTGATCCGACGAAAGATATATTTCTGTGCTTCTTTTTCTTTGCGCCACCGCAACTATTTTATCCAGATAAATTTCAGTTAAAAAACTCACATTGCGCAAAAAAGAGACTGACTCGTCCACCCAAACCTCCGCTTCGTAGCCTTTTGCGATGTTCTGCTCGTGGGCGCCTCGTTTATACAGGCGAAGATTTTGCAAAACGCCCGCTTTTCCAGCGCCGCGGCGTAGTGAACGCTATCACGGCTTCGTTCCGTTGGGTGGGGAATTTGAAATGCTGTACGGAATAATTTAAGACGAAAGTGCGAAAACTGCACGCCTCGTACGCCACGGCGATATTTTCCCATTCCGAATGAGAATTCGTCTTATATCCCCCGCTGGGGAAGCTGAGCATGACGAACTTCGGCTCGAAAGGCTCGACATCGTAGCAAGACAGCCGTCCCGCGACCTGCTTGCACTGGCCAAAAAGGTGCCAGATCCGTTCTTTGAGGGTCGTCGGCTATAATGAATCGTCACGCCACAGTCCGAACTCTCCGTACAGATCGATCACCTTTTCCCTTCTCGTATTCGTTTTCGTTATTTCAGCAAAGCGCGGATCGCCTCCACCTTATCGAGCGTTTCCCAAGGGAAATCGGGTCTGCCGAAATGCCCGTAGTTCGAGGTCTTGCGGTAGATCGGTCTCCTGAGGGCGAGGGCATCGATGATCGCCGAGGGACGCATATCGAAGACCTTGCGGACGATCTTCTCCAGTTCACCGTCGGGGAGAACGCCCGTGCCGAAACTATTGACGTGCAGGGAGATCGGGTGTGCGACGCCGATCGCGTAGGAGACTTCGAGTTGGAGCCTGTCCGCCGCGCCCGCCGCGACCATATTCTTGCAGACGTAACGCGCCATATACGCCGCGCTCCTGTCCACCTTGGTCGGATCCTTGCCGGAGAAAGCGCCGCCGCCGTGCGGGCAATAGCCGCCGTAGGTATCGACGATGATCTTTCTGCCCGTGAGACCGCTGTCGCCGTGCGGGCCGCCCGTCACGAAACGACCGGTCGGATTCACGTAGATCAGCGTGTTCTCGTCGAGGAGCGAAGCGGGGATCGCCTGCTTGATGATCCTCTCTTCCACGTCCTTGCGGAGCGTCTTGATGTCCACGTCGGGACTGTGCTGAGTGGAGACCACGACGGTATGCACCCTTTTGGGCGTGCCGTCCACATATTCGACGGTGACCTGCGCCTTGCCGTCGGGACGCAGATAAGAGAGTTCTCCCTTCTTACGCGCTTCGGTCAGTCGCATCGTGAGTTTGTGCGCGAGGGTGATCGGGAGAGGCATCAGTTCCTCGGTCTCGCGGCAGGCGTAACCGTACATCATGCCTTGGTCACCCGCGCCGATGAGGTCGTACTTGTCGCCCGAGGCGCTGTCCGTGCTCTTGTCCACACCCATCGCGATGTCGGGAGACTGCTCGTCCAAGGAAACCATGACCGAACAGGTGTCCGCGTCGAATCCCATCTCGCTCGAGGTGTAGCCGATGTCTCTGACGACGTCGCGCACGATCTTTTGCACGTTGGGAGCCGCAGACGAGGTGATCTCGCCCACGAGGATCGCGATGCCTGTCGTCACGACGGTCTCGACCGCCACGCGCGCGGCGGGATCTTCCATCAAGATCGCGTCGAGGACGGCGTCCGAGATCTGATCCGCGACCTTGTCGGGATGTCCTTCGGTAATGCTTTCGCTTGTAATCAATCTAACGTCTTGCATCGTTTTTTTTTAAGGGGCGACAACGCCGCCCCTTTTCTCCTATTCATTGCGGCAAAAGCCGCCTGCCCCATCAGTCGTTATAGTAGGGGTTCTTGGGTTCGGTCGCGTTGCTGTCCACGGGAGTGCCCGCATGGACGGTCACGTTGGCGTACTGCTTGAGACCGGTACCCGCCGGGATCAGCTTGCCGAGGATCACGTTCTCCTTCAAGCCGCAGAGGTTATCCACCTTGCCCTTGATCGCCGCGTCGGTCAGCACCCTCGTGGTCTCCTGGAAGGAAGCGGATGCGAGGAAGCTACTCGAATTGAGGGACGCCTTGGTGATGCCGAGGAGCGCCGCTTTACATTGCGCCGGCTCCTTGCCTTCCGAAACGAGCTTCAAGTTGGCGGTGGTGTACTCCGACTTCTCCACGAGCTGTCCGGGCAGGAAGGCGGAATCGCCTTGGTGGGTGATCCTGACCTTGCGGAGCATCTGGCGAATGATGATCTCGACGTGCTTGTCATTGATGTTGACGCCCGCGAGACGATATGCGTTCTTGACTTCGCGGATCAGGTATTCTTGTACCGCGACCGCGCCACGGGTACGCAGGAGATCTTGCAGGTTGATCGCGCCCGCCGTGATCTGCGCGCCCTGCGAGATCGCGTCGCCTTCGGAGACGAGGATCTTGGCGTTGATGGGCGGGACGTACTCCTTGCTGATCGAGCCGTCGTTGCTGGTCACGATCACGACGCGCTTGTTGCCCTTCATCATGAAGGACACGCTGCCGGCGATGTCGGAGATGATGGACTGCGCCTTCGGGGTGCGGCACTCGAAGAGTTCTTCGACGCGCGGCAGACCTTGGGTAATATCCTCGGAAGACGCGACGCCACCGCTGTGGAAGGTACGCATCGTAAGCTGAGTACCCGGTTCGCCGATGGACTGCGCCGCGATCGTACCGACCGCTTCACCGACCTTGACGGGGTTACCGCTCGCCATATTCTTGCCGTAGCACTTGGAGCAGAGCCCGTTCGCGCACTTGCAGGAGAAGACGCTCCTAATCTTGACGACCTTGATGCCCGCCTTGTCGATCTCTTCCGCATCCTCTTCGCTGATCATCGTATCCGCGGGGACGATGACTTCGCCCGTTGCGGGATTCGTGATCGGATCGATCGTGTATCTGCCGATGATCCTGTCGGCAAGTTTCTCGATGCGATCGCTACCGATCGAGATCTCGCTGACGTTCATACCTTGCCTGTCGCCGCAATCCATCTGCTGAATGATGACGGACTGCGCGACGTCCACGAGCCTACGGGTCAGGTAGCCGGATTCCGCCGTCTTCAGAGCGGTATCGGCGAGACCCTTACGACCGCCGTGGGACGAGATGAAGTATTCGAGGGAAGACAAGCCTTCGCGGAAGTTGCTCTTGACGGGGAGCTCGATGGTCTTACCGGTCGGGTCTCTCATCAAGCCGCGCATGCCGGCGAGCTGACGGATCTGTCCCATATTACCACGGGCGCCGGATTGCTCCATCATCTTGATCGGATTGAACTTGTCCCAGCACTTGGTCAGCGCCTGGGTCACGTCCTCGATCGCTTTCTCCCAGATCGTGATAACGGTCTTGTATCTCTCCGCTTCGGTGATGAAACCGCGGCGATAGAGCCTTTCGACGTCGGAAACCTTCTGTTCCGCGGCGGCGATGATCTCGTTCTTCTCTTTCGGAATGTGCATATCGAACACGCTGGTGGTCAGCGCGCCGATCGTGGAATACTTGAAGCCTTGCGCCTTGATCTTGTCGAGAACGACCGCCGTCTCGGTGCTGCCCTTGTACTTAAAGCACTTCTCGACGATCTGTCCGAGCTGAGACTTCTTGACTTCGAAGTCGATCTCGAGCGCCAAGGCATTCTCGGGCTTGCTTCTATCCACGAAGTGCAGATCCTGCGGGATCGCCTCGTTGAAGATGAATCTGCCGAGCGTCGTATGCACCCTGCCGGTCACGACCTTGCCGTCGATCTCCTTGCTGACGCGCACGTAGATCATCGCTTGCAGGTCGATCTCCTTATTCGCATAGGCGAGTTTCGCCTCGTCCACGCTCATAAAGCATCTGCCTTCGCCCTTCGCACCGTCCTTGACGATGGTCAGGTAGTAGCTGCCGAGGATCATATCCTGCGTCGGGGTCATGACGGGCTTGCCGTCCGAGAGTTTCAGGATGTTGTTGGTCGCGAGCATCAAGAAACGCGCCTCTGCCTGCGCCTCGATCGAGAGGGGTACGTGTACGGCCATTTGGTCGCCGTCGAAGTCCGCGTTGAACGCGCCGCAAACGAGGGGGTGGAGCTTGATCGCTCTGCCTTCCACGAGGACGGGCTCGAACGCCTGAATGCCCAGGCGGTGCAAGGTCGGCGCGCGGTTCAAGAGGACGGGATGATCCTTGATGATGTCTTCGAGGACGTCCCACACTTCGTTGCGAGCGCGCTCGACGAAACGCTTGGCGGTCTTGATGTTATTGCAGATATTCCTATCCACGAGCTCCTTCATCACGAAAGGCTTGAAAAGCTCGAGCGCCATCTCCTTGGGGAGACCGCATTGATAGAGTTTGAGTTCCGGTCCGACGACGATAACCGAACGTCCGGAATAGTCCACGCGCTTACCGAGCAGGTTCTGACGGAAACGACCCTGCTTACCGCGCAGCATCGAGGTCAACGACTTCAGGTCGCGGTTCTTGCCCGCGTTGTTGGACTTAGCCGCCTTGGTGCCGTCGATCAGCTCGTCGACGCCGTTCTGGACGAGACGCTTCTCGTTGCGGAGCATCTGATCCACCGCGCCCGACTGCAAGAAGCTCTTGAGGCGCTTGTTTCTGCGAATGACCTTGAGGTACAGGTCATTCAGGTCGCTGGTCGCATATCTGCCGCCGTCAAGGGGAACCATCGGGCGCAGATCGGGCGGGAGCACGGGGAGTGCCTCGAGGATCATCCATTCGGGTCTGCTCTCGGACTCCTTGAAGGCTTCGAGGATCTCAAGACGCTTCGCGAGGTCGAGTTTCTTGGAAGACAGCGCGCTGTCCTTGTCCTCGCCGCGCTTCAGGCTCGTCTTGCCCCTTTGATCGCTCTTCTTCGCGGCTTCCTTTTCCGCCGACTCTTTCTCCGAGATCTGCGTGCGGAGAGCCGCGATCTCCTTATCGAGATCGATCGCGACCAAAAGCTCCTTGATCGCTTCGGCGCCCATACCGACGCGGAACCCGTCTTCGCCGAACTCCGCGACTTTCTTTTCGTATTCTTCGTTGCTGAGAACGGTCTTCACTTCGAGGTCGGATTTGCCCTTATCCAGGACGACGTAGCTCGAATAGTAGACCACGCGCTCGACCTCTTTCGGACCCATTTGCAGAATGGTCGCGATGCGGCTCGGGGTGCCCTTCAGGAACCAAATGTGGGTGACGGGAGTGGCGAGTTCGATGTGACCCATCCTCTCACGACGCACCTTGGTTTGCTCGACTTTGACGCCGCAACGATCGCAGACCACGCCCTTATGGCGGATCCTCTTATACTTACCGCAGGCGCATTCCCAGTCCTTGATCGGCCCGAAGATCTTTTGGCAGAAAAGACCGTCGGGATCCGGCTTTTGCGTCCTGTAATTGATGGTATCGGGTTTGGTGACTTCACCGTTGGACCACTCCCTGATCTTTTCGGGAGAGGCAAGTCCTATCTTGATTGATGCAAAATTGTTGATTTCAAACATGATTCATTTCCCCCATTAAAAGATGTCGCCGCCGTCGTCGTCGCCATCGGCATTGTCGCTGTTGCCGCCGAAGAAGTTTGCGATGTCCTCGTCTTCACTCGCGGTGTCGAAGGGACTGTCTTGATCGTCTTCACCGACGGTGTCCTCCGTCGTAGCGAAGATGTCCACTTCCTTCTTCTCGGTGGGCTCGTTGAACAGATCGGTCGGCATCACGTCTTCGACGGTATCGGGGATCTCTTGATCGTTGTCGCCGAGGGCGCGGATGTCGAGACCGAGAGAGCGCATTTCACGCACGAGCACGCGGAAGGATTCCGGAATGCCGGGCTCGCTGATATTCGTGCCCTTCGTGATGGAAGCGTACGCCTTCTCTCTGCCGTTGACGTCGTCCGACTTCACGGTCAACATCTCCTGCAAGATATTCGCGGCGCCGTACGCCTCGATCGCCCAAACTTCCATTTCGCCGAGACGCTGTCCGCCGAACTTGGCTTTACCGCCGAGCGGCTGTTGCGTGACGAGGGAGTAGGAGCCGGTGCTTCTCGCGTGGATCTTGTCGTCCACGAGGTGGGCGAGCTTCAGATAATACATATAGCCGATCGTGACCCTATTCTCAAACGGCTCGCCGGTACGACCGTCGTAGAGTTGCACCTTGCCGTCTGCGGGGAATCCGTTTTTGACCAAGAGTTCCTTGATCTCGGACTCTTCCGCGCCGTCGAAGACGGGGGTGGAGATCTTCCAGCCGAGCATCTTCGCGACGAGACCCAAGTGGACCTCGAGCACCTGTCCGATATTCATACGGGACGGAACGCCGAGGGGGTTCAACACGATCTGGAGCGGGGTGCCGTCCGCGAGGAAGGGCATATCCGCCTTGGGGAGAACGCGAGACACGACGCCCTTATTGCCGTGGCGTCCCGCCATCTTGTCACCGACCGAGATCTTACGCTTCTGCGCGATATAGACGCGCACGAGCTTATTGATACCCGCGGAGAGATCCGCCTTGTTCGCCTTGGTAAAGACCTTGACGTCCACGACCACGCCGTATTCGCCGTGCGGAACGACCAAGGACACGTCTCTGACCTCTCTCGCCTTGTCGCCGAAGATGCTGCGGAGCAACCTCTCTTCGGGGGTGGGATCGGTCTCGCCCTTGGGCGCGACTTTACCGACCAAGATGTCGCCCGCGCGCACTTCCGCGCCGATACGAATGATACCGTCTTCATCGAGATCCTTCAGCATATCTTCGCTGCGGTTCGGGATGTCGCGGGTGATCTCTTCGTCGCCGAGCTTGGTCGTGCGAGCCTCGGTGTCGTAGGTACAGATGTGAATGCTCGTAAAGACGTCGTCTTTCACGAGTTCGTCGCTGATCAGGACTGCGTCTTCGTAGTTGTAGCCTTCCCAGGTCATAAAGCCGATCAAGATGTTGCGACCGAGCGCGAGTTCGCCGTTCTGCGTCGCGGGGCCGTCGGCGAGCACCTCGCCCTTCTTGACCTTCTGACCGACCTTAACGACCGGCTTTTGGTTGATACAGGTCTCGTGGTTGGAACGCTGGAACTTCTGCAGTTCGTAGGTCTTCACGTTGTCCTCGCCCACCACGGTGATCTTGTCGCCGCTGACCGAGGTCACGACGCCGTCGAAGTCGGAGAGGATCACGATGCCGCTGTCGTGCGCGATCTTGTACTCGATGCCCGTGCCGACGATCGGCGCTTCGGGACGAACGAGAGGCACCGCCTGACGTTGCATGTTACTGCCCATCAAGGCGCGGTTCGTATCGTCGTTCTCGAGGAAGGGGATCAGGGACGCCGCGACCGAGACCAGCTGCTTGGGGGAGATGTCGAGATAGTCGACCTTGCTCGCTTCCACGTTGCGGATCTCTTCGGAGATACGGCAGGAAACCACCTTGTTTTGCAGTTTGCCGTCCTCGCCGATCGGTTCGGTGGCTTGTCCGATAATGTAGTTGTCCTCTTCGTCGGCGGTCATATAGACCACTTCGTCGGTCACGACGCCGGTCGCCTTGTCGATCTTTCTATAAGGCGTCTCGATGAAACCGTACTCGTTGACGCGAGCGTAGGTGGAGAGCGAGGAGATCAAGCCGATGTTCTGACCTTCGGGGGTCTCCACCGGGCAGAGTCTGCCGTAGTGGGAGTGGTGCACGTCGCGCACTTCCATACCCGCTCTCTCGCGGTTCAAACCGCCCGGACCGAGGGCGGAGAGCTTTCTCTTGTGGGTCAGTTCGGCGATCGGGTTCTCCTGATCCATGAACTGGGACAGCTGCGCGCTGTTAAAGAACTCCTTGATCTTCGCGGTGACGGGTTTCACGTTGATAAACTTCTTGATCTCCGCTTCGTCCGCGTTGGTGGTGTTCATCTTCTCGATGATCTGACGCTCCATATTCTGGAAGCCCTTACGCATCTCGTGCTGCAAAAGTTCGCCGACCGCACGCACGCGACGATTCGCGAGGTGGTCGATGTTGTCGTACACGCCGATGCCGTGCGGCAGACCGAGGTTGTAGTTCACGATCGCGACGATGTCGTCCTCGCAGATCTGACGGGAGACGAGCGACGCCAGGTTGTCGACGACCGCCTGCTCCTTCTCCTCTTCGGTCGTGAGACCCTCAAAAAGCTTCATCAGGGTCGGACGATGCACGAGCTCCTTGACGCCGAGTTCCTTGGGATCTCTCGAAATATACGCCGCGAGGTTAACGGTGTTGTTGCCGATGATCTTGACCGACTCGCCGTCCTTACCGAGGACGTAGACGTAGTTGATACCGCCATTCTGCAGTTCCCACGCCTTGTCGATGGTCAAGACTTCGCCCTTCTCCGCGAGGATCTCGCCGTACTCGTCCGTGACGTCCGCGGCGAGGGTCTTGTCCGCGATACGGGTCGCGAGGCAGAGCTTCTTGTTATACTTGTATCTGCCGACGCGGGAAATATCGTAACGCTTCTTGTCGTAGAAGATGCCGGGGATATTCGCCGCGACGCCTTCGTCGGTGATGATCTCACCGTTCTTGATGGTCTTGTAGAGCTCCTTCTTCGGATTCTCGCGATCGGCGTCGGAGTCCTTGCCGATGGTCGCGACCATATCGTCGCCGAAGATCGAGAGCAGTTTCTCATCCTCTTCGAGACCGATCGAGCGGAGCATCAGGGACGAGGTGACCTTCTTTTTGCGGTCGACCTTGACGTACAAAACGCTCGCCGACGGATCGTCCTTCACGGGCTTTTGCTCGAACTCCATCCAAGCGCCGTTCTTCGGAATGACGGTACACTTGTAGGTGATCTCGCCGTCCTTGTCCACCTCTTTCTCGAAGTAGACGCCCGGGCTCCTGACGAGCTGGCTGACGATGACGCGCTCCGCACCGTTGATGATGAACGAACCGGTGTCGGTCATCAGCGGAATGTCGCCCATAAAGATCTCGTCCTCTTTGATGAGGTCGCCCTTCTCGCGAACGGTCAGACGGACCTTCACGCGTAAGGGGGCGTTGTAGGTGACGAGGTTCTCGCTCTTACACGCTCTCGCGCTGAAGTGCGGCTCCTCGACCGTGTACTCGCCGAACTCGAGAACGAAACGCTCCGCGCCGTTCGTCGCCTTCTGCACGATCGGAGAGAACTCGTCGAAGATCTCTCTGAGACCCTCTTCCAAGAACTTCTTGTACGAACCTTTTTGCAGTTCGATCAAGTACGGGAGATCCAATATCTCCTTGGTCTTGGAGAAACTTCTTCTTTCCACGTTGCCGTAATTTACCATGTGAACAGCCATTGAAAAATACTCCTTTTTCTTTGTCGTCTTTTACACTTCGGGGCTACTTTCCCCTTCACCTACGGTGATATCTCCTTTTTTAGGGGAAAAAACGCCTTTCCGCATAATCGGACAATTTATAATCATAAACCGATATTGTCAATATGTCAATAGGAAAATAAAAATATTTTACACTTTTTTTGAGATTTCACCCTTTTGGGGGGTCTTTTTGCGTTTTCGGAAAATTAAATTATCTTAATAATTCACCGTTTTGCGCGTTTTTTGCGGAAAAACTCGGTCAAAAGCGCTCCGCATTCCTCGCCGAGAACACCCGTCTCTTTTTCAAAAACGTGATTGGTCGGATAGTCGCGGGGAATGTCCGCCACCGATCCCAAGAAGCCGAAGCGCGGATCCGCCGCGCCGTACACGACGCGATCCAATCGGCTGTTTACGATCGCGCCGACGCACATCACGCAGGGCTCCAGCGTGACGTACAGCGTACAGCCTTCGAGATACCAATTCCCGAGCTTTTTCGCCGCGCGACGGATCGCGAGGATCTCCGCGTGATAGAGGGCGCAATTGCGCTTTTCCTTTTCGTTATGCGCGCGAGCGATGACCTTGCCGTCCTTGACGACGACGGCGCCGACGGGGACTTCGTCCGCCGCCCCGCCCTTGATCGCCTCGTTGATCGCGAGGCGCATAAACCTTTCGTCCGCGACCGTTTTCATTTCAAGATCCCCCACAGCAACAGGGCGACGAGGAGCGCCGATTCCGCGATCGCCACGGCATAGAGCACCGCGTTGTCCTTCAGCGTGGCTTTCCCTTCCGGATTATATAGGTCCACGGTGACGACGCCGAAGAGGTGCCCTTCCGAGACGGGCTTATCGGTCTTGCGCGCGGCGTACTGCATCAGCCGCACCATAGCAAAAAGCGAGAGGGCGAATACCGCGAAGGTCACGATGACGTTCAAGAGCGATCCGCCGGTCATACGGTCGTACCAGACGCCGAGCGCGTTCATTTTTTGCAAGGAATAGTCCAGCAGCACCGAAACGGCGTTATTCGCGAAATGCGCGCACATCGCGGGAATGATCGAATCGGTCTTGATCACGACGTAAGCGAAGACGATGCCGCCGAAGGTCGCGAAGATCATCTGAGACGGATTGGTATGCATCAGTCCGAACATCACGGCGGAGATCACGATCGCCGTGCGCTCCGAATTGCGGTATTCCAGTCCCGAAAGCAACACGCCGCGGTGCGTAAACTCCTCGAAGACGGCGGGGAGCACCGCCGTGATTGCGAGCATCGTCACGAAATCGCCCGCGCCCAAATAGATCGTGCCGAGCCCGTAGCCGCGCTTGTATCCGATGATCACGAAGATCAGCGAAGTCAGCGAGTTGAAAGCCATCGTAAAGGGGGTGACTAGCAGCATCAATCCCAAACAGATCAAGGCGCAGGACTTCTTGGCCTTGGGAGCCTTATAGCGCATAATGCGGAAAGTCTCGTTCGCCCGCATTCCGCCGAGCGACAAAAGCACGCCGAGCGGCAGAAGCCCCATACATAGGACCTGCGACACGACGGAATAGACGACGTCCGCGTGGAAAGAGGAGAGACGCGTAAAGGCGGGCAGAGACGCAAAAAGGATCTGCCAAACCATCAGTCCGATCATCGACGAACCGTAGGCGATCAAATGTCTGATCCGACGATTCATCTCATTCTCCGGGTATCAAGGATAATAGTACGATCAAAGCAAGCACGACCGCGAGTACGATCGCCATCACGGTGCCGAACGTGCGTTCGCGGGTCTTCTCCCCTGCCTCGCCTTGGGTAGGACTCTCTTCCTCGGGGAAGGCGGAAAGATAGCGCAAATACCCCGTGATACGCCTAAGGAACCCTTCGTCCTCTCGCGGGATATAATCCTTTTTCTGCGCGCGCTCGCGATGGAGCAAGCAGGTCAGCGTCACGAGGAGCATCGTCAAACCGAAGAAGCCGACGACCACGCCGATCAAGGTGCTCTTCGCGCCGAGTTCTCCCGCTAGGTACCAATAGGCGCGCGGGTCGATCATACCGTTCTTGAATCCGTATTCAAACAAAAGCGCCACGCCGTTATTGACGAAATGCACGACCGCGCTCGCATAGATGCCGCCCGTCAGGTAGGCAAGATAGCCCATGACCGCGCCGAGCAGGAATTGATGAACGAGCTGGCGCATATTGCCGTGCATCAACGCGAAGATCAGCGCCGAAAAGAGGATCGCGAACAGAGGGGAACGCTCCCTGCCGCCCGACAGCACCACGCCGCGTACCGCCAGTTCTTCCCCGAAAAAGGGGAGCAGGGTCAGCGCCAAGAAAGCCAGCGTAAAGAGCCCCTTGTTCTCGGTCGGGATATGGTAGGTCGGCATATAGTCGTAGCCCAGCTTGCCGAGCAAGTGCGAAAAGACGCCCGCAAGCGGCGCAAAGGTCGCGACGCAAGCGAAAGCGATCAGGATAAAGAGAGGAAAATAGTACCACTTGGGCGGACGACGAAGTCCCGTGATCTCAAGCGGATCGACCTTTTTCATAAAGCAAAAGAATATACATACGGCAAAGAGAACGATTTGATTGCCGACCACGATCGTCCAGGTCTTCGCGGCGTCGGACAGATGGAACAAGAGCACGATCGCCTGAAAAACGAGCTGCGCTCCGAAGGCGACCAAAAAGGCGAGTGACGCCGATCCGAGATCAAAGGTCTTGCGGATAAATCTGCTTTTCATTGTTCCTCCTTTCGAACGGGACGTTTGCTCTCGATCACGCCCCCGCCGAGACATACTCTGTCGTCGTATAACACGCAATATTGCCCTTCTGCGATCGCGCGTTGCGGAACGGCGAATTCCACCGTCACGCTGCTCCCATTCACCGTTGCGACCGCCTTCTGCAAAGGCTGACGATGCCGCACGCGGGCGAGCACTTCGCTCCTGCCCTGCGGGAGCTTGTCCGCGATGAAGTGGAAGTCGTCCACCGTCAAAGCGGAAGAGAATAGCAGTTCGTTCTCGCCTTGCGTGACGATCAAACGATTGTTCTCAACGTCTTTCGCGACGATGAACCAAGGTTCCCCGTTGCCGCCGCCTCCGACGCCGAGCCCCTTGCGTTGCCCGATCGTATAGTAGAAGACCCCTTCGTGCTTGCCGACCACCTTGCCGTCCGTCGTCACGATCTCGCCTTCCCTCATCGGGATATACTGCGACAAGAAGGCGCGGAAATTGCGCTCGCCGATAAAGCAGATGCCGGTGCTGTCCTTTTTCTCCCAGACGGGGAGCCCCGCCTTTTTGGCGAGAGAACGAACCTCGCCCTTTTCCAGGTCGCACAAGGGGAAAAGCGCGTTGGCGATCTGCTCCTCGGTGACTTGATTCAGAAAGTAGGTCTGATCCTTATTATTATCGCGTGCGCGCAGGAGACGATGTCTGTCCCCATGCGATACGGCGGCATAGTGCCCCGTCGCGACGTAATCCGCGTTCAGTCCCCTTGCGAAGGACGCGAACGCCTCGAACTTGATCTCGCGGTTACACAGCACGTCGGGATTCGGGGTGCGACCGCGCTTATATTCCTCGACGAAGCCTTCAAACACGCGAGCGTAGTATTCTTCGGAGAAATCCTCGGCGTAGTAGTCAATGCCGATCTGCTCCGCGACGCGTCTGACGTCACGAAAGTCCTCGTCCGCCGTGCATCTGCCGCACTCGTCCTCTTCCTTCCAATTACGCAGAAACAGCCCGATGACTTCGTAGCCCTGCTCTTTCAAAAGGAGCGCCGCGACCGCGCTGTCCACACCGCCGCTGAGTCCGACGACCACTCTCTTGCCCATATTACGCCGCCTGACTTCTCCGCTCGATCTCCTCTTGATAGAGGTTGCGCGTAAAGGGAACTTGCGCGACCGATACGCCGCCGTCCGTCCCGATCGTGACCAGGGTGCCGCCGCGTTGCACGGTCTCGTCGTAGATGTCCTGGTTGTGTGCGAAAGGTGCGGGGATCAGTCCGTTCGCACTGTAATCGATGCTCATACCGTATCCGAGCCAAACTCCCTTGTAGGAGAAGGAGAAGGTATTGCGGTGATCGTGCCCGCAGAAGACGTATTTCGTGCTGCCGAGGGACGTGATCCTATCAAACTCGTGTCCGCCGTCGTAGGTCAGAGTCTTTCCCTTGCGATAGGTCCAATCCCCCACGAAGGAACAACACACCTCGAGATCCTCCTCGTTGCAGATGCCGCCGTAATAGGTGACCTCGCCGATCTCGGTCGACAAGGTGCGCGCCGTACCGAACTGCCAATCCCCGTTGATGGTCTCGCTCCACTCCTCGCCCGCTGCGGCGAGCGCGCCGACGTAGGCGTCCAGCACCGTTTTATACTCGGGGAAAGGAATGTGCTGATAGATGATGGAAGGAACGGTGCGCCCCTCGATCGCGGAGATGTCGCGGATCGCGCGCTCGTACCAATCGAGCTGATCGTCGTGCACGTATTCGTACTTGCGCTGATCGGAATAGTTCTTATTCAGTTCCGCGTCGTAGGTCTTGAGATAGGAACCGCTGTCGAAGAGCACGAGAGAAGTATTCACCGTTTTGTCCTTATTGAGTACGTTGACGATATAGTTGCCGACGCCGTTGATGGTCGTAGGTCCTTGGTCGAATAGGCAATTCTTGATCGAATCGGATTGCAGATACCTGCCGAGGAGCCGCTTGGTCTCCACCGCGTCTTCGGGCGCCAAGGTCAGATAGCCCTCTTCGTCGTGATTGCCGAAACAGAAGAGCCACGGGATATTGAATCCGTCGATAAAATCGGCGAGCTTGATAAACGCCTCGAGGTTATCGTCGTTGGTGCCGGGCACGATGTGGGTCACGAGCTCGAGAGTAAAGGTCGTATCACCGGTCACGACCAACAGATCGGGATCCGCCGCACGGATCACTTCCGTGATCGCGGTCTTCGCCCATTCGTCGCGAAGGGTCAAGTCCATCGCGGGATTGGCAGACGTCGAATCGGCGTTGATAAAGTGGGCGTCGGTCAGTTGCAATATCTTGAACGTATCTCCCTTCATTTCCACCTCGAAAGCGACGTACTCGCTGGTTACGTGTTTCTTTTGACAAGCGGAAAAACATAACCCGAGGAGAATGATGACGAGTAAAATCGAGAGAGAAACGACAGTTGTTCTTTTCATTTTGTTATCCTTAATCCGTAATGTGCCGAATCGGAAGTCCGCGGAGGCTCGGCAACCGTCCGCGGAACGCATCAAATAGAGAGAACGTAAGCGATCGACTCGTCCAACAGCGCGTAGACGTCCGTGTCCGTAAAGGTATCGTCCACGATCACGCTGTACCAGTCTTTGTCCTTGTTCTTCGGGAAGGCGCTCTTGACGCCCGTCGCGACGTGCGCCTTATTGAGCTCTTTCGCCTGCTTCGCGGAGAGACGCAACAGGGCGACGATCCTGCCCTCGTCCTCGTAGATATAGCTGAAGCAAACGCGTTTGCCGTCCCCAAGGGCGAAGTGATTGTCCGAAAGGAGCAGTTTGCCGTTCGGCGTGCGATTGCCCCTGCCGTTGAGTTCGACCTTGTCGCCGTATTTCTCGCCGAGATAGTCGATCACGCTCTTCTTGCTGACGATGCCGACCGCCCCGACCGTCTTTGCGGCGGCAAGGGACTCTTTCAGCGAGACCTCTGCGGGCGCCGTCTCGACCTCGGGCAACGGTTCGGATTCGATGATATTGAGGGCGGCGCGATCCAGCTCGGCATAGACGCCCGTCTCGGTGAAGGTGTCGTCCACGACCACGCTGTACCAATCCCTTTCCTTATTCTTCGGGAAAGCGCTCTTCGCGCCCGTAGCGGGGTGCACCGATTGAATGATCTTCGCGTGCGGTTCGTCGGTACGCAGAAGGATCGTGATCCTACCGTCGTCGTCTTCGTAGATATAGGTGAAGCAAACCCGTCTGCCGTCGGGCGTAAACGCGAAGTGATTGTCCGAAAGGAGCAGTTTGCCGTTCGGGGTCTTATTCGCCCTGCCGTTCAGCTCGACCTTGTCGCCGAAGCGATCCGCCAGATGGTTGAAGATCGACTTCTTCGTGACCACGCCGATCGCACCGATCGTCTTCGCGTCCGCAAGACTCTCCTTCAGGGATTTCTCCTCGGGAAGGGGCGGAGCGACGGGCGCTTCTTCGACGGCGGGTTCGGGTTCCAAGACGGTCGCGGCGACCTCGGTGCCGATGATATTGAGGGCGGCGCGATCCAGCTCGTCATAGACGCCCTTTTCCGTAAAGGTGTCGTCCACGACCACGCTGTACCAATCCCTTTCCTTATTCTTCGGGAAGGCACTCTTCGCGCCCGTTGCGGCGTGCGCCTTACGAATATCCTTCGCGTGATCGGCGCTCGTGCGGAGCAGGATCGTGATCCTGCCGTCGTCGTCTTCGTAGATATAGGTGAAGCAGACGCGCTTGCCGTCGGGAGCGAATGCGAAGTGGTTATCCGACATCAAGAGCTTGCCGTTCGGCGTGCGATTCGCCCTGCCGTTCAGTTCGACCTTGTCGCCGAAGGTCGCGGCGAGATGCTCGATGATGCTCTTCTTGGTTACGACGCCGACCGCGCCCTTTTCCTTAGCGGCGGCAAGGGACTCGCTGAGCGAGACCTCGGCGGGTTCTTCGGGTTCGGGAAGGGTGGCGGTGATCTCCGCGCCGATGATATTGAGGGCGGCGCGATCCAGTTCGTCATAGACGCCCTTTTCCGTAAAGGTGTCGTCCACGACCACGCTGTACCAATCCCGTTCCTTATTCTTCGGGAAGGCGCTCTTCGCGCCCGCTAAGGCGTGCGCCTTACGAATATCCTTCGCGTGATCGGCGCTCGTGCGGAGCAGGATCGTGATCCTGCCGTCGTCGTCTTCGTAGATATAGGTGAAGCAGACGCGCTTGCCGTCGGGAGCGAATGCGAAGTGGTTATCCGACATCAAGAGCTTGCCGTTCGGCGTGCGATTCGCCCTGCCGTTCAATTCGACCTTATCACCGAAGGTCGCGGCGAGATGCTCGATGATGCTCTTCTTGGTTACGACGCCGACCGCGCCCTTTTCCTTAGCGGCGGCAAGGGACTCGCTGAGCGAGACCTCGGCGGGCTCTTCCATGGTCGCCTCTTCGACGGGAGCAGGTACCTCGGCGTCACGGATCAACGCGATGGCGTGATCGAGCACCGCATAGTAGCTCTCTGCGGTAAAGGTGGCGTCGGCGACCACGCTGTACCAGTCTTTGTCCTTATTCTTCGGGAAGGCGCTATGCCTGACCTCGGGATGATCGGGAAGGATCGCCGCCACGTAGGGCTCGTCGAGTTTGATCAGGGACAGAACGTTTCCTTCGTCGGTTTCATACACATAGGTGAAACAGACCTTCTTGCCCGCGGGGGTATAAGCGAAATGGTTATCTGACAAGAGGAGTTTGCCGTTGGGCGTGCGATTCGGGCGATTGTTGATCTCGACCGCCTCTCCGTACTTCTCGGAAAGGTAGGCGACGATGCTCTTTTTGGAGATCAATCCCTTCTCGCCCGTCTCTGCAGCGACGATCAAGCTCTCGGACAAAGTGCGCTCCACGACGGGGACCACGACGGGAGCAGGAACGGGCTCGGGCGTCGGAGCGGGCTCGGGCACGGCCGCGAGTTTCTCTTCGAGCTCGCGCACCTTGTTCTCCAGGTCGCGCACCTTGTCTTCGAGGACGATGATCTGCTCTCCCTTCTCACGCAGTTTGTCGCAGGTAGAGCAGTCCTTATCTTCCTTGGGTTTGATCCTACTTGCCAAGACGGCTATGCGAACGAGGGCATATATGCCGAGAAGGATCAGTACGCCGAGGATCGCATACACGGCGACCAATGCGCCGATGCCTGCCGAAATAACGTTCATTACAGATAACTCAGTCATTTTTTCCTTCCTCCTTCGCCTTATCGCCGTCGTTTCCGTCCTTAGGACGATTCGTAGGGGGCGCTTGTTTCAGTTTTTTCAGCAATCTCTCGACCAACACGATCGCGGTGACCAAGAGCGTGAAGACGATCGCCATCAAGATCACGATCGGGATCCAATTCAGTCGGATCGTCATATACGCGATCATCGGTTCGGATACGTCGTAGTTTTGGTTCTCGCTGTGGAAGACCGCCTTGACTTCGTATTTGCCGAGATCGTATTGATCGTTGCCGACGTAGTCCACCGTGATGCCCTCGGGCAACTCGCCGGAGATCTCGATGGAGCGACGTCTGCCGGTGAACCAGAAGGTCTTGTCTTCAAAGGTGATCTGTCCGAGGTCGGACAAGCTCTTCTTCTCGATCACGAAGTCAAAGGTCAGCGGGGTATCCAGTCCGCTGTCCCATACGGTATTCTCGACGTCAAGGAGCGAGACGGTGACGACGTATTTGCCCGCATTGGTCTGACGACCGTTCAGGACGCCGTAATCCGCGTTCGCCGTGATGCCGTAGACCTTCTCCGTGCCGTCGTACTCGTAACGCGTCGCGTCCGCCGTCGGGCGGGCGATGACCTTGCGTTCGATCTTGAAATCCACGATCTTCTGCGCCGCGGAATAGTCGGCGGTCGCGGGGATAAACGCCTTCAAATAATACTTGCCCGCCGCCGTCGGCTTGGTGGTGACGAACTCACCGTCCTTGTCGGCGGAATAGGAATAGACCACCGTCGAGGCGCCGTAACGCGCGGTGGACGTGGGATCGCCGAGCGCCGTCCCGTAGACGGTGTCCTCGATCTCAAGGGTATAGATCTCGTTCGCAAGCAGGATCGGATCGGGAGAGGCGCCGAATGCCAGCACGCTGTACTCCTTCTGGCGGATCGCGATGTATTCCACACCGGAGACCACCTTGATATAGAAGCATTCGTAGTCGGCCACCCTGCCTTCCTTCTCGGACACCTTCGGCAACGCCTCGATCGTGACCACGCCCGTATCGTAGGTGTGGCGCTTGTAAACGAAGATATTTGCCGAACTGCCCTCGATCCTCACCAGTTCCGCACGCATCAAAGCGGTCAGCGGGAAGATGTTGGTTTGGAACATTTCGGACTCTTTGATGTATTCTTCTCTGACGTACTGGATGCCCGAACCGTTTCTCGCCGTCGTGGTCTTCACGATCGTGACGTCGTAGTAATCCACGAAGAGGCTCCTCGTGGTCGGTTCGTTCCTGCGGAGTGCATCGGTGATCTCTTCTTTGATCTCGTCGGTCACGTTCTGCACACGCTTTTGGGTGATCACGATCTCGTTGATCGTGCCGCCGTCCGTGCCGTCGGTGATTGCGTTCTTCTCCTCGTCGGGGATCGCGCCTTCCAGCCCTTCGGCAGAGCCGTCGCCCTCGACCACGGTATTGAAGTTGGTGCGCGGCAATACGAGGGAGATCGTGATGACGGGCTGATCAACGTCCAGTCCGTCGCTGCGCGTGATCATCGTGCTCTCGAGATAGGGATATTCCACGACGAGTTTGTAATTGCCGTAGGGCACCGCCTCGAAGGACGCTTCGCCATTCGCGGCGGTCGTGGTCGAACGAAGGAGCTCTTCGTTTTCAAACAGTTTCACGATCGCGCCCTCGATCGGCTCGCCCGAGGTGTCACGCACCGAGACGTTGAGGTCGGCGTGGCTGAGCCATTCCGCCGTAAAGACGACCCGTCCGAGCCCGATCTTGTATTCGGGATAGACGCCGTCCGACCTTACGATCAAGGTGCCGTTCTCGCTGCGCCAACCGACGAAGGTGAATCCTGCGCGCGCCGGCAGATCGAAGAAGGCGATGCGCTCGCCGGGGATCAATTTCATATCGTCCTGATCCTCCGTTCCGTCGTTATGCAGGAAGATCGCGACCGGCCTGTCGATGGTCAACGTGTCGGTGTAGAGCTCACCCTCGAACAGCACTTGCGCCGTGTATACGATGGTCGCATCGCCGACTTCGGACCAAACCGTCGCGTCGAGCGTGATGACCTCGCCGCAATCGCAGGCAAAGGGCGCCTTCACGGTGTACGTCCCCGCGCTCTCTTTCCAAGCCCAGGGTCTTTGGACGGTGTAGACGTGACCCGTAGCGGGCAGGATCTCACGATAGGGATCGCTCGAATAGACAACGTCGTTCAAGGTGATGCTCGCGACGTAATCCGCATAACCGGACTCTTCCGGCTTGGGCGCTACCTTGGTGATCTCTACCGTCGCGGGAATATCGAGAACGTGCGCCGCGTCGCGCTTACACACGATATGCGCGGTGGCGGTCAGATGATCCTCGCTCCACGTCCAAGTGATATGCTCGTAATCGTAGTCGTGACCGAGCTTTTCGCCGTGGGTGAAGGTCGCGCCGCCGTGATCGCGGCTCGAGAGCCCGCAGGCGCAGCTCTTGTAGTAAACCGCCTTCTCGTCGCAAGTCGCCGCATGCGCGAGATACTCGTCGCTTGCGACTTCCCTATCGAAGACGTGTTCCGCCAAGATCAAGATCGAACCCGCGCCGTCCGAGAGGAACGAAAGGGTCGAATCGGTCGCGGTCGCACGGAACACCTCGACTTTATCATCGGCAAGGCGCGCCACCGCAAGTCCGCTCCGATCCGAAGGCAGCGTGATCTCGATAAGATAACTGTCCGCGTCTGCGGGAGAGAGTGTCAAGTTGAGAGAAGCGACCACGCACTTGCCGTCGACCAGCGCCGCCGCCTCGACGGCGGTCAATTCGCCCATCGCGCCGATCTTCTGCTTGGCGGCGATCGAAGCCACGAGTTCGGCGAGATCCGGCTCGCCCTTTACGGCGTTGAAGACGGTGTTTTTGACGAAGCCCGCCGCCGTCGTGATCGTGACCGTGATCGGGTCGTCGCCCGCCGTCTTCGCGGTCAGGCTCGGATAGCGGATCGAGAACAGATAGGTCTTATCCGCCGTGGTCTCGTCCGCCCATTCGTAGTTCGCGTTGTTCTTGATGTGCGCCACGACTTCGTGCTCGCCGACCTCGGTCTGCGTCGCGCCGTACAGTTCGTAATTGTCGGTATCGCCCGCAACGGAGAAGCTGAAATCCTGCTCGTTGCCGGTGTAGAGATAGATCCTGCCCGCCGAAACGGGGATCGTCAATTGCTTCTTCTTGATCGTGAAAGTAAAGACTTTGTCGGCGCTCGTGTTGTCCGCCCAGATGTAATTCGTCTTATCGTGAATGCTCGCGATCACGTACTGAGAGCCCGCATCGGTGCGTTTTGCGCCCGTGAGGTCGTACTGCTCGGTGTCGCCCGCATTGGCGAACTCGTAGGTCTGTTCGCTACCCGTATAGACGTAGGTCTTGGTCGTCTCGGTCGGCGCGGTCAACTCGACCTTATTGATGCTGAACGGCACGGTGCGGGTCAAGCCGTTATAGCTGAGGCCTTCGTCGACCGTGAACAAGGCGTAATACTCACCCGCATTCCGAGGCGCCGTCGGCACGTACACCTCTCCGGGTGCGGGATTCTGCGCGCGGAAGGTCACTTCCACCTCGCCGAACTTCGCCGCCGCCGTGTACGCGGTGATCGGAGCGCCGTCGTAGATCTTATCCCACACGACGGGTTCTACCGTCCATACGTTCGCGACGTCCACGATGGAGAAGAGCACGGTCAATTCGTCGGTCGCGCTGTCTTCCCACGCGTAATTCTTCCACGCATCGTCCGTGAAGGTGAAGACGACGTCGTAATCACCCATCTCCACGCCGCCGTTATTGACGACGGTATAGCGCTCGTCTTCCGCTACGTCCGCAGTCAGGAGCGAGCCCGTATATTCCTTCGGATCGATGCTCGGCGAGGGGAGCGCCTTCTTCGCGATCAGGAAGGGGAAATAGAGCGTCGCGGTTTCTTCGCCGAGTTCGGCGTCCTTCCAAACGGTATTCGCCGCGTCCTTCAACGTGACGCGCACCGCCTCCATCGGATCATTCGGAATCGTTGCGTTATAGTTGCCCGCATTGATCCTGCTCGTATTGTAAACGGTGTAATCGCCGCTGTCGCCCGAATCGGCGAAGACGTATTCTATCTCGGCGCCGTCCGCATAGGTATATTGGGCGGTGCTCGCGGTCGGCATCTTCACGGGCTTGGGAGCGATCGTAAAGGAGAAGGTGACGTCCGCCGTCGTGCCGTCCGCCCATTCGGTATTCTCGGGGTCGACCAAGGCGATCGTGACCGTCTGGGTGCCCGCCAAGGTGCGCTTGTTGCTCGGCGTGTCGCTGTTCTCGAGGTTCTTGACGTAATAGTCGCTCGAAACCGCCACGGGATAGGTCTGCTCGCTGCCGTTATAGACGAAGCTCTCTCCGTACACGGTAGGCTTCGTGATCTGCTTCACTTCGATCGTGAAGGGGAAGGTCTTATTCTCGCGCGTACCGTCCGTCCAGGTGACGTAGGTGTTCTCGATAGGCAGAAGGCTGACGATGACCGCCGCGTCTCCGTTGTAGGTGCCGCTGTTTTTACGCACGTTTTGCGTTACGGCGCAATGCTCCAAATCAATCGTCTCGAACTCAAAGGTGATGTCCTGCCCCGTATAGGTGTAGGTCTTCTCCTTCGCCGTCGGCAGGGTCACGCGGAGAATGCCGATCGACGATACGTCGACCACCGCGTTCGCATACCAAGTGCTGCCGTCGCCGATATAGCGGGTCAGATCCCTCTCGCCGATCGTGATGCCGATCTCGGTCGAATCCTCTAAAATCTCGTCTTTGAACGCGAACTTGAACGCGATCAATCTGCCCGTCGACGAAACCGACGAGGAAGAATAGGCGTTGCCGACCGCATTTTCGAAATAGAAGTATTTGCCCGCGATCGTATAGCCGTCCTCGAGGAGCTGCCATTCGTCATCGACGACGCCGCCCGCCGCGATGTTTGCGTTGATCACGGGGAAAGTGGGCGCCAGTTCGCCGTAGAGGTCGGTATCGGACGGATAACAGAATCCGACGAAGTCCAACACGTCGGCTTGATAGTCGAGCGCGAAAAGCAAGGAATTGAATCCGAAGTTTTCGGTGATAAAGAGGGTCGCGATCAGCTCGTCGCCCGAGATCTCGGTCTCGAACTTAAACTTGGACGTCGTGACGTCGTCGGGATCGGCGGTATAGGCGTAGTAGCCGTAAAGGGTCTTATTCTCCGCGGGCATCGTCGCAAAGGAAACGGGCTCGGTGCAAGCCTCGTCGACGTACCACCCGCGGAAGGTGTAATCGGGATGGCGCTCGTAGTCCACCGACGGCTTGTAGTCGTCAAAGACGATGATCGTGCCGTAATCCAAAGGCTCGGACGCCACGTTGTGATAGAGATAATCGTTGCCGAGGTATTCCGAGATCGTGGCATAGACGTCGGGATCGGCGTCGCCGTAATTCACGACGTCGGTGTCTTTCAGCATAATGCCCTGACGGAAGGTCAGTTGATAGGGTCTCGGGATCGCCCGATAGGTCGGCTTGTAGACGCGATGCTTGCCGTCCACGGTCGACTCGATCTCGCGCCAGCTGGCGAATTCGTATGTATACTGCGCGGTCGCCGCCTTTTGCGGAACGCCGGTGCCCTTCTCGTCCAAAACGTCCTGTATGGAGATGGTCGGATTGTTGTTGTCTTCGAGGTGATAGTAGTATTCGCCCAGCGCGTCCACGAGTTCCACGCGATAGACGCCGTAGTGCATCTCCACCGTGCCGCCGGTAACGTCGGGAGAACAGGTTTTGCCGTAGGTCATCATCGTGTTCGAGCCGTCGACCTTGACGCTGATCTGATAATCGCTCTGCTTGGTGACGGGATCGACCGCGGCTTGCGGATCGGAAGCAAACGTCAAGGTCACGATCACGCCGTTGCCGTACATTTTGTTGTTGTTATCCCACAAGAGGACGAAGGGCTTATTGGCGGTGCCGTAGGTGGTGTAGCCGCCCAAGATGTCGGTGTTCGCCGCCTTGAAATTGCCCTTCCAGTTGTTGCCCTCCGGATTCTTCGCCTTATAGCCGAGGAGGGTCAGCGTCTTGTTGTCGTAGGTGACGAAGAGGCGCATCGCGTGCATACCCGTCTCGTTATTCGCGATCGAGATGTCCACGTCGAACTCTTCGCCGCGATGCACGACGCTGTCCGAAACCGTCAGCGTTTGGTCGACCTGCTCGTCTACGTCCGCAGAAGCACGCTCGCCCGTGAAGATCGCGAAACTCGCCAGCGCGAGCACGGCGCACAGAAGGAGCGCCACCGCGATTTGCCATTTGATACCTTTCTTTACCGATCTTTCCATATCCGTTCTCCGTTTGCTGAAAATCGTTATGCTTTCTTGTTGCTATTCTTTTCCGTGCCGATCGAACCTGCCGTGGTATCGTCGCCCTTTTTCCTATATGCAAAATACGCCGCGAGGACGATCCCCGCGAGAACGAGCACGCTACCCAGGACCGCAAGGACGATCACGAGAGTGTGATCCGCGCCTTCTTCCAGCGAGGCGGCGGGAGTGCCGTTCGAGATGAAATATTCCGTTTCCGCCACGACAACGCCGCCCGTCTTGGCGTGATCCAAGGGCGAATCCTCGGTGCTGTACTTCTCGTTGAGCCACGGATCGCCGCCGCCCGCCGGGACAAAGGACAGTTCGGTCACGTACAGCGAGACCGTATGCTTGCCGTTCGCGACCCCTTCCTTGGTATGGAACTTCATCGTGAAGAGTTCGCCGATCGTTTCGTCGTTCTCACCGACGCCGACGTAGAGCACGAGGAGCGCGTTGCTCTTGTCCGTCTGCACGTTCTCAAGGTTATCCGTGGGATCCAAATGTTTGAATGCGTCGCCGTGTTTCACCGACTCGAGATACATACCCGAGGCGTCGAACTCCACGCGCAAGGACATCGACACGAAACCGTCGTTCTCGTTCATACGCGCGACGACGGTCATCTCTTCGCCGTCGAAACTCTGTTCGAGCTCGATTACGACGTCGTTATGATGCTCAGCCGCCGCCCTGCCCGTCGTGTGGGTCAAAGTGCCGACCAAGACCAAAGAGAATACCAAAAGGAGCAAAAAGAGTTTTTTCACGTTCGCTCCCCCTTACGGCTCAACCGACCAAGCAAAAGTGCCGTCGTCGTCCGCAAAGTTCTCTCCGCCATAGTCGAGAACGCCGACTCGTCCGCGCGCGGCCACGAAGGCGATCTCCTTCACCATCATCCTGCCGCCGAATACGATAAGAGCGCTCGGGGTCTCGAGCTGCCACTCGTCCGCCGTGATCGTATAGCCGCCGAGGTCGATATAGACGTTGACGTCGAGAGCGGTTTGGTCGAGCGACTCAAAGGAAATATCCGAACCGAGAATGACGGGGCTGCTCGCCTCGATCGCCTCGGTCATCTCCGCCGCGGTCTTGACCACGACAGCCTTCGCGACCTGCTGACCTTCGCAGTACTCCTCGCCCGCCGTCCAATCCGTCATGATCACGTAGCCGTAGCCCGTCGCGAGCGCCTCGCGCAGCGCCACGATATCGCGCGTGTCGTTGTAGCCGTCGCCGTTCACGTCCCACTTGTCGGGATAGAACCAGTCGCCGTTCGAGTCGTCGCGGAGCGCGGCGTCCCACGCGTCCTGCTCGGTGCGGAGTTCGCCGATCGTCGTGCCGACCAAATAGCGCTTCATCGACAAAAGATCCAGTACCGATACGACGCCGTCGCCGTTCACGTCGCCCCTACCGATATTCAGCACCATCTCCGCGAGATAGTAGGCGTTTTCCGCCACGTCCAAAGCCGCGTACACATCGAAATGCGTGACTTCGGTGACCAAGGGATCGCCGACCTGTTGCGGGATCACGCGCCACCAACGCTTGACGTAGAAACCTTTGATCTCCACCTTCGTGGGGATCGGATCCTCCACGAGGAAGGTCGCGCTGTCCGCCGTCAAGGCGGGAACGAGATTGCCCGAACCCTGGTCCTCCGTCGTCGCGATCACGAACTTTTGATTCTGGTCGTCCCACTCGAGCGCATAACCCGTGCCCGTCAGAAGATCGGCGGAAGTATTGATCGCGCGGAACTTGAACTCGGCGCTCGCGCGCACCCAAGAGGCGACGATCGTGGTGTTCCCCTCGATGGGGGTGTTTTCAAAATCAAACGGCTCTCCGCCGACCGTCCAGCCCGCGAATTCGTAGTCGGGGAAGGTGGGATCGGCGGGTTTCGTCGCGAGGCAGTCCTTGAAGCACTGCTGCGTGGCGAAGTCACCCGTCGCGGCGGCGAAGCCGTTGCCCTTTTGGAAGAAGACGTTGTAGACCGGCTCGAGCGTCAGTTCACCCTGCGCGTAGTTGAATCCGGGGTAACCGGTCACGGGCGTCGCACGGACGCACGCGACGAGAGTTGCGCCCGCGTCAGCGTACTGCGCCGTGTAAGTATTCGAGGTCTGCATCACGTAAGTGGTCGAGGGGAGCCTCTTTACGAAGTAGACGTAATTGAGGGAGTCGTCCGTCAAGAGCCCGCTCGCGCTGAAGGTGACCACATTGCCGTCGTACTGAGCGGTGAGGGTGAGCGTGAGCTGCTCGACGGTCAGCACGGCGTCGGTGCCGCGGACCACCTCGTAATTCCGGAGATCGACGTCGCTCGTCGCGTAATAGGTGTAGGTGCCCACCGAAGAGGTCGGCGCGAACTGCGTCTTGTTGTGATAGGGATCGTCCGACGTGACGGTCGCACTCTCCTCCACGACGCCGAGGATCAGGTCGTGCGCCGCGCCGGTCTCGAGGATGCCGCGCACCTCGATCGAGAAGGCATCTGCGGGCGGTACGGGATCGCCGTACGTGATCTGCAGGTATTCTTCGTCAAGGACGGTGTCGAGATAGATCGTCGCCTTGGTGACCGTGAGGTCGATCACGATCTCCGAGAGGTCGGTGCCCGCAAACTTCACGTAGGTGGGATCGGGCGTGGAGATCTTGACGGTGTGCACGCCGGTCGCGACCCCGATGCCGAGCGGGCGACCCTCGGGCGCGTAAGGCGCGTTGCCGTCTGCCGAGCTGAGGTAAGTGAAGTTCAGCCCCGTCGCCGACTGCGTGGCGTTAGCGGGCGCGTCGAAAGCCACCTCTTCCTCGTTCACCACCTCTTTGAGCGTGAACTTCGTGCCATAGGTCGCGGAGACCGCTGCGGTGAGGTCGGAGTCGAGGGTGGCGTACTCGTCACCGTGCTCGGTGTCGTAAATGCGGAGATTCGGAACGTCCATATACACGGGCGCGATCGCGACCTGCACGGGCTCGGACACCGCAACGTCGAAATGCTCGTTGCCGCGCGCGGTCACCGTGACGTAAGTATTGACGAGATCGGGCTCGCTCGGCAAGGCGGGTTCGCCCGTCTGCTCGTTCACGATCGGCTCGAGGTCGCCGGTCTCGGTGTTTCTCTTATAGAAGGTGTATTCGACGGTCGCGTCGGGATCGGAGAAGAACGCCTCGCCTTGGTTGTCTGCGATGGTGTAAAGGATCTCGGTGGGATCGATATAGTAGGTGCCGCTCAGTTGGTCGTATTGGAAAGAAACGGTTTGATCCTCATCCACCGAGAGGTCAAGCGCGGCGCGCATATCGAAGGAGAAGGTGTCCGCGCCGAGCGCCTCGGTCACGGGCTCGCCCTGCTCTTCGCCCACTTTGAGTTTCAGCTCGAGGAGCTTGTCGCCCGTCTTCGCCGCATTGGTGAAGAAGCCGCCCAACGTCGTGGTGTCGAAGCCGAACGCGTACGCCGTTTCGGTTGCGGGCGCAACGAGCGCGGCGCGCGCGGTGTAGACGATCGTGATAAACTCGTCGGAAAGAGCGCCGTCCGGATCGCGCACGTCGGCGTAGGAAAGGATGAAGGTCAAACGGAAGTCGTCGATCTCGTGCGCGGCGTACTTGGCGTTGCGATCCGCAATGTACTCTTCCGCGGTCATGCCGCCGTAGTCGTCAAAGAGCGACCACTTATCCTCGTCCACCGCAAAGGACGTCAGTTCGAACGCGTCCTTATCGTACGAGGGCGTGAACACCGCGTCCACCATACCGTCGTTCTTCACGAGCTTGTAGGTGACCGTAAAGGTGTCGTCCTTCGCAATGCTACGATAGACGCCGGGCGCACTCTCCGTCGCGGAGCCGCTCACCACCGCCTCGAGGATCATCTCTCCCTCGTACTGCTCCGCGGCGCGTGCATACGCACTCACGCCCAAGAGCGCGAAGATCATCAGCGCCACAATCAGCACCGAGATCGTCGCAAGCGTCAGCTTTTTCGAAATTATACCGGTCATATCCTGCCTCCGATGTTTGCCTTCACGCATACGCGCACCCACCTCTCATACGCACGCACGTACGTGAAAAAGCATATAGGCGCGCCTATATATACTACATTCTAACACATTTTATATATGTTTGTGTAGGGATTTTTGAAAAAAATATTGGCATTTTTTGCAAAACTCCGCCTTTGGCGGGTGAAATCGCCTGCGGCGGTGAAATCTGCTCCGCAGGTGAAATCCACCTTTGGTGGGTGAAATCCGCACGTTGCGCGGGTTGCGGATAAAAACCATTGTTGCGCCTTTGGCGGTGAAATCGCCTATGGCGGTGAAATCTGCTTCGCAGGTGAAATCCACCTTCGGTGGGTGAAATCCGCACGTTGCGCGGGTTGCGGATAAAAAGCATTGTTGCGCCTTTGGTGGTGAAATCGCCTGCGGCGGTGAAATCTGCTCCGCAGGTGAAATCCACCTTCGGTGGGTGAAATCCGCACGTTGCGCGGGTTGCGGATAAAAACCATTGTTGCGCCTTTGGCGGGTGAAATCGCCTATGGCGGTGAAATCTGCTTCGCAGGTGAAATCCACCTTCGGTGGGTGAAATCCGCACGTTGCGCGGGTTGCGGATAGAAGCATTGTTGCGCCTTTGGCGGGTGAAATCGCCTGCGGCGGTGAAATCTGCTCCGCAGGTGAAATCCACCTTTGGTGGGTGAAATCCGCACGTTGCGCGGGTTGCGGATAAAAACCATTGTTGCGCCTTTGGCGGGTGAAATCGCCTGCGGCGATGAAATCTGCTCCGCAGGTGAAATCCACCTTTGGTGGGTTATGGAAACATATGATAGAAACGCTCATACTCTCGCCATCGAGCTAACGTTCGGATCTTTGACACTTGCAAGCAAATACTTCTAAGCTCCTTTACCGAATCCGCGCAGTGGATTCGATTTCACCCCGAGCAAAGCGAGGGATTTCACCCGAGGACGCTTCGTCCGAGGATTTCTCCCGTCCATAGGACGGATTTCTCCCGAGTGCATAGCACGAGGATCTCCCTGCGGCTATGCCTCTATTTCGCATTCCTTACGGTTCGTCCTTTGCGGTGTTCACAGAAGCAACGAGCATTCTGCGAAGAGTACCGCAATCATGAGACAGTGCTTCGATTCTCTCTGCTGACTCAATCTTTGCTTTTTGGAATAATTCAAGCCAATATTCCGTTTCATAGCACTCCTTAAGGGCTATTTGCAGTTTTGAGATAAAGTCTGCTTTGCTTTGAGCATAATTGGCTTCTCGGAGATTTGCACCAATCGAAGTAGCAGATCTTTCAAGTTGGTTGACAATAGATCGGTGTTCTTTTATATCGTCGCAAAAATGAATGATACGAACTGCAAAATCCATTGATAACTCTGACAGCTTTTTGTTTCGCATATTTTCACCTCAAGAACAGTTTAACATAAGACCGTTTGAATAGCAAGAGTGATCAGATACACGGGGGAAATTCGCCTTTGGCGGTGAAATCGCCTATGGCGGTGAAATCTGCTACGCAGGTGAAATCCACCTTCGGTGGGTGAAATCCGCACGTTGCGCGGGTTGCGGATAAAAACCATTGTTGCGCCTTTGGCGGGTGAAATCGCCTATGGCGGTGAAATCTGCTTCGCAGGTGAAATCCACCTTCGGTGGGTGAAATCCGCACGTTGCGCGGGTTGCGGATAGAAGCATTGTTGCGCCTTTGGCGGGTGAAATCGCCTGCGGCGGTGAAATCTGCTCCGCAGGTGAAATCCACCTTTGGTGGGTGAAATCCGCACGTTGCGCGGGTTGCGGATAAAAAGCATTGTTGCGCCTTTGGCGGGTGAAATCGCCTGCGGCGGTGAAATCTGCTCCGCAGGTGAAATCCACCTTTGGTGGGTTATGGAAACATATGATAGAAACGCTCATACTCTCGCCATCGAGCTAACATTCGGATCTTTGACACTTGCAAGCAAATACTTCTAAGCTCCTTTACCGAATCCGCGCAGTGGATTCGATTTCACCCCGAGCAAAGCGAGGGATTTCACCCGAGGACGTTTCGTCCGAGGATTTCTCCCGTCCGAAGGACGGATTTCTCCCGAGTGCGTAGCACGAGGACCACGCACACGCGGCGCGTAGGGACTTTTAGGGACTATTTCCGCCCTCGTTCTCCCTACGCACACCCGCGAACGAGGCGCGCGCATACTTTAATATATCCTTGTTTGTCCTTTTCCCGAACACGAAAAAGGGACGCCGAAGCGTCCCTTTTCATTTTGGTTTGGTTGTTCTCCGCGAGGGAGAATGAGGGAAATCAGGCGTTCTGATTGTTGGTGTAGGTGATCTTCGCTTCGTCGGTGATCACCACGTCGCCCACGAGGGTGGCGTCCACACCGATGGTGATGCTGATCTTGGCGAGGTCGGCGTCGCTGTTGCCCTGCGGGTTCTCCTCGTGGATCGCATTGGCACCGGTGATCGTGCCGCCGGTCACGGAGACGGTGATGTTCCTCTTCGTGGTGTGCTGCGCAACCGCGATAGCCGCACCGATCGTCGTCGAACCGTTACCGTTAGGCGTTACGGACACTTCTGCCGCCTCGGCAGTGATCGAGCCGCCCGTCACGGTCAAGGATCCCGCGCGCACTTCGATACCATAGTCGGTACCGTTAATAGATGCGGTGCCGGAAACGGTGGTGTTGGCAAGACCGGCTTGATAAATGCCTCCCTTTGCATTGATCGTGCCGCCGCTGATGTTGATCTCGACGGTAGCCGTGTACTTGCTGTCGCCATTCACATAAATGCCAGCTTCATGCGCAGTGATCGTGCCGCCGCTGATGTTGATCACATGAGCAGCATTACCGAACACGTCAATGCCGGTGGAGCCCGTAGCAATGAGATCACCGCCGGTGATGTTAAGGTTGCCGTTGCTCACACAGATCGGAGTTTCAGCACATCTGATCGTACCGCTCTTCACATTCAAGGTTACCCCTTGATACATATAAACGGCGTAATTTCCCGTGCCTTCGAGGACACCGCCGCCTACGCTGTCAAGGATCGTGCATTCATGCGAGGTCGCGGCATAGAAGAGCAAGCCGATGCCGTTGATGGTGAGCTTATGGCCATTCAGGTCGATCGTCGTCGAATGCATGATCGGATAGTTTTGGGAGACTGTGATCGTGAAGTCGTCACTCAGCGCAATGTACTTTGCTTGTGCCGCTCTCGCTGCATCCATTTCCGATTGGCTGCCGACGTAGGTCTTAGCGACGACAGTCCACTCTTCGCCGTTCTTGTTGGCACCATAGCCTTCCGCCACAAACTCGGTGGGATCTGCGTCGAAGGTGCCGCCCTTGATGGTCAAGGTTCCCTTGTTCGTATTCTCAAAGGCAACGTTCGTGAAGGTACCGCCGTTGATCGTGATGGTCTTCGTCACGCCGGGATCGGTATTACTGGCGAAGTAGATCTTACCATTGAACGTACCGCCGTTCACGATCATCGTGCCGCCGGAGTTGGAGACGACGAGCGCATAGGTGCCGGTGTACGTACCGCTGTTCACGGTGACCGTGCCCTGCTCGGTGATTCTGATAGCCGCACAATACTCCGCATCACCCGCCACAGCGCCGTTGTTTGTTCCACCGGTCACGGTGAGGTTCTCAAGGGTCACGACGGAGTTCGTCGCGGAGTAGATGCCCGAGCCGTTCGCCGACACGACGGTACCGTTGCTAACGGTGACGCTGCCGCCGGTGAATTCGTAGACGATGGCGGAGGGTCTCCAACCGGCGACGGTGGAGTTGCTCGTATAGGTATGACCGTTCAAGTCGAGGTTAAAGGTCTTGCCCCAAACCGCAGCATTGTGATCCGTGCCATAGGTCACGTCAGCGAGCAGCACGATGGTGTCACCATTCTGCGCAGCCGCAACAGCAGCATCGAAGGTGTTATAAGCAGTGTGTCCAATGTAGGCAGCGCCCGTGAGGGGAGCGACGGTATAGATGCCGCCCTCCTCGGTGATGCCGTAGCCCGCAGGCACGTACGCGGTGGGATCAACATTGAAGGTACCGCCCTTGATGATGGGCGCTGCACCGTACTTGAGCGTGAAGCCCGGGTCGACCGTAACGGAGCCGCTCTCGATCGTGAGGGTGGTAGTACCGAAGGTACCCTCCGGATTCGTTGCGGTCTTCATCGCATCGTGCTTGGAAGAGTTATCTACCCAAATCAATGCAGTCGAATAATTGCTAATATTATAAAGCTTGTTGATAACCGTATTCTTGATCGTCACGTCGCCGCCTTTCTGCGCGTCAACAGCGTAGTATCTGGTACCCGTGATGTCGCAGTCCTCGATCACCATATTGGTGGTACCGGAGTTCATGTTGACACCGCCGATGGTGGTGACGTTCTTGACAAGAGCGTTGTCCACGCCCGCGATCTGCAAGGCATAGCTGATCACCAAGTCACCGTATGCGGTGGTCTCGGTGCGACCGATGAGCGTACCGTTCTTGATCGTGAAGTTGGAGATCCTGCCATCTGCCGCATAGTAGTGTCCTGCGGTCAGAGCATTGTTGCCCATGTTGCGGATCGTATGATTGTTGAGGTCGATGGTGACGTTGTTCTTGCCGATCTCGATGACGTGATAAGTGTTACCGATCCAGGCATATTCTGCGTAAGCCGCATCAGCAAAATCGATGTCCTCAAGAAGCACGATGGTATCACCGTCTTCCAAAGCATTGATGGCGTCCACCAAGGTCGCATAGCCGACCGTGCCGATGCGAGCAACGCCCGTCGGGGCGGTTACAGTATAGATGTCATTCGCTTCGGTCACAAAGTAGCCGTCCGCCAGGAAGTTCGTATGCGCACCTTCTGCCGGGCAGTCGGAGGGGTTGAACTTGTGATACGTACCGCCATAGATCAAGGCAGAGCAGTCATCTCTGAGCTGATCATTCAGGTTGATCACATAGCCATACGGATCGGGATTGCTGGACGGCTGTCTAATGCTATAATCTCCGTCGTAGATCACGACATCGCCCTTGTAGACGTAGACAGCGTGATGGTTACCGATGAAGGTACCGTTCTCGATCACGAGCTTGGAATTATTGCCTCTTACGCAGACAGCGTAGATGTCATTCTCCAACGCATCAAAGGTACCGTTGCCGGTGATGGTCAGATCGCCGTCGTTGCGCACGTCGACGAGAGCCCACTGTCCGTTCGCAGTCTTGTTCCAAATGTCGGTGGTGTTGTACAGCTTCTTGCCGTTCATATCAAGCACCGTCTTCAGATTCTTGACGCTCACGGTATCGGTCAAACAGATGTCGTTCAGGAGGACAATGTAATCCTGACCCGCAGTAAGCGCCGCCCTGAGTTCCGCTTCGTTCTTGACACCGGTGTTGGTGGAGATATCTTGGTTGTTCTCGGTGTCGGTCACGATTTCGATCTTCGCAATGGTGCCCGCCTGATTGACCGCTTCAACGACGTAGTCGTTCTCGACCTTGCTCGTGACGTCGACCGTGACGGTTTCGGTGGTCGTGCTCTTCACGTTGATGCTGAAGGTGGTCACGTTCGCTTGATCGTTAGAAGCCTCAACAACGGTGATCTTCTCGACCACGAGGCTCGCAGCCTCTTCGACGACGACGTGCGTGTCGACGGGAATGCTGACAGACGCGGGAGCAACGTCCTCATTGACAGCGGCGATAGCATCGGCCTGCGCCTCAGCATCATCGCCTTGGAGTGCCGCAAGGAGCGCTGCGATCTTGCTGGCGAACATCTCGCTGTCCTCCGGATACTTCAAGAACTCGACCACGTTGTCAAAGTGCAAGGAGCTACTCGCCGCGGCGAGGATGACCTCGTCGGTGACGTAGTTGTAGCCGGTGACGTTATCGAGCTTCACGTTGCCGTTCGGCGCGGTGATCACGATGTCGTCAAAGGCATAGATCGTGCCGCCCTTGATGCTGAAGGTCAGGTCATATGCGGCGCTGTTCAAGCCGAAGTATTCAACGGTCAAAGCCTTGCCGTTGAGGTCGATGTCCACGGGGATGTCGATGGTTTCATCGAACCTCTCGTCCTCGGCGGTGATGTTGGCGCCGAGCTTGACGGGGATACCGGTCTTGACTGCGGCGACGAACTCATCGTACTCGTAGACGGTCAAAACCTCCACGTTCTCGATGGACTGTCCGGTGACGCCTTGGCGTCCGATGACGATCTTGAAGTCGTAGCCGGTGGCGAGCGCCTCACGGATCGTGACAAGGTCGTTGATCCTGAACGCACCGCTGCCGTTCGCGTCGAGCGCGCTGACAAACACGGGAGCCTCGGCGGTATCCGCAATCGCAGCCGCCCAAGCGGCAGTAGCGTCCTCAAGCACTTCGGTCTCGAGGCCGATGTAGTATCTCTTCATCTTGATGAGGTCGAGGGTGTTGACGATACCGTTGCCGTCCACGTCGCCCGCGCCCACGTTATAAATGAAGTGCGCGTTGAGGGTCAGCGTTTCGCCCGACATAGCGGGAGTAAGCGCGGTGACCACGTTGTTGCCGGACTTCCAACCCGCGGTATGGAAGAAGGAATAGGTCGGGTAAGCGGGCAATGCGTCGCGCACGTCGATGGACGCAGCGACCCATTCGTTCTCGGTGGTCGCCACGAGCGCTTCGTTCTCGTAATTGTAGTAGTAGACGGTGTTGCCTGCGGAGGTTGTGACGCTGAACTTCACGTTCACGTTGACCGCATTGACGGTCAAGGTGAAGGTCTGATCATCGGTGGTGTCAATAAACTCATCGACCCTTTCGTCGTAACCCCAAATGACGTTGCCGGCATATTCATTCTTGAGCGCCACGGTAACGGTGGTCGTGCCGGGCTCGGTGAGCGAGTTGCCGGTGATCGTGTAGTACTGACTATAGCCATCGGTACTGGCATTGTCAAATACGATCGCCTTCGCCGTGCCGTCGTAGTTATAGGTGTCCGTAACCACCACAGGAACAGGGGCATTGAGCACGTAGATACGCGCGGAGCCTTGAAGGGCAGTGACCTGGTAGTTGGTGTTCTCGATAGTATAGGTGGGGGTCAAGGTGTAATAACCGGCGGGAGCGCCTTCTACCGTAATGTCCGCAACCGCGTGCGTCTCGTCGTTCGTGGCGGTGAAGCCCAATTCACCGAGGTCGTTCGCGCCGATCAAGCCGGTCGCTTTCACCGTGATGTAATACAAAGAATCGGGGTATGTGGCAACAAAAGTAAGGTGCCAAGGTTCCACGTCGTCGCTGTCATAGAAGTCAAGGGTCACGGCTTTCTTCGCGATCGTGAAGGTGTAGACGACGTCAGCGGTGCCGCCGGTGGTCCACTCGGTGTTCGTCTTGTCCACGAGCGCGATCGTGATATCGTTGCTGCCCGCATTGGTCTTCGTCGTGTCACCGGTGATCGTGTAATCACTGCTCGTCGCGAGGGTGTAGGTCTGCACGCTGCCGTTGTAGGTGAAGACGGTGCTGTCCTCAGCCGGCTTCGCGACCTGCTTCTTGGTGATCACGTAGTTCGCGGTGTCCGGGGTAACGGCGTAGTTCGCGTTCGCGGTGTAGGTCGTCGTCAAGGTGTAGGTGCCGATGGGCGTCGCGGAACTAAGGGTCACGGGGTCATTGTTGCCGTCCTTGGCGGAGTAGCTGAGGGTGCCGAGGTCGTTCGCGCCGATCAGACCGCTCGCACTCACCTCGATATTCGCGAGCGCAGAGCCGAACGCGGAGGTGTAGCCTTCGTTGTTATCGTTGAAAGAGAGGGTCACAGCCTTGGGCGCGATCGTGAAGGTGTAGACTATGTCGGTCGTGCCGTCATTGGTCGCCCACTCGGTGTTAGCCTTGTCGTTAAGGGCGATCGTGATATCGTTGCTGCCCGCATCGGTCTTCGCGGTCGTGCCGGTGATCGTGTAATCACTGCTCGTCGCAAGGGTGTAGGTCTGCTCCGAACCGCTGTAAACGAACGCGGTAGTGACCTCGGTGGGCTTGGTGACCTGCTTCTTGGTGATCACGTAGTCCGCGGTGTCCGTGGTAACGGTGTAGTTCGCGTTCGGGGTGGTGTAGGTCGTCGTCAAGGTGTAGGTGCCGATCGGAGTGGTCGATCCGAAGTTCGCCACGGCGGCATTCTGATTGTCCACGACGGAGTAGCCGAGGGTGCCGAGGCTGTCGTTGCCGAACAGACCGCTCGCACTCACCTCGATATTCGCGAGCGCAGAGCCGAACGCAGAGGTGTAGCCTTCGTTGTTATCGTTGAAGGAGAGGGTCACCGCCGCAGGAGTGATGGAGAACGCGTCCTCCACGTCGAAGGAAGCCGTATCGGGACTCTCGGGATCTACGCTCACCCAAATAAGGCTGTTCCCGTGCGTATCGTTATCGAGCGCAACGGTCACGTCGTAGTCGCCGACGTTCGTGCCCGAGCCCGAGTAGGTGTAGTAGGTATTCTGCGAAGCGGGATAGGACTGCTCCTCACCGTTGTATGTAACGGAGACGGAAGCAGGCGAGGGTTTCTCGACCGACAGGACCGCGATGGACCAATTCACGGTCTGGTTCGTAGTCGTGTTGTCAGCCCAGCAGGTGTTGACGGGATCTGCAAGAGCGAACTCGGCAGAATAACCACCCGCAAAGGTGCCCTTAACGACGGTATTGTTTACCAAGGAGAAGTCGGGGCTGATCCAAGCGTCTTGATCGTTATACAAAGAGTTGCCGTTCGCGTCGGTAACACCGGTCTGCAGAGTGGTGTTGTAGGTGAGACCGGTCACCGCCACGGGGATGCCGATCGGCGCGCGGATCGCGAAGTCGCCGTTCTCGATCTCGGGCAGATAGTAGCTGCCGGATTCAAGAGCAAAGGCGGTGTTTGCGCCGAAGCTCAGCTCGTAGACACCGTAAGCGTTTGCCGAGATCACGTAGGTCGCACGGAAGAGATACTTAGTGGAATCCCATTCGTCGTTCACGTACGCATTGAGATCGGTGCTCGTCGCCTCGCCGTCGGTCAAATCGACATAAAATGCGGTCGCGGCGTTGTTGGCGGTCGAGAGATAGCCGTTTTCATTGGCGGCAACATTCTCAAGCGCAGCGATCTCCGAGAACGCAGGGTTCAAGGTGATCGCAGTCGGCTTCACGGGATCGTCGTCCTCGTAGATCAGGACGGGCGAAATCGCAAAGATAGAAAACTCCGATTCTTCGGCGATCTCGAAGCCGTAGTCCACGGTGATCGTCCGTTGAGCGGCGGAGCGGATCAGATCCGGGTACGTCCCGAGTGCCGCGCTGTCCGTCACCCAAAGATGCACGGTGGCGTCTTGCTCGTTTTCGTTCGCACTCGCCGTCGCCACGTGTCCCGCCGCAAAAACTGCGGTGAGGATCATCGCGAAGACAACGAATACGGCTACGAGCCATTTCATTGACTTTTTGGTTAAATCCATAATTTTTTACCTCCCGCGGGTCATCCCGCAAATTGTCATATATACGCGTACGGGCGTACTTCGCCCGATACAAAACAAGTATAACAGACGAAAGGTGACAAAAAGGTGACAACACGCAACACCATTTGAAAGTTTTTTCAAAACGTGCGCTGTGAACGTCTCTTCGTGCCACACTTCGGCGAGACCTTCCCGCCTGCCTGTTGACACAATTTTATCATATTTTTATATGATCTTCAAGTCGCAGTAATATATTTTGTTGCAAGAATATTTTTACATTTTTTGTCCGGAAATAGAGAAACTGTCTCCTTTTCGTCGGATAAATCCGCATTTTCGGCGATTGTATATGATGATTACGATTTTTGGGTCAAAACTGCTGACACCGCCGATTTCCCCTATCATTTTTCCTTGAAAACGGGGTCGAGCGCGACCCGCTTCGAGACGAAATCCGCCTCTCGTTGCCTCAACTCGCCGACAGACGAACCCTACCTATTCCGAGATCGCAGCGGCGCCTATTTTAGATCGCACCGACGCCTTACGCGTACGGCGGATGCCGTAGCGTCGTCAGATGGCGTATGCTCTCGTGATCTTGGGGAGAGATACGGGGACGTCGGCGGCGCGGGCGGGCGTGTTGCCGTAATAGAGATAACGCGTCGTGGTCTCTACCTTCTCGATCGCATAGACCACGTCCATACTCTCCTCGTCGATCACCCTGCCGAACGCGGCGTACTGCCCGTCCAACCAATACGCACGCGTGGAGCAAATGAAGAACTCCGAAGACCCCGAGTCGTATCCGTCGTCGATCACGTTGCCCTGAGCGTCCTCCTGTTTGCCTTTCCGTGCCATCGAGAGGATGCCGGGGAAGTGCCCGATATAGTTCGCCACGCCGTTGTCGACGAATTCGCCTTTGATTTCGCCATAGGTGGCGTTCTTGGACGTTACAACGCCCTCCGACTCCACGAAGCCACCCGCCTGGATCATAAAGTTCTTGATCACGCGGTGAAAGACCACGCCGTCGTAAAAGCCGTCGTTCACGTATTTCAAAAAGTTTTCCACCGAGATCGGCGCGTAACTCGGGAAGAGTTCCAGACGGATCGAGCCGTATCCCTCGATCTCCATTACGACGAACGGGTTGCTCGAATCGACGATGCCGAAACCACCCGCCGTGTATTTGCTCTGCCATTCGGCAAGGATCCTCGCCTTTTCGGCAGGGTCGGCGGTGCCGCCCGACGGATCACTCGCACCCGACGGATCACTCGCACCCGACGCGGGATCGACGCCCGACGTCGCACCATCCGATGGGGAAAACTCGGGGGTCTTCTCGCAGGAAGCAAGCAGCCACGTCGCGCACAGAACCGATAGGATCAATAGAAGGCAAATCACTCGTTTCATACCTCTATTATACCCCTTTCGCCCGAGGAACGCAAGGGACGAACGAAAAAGCCTTTCTATTGACAAAAAGCCCCTAGGAAGTCCCTAGAGCGAGCGAAGCCGAGCGCCTTTCTAATTATGAATTAGGAATTAGGAATTGTAGATTTTTGACGCCTTGCTTGCAAAAGTCAAAAATCTGTGCGTTAGCACTAGAGCGAGCGTAGTCGAGCGTCTCTTGCTTACAAAAGTCAAAAATCCGCGCGTCAGCGCTAAAGCGAGCGAAGACGAGTGCCCTCGGACAGACGCGGAGAGTGGGGTGAAACGAATGCTCGGCATTTCTCCTCCCGGGCGAGGGCAGAGAGTGGTGCGGATACAAGGAACCTTGCCTACCCCAAGCGGGCGCGGAGAGTGGTGCGAAGACGAACGCTCAGCATTTCTCCTCCCGGGCGAGGGCAGAGAGCAGTGCAGATACGAGGAACAACAAAAGGCGGCGAATGAGCGTACTTGATCGTACGTGATTTCGCCGCCTTGCCGTTAGTGACAAAGTAGATGTGCCGCTATATGCCCTCGCCTCAAGAGACTGCGATGGTCACGGCAAGCACCGTCGAGGCAGCATCATCGAAGGTCAGCATAAAGGTAACGTAGCTGTTCGGCGCCTGCGCGTTCAGGTAGTCCGCGCCGATCAGCAATCTGCCAATCGTGGGATCGAATTCGCCGTCGCCCTCGAAGAGGGAGAAGTCGGTGCCGCCCTTCACCGCGATCGACTTCACGTCGTGCTCGTAGTTCATGAAGGTCACGGAAACGGGCAGATACGCGCCTTGCTTGTAGATCAAGCTGGTCTCGGTCGTGGACTCGGGCTTGCGCGTGTCGGTCACCTTTACGATCAAGGTGGAGACGTTCACGTCGGTCAACACGTTGTAGGTGTAGGTGCCGACGCGGAGACTATTCAGATAGGACTCTTGCAAGGTGACCTTGGTCGTGCCCTTCGCGACGTTCAAACCGACGGTGTATTGACCCGCCACGCCGTTGCCGTCGAGCTTGTCGAAGGTGGCGTTGCCGAGCATCATCTCGAAGAAGCGGCTGCCGCCCTGCGCCTTGTCGTATTCGATGGTCAGGACGCCGCCCTGCGCCGACTCGATCACGGGCTCGGTATTGTCGACCACGGTCAACGACAGAGTGACAGAGGAGCCATCGACCGTCGCACGGAAGCTGTACGGTCCGACCTTGAGGGTGGAGAGATAAGCGGCATTGATCGTCACGCTGCTGCCCGCAACGGTGTAGTTCGCCTTGGAGATGCCGTTGTCGGAGAGGGTGATCGAGGAACCGGTCGTGAAGATCGTGTATTCGACGTCCGCAGGTGCGCTCTTGTCAAAGGTCGCGACGGATACGCCCGCCACGATGGGCGCATTGGCGAGGACGTTGATCGTGAAGTTGCGCTTCTCGGTGCCCGTCGCTCCCTCGAACTTCATCGAGAAGGTATGGGTGCCCGCCGTGAGTCCGGAGAGGAACTCCTTGGAAATGCGCGCGCTCTTCGCGCCCACAGCCACGCGACCGTCGCCGACGCTCAAGCCGCTGCCTTCGACGCCGAGCGGCGTGAAGAGATATGCCTCGTACGCCACCGTCACGTCGGCGCAAGCGCCGTTCTTCGCGAAGGTATATGCGTTCTCATAGAGGGCAGGCACACGATCGTCCTCGACGATGACGTTCAGCCCGAGCTCGGTGCCGTTGCTTGCGACCACGGTCAGCTCGTAGGTGTCGGGTTCCTTATCCTTGAGCGCCGAAGCGTAGATCACGAGGGTGCCCGCGCTGTCCACGCTGTATTCGCCCGCATTGAGACCCTTGATCTCCTTGACCTTGCTACCCGAGAGGTCGAGAGCAAAGACGACGTTCGCCTTCGCGCTCTTTAGGAAGCTGCGGGTCGTGACCGCCGCGCTGATCGGGGTGGAGTCGCCGACGTTGACCGTCAGGCTCACGCGACCCTTATCGGTCACGTAGACGAAGGTGTATTCGCCGACGGCGAGACCCTCGAGGAACTCCTTGTAGATCGTGACGGCGCCGGTGTCCGCAACGGCGTAGGACGCCACGTCGATGCCGTTGCCGTTCAAGGCGATGAAGTTGGATTGATTCTTCTTGACGTCGAAGGTGACGTTCTCGGGCTTTTCCTTATCGAAGGAAGCCACCGTATCGGTGCAGGTGGGCATCACGGCAGCCTTGTGGAAGGAGACGGTGCCCGTCACGTAGTTGTCGTTCTTCGCCGTGATCTTCACGACCGCGGTGAACTCGGTGCCCACGGCGGGATTGACCTTTACGAAGCCGTCCACGAGGGTGATATAGTCAGCCGCGTCGTCGAGGTATTCGATGTCGAAGCTGTCGAGAGAGACCTTGATATTCTTCGCGTCAGCGACCCTATCAAGGTCGAACGCATTGACTTCCACTTCGTTGAAGGCAGCGGTCTTGCCCTGCACTTCCACCGTCATATCCTCGTTGACAAGGGATTGTACGAGGTACTTGGAGCCGTACTCGAAGAGCGGATACTCAAGGCGTCCGAGCTCCCAATCCTTGTCCCAGCCCTTCCAGCCGATGCCGGGGATGTCGATGCCCGCCTTGATCTGGAAGTTGAAGGCGAGATACAAGCCGCCCGTGACGTAGTAGCCCTTGATGACGTGCAAGGTCTTATCCTCGAGCGCCGCTTTCATGTCGAGACGGAGCTGTCCCGCGATCTCGGCATACGCGCCGGTCTTCACCTTGAAGCCGATACCGACCACTTCGAGCAAGCTGGCGGTCAACTTGACGTACACGCCCGCTTCCGCCTTGAGTTTGCCGAGCATCACGAGATCCTTTGCGGAAGACTTGGTGTCGATGCTCTTGTAGCTGTCGATCTGTCCGTCGACGTAGGTCACGCCCGCGGTGATGTCGGTCTCGTAGACGTATTCAAAGTTGATCTGCGCCTTGATGCCGAGGTTGATGTCCACGCCGAACTCGATGCCGAGCACGAAGCAGTAGATCGGATACTTATAGGAATAGATCGGGAGCTCCGCGCCCACGATGCCCTTCTCGGCGGTTTTGCCGGTGACGAGATCGGTGAACTTCTTTTTGAAATCCTCAATATCGGTTGCTTGGAGTATGGCGTCCGAGGTCTCCATCTCGATCGACGCGACCGTCTTGGTCTTGATATTCACGCCGAGATCGAGCTCCAGATCGTCGAGGTCGCCGTCGAACTCCCAGTTCAGGTTGGGAGTCAGGTTGATCGTGTTCTTGACCGCGAAGGTGACGTCCACGCCCTTCGCGAGGGTGATGATGAAGTAGAAGTCGAGCTGGATCTTCTCCTTATCGACGTTGTACTCGAACTTCGCGACCATCTTGGGGCTGTCTTTGACGGTCTTTTCGAACTTGCCGCTCAGAAGGTCGAACGCCTCGACCGCCGCCTCGTAGACCGCCGCGGTGAACTCGCTCTTGTCGAGCGCTTCTTGCAGCATCTGCTCGTTCACGGTGAAGTTGCCTTCGTCAATGGTCAGAGTCTTGTAAATGTCGATCTTCTTAACGACGTCGCTGACGCCGGCGAGACGGCAGTAGATCTCCTCTTTGCCGTCCACGATCTCGGACTCACGCTCGACGACGTAGGCAGCCATGCCGTTATATTCGTAACCGGGAATATCGCCCGCGTACAGAACTTCGAGATCCGCGTCGAACCCGCCGTCGACGGGCTTCTTGGCGAGGATCACGTCGCCCTTTTGGTAGCGCTCACTCGCCACCGCACCGAGCGTGACGGTGTAATAGGTGTTGCCGGAAACGTCAAGCGCCTTGACCGTCGCACCCTCGAGATCGGTCTCCTTGATCCCGTCCTGCTTGGTCACGTTTTCAACGGTCTTGTCGCCCTTGATCGTGAAGATGAAGGAATCGAGATCCTTGTACTGCGCCGCCACGAACGAAGCGCCCGTCGCCCAGATGCGATAGGTCGCACGCGCCTTGAAGCCATCGCGCGCGCTAATGCGGTAGACGCCTTCGCCCTGACGCTCGCTCTTCAGCGGAACCTTATTGCCCTTGCTGTCGTGAATGATCACGAAGTTATCGAGGGCGGTGGAAGGATCGCGGTCGGCGAGAATGTCGAAGAAGGTGTCTACGCCGAGATCCTTGAAGATACCGGTTTCGGTAGCTTCGGAATCAACCGCATAGGCGACCGGCTCGTCCTTCTTGCCGATCACGCCGGCGGCAAACAGTCCGAGGACCGTCGCGGCGGCGATCACGATCACGATGGGGATGATGATCAACAGTTTTTTCATAGATTATCCTCCGATTTGAGAATCTGCTTTTTTACGCGTTCGGGCACGCCCGAAAACTTATATACTATAATACCACGCGTCGCGCACAGAAAACAAGAGTTTTTTCTTATTTATATTAAATTAAGATGGATTTATGTGCGAATAACGAAGAGAAAATATATTATTTTTGCGGATTTATCCGATCAAAACAAAAAAGATCGCCGCCTACGAAAAAAGGGCGGACCCGATCGATCGACCGCACGGATCCGCCCGTTCTACGCCGAACCTTCCCCTATCGGTCACATCGGTATCGTCAGTTTGATCACGAGTTCCCGCCCGTCGCTCTCGCAGCAGGCGGTGCCGCCGTGCGCCTCAACGATGGACTTCACGACAGACAGTCCGACGCCGTGTCCGCCCGTCGCGGTGTTGCGCGAGGAGTCGGGGCGATAGAAGCGCTCGAAGAGTTCGGGATGGGCGCCTTTTCCGAGAGAGGCGTCGTTACGGGTCTCCACGACCGCCAGTTTCCCTTCGCGGCGAAGCGTAAGGGTTATTCTGTCGTTTTCGGCGTATTTGATCGCGTTGTCGAGGAGCAACGACGCCGCACGGCGGATCATCTCCTCGTTTCCGTTCACGCTAAGAGCCTCAAGCTCGAGCACGATCTCCTTGCCTCCCACGAGCGCGGCCTCTTTGAAGCCTTCCGCGCAGTCTTCCAAGGCACTCTTTAGGGAGAAAGTCGCCTTCGGGATCTCGCTGCCTACCTCGTCCATTCGGGATAGGAAGACCAGTTCTTTGGTCAGTTTCGAGAGGCGTTCGACCTGTCCCTTGATGGATTCGAGCCATTCGTTGCCTTCCCCGATCTCCAGCTCCAACAGCTCGGCGTTCGCGCCGATCACCGTGAGCGGCGTCTTGAGTTCGTGACCCGCGTCGGTGATGAATTGCTTTTGCTTTTTGTAGCTCTCTTCCACCGGTGCAAGCACCCGCGCGGACAGCAGTATGATCAGGATCGCGATGGCAGCCAGCCCGATCGAGGTGATGATCGCGCTGATCACGATGAAGGTACGGCACGCGTCGATCTCCTTCTCGCAATCGAGGAAGAAATAGTGGTATCCGTTCTCGGTCTCGCGCCTAAAGTAGCGATAGTTCCCGACGAACCCGCGTTCTCCCGAGGCATTGGTGACGATGTCCGCAACGTCCGAGGCGTCGACGAAAGCGATCCTGCCGAGATCGTAGTGTGTGACCCCGCCGTTCGCGTCCGTTTCCACCGTAAAGTAACGCGCGGAGAACGCCGTTTCTCCGGGCAAATCTTTCGGCTTTTCACCCGATTTTCCCGCATTTTTGCCGCTTCCTTGCGGCTGGTCTCCCTGCGGAAGCGCAAAGGGCGACGGCATAGCGTTTTCGACCTCGAGGAAGGCGATGGTGTCGTCCGCGTCCGCGCGCATATCGAGGTAGTTCGCGACGTCGATGCCGACCACGATCACGAGAATGACCGCCGCCACCACCGCAAGCGCGAGCCAAATGAATCTTTTTCTGAGTTTCTTGATCATAATATCTCCAAGGTATAGCCGGCGTTCCGCAGCGACTTGATCGAGAGGTTCGCTTTCACCGCCGCGAGTTTCTTCCTGAGGTAGGAGACGTACACCCATACGACGCTGATGTCGCTGTCGCTGTCGTAGCCCCAAATCTTCTCCATAAACTGCTCGGGCGAGATCACCTGCGAAGGCGCGCTCATCAGCATTTCGAGCATCTGAAACTCCTTGCTCGTCAGGCGGGTCTCTCCTTCGGGCGTGGACAATAGATAGGTCGAACGGGAAAGGGTGCAGTTGCCGTAAACGAGGTTCGCGTCCACCCCGACGGTCAAGCGGCGCGTGATCGCGCGAACGCGCGCAAGGAGTTCCTTGACGGCGAAAGGTTTGGTCAGATAATCGTCCGCCCCGCTGTCCAGTCCGAGAATGCGGTCGTCGATCTCGGATTTCGCGGTCAGGATCAAGACGGGCAGGGTCTTGCCCGCCTTCCTTACTTCCTTGAGTGCGGTGATGCCGTCCTTCTTGGGCATCATCACGTCCAAAACGGCGCAATCGTAGTCCCCTTCCATAAGATAAGTGACCGCGTCTTCGCCGTCAAAGACCGCGTCCACCGAATAATTGTTCTTCGTGAAGATCGCGACGAGCGCCCTATTGAGTTCCCTCTCATCCTCCGCAAGCAATATCCGCATGACTTCCTCCTCCGCCCACCTCTCGGCAAGGCTACCTTCTATTATACACGATTATACGGGGGAAAACTTAAATAAAACTTAAAACCTTTACGTTGCTTTCTTTTTCGAATAAAACGACAACTCCTAGGATTACTACCTTTTGAGATAGAACCCAAAAACAAAACCGTGATTGGCATAAAGGGATTGACAAGGTCTCTATCTTTAAAGTATAATTGATTTAACTTATTATATTGTTACAGGAAGAAAATATGGAATTGAAAGCGGATCACATTTATTGGGTTGGACCACGACATTCGGATATTTGCTTTACTGAAGATACGTTTTACGGATCCATAACCATTTTCGGCGATGGAGAATCTTTCGGCCCCGGCAAGGACAAAAATTATTCTTATTGTAAAAAAGCCAGCCTCAGACGCAACCATAACGTAAATGACGAAGCGGAAAACGATTTCTTTTTTCATACCATTGAAGGCATTATCAACGTGGATCCGAAGGCTCGCTTCCTTTTCTACAATCCAAACGCCGTTTACTATACTTTCAGCAAAGAGGGCGTAAGACTCGATGCATTGAATACCAACGGGCAATTCTTATGTTTGAATGGCGAAGAAATGCTCAAAAACACCAACAATAAGCGTTTCTTCCTAAAGGTTTTGGAAGATAACAACATCCCTCATTTATTCCATAAAAACGTCAACGCCGAGGACGGCGACTATAATTCCTTACTGAGACGTTTTGGACGAGATAGATCGGAGAATCTTCGTTTCATCTTTCAAGCGCCTGTTTCCAGCGGCGGAGAGGGAACCTTTATCGTATCAGAGTCTTCAAACGAGAAGGTTATTCGCGAATTAGAAAAAGATGAGACCTTTTTCGTCTCCGTTTATGAAGCCAAGAACGTTCCGCTGAACATTCATGCGATCGTTTTCCGCGATAAAATCGTATTAACTCCCGGTTCCATACAAATCATCAGAGAAGGAGCCAATAACCGCGGCGAAAACCGTCTGCTTTACAGGGGGGCGGATTTTATCGCCTATCAAAAGCTACCCAAAGAGGCAAGATTGCAGTTTGAAACAGCGGTTTTGGACGCTTGCAAAATCTATCAGGAAATGGGGTATCGCGGCGTCTGCGGCATAGACGGCATCCTTTGCGGCGACAAGGTTTACTTGTTGGAAATGAACAACCGATTCCAAGCCTCCACGTCGCTGATCAACCGTGCATTGGCAAAAAACGGACTTCCTTCCGTTCAAAAAATCAACCTGGCGGCATTCAACGACGAATGGGATCCCGCCTTTTCCTCCGTCCATGGCATATCCGTGAACTTCAGCAACTTCTCCTTTACCTCGACCGATGAAGTTACTGCGCAACATGCAAAATGGATCTCCGAAAAATGTACCTGCTTTGCAGACGCTTCGAAATATCATATCATTGCTTTAGAGGACGATGGCTTTAAATGGGAGCAAAAGCGCCAAGAATTGGCATACCTTTTCCGTATCGTTTTTGACAAAAGCATTACTTCCGTCGGGCCGGATGGCGAAATGTTTATCAACGAAAACATCGTCGAGCCCAACAAAAAAGAATGGTACGACCATCTCGACCTCAGGATAAACAAAGACGCCTTATCCGGCAAAGATCCCTCTGCAGCACGTGATTTTTACCTCCGGTTAAAGATCGCCTTATTGGTACAAGGCGTCACCTTTTCAAAAGATGCTGCAGAGGAATTAAAAAAGCGCGGTGATTATCGGGAGGCAACTAACAATGCGATCGATCTCAGAATCGACGTTGCGGGCTTCTCTGCGGATAATAAAAGCCGCTATTTGATTATCAACGCCCCAACCGACGTGACGTTCGTGCAACTTTCCCCTTTCACCATTCGATTGGGAAAAGAGGTTTTCACCGACAACCCCGACTATATCCTTTATTATTACGAACAAAAATTGTTTTCGGTCGGAATATACTATAAAGATCCCGTCCCTTGGGTCAACGATGCAAACGGCAACCCGATTCCACGTCTGACGACAGGAGCAAACGGAGTAAAGCAAGTTCGATACGATGAAATCGCTTTTTTGTCGACCGATCGACTGCGTGTCCACGTCACCAACCGTTGCATTTATAAAAAAGAGGAGAATGGAAAGTATCTTGGTTGCCAGTTCTGCAACATAAAAGCATCCGAAGACGTGATGGACGAAGCCAATATCGAGGAAGTCGTGGCAGAGTATTGCGATCGTGCTGCAGAGATCGGTCTGACTCATTTCTTGGTGGGCGGACAAACCGCCGCAAACGACGATCAAAACCTTATCAAAGCAATTAGAATCATCCGCAGTCATGCTCGTTACGCCGACATTTATGCGATGATAACACCGCGCTCGTTTGCTTCACTCAAAGAAATGTATTACGCCGGATTGAATCAATTATCCTGCAACGTCGAAGTATTTGACGACGAAATCGCAAAAAAGTATATGCCGGGGAAAAGAAGCGGCGATCATGGTCCCGACGTCAAAGCTCCCGGCTATTCTCGAAACGACTATTTGCAATGCTTGCGCGCAGCGACCGCCCTCTTCGGGAAGAGAGGCAACGTGCGCACAATGGTTATCGTCGGGTTAGAGCCTTACGATAGTTTAAGGGAAGGAATCGAACAGTTCTCGTCCTATGGCATTCAACCGATTCTTTCCATCTTCCGCCCGCTCCCGGTAACCCCGTTGGAACACTTACAAGCCCCGCCTATGACCTATTTGGTAAAAGTCTATAATGAATTACAATCCATCTGCAAACAAAACGACCTGCTTCTCGGACCCAATTGCGTAAACTGCCAAAACAATACACTTTCACTCCCGGCTTGGCTTGAAAAAAACAATAAATAACCAAAAAAGGAGACACCCATATGAGTCAAGAAAAATCCAAAACCATTACAAGTACGAAAGATGTTCGCACCGAACCCGCGAAAAAACAACTCAAACTGAAAAAGGGCGATTACCTTGATTTTAAGGTGATACCCATATTCTTTTCAATTGTAATCCCGCTGGTGATAATTGGGCTCGTTGTTTCCAATATGATGAGCAATAATAACCCAGACATAACAATCGGCACAAGCATCCTTCGAGATATTAATATTACTCTTTTTAGCACAATGGCCACATTACTTGGCTTGTACGTTACTGCGTTTATTTTCTTAAACGATTCCTTGAAAAATCGAAGAAACGAAGACGAAACTCTACGTGATCCTGTTAACAAAATACTTAAGACCTGTCGCATAAAAATCATTTTGTTTGCAATGGTCACGATAATTGCGATTGCTTTCGATGTAATCATCAACGTTTTTTTAGGACAAGCTGACCCCACAAAGACCGCCGAGACAGTCGCCGAAGCCGAGAACTCAGCAAGAGCGGTTTTTGATGTCGAAAACACCACAAGATCGCTTTCTCACATTGACTGGAAACACTTTCTGGGGGGCGCTATCGTTTCCGTTGTTGTGATCTTCGCGCTTATTCTGGAATCAATCTCGATAATGAGTAGTGATCATTTGATTCAAAAACATTCAAAAAGGATACTCCAGACAGCTCGAGATAATCTAAATAAAATAACTGACGATCTTTCACTCCCGACACCAATAGCGCTCCCGGCGCCAATAGATAGTGTTTTTACATTATGGGGCAGAATCTTTTCTATGAACGAAAAGAAAAGAATCCAGATTGGTCTTTATAACCCCGATACACCAACAGATCCGAAAACAGACCAATTGAGTTTCATTTACGAGGGAATAAAAAAGGGGGCCAAATTCAAGGAACTATATTCTAAATTCGATCTTTCCGTTTCGCCAGAAAAGAACACTGTCATTTCAAAGCTGTGCGTACTATTGTGCCGCTTATATCTCTTCCGTATATTCCACCTCATCCAAAAGAATCAGCCTATTGTGGCGAACCATATCGATAACAACATCGAACCATCGATAGAAAAAACTCTTCACGACCTAACCGGCAAGCTATCCCCGTTTGAAAAAGAGGCAAAAATAATTTATTGTGAGAGGATAAAAGAGAAAACTTACAGTATACGTAAAATTTATCTTGACAAGAATAAAAATCCAGACCGCCTTGAAAACGATCTGCCTGATGGCGGTATCGCGGAGTTTTCTATGCGATTTGGGAAAGCCATCCGATTGCTCGAAGAACTGTTGTCTCGCATTTGCGACAACAATATCGACCGTTCTATCTTAAGTAAAGAAAAAGACTTCGAAAATATTGAATCGGGGTTTACTTGGCTATACTCAAACAATGATGCTTTGGGGATTACGATGAGCCTTGATGTCCGAGACGAAAAACGTTTCTTGGATTATCTAAAGTACCAATTAATTGTTGAAGAGTACTATTCGACTCACCCATTCAACAACGCTACTTTTGAACAGGATTTTGAATTGATTAAACAAGCTTTCTTCAAACTTGATTATTCCTCGTTGGATGAAGATAAACTGGAAGATCTTACGCAAAAAGCATTAATCGACGATTATAAACAAAAACTTGTTTTTATAATCAAATCCTTTTTTACTGGCTATAAGCAACTCGTTGAGTATCGAAATGCCTTGATTCATATACGCACACCTCGACTAAAACAAAGTCGAGCGAAACTTTTTGCTAACAAAGAAAACATATTAAATTATGCCAACACTCTTATACAAGTACTGATCGATTTATTTTCTTCCTTTGTCAAAATCAACGATTTGAATCTCGGCAATTCCATTCTTGACAAAGGATGGTTTAATTATTCCGAATTGTCGGATAGCAGTTTTACGCATTCTTCATTCAAATTCGCACGCCTGGAGAATGCCGTATTGAAGCATTGCGACTTGTCAACGTGCCGTTTCATTGACGCGGATGCCAGTAATACGGATTTTTCAAACAGCAATTTCAACTATTCCGATTTGACGGGAACAGACCTTTCCGGTTGCACCTTGAATGAAGTGCAAATGGCAAAGGTCCTCTTTAGAAAAAAAGCGGAAGCCTATCCCTTTGATGGGGCAAAACTGATTATAGACAACGCTTTAGATGCCATCGAAAAAGGTCGTTATCCCAAAACCATCATAGATAAAGAAACAGGGAAACAGAAAGATGTTAAACCCGAATTGGAATATGCAAAAATTGCACTTAACAGTCTAAGGACTTACGAAGGAACAGAGAAAAAAGAAATCGATTTGGAGTCCATTCTCTTGAAGAAAGGTTTTGCCGACCCGAATAGTGATTTATACAAAAAATGTTCCGTGGAGCCCTTTTTCGCTGTTGATAATAATGCCAGATATGCTATCTCCGAATACATTAATGATGCATATGGTGAAGTAGTAAAAAAATTACAACTATTCTTTCAGGATCGTGATATGTCGGTCATTGACAAAAGGTTCTTAAATGCATTAAAGCTCGCATGTGAAATAGAAGAAATTTCAGATCCAGAAAAAGATGAAGAAAAGCAAAAGAAAACCATTCGCGAAAAACGTTTTGGGAAACTGACTCTCTCCGTAGCCACTTTGCGAGAAGCAACAGCAAACAAAGTCTCCCTTCCGAGCGCAGATTTCAGTCATGTGAACATAGCGAGCGCCGCATTTAAGGATTCCGATTTGAGTGAAGCTACCATGCACTATACAGAAGCGAAGCGAGCAACATTCCATGAGTCCAACCTGAATCAATTGAATGCGCACCAAGCCCAATTCGATGGTGCGAATTTCAGCGAAGCAAACCTAATCGGAGCAATCTTTACCGATTGCTTTATGGACGCTTGCATCTTTAAGGAAGCCAATTTGCTCGATGCAAAAATTATCAATTCTTCGAAAGCGTCATCCTTTGTATCTCCTTTCTGCTACGTTATTTATAATGATGAACCTATTCTCCCGGGCGCTTCGCTGCTGCATAGTGTTGTAGATGAGCATGCCGAATTGCCTTCGAAACATGCTGAAGGAAGTTCAAAACATGCACCCTTTGCCACAAGCTGCAATTTCTTCAATGCGATCGCCGACAATGTGATGATACTCAATGTCGATATGCAAAAGTCAAGATTCGAAAATGCAACGATGCGAAACTGTTTGCTTTTCAACAACATTATGTGGTGGAACAATTTCAAACGAGCAGAACTATCAAATGCAATTATCGTGGGCGTTTCTTTCTATCAGTCCAACTTTATTCGCGCACAACTTGGCAGAACATTTATATACTCCTCGGACTTTATCGGAGCAAATCTTGCGGAAACCAGCTTTATTTCCGCACTTCTCGATGCCATAGTATTTGATCAAACGAAGCTTGATGGAAGCAACTTTTCTTCTGCGACAATTAAAAACGCTACTTTCAGACGTTGCGCTTTTAAAGATGTAATTCTTACCGGGACTCGTTTTGAAAATGTTCTTTTTGACTGCATTGATTTTTCCAATGCCATTGGATTGGAACAAGCGGTATTCAAAAACTGCATTTTCATCAAAGACAACCAGTTTGTTTCGGATGATACCTTCGAAATACATCTCAAAGAAAAAACACTTCCGGTTACTTTATATAGTCAGTCGGCTTTTGTACCAAGCAATAACAATTCGTTAAACACTCCTACGAAGTTTTCTTCATCCACGGAACTGTAATCGGACCCAATCAAAGTTCATCAAAAAGGGATGTCTTTTCACCAAAAGGCATCCTTTTTAACACTGATTATTTATCTTTTGAAGCCGCGAGGACAGGAGGAACGCAAGGACGATCTTGATCAGGTCGGGGAGGATAAAAGGCACCACGCAGATCATCAGAGCGTGCGCGAGGGTGCCGCCCATCATATAGACGAACCAGGCGCTGCCGCCAAGGTAGATCAAGGCAAGGGAAAATGCCGCCGTGAGGTAATGCGTCCAATGAGGCAATTTGAAGAAAGACAGGATGAAATAGAGAAGCGCCACCGCCGCGAATGCCATAATGAAGCCGCCCGTCGCGGAGAGCAGCACAGAGAAGCCGCCGCGAAATCCGGAGAAGACGGGGAGCCCGACGGCGCCCATCACGAGATACAGCCAGACGGCGATCGCGCCACGCTTGCCGCCCAAATACTCAAGGGTAAAGAAGACGCCGAAAACCTGGAGCGTGAAAGGCACGGTCGCGGGGATCGTGATGAAGGCGCAGACCGCATTGACGGCCACCGCAAGTGCGATATACGCCATATCGCGAGTATTCAGCTTTTTCAAGGCGTTTTCTTTCATACCCGTTTCATTTTACCATTCCGCCGCCCGCCTTGCAAGCGATTCGGGACAGGCAAGCCGCCCTTTCTCGCCCTTTGCCGTCCGCGAAGAGGCGACCGCTGCCACCCTTTCGAGATTCTTTTTCGCAAACGAGAATTAAATGCGTAAAGTGCTTGCAAAACTTTTCCCGCTGTGCTACAATAACACTACCCAATGGACAATTAGCTCAGTTGGTAGAGCGTCTTCTTGACGTGGAGAGGGTCAGGGGTTCGAGTCCCTTATTGTCCACCACTCGCAATCTAAATCGAACCTTCGTTTGGTTTAGGTTGCTTTTTTTATTCCCGTAAACGGTTTATGCCGCGAAAGCGTCTTGACGAGAGAAAGGAGTGTGTTAGGCTATTTTGCCGAGAAGGCAACAAAAAAGCCCCTTGCGGGCTTGTGTCGGTTGGCTCGTTTTAGCCTTTCCAAACACGCTCCGCAGAGGCTCTCGTCAAGATGATCGTGGAATAACCGCCTCGCGGTCAAATCACCTTTATTACTTCGTATGCGACATAGACAGGATCGTTCTTGTTTAGAATGATTACGGGCATTACAGTTTTGCCCATATAAAAAGAAAAGCCCTGACTTTCGTCAGAGCCGTTCTTGGTGGCGCTTTTATAGCGTATTATGATTTTATCGTCGTATAGCGTTACTTCTTCGAGTAGGTAATTTACGAGTTCCTGTATTTCGAGTTTTAACGCCTTTTCGTAGAATGCCCGTATTTCCTCCTCGGTAAGCAACAATGCCGTCTTGCTTTTCTCAATTACGAGTTCTTTTTCAAGTTCTTCTTGCCTTGTTTCGAGTTCGTGCAATCGCCTGTTCGTCGTATTGGATGTAATACCTTCCTCAATCGCTCGCATTATGTTATTTAAGGCGTTTTCAATTTGGTGTTTTTCTCTTTCCAATGCCGTTACTATGGGACGGTTTTTGGATTGTGCTTCTTGCACTTCCATCAGCCACTTGATGATTTTCTGCATTTCCTCTTTGCTTGTTAAAGTTTCGATCATATTGTCTATGACAAACTTCTCCAAAGCCTCTTTGCGTATCGGGGATTTCTCGCACCCATTGTGTAGTTTCTTTCTTCCGCGACACTTATAATAACGCACCTGTTTGCCGTGTTTTGAAGTCCCGCATTCCGCGCTGATCGGGTTACCGCAATAACCGCATCTCACCTTATTTCGGAGCAAATAGGATTCCGTTACGCCGCGCCTTCCATAACGATTGTTCGCGATCCTTTTTCTGACCTTTTCAAAGAGCTCCTGCGGCACGATACGAGGGAATATATCAAAGACTTCGTCGCGCACCTTCGTAACGCCTGTATATTTTTCATTTCGCAGAATGCTGTACACGCAATTCGGAATAAAGGGCTTCCCGTCGTGCAATAAGCCTTTCTCGTTCAGCTTTACGATGATTCGAGGTACGCTTTCGCTCAAAGCATATTGTTCGTAAATGAAGATCACCGTCTTTGCCTTTTCTTCGTCGATATGGACGCGCTTGTCTTTGACATAGTACCCGTAGGGAATACTTCCGCCGCAAAACTGTCCTTTCTTGCGGCTTTCGTGTAGTCCGCGACTTACCTTTTGAGCAAGCTCTTTGGAGTAATACTCTGCCATACCGATATAGACCTGTTCAAGGATAATGCCGTCAAGATTGGTCGTGCCGTCCAAGTTGTCGGAGGTCTTTTGCGTGGCGGATAAAAGTATTTTTCCGTTCTTTTTCAAGCGATATTTGTTGATCGCTATATCGGTAGAGTTTCTCCCGAAACGGTCGATGGCATAAACGAGTACGATGTCCCACTTTCCGCGTTCGCTGTCTGAAAGCATTTGCTGAAAAGCTGGTCTGTTATCGTTCGTCCCCGTCATCGCGCGATCAATATAAGTATCGACGATGTACAACCCGTTGTCTTGGGCGAATTTGTTGCATACGTTGAGCTGTCCTTCGATGGACTGCTCGGTTTGACTGTTGCTCGAATAACGAGCGTAAATGACTGCTGTTTTCATATTCTTTTTTAATCTCCTTTTTGTTTATTTTTTATTTGTCTTTCGACGGCACCGGGCGAAACGAAAACGGATAAAATGCTTTTGTTTGGGTGTCCGTTCGCCTTGCCGTCAAGGGTTGTGAAACAATACACTTTACCCTTGACGGAAAGGGCGTTTTTGTTTACGCTCCCGTCCCGAAAGACGAATTGGTTAGTTGCACTTCGGCAACTTGGCTATGGTTTCTTTGTTGACTTCGCCGAGGATCTCGCCGTCGTCGATACAGGTGAAATTGTCGTATAGTATCTTCTTGCGCTCATTGTCCCCGTAATTGCAGAAGACGTCTTCTTCGAGCAAATCGGATTGGAAGTAAGTCGGAAGTTTTCCCGCATAAACGAGTTTCTCCCCCGTCTTCTCCAAGTATTTGGTGATATACTTTGCCGCCTCGAAAACGTCGGCGTCGCCGTCTATCCGTCGAAAGTCGTTTCTTCCGAAACGTTTCAAGAAATGACTGTTTTGATAGGTCGTCTGCAATCGGTGGGTCGTCGTGTTATAGTCTTCGACCTCGGTGATCGTCCCCACCATCTTTGGGATATAGAATATCCCGTGAAAATGTAGGCGTTCCTTTTCGGGAGAGCGTTCCCATACGCCGACGTATTTCCACCCGTTCCGATAAACCAAATGTTTCAGCGTATTGGATAGCTTTTTGCGGAAGGTCTCCTCGGTATGGAGCTTGTCGTCGTAGGTAAAGGTGCAAAAGTGCGTCCATTCCTGTAAGCGTAGTTTTCGCATTAAGCGAACTTTCCGTTTGATCTCGTTGGTCTTCACTCTCGCCATATTCTCATTGACGAATTCGTATAGGTTGTCCCTGTCCCCGAATCCTTCTTCCATCGCCTCGCGGATCGCGGATTTCCGTTCCCGTTTCGGCATAGAAAGTGCGTCCTTATACGCCTCGTCGAAACGTTGTCTTTCGGGAGAAGGTGTTGCTCTCTTCCCCGTTGTCGTTTGTCCTTTGTGTTTCGGATAGGCTCCGTCCAAGATTGCTATATAGTGACTGCCGTCCGAATAGATTTTTGCTTTTTTGTAATACATTTTTCTTTATCCTCCTTGTTTTTTTGTTGGTTTGCGAGGTCAGCGCGGAGAATAAAAAAAAGAGTAGGATACGACAAGACAACCGTGCGATTTGTCTTTGTATCCTACTCTTGCGTCCCGTACCACAGTTCCTATATGGAAATCTCAAGCTCGGCTACGGGGAGGTACTTCATTTTTTCTTTCTTTTAACTACTCTGCACTAACCTCTATATTATGATTTTTTCTTTGCAACGTTATTTAGCGTCGTGTTGCGAACGACTTTCCTTGTAGAGTTCGACAAAACCCGAAAGCAACGCTTCCAAGAGTGAAGTCTTTTCACTCTCGGTCAACGCCTCTATAAGCGGACTGCCGATCGTTTCTACTGTTAAGTCAGTTTTCAGCATACTACATCCCTCCTTTCCAATGCGGTTAAGGAATAGAAAAAGGGCGTAAATACGATTTACCTTTTTGAGATTTCGTACTTCGCCCGTAAATGCAACCACTGACCTTTTGTTCTTTGTGTTTCGGAAGGCACCGATGCTTTTCGCTAAATCGCTACTTCGCTTTACTGACTATTAACTTCGGCTTGTCATTTTGCTATACGCCATTCTCCTATTCGGTTGATATATTCTTGCGCTCCGAAACCTTTTCGGAACTACAGCTTCATTATATCATATCGAATCTCGAAAAAGCAATAGGGCGTGACAGGGGATTTTGTCTACTTTTAGCCGTAAAAGGTAAACAAAAGGGTAGCTGAGGTGCCGTTTTAGGTAAGGTAAAGTGCCGTTAAAGGTCTATGTTATATCCTGTCGAAAGGGAACGTGAAACCGATTGCGAGGTGATAAAATGCGTGAAAGCGATTCAAAAAAATGCCGCAGCGAGAGGCAAGAGGGGCGCGATTCGCAAGCGGACCAGCGCGAACGCCCCCGCCTCGCGCGGCTTTGAATCCTTCGCATTCTCACTCGCTCACTCACTCCCTCGGCGGGTGCTTGACCGCGGCGCGAGCCGGGGTCCCCACCCAGACGCACATCCGTGGGGATGATCCGCCGCGCTTGTATTAGTCAAGCACCCGTCATGGTGCCATTTGTTTTTTTGGGTATAAAGATTGATTTTCTATCAGCTATGAACAAAACTCGCTAAATAGTCGTATAGAACCTCGCGCGAACGTACGGCGGCGCGGCTATTCGTATTCAAAACGAATCCGTGATTGTCGAGAAAACGAGTGCTGTGATACTCGACACAAACAACACCGTTCTCCTTTAATTTGTTGAGGAATGTCTCCGCTTGCCCTCTGGCAAAAAAATCCTTTTTTGCATAGATCATAAGGCAAGGTGGGTGGTTTTCGGTAACGAAGTCAATAGGAGACAAATAGGGATAGTATTCCCAATCAGATAGCCCGTTCGGTTTTCTACCTGTGACATCGATACAGACACCCGTCGTGATGCCGAATGGCAGTCTGTGTTTTAAGGAGTCAGCGATGTCGAAAACACCGCATAGATACACCGCTGAAGTAAAGCGCCCGTTCATTTTTCCATAAACGGATTGCAAATCAGGATGATCAGGGATCATAGCAAGCATAGCCGCGTAATAAGCGCCCGAACTATCTCCCGTTACCAGCATTTTATTGATGTCGAACCCATATTTCTCCGCATTCTCGACCACCCAATTGAAGGCGCGCACTAAACTTTGCAAAGGCTTCGGACAAGTTTCTTCCGGACCGAGCGGATGATTGACGTTGACGACCATCGCTCCCGTTCGACGCGCGATTTCGGCGCAATGATAAATGCGATACGCTTTATCTCCTGCGGAAAAACCGCCTCCGTGGATCTCAAAAACAACGGGTAATCTCTCCACATCCCCGCATGGTCGAAAGATCAAATCCAACCTACACCCGTTTTCCCCCTCAAAAGGGATATCTTGTATGTGGGTCAAGCCTTCCATCACTTTGGGCAATTTTTTCGGATGGTTTTGCGCGCGATAAAAAACCTTGTCCACCAAAAGAAAGAGTTTTTTTGTCAACGTTGATTTTCGTTGCATCGTCGTTTTGATATCCTACTTTATTGGTTTATGCAATGTTTGCGTACGGATAGACCGGCTCCTCTTGCGCGGGAATGGTTCCGACCTTGGTTGCTGCCTCGAAAATCATGTTTTCCATTCGGAGCATACATTCGTGCTGATCGAATCCGATTGCGGAGCGAAGATACTTTTCTTCGCATTTCCGCATCTCTTCGGGATGGTCAAGCCAATAGTCGATCGTGTACGCAAGGTCTTTCTCGTCTCCGGCGTGGAAAATGCACTTCTTGTCCACCGCAAAGTTTTTCGTCGCGGAGAGTTTACTGTCCGAGACGACGGTCAGTTTGCCGCAAGTGATCGCTTCGAGGCAGGAGATGCCCTCGAGTTCAATAATCGCAGGGTGCACGTACATATCCGCATAGTTCAATACGTCGATGATCTCGGTACGGGAGTAAAACTTAAAGATAGGTGCATTGGGAAGTCCCGCCGCCAAACGGCGATAGCGCTCTTCGTTTTGTCCTTCACCGCCCAAGATCAACTGTATTCTCTCTTTATATTTGGAATGAGATATCGCCTTGATGAGAGTTTCCTGATTCTTTTCAGTGGAATAGCGTCCTGTCGTCAAAATGACGATTTTCTCTTTCAGCTCGGCAGGCTTTTCTGTTTCGCGTTTTTGCACGTAATCGTGTACGCCATTGCTGATAACGTAGCCGGGAGTCTCTTTCCCGATCGCGCTTTCGAAGGCATCGCGAATGAACTGCGTCGGATAATGAATGGCGTCTACATAGCGATAGAGATGATTATACATAAAACGATTTGCGAGTTTGTTAGCCAGCTTCGACCAATTTAACTTGAAATAAGAGGTCAAGTTTTCCGCTTGTATATGGAATCCCGCAGTAATAGGGAGTCCCATCTTTTTGGCGATTTTGACCGTTGCCAGTCCAAGTGTTAAAGGCACCATAATATGCACGGCGTCTACCCCTTCCAATGCTTCCCGAATGATCGTTTTGTCGGGTTTTGCCAAAGAGACACCGATCTTTGCGACGTAGGCATTCAGACGTTTTCCGAAGTTCAGATTCGGGACGACGTAATGATTCGGCTTCCCTTTGCTCGCTTGATCGGCGCAAAGGATACGCACGTCGTGCCCCTGCCCCTGTAAAAAGCGGATCAAATTGTAAGTGACGACGGCGGTGCCGTTGTTTTCTTTTCCGTAAATATCGCAAACGATTGCTATTTTCATCTTCCTTACCTTCCCAGTTGATTTCGATTGTTCCCGATCGCACTTTTACTCTACAAGTAACGACCCGAAAGTGGAAGGTCCATCTCGTGATCTGTCGTTTTTTTTACACAATTTGCATTTTTAGAGAGGGCTGGGACGCTACGGGGGTTTCATCAGATTGACTTTATCGTCGGCATAGGATATACTAAAAAAAGAATCAAAAAGGAGAGCAAAATGCTCGAGATCGCCATTGCGGAAGATAAAAAGGAAGCGGTCGATGTCTTAAAAGCGCACATCCTCCGTCTGAAAGAGGAGAAAGGGATCGACTGTAAATATACCGTTTTTGAAAATGGTTTGTTTTTCATCGAAAACTATAAGCCGATTTTCGACGTTGTCTTTATGGATATCGAGATGCCCCTGATGAACGGAATGGAAGCGGCAGAGCGCCTGCGAAAGGTCGACCCGTACGTCCCTCTCGTATTCATCACCGATCTTAAGCAATATGCTCTAAAGGGTTACGAAGTTGAAGCGATGGACTTCCTTGTAAAACCAGTCGGCTATACGGCATTTGCCACGATGATGGAGCGGGTATCTCGTCGTTCTATGAAAAAGCAAGAACAACTGACGCTTTCCACTGCAGAGGGCACGTTCAACGTCAATGTCAACGATATTTATTACATTGAATCGTCCAATCATTACGTCATTTATCATACCGCAAGTGGCGAAATCCGTTTTTTCGGCTCGCTTGGCGAAGAGGAAAAACGTTTGCCGACGGACAGATTCGCGCGGTGCAACAGCGGCTATCTTGTGAATCTTGCCCAAGTAAAGAAGATATCGGATGGCGAAGTGCACGTCTGCGACTCGGCACTTCCGCTATCACGAGGGAAGAAGGCGGCGTTTATGCAAGCATTTCTTAATTATATGAGCGCGAGGAGATAGTATGGATCGGTCGTTGCTCGATATGCTTTTAGCGATGTTTCTGACGAACGCTTTCGGGGTGGTCCTCTATTGCGCTTTGTTTTCCTATTCCTTCAAAAGACGCTCTCGTTTCGTATTGCGCTTGTTGCTGTCTCTTTTGGCGATCGGCGGGATCGCGACGGGGCTCGCCATCGGCGTGTATTATGGTTTTATCGGCTGGTTTGATGTAACTCTTGCACACGTTGAATTGATCCGCATCGTGGCGAACCTGTTTTCGCTTTTGATGGGCTTGGGGGCGATCTTATTTTGCTTTGATGAGAAGCCTATACTGGTCCTCTTTGCGACGGTAATGGGGAACGCGGGGCATTGCCTCGGGGTGAACCTTTACGAGATGTTGATCGGGATCTTTCACGTCAGCAGCATTTATCTGACAATGTATAACGGATACGTGTTGTTGAGTTACGTTTTGTACTATGCGACGCATATTTCCTTGTCCGTTCTTCTTTATTTCACTTGCGCGCGGACCTTTGCAAAGACGGTCAAAGCTTTCGACAAAAAGATAGGAAGGTCGATCATCGTCACCTTCGTTATTTTTACTTATATCATGACAGGGGTGCAAGGGTCCAATGTTTTCAATCCCGCATACAACGGGACGACGATCGATGCCGTCGCACCGATGTTCAACAGCATATTATCCGTTCTGTACGTCTTAATCATCGTCATTTTGCGAGCCATCCTCGTCTGGGCGCATAGTGTGCAAGAACAAGAGGCAGAACGAGCCTTTCACGATGCCTATAAAGAGAAAACCGAACTTCAAGAACGCAATATGGAACTCATCAATTTGAAGTGCCACGATATGAAACATCAATTGCGCGCGCTCTTAGAAGGGCAGAATCTCGATCCGTCTTTTATCGAAGAAACGCAAAAAGCCATTTCCATTTTTGATGCGCAAGTCAAAACGGGGAACGATGTCCTCGATACACTTTTGACTCAAAAATCTCTTCTTTGCGATGCGCAAAAAATACAATTGACCGTGATGCTTGACGGCTCTGCGCTCGGTTTTATGTCTGTGCAGGACATCAATTCCTTCTTCGGAAATGCAATAGACAATGCGATCGAGTATTTATCTACGATTGAGGAAGAAAAGCGTTTTATCCGTATATCGGCACATACACAAGGAAATATGTTTACGATCCGCGTGGAGAATTATTGCGACGCCTCATTGCAGTTCCGTAAGGACGGACTACCGTTAACGACCAAGGAAGACGTCGGCTATCACGGCTTCGGCACAAAAAGCATAAAGAACATTGCGCAAAAATATGGCGGAGATGCTTCTTTTTCGAAATTGGATGACTTGTTTATTGTAACTGCATATTTTATGATTTGACCATATCGGGAGAAGAGATAATTCGATTTAGTTTGCGCAGTCTCCACCATATTGGACTTATCCGCACACCTTGATTGATTATCGAGCTGTGCGGATTTTCCTTTATTTACCGGAAGACTTCAATTCCGTTATTCCGGAATCCGACGATTGATTATTTTGAGGGAGCCTAATCGCTCCCTCTTATTCGTATTTCTTTTGCCCGAAATTCAAATATGCCTTTTTATGCTTGACCGCATACTCTAATGCCTTTGCCGCGCCACCCCAACCGACATTGACATAGGCAATAACAAAATCTGCTTTCCTGACCATCCATTCATTGCGCTTTACGATATTGAAGGTTGAGAATTCACCGTCTACCCCATCGGGTATAAGGATCTCGTCATAATTCTCTTGAATATACGGTCTATCCTTGAAATATCGCTCTCTACGATACGGAGAGACAAACACCGTTCTTGATTCCGGTTCGAGCTCCTGATATTTCTTGCAACAGTGCAAAGCAAAACTGTCAAAGAATCCATATCCGCCAAGGAAAAAAGATAGGTGCTCGTCTTTCGCCTTTTCCTTAATACAAGCGATAATCTTATCCTCTAATTCTTGTGATCCGTGGAAATCCGAATGTCCGAAAAAGGCGATTATCAAAAAAGTGCGCTCCTTATTAGGGAACGCACCGAAAAACGCCCCCTTTGTTTTGCAGAACAACTCTACGACGAGAGATAGGGAGACGCTTTTACCGAGAAAGCACCTCTCTCATCGTAGTATGTAGTTGTTCTGCACGTTTATTATGGCACAAAATCACCTTTTAGTCAAGACGTCACGCCTCCGTTTATTTTCCTTTCGTCCCTCTGTTGTAGCACAGGTCTATCGCAGGTCAACGCGAGAAATAATTGACTGATTATTTCTATTGATGAATAACATCACATCAATTTTTTCTCCTTCCTCGTTGACCAGCTTTTTCTTTATCCAAACAAAGACAAAACCTATATAGCCCCATGCTCCTTCCGTCTTGCCGAAAGGCAAATAAATAATACGGAGGTATCCAAGATGAAAAAGAAAAGTTCCTTCCCTACCTGTTCAACCTGTCCCATAGGGACAAAGGAGGCTCGAGATGGCAGAATACTTGCATTATGACGGAGAAGAATTCGTCACGTTCGACATCCTTCAAATCAACCAAGACAAACACGAAGTCGAGGTTGCTATCACCAACCGAGGCAAGATAACCGTCACAACGTTCGAGATACTCACCGACGAAAACGGGGACTATATCGAATACGGCGCTATGTACGACAAGATCTATCTCGCGGACTTTGAGGAGGCATCGAGAAATGAGTGATCCTATAAGAATCGTCATCGGCTCTTGGGGCTCATATAAAGAATGCAACGAAAAAGCACTGGGCTCCAAGTGGCTTGACCTCTCGGACTACTCGGATTGGGACGAGATAGAAGAAGAACTGAAAGAAGAAGGCTTTGACCTTGACGGAATAGATGAGGAACTCTTCATCCAAGACATCGAAGGACTTCCGTCTAATTCCAAGAATTGGGACTATACCCATCCGAAAACGCTCTTTGAAACGCTCAACGAATCCGGCGTACTGGAAAGCAATTGTAAGTGCGACGTGATGATGGCTTATCTGGAAGTAGAGTCCTTTGACGACTTCGAGGATCTCGTTTCACGGAAAGGCTCGCATTGGGACGACGATATTTACTTATACTCCGGCTTTGATTGGGAAGACTACGGACGGGAAATGTTCTCGGCTATGGGTTATGACCACGAGATACCGGGCCACCTGCAAGACTTCTTCGATTTTGAGTCTTACGGGCAGTACATGGGCACCGACGTACAAGTATGCAGTGCTGGCTTAATTCAAATCTGTTAAAAGGAGAAAAAACCATGAACATCACTAAGGAACAAAAGAAACAAGAAGCACTTGAGAGAATGAAAATGTTGTCGCTCTATCCGAATATCATTCGGGAGTTTGAGAAAGACGGTATCGTCAATATGTCGGAAAACGGAGGGTACCTCTATTGGCTTGACGACGAACAAAGAGAGTACGTATCCGATTTTGAGGAAGAATACAACGCGCTCGTTTATCACGTGATCCACAACTATACGGAAGTCGGCGAAATGCTGACTTTTCTTTATGTATCGGACGATGAGGACGAATGGAGATATGACCGTGACGATCTCAAAGCTGGATACGCTTGCGCCTATGTAAAAAACCTTGACGAAGACGCTTTCTCGGAATTCGGCAGCGTTGGCATCAAACCCGAATTGGGCGGACTTATCAGAACTGAATAAAAGGAGGAATGATTATGAGCAACTTGCAAAGACTCGCTACTGCGAAAAACAACAATCAAAGATTATTTGCCGAAACGATCAACACCCTGCGGAACTCGCAGGGTTTTTACTCGCGGCTGTATCAAACAATAAATCAACTCAGCGAAGAGGGATACCGAGATTTAACGGCGCTCCTCGATCAACAGAATTTCAAAGACAGCGTGGACGTCGTTCTATGGCTGGAAGCGTAAGGAGGACTACCGATGAAAGAACTGTATAAGAAGTATCAAGAACTCGTAGAAAAAGCAGAAACGGAGAATAACCGTACCTATGAGCTCATATCCAAGAAGAAAAGTATGGTCGTGCGTCTGCGTGACCAGATCGAAAAACTCGAAAACAGGGTATATAACTATCCTTCGTGGGTAGAGGTCGTATTAAAGCCTCTTGCGTGGAAACTGTCTAAGGACTTACATCTCCCGTATGAGATATACGGACCTTTCGGGCTATCCTGTGAAACCTCCATCTATCTCCGCGCCGATATGCAAAAGAGCATATGCGACCAGCCCGTCTATTGCCTTACCGTGTTCCCCGACTTCGGTAAAAAGGAGTTTTGTTTGGAGTACGACACGGGCGAGAGTACAAACCGATACGCAGAGAATACCATCGCCGCAATGAACGGCGGGAATAAACGGTGCGTACCGCTTCCGGAAACCTATCCCGAAGTGCTGGAACTTGTTAAGAAAAGTTATATGGAGAAACCGATATGAAACTGAACTTACAAGCTAACGACGCCGCGGAACAGCGCGTCAAAGAATATCTCGAAGCGAACGCAAGCGAAGAACTTGCCCGCAAGATAAACGAAGGCGTACCCGTAGAAAAAGACGGAAAGAAACTTGTGCAGAAGAAAACTTTGCAAGGCTTTATCCGATATGCAACGGGAGAAGCAAGAAAGACCGCCGAAAAAGGCGCGACGGGGGCTTTTGTAAATGACGAAACTGTTTTTGGTTGGGCTATCCACTATTTTGAAGAAAACAGTATCGAAGGCGAACTGTTCAATGAAGACGGTACGCCATATGTGAAACTTCGTCCGAAGGTTGAAACTAAACCCTACACTCCACCGCCGCCGAAACCGAAGGAACCTACGCTTTTTGACCTAATCGAAGAAAACGAGAAGAAAGAAGAGCCGCGAGTGCTCGACGAAGAAGACCAAAGAATGGTCGATGAAGAGATTGAAGCTAAAGGCGAATTGCCACTTATAGAGCCGGATGAACAATACAGTCCGTTCTATTTGAAATACCTTGAACTGCAAAAGAACAATCAAGGCGCAATCGTCGCTCAACGAATCGGAGACTTTTATGAGATCTACGGTGAGGACGCCCAAGTGTTTGCAGAAGCGGCAGACATTATGTTGACGAGCCGTGCCGTCGGATTAAATGAACGCGTTCCGATGTGTGGCGTTCCTTATCACGCGATCGATCTCTACTTCCAAAAGGTGGCGGATAAAGGACATTATATCCTTGCTGATTCGGAAGAAGAATGGAGAGCATACCGTCCCGGGCATGAGGTCGCGGTTGTAGATCTGAAAACGGGCGAATACAAAGAGTCACCCGAAGAAGCACCGAAGCCGACAACAAACGACGCCGTGATTGAGCGGATCGTAAGGCTGTTCAAGGGACAATTGGAGGTGATGTTATGAAGATAGAGAAGATAAAACCGATACCGAAAAAGATGGTCTCGGCAATAATGAAATTAGACAAAGAAACCTATCCTGCACAGGACAGATCCTTACGGTTCTATTCTTATATGGCGACCAACGATAAAGAACTTGTAAGAATAACCGTTGCGGTAAAAAACCATCGCAAGAACTGGTATTGCAAGCAGGTCATCGTCCACGGTGTTCACTCGGATAAATGTTTTTTGAAAGACATCAAGTTTAGCAGAATGGGCGGATACTCCGTCGGCTGGCACGATATGGGTATCCAAAAAGAGAAGAACTGGTACGAAGACGGTGAGTGGGGTTGGCACTACGACCAATGTTTCAACCCCCGAGCACCGATACTCAACAAAGAGTACATCCCCACGCATTTCCCCGAATATAAATACTCGGCGATAGAGCAATATAGATATCTGGACGTTTTACCGTATTTGCGCATTTATGAGCAATACCCCGAAGCGGAATACTTCGCGAAAGCGGGATTGCACTACTTCGCCACCTGCAAGAACATACTCCGACAAGCAAGGAAAGACAAGTGTTTCCGCTCTTGGATCCTCGGGCACCGAAACGAACTGTGGGACGGCGTCTATGCCGAAACCGTTTTGGAAGCATACAAGACGGGAAAGCCACTTAGGGACACGCAGAACTACTTGGCACGAAAGAAATCTTTTATCCGGGATGACTCAACCAAACCGATACGGGAACTGTTCAGGGGAAAGGCGCTTGAACGGTTCTTTTCTTATATCGACAAGCAAGAAACCAACGAGCGCTGTTATCTCGATTATTTGAGGGCGTGCAATTATTTGGGGCTTGATTTGACACAAGAGAAAAACTTGCTTCCCCACGATTTCAAACGTTGGCACGATATACGAATAGACGAGTACAAGAGCAAACGCGCAATGGACGAAGCAGATAAGAAAAAGGCACTGATTGAGACCTTCCGCAAAGTCGCCGAAAAATATCTCCCGTTACAGTACGACAAACAAAACGATTATGTAGTCATTATCGCTATGTCCCCCTTTGATTTAATAAGCGAGGGAGAAGCATTGCACCACTGCGTAGGGAGAATGGGCTATGACCAAAAGATGATCCGAGGCGAGTCTTTGATCTTTTTTATCCGCAAAAAGGACGAGCCGTCAACGCCCTTTGTGACGATAGAATACTCTCCCAAGTCAAAGAGAATACTGCAATGTTACGGAAACAAGAATTCGCGCCCCGACGAGCAAACGAACGAATTTATCAACAAACAATGGCTGCCTTTTGCAAACAAGCAAATCAAAAGACTGGCAGCATAATGGAGGAAACTATGAACACTTATTTCAGAATAACCGCATACAGCCCCAAATATAACGCATCCATGATCTTGGATGCCTATGGTCGCTATGAGAAAAGATGGCAATTTGCCTCCGAGCTCGTCAAGTTAGGTCTAAGAATACTGCACGTCTGCGATATAGCGAACGTCACCGATACCGACATAAAACCGGTCCCGCATCCCATCCCAAACAAAATATGCCTCCGTGCCGGGCAAGACGGCGAGATCGTCACGCAAGAAAGCGGAGATGAAGAATCAGTATCGGTCGGCGGGAAGTATTACACGAGCGTTCTTGAAGCATAACTAAAACAGGGCCGAGAGATCTTTTTTCTCGGCTCAAGCATATGTTTTCTGTTTATATTATCGAATCATAATTTTGCTAATTGGTTTTTATAAACAAACCACACAAAACACCAATGACAATTGGAATCAAATATAAAATGATTTGTATCCACCATTTTTTGTTTAGATAGTCAAATAAACTTTGCATTCTACTCCCATATATTTCATTACGAGATGAATTGGTTTTTAATTGTTCATCTGCGACTAAGTCAAAAATGTCTTTTATAACTTGAACTTTTCTAAAAGTTGATCTATTCAGCGTGAAATAATCACCTCTTACAAAAGCTTCTGCTTCTTCGCCGCCGCCTAAAAAACCTTCCGTATTCAAGTTGTTCCTTTGGGCTATTGAATGCATTTGGGGATGTTCAATATAGTTTTTTCCATAATAATCTTTTAAGAGAACAGCTAAATCTATTTTGTTTTCATCGGAAATTACGATCGGCGTAATTCCCAAGAATCTGGCTCTGTGCTCAATTGCATGAAAGCCATAATTATCATCCCGCATATTCCAATGTATCCATTTCATATTAGTATGCGAAGATAAATATTTCATATACTTTTTTAACAAAGACTTTTCCAGTTCGTTATAGTGTTTTGTAATTTCATCTTTTTGTATATGCATCAATTCCGCTTCTTTAATGATAGAATAGGATGTGGTTTGCCCATATCGCAACGAAAGAATAGAAATAGAGGTAATCCGAACAGATCTGTCGGGATTGTCCTTAAAGCTCTCGCAAGAATAATGGATAATATTGTAATTATTGCGATCCTTATTTATTTTTTCAATTGTTTCTTTTGCTTTCTTATGTGCAACACTTCTCATATAGCCTCTCTGAAATGATTAATCATATTTCCCCAAATCTTCACTTTTCGTAAATTGGCATAACAAGGGCGCGCTTTCCCATACTCCGGGATATCTCCAATCACGCAACTGCCCCTTTTGATAGTCTGACTCAACTTGTTTATACCTGGTAATAAACCCATTTTCTGTTTTATGGTTGAAGAGTATAATTGCTTCTCGCAAGGTCTCTTTCGTTTTTAGTTTTTCTGCAAACATCCGCCAAATACTTTTCCCATAACCATCGGGTCCATAGATATATGTTATAGGAAACCAATGCATATCCAAGTCCAAAGGCTCACAAAACTGCGAATAATTGAAGCAAAGGACATCGGCAAAAACAAAATCCTCTTTAGAGCAAAAATCCAATTGAAGATTCTCGATCCAATATTGTCCAACTCCGGTATGATATTGCTTGTTATCTCGTGCTCGAACCGCTTCATCTAATGTGCTATGATTGCTTCCGGAATAAAAAACCCCGAATGTTGATAAAGCCGGTTGTCGCTCTGCAGAATAGTATTTTTTTCTTAAGAAATATGCCACCACCTCATATTTTCTTATTTTATAGAAAAACGCTATTGTATAAATGAATAATTCGTGAAGCAACACTGAATTCAAGTTGGAATACGGTGATTGCAAAACATACAGCTTGGAACGCAACTTTTCAAAAAAATCGGCAATCTTCTTTTCCGGAGAATTGACGAAAATAGAGTTTTTGATTAATTCCAAGTATTCATTTCTAAAAAGCAACAACTCTGAATAGCATTTTAAATAGTTAACATAATACTCATTGCGATTAGCATTGCTTAATGCGTCTGATCGATATTGCAAAATATTGTTCTTTATCTCATCTAATAAGCCAATGAAATTTTGGTCATTTAAATCACGATTGGCTTGTTTCCTAAAAGAAGAGAGTTGAACGCTTGTTTTGGGTTCAAAAGTGATTGCTTCAGTTACCCAACTAGGAATGCTTCCTAGTTCCGGCTTCCGATAGACGGTTTCTCCACATAAGCTTTTAACCAACAATCGGAACTCTGAGTCATAGGTATCACTGTTTGATAAATCAATATAGAAACGCGAACCAAGATAAACAGGCTTGAAAATCGTTCCATTCTCATCCTTTTCAAAAACCACGGGTATTATCTTTGTTTGATCTACATCGTTATAAAGCTTTTCCGAAAGAATTTGTGTCTCTTTACCAACGCCGCCCTCTCTGTTATCGGCTTTCTCTTGATATGTTTTATTAAGAAGGATCAGAACATTTGTTACGGTTGGATCTTTGATGCTCCGCTCCATAAAATTGTTCAATTCGTTTCCCGGCTTCAGCTCAAATTTATCAAATAAAACATCGATGCCGATTCTCACTAGTGAACTGGCAAATTCCGCAACTTTATTTACATATGCATCCGATGTCCAAGCATAAGAAATAAAAACTTTCGGTTTTTCGATTTTGGGGGTAGCCATAGTCTTCTCCTTTGTTAATCTGCAATCTTCTTTAGAGCAGAGAACTACTGGGTTATTTGATCATAAAACCCATATCGGTTCCCGAAATAGTCTAAAACTATAAACAACGACATATTAAGAACGGCTAAACTGTTGTTACCATCTATAATGCTTTTTTCTGTTTTTATAACACTTGGCAATTGCGACTCGATTGTATAAGCACTATAGGTCGGTTTATCCCATATTCCTGTTTCTATGCGATTTAGTTTATAAACGTTTTGCAAGATAAGAGATAGCCAATTCTTTTGAGTAAATTGATCCATACGAATTCTTGACAAAAGCCGTTTTGAGACTATCTCTTTATAGTGTGTCAAATCATGTATACCAACTTGATTGTTCGCATAAGACGGATCGAAGAAAAAATCACAGTCTTTAAAAGATTCCACCATTGGGAAGTTGATATACAAACGTCCGACCGTCGGATCAGTTTCATCTACGAAGTAGCCTGACATTTCTTCCAGTTTTTTGAAATTGGCATTAACGATTTCTTCTATTGTACGTTTGTCATCTCTTTTAGGATGATGGGCATCGCAATCAAAAATCAAGTAAGTATAAACGAACTTTTTTGAGAGCATTTCTTTTTGTTCTGGATGCAATTCTGCCAAAATATCTTTAATATTCCCGTTGAAATCAATTGCTTTCAGCTCCTTATATAGCGTATAAATATTGCTTTCAAGGCAATAGATATCGAAATCCAATCCAAATGATTTCGATAATCTTTGAAGCAATTGCGGCTCTGTTTTCTTGCCTTCTACAATAACTAGAATATTTTCCATTACTCGCTAAATGCACCGTTAATGTACATCTTTTCCAAATTATGCGCTTCCCGGATTTCTTTCTTCGTAGAATTAAAGAGATTCGTAATCTTATTGTTTGTCATAATGAAGCAGCAATCGGGACGTGTAAGTTTGTTCTGCATCAAATAAGTGTTGTGTGTAGTCAGAACCGTTTGAAAATTCTTTCTTTTATTTAAGCGAAGGACAATGTTCTCTGCCGACTCATAATGAAAGAATGCATCAAATTCATCAATGAACAAGAAAGATATCTTATTGAATGCAACATTCCAAAAGAAGAATAAGAATAAAGACATCGTTCCGGTTGAAGCCAAAGATATAAATGGAGCTTTTTTCCCATTAGGAAAGTCTGCCATAAGGACAGGGACTCCGTTGTTCATCAACCAACTGAGCTTATAATCCATTCCGTTTTCAGCCAAGAACTGTTGGAATTCATCTTTTTTCCCGCTTTCATAAAGTCCTTCTACAAGGGTCGCTCCACCGTTGGTAAATCCGCAAAATGCGTTTCCATCGGACAATCCACGATACCACAGCATATTTTCAACGAAATTCATCATTTTATAGATAAGCGAATCGGGATTTGTCGGGGTATTGCGGTAGATATACTTAACAATTGAAAGTTTATTGTCAAGTAGCTCATCTTTCAAATCGCCGGATAGGCTTTTGTCAATGAAATTAGCTTTTTTATCAAAGTAATTATAAGAAAGCTTTTTTTCACCGTTGATGGAAATATCTTCTGCAATTAAATAGAAGGGATCTCGCTTCGTATAACTATACTCCACTACATCATCATCAAATTGAAAAGTATATTTGAAATGAGCGAAGCGATCATTCGATTCCAAATTAATGTAATTCATCAAGTATTGTCCGGGCATTCTTTCCTTATCGGTCAAATGCATGATAATATCGAACAAAGCAATTCCCAAATTGCTTTTTCCAATTCCGTTTTTACCATAAACGATCGCTTTATTTACAATCCCATTATTAACAAGATTCTTATTAAACTCATATTCTCTTGCCGACAAATCAAAAACAAGCGTATCTTTGAAGCCCTTAAAGTTTTTCACTTCAAATCTCTTTAGCATGGTAAAACCTCCACAATTCATTTATCGTCCCCCTAATTATAATTGATATTATTTTCGCAGTCAAGTATATCCGTAAAAAAAATACGGAGCCGAAAAAATAGTCCGACACCTATATTATATCATCTTCCTTTTTGCTTTATGCAAATTAAATGACACAAACAAGGTCGTTTATAGGTAGCCTCTCCCCCAAAAGAGTTAACTTTTCTAAAAATAACAAACAATTATTTTGAGGTAGGCTAATGACTAAAAAGTTAGAGTTATATAATTTAAGCAATATTTGCGATTCTGATTTGGTATACCATTCTAGACTTACTCATAAAATACTTTGTGATGCCACAATTTCTTCTCGAGACCTTAGCAAATCGCATCTTGGTCAATGCACGTTCCGCAATGTTATCTTTATTGATTGCTCGATATCGACCGCTGAGATATTAGGATCAAGATTTATTAAATGCACCTTTAATCAAGTACTTTTTGATGGAACAGATATTAACTCAACTTCATTTGAAAATTGTTCCTTTACGAAATGCCATTTTGATCGTAGTAATATTATGGATTCCGTATTTTTATGTGCATCAATTGCTGAGTGTAGCTTTGATTCAACAAACATCTACACAACACAGTTTAATGAAAGCGTTTTCAACGCTTTTATCCCCACAGATGCTTCGATAAATTCAAATGATTTTTATCATTGTAAATTTTTTAATAGTAAAATTTTGAACTCCTTTTACTATAGTTTATTTGACAAATGCAGATTTATCGATACAATAGTGGACTCGTATACAGTTGGTTATCAATATGGAATAAAATCCAACAATATAAACAATTCAAGAATCGAACATTTCGGTACTCTCCACGTACATAATTGGTTATCTAAATTACGGGATTTATATATCCAAAGAGGAATGGTTTTTCAAGAAATTACAACTCATTTTGTTGTTTCTAATCATGAGGGTGAACTGTTAGAACAATTGTATCATACGCTCGCTGATAGAATCGAAAAAGATCGAAACATTCGGTTAGATGATATCCGATTTATTCGTCGTCTAACTTTGTTTTTTTATAATAAAAAAAGAATTGAAAACGCTTACTTCATTCGGATTACATCAATTATAAAAAACAGTTTTACACTGATCTCAAAAAACTACGGATATCAGAAGAGCGGTCTTTTCAATGAAATGATGGCATTGTTTGCATCAATCAGTTTAATATATAACGAAATACTTGCAAGCGTTGAAAAAACCGCTGCATTTTTATATAAAAACTATAGATTGTTAGATTCTTTATCGCTGTGTATTGCATATAAAGTTAAACCGAAAAAAAGGCTTTCTGATATGGCGATGGAAATATGTGGGAATGCTTATTTAAAAATTATCAACGAATATAAAGGGAGCTTCATTGAAGAATTATTTGTTTCACTTCCTCCACTTTCGCAGTGTATCACAGCAGTTAGCTTTCTTGCCTCAATATTTACCCTATTTGATTTTGGAGCAAAGATTATTAAAGCAATAAAAAAACGCGCAAAAGAAGACAAATCTGCATCGGCGGAGACAAATGCAGGTCCTTCTCCCAGTTTGTTTCACGCAACTACATCCAATGAAACTATTGTTATCCATAAATCTGTAGAAAATGAAACTATAATCCAAATTACCCAAACTACAGAGACTGTTGTGCAATATTCAAAATATAATATTAAAGGTATTAACATTAAGTAGGAATCGAGTTTAAATATGCTAATACCATTGCTAATGATGTTTGTGCATGAGTATTAAAGGCAGATAGATTTAATCTAAATCCAAAACCTTGTGCCGGTAAAAAGCCGTGGAGTATATTAGGAAGAACCAAAGTATTTGTATTAGCAACTAGTGTTTTAATTGATGGTAGAGAATTGAGAAATTTATATTTGATGGTATTGTTGAAAATATGGCAATAACCGCCTGTTGATTTTTCGTCCATGTAGAAAGATGGATATAGTGTTAATAGCTGTTTTAACATTTCTTTCCGTTTGTTAATAATTTCAAAAAAGGTTTTTGTGGCATAAGCATAATTTTCTGATAAAAAGTGGTTTATAGCCGTAAGAGAGGATAATCCTAAACTGCCAGAATAATAATCGTTCCATCGTTCAAAAAAGTCATGGTTGCTTTTGGAATGTACAAGTACAGAAAACTTCATTGCGTTGCAATGAATAAATTTGTGTGGAGAATAGATAGAAATAAAATTCTCATATCTTCCTAATCTGCGAACTAATTCATGCTGTGGAGCTGCAAGGCTTTCATCGGCAATCAAATAATTACCAGTTTTCAAGTATTTTTCAAAAAACCATATATCTTCTTCTGAATAATAGATCCCTGTAGTGAAAATCGGACTTGTTATTATCATAGAATCATAATTCTTTCGCGTTATTTCTTCGTGAGGAACTCGAAAACCATTGTCCGTATGTATTAAAGGGATTATATCAAACTTAATGTTTCTATTTTCCATTAATTCTGGGATGGTAAAATAATATGGCGAAAGAATTATCACATTCTTTAGTCCGATTTTTGCCATATAGTTAATGGTATTTACAATAGATATTGTATTGTTGGGAAATATTATGATTTCATTATGGTCCATACATCCTAGCCTATACTTTATCTCGTTGCGGATTCCTTCGTCTATACCATAAGTGTAAATATAGCTTAAGATGTCTGTTTTTGTTGTGCTTTTTGGCACAAAAATAGCTTGAGACATTGCCTCACGGAAACATTCATCGTTTGACCACCCTGATAAATTAGGTACGACAGACTTACGTTTACGGGAATACTTTTCGACGAACTCTTCTACCTTATTTAAAAAATCTAATCTTTGATTGTATTTTGTTTCGTGATTCACAAAAAACCTCAAAATAATTGTTTGTTATTTTTATTATTTTAACAAAAAAGAATTTCATTGTCAATATTGAGCCTTTATTGTAAAAATTAGCTATTTGTGTAGGATTAAAAACCGATTGGTAAGCGTTTTTTCGAAACTAACGCAAATCAACAAGTCAAAATAACTATAAATTATTTTATTGATTTGAGGTATTAGATGATGCCAAATTTCCCAAAGGATTTAGTTTTAATACTTTCAGGAGTGCCGTGTGTGGGCAAAACAACAATTGCATATGAGTTCCTTAAGCAATTTACAGAATTTCGCAGGGTCGGCGAATTGGATGTTTTACGTACTATGGCAAGAGCTGTTGCAGATGATGCTATATATGCTTCTGGGTATATTGGAGAGAAAAAATTAAGGGAGTACTTTAGACCACTGTATTATTCTGTTTCTTCTGGGGACTTTACAGTCATGAAACAGCAATCGGAATTCATGGTTAAGTATATTCGAGAAATTGTAAAAAGACAACAAGCGCGAAAAATTCCGACAATAATAGAGGGCTCTTGTATTGTTCCAAGTACATATTTCATTGAAGGAGTCCCCATAAAAGATTTTGAAAGAAACATATTATTTGTTAATTTATATTTATCTGACGAAAAAGAACACTTGAACAGAAGATTGTCAAGATGTCAGGAGCGTGATTATCCAAATGATTTCCATGCTGAAGAAAAAATTGAAAAAATAAGGGATGAAAATATACAATTACATTTGGATACTTTATCTCTTAAAGAACGTGTTCACAATGTTTTCAGCATTGACACTTCGAAATTGACCCCTGATGTGTTAGTTTATACAATTAAGAATATTATTGACAGTAATCCTTTCTAACGATTTATAGGTACAGCTTCGTTCCAAACTGCAAGAAACTCTTTAATTAACAGACCCTCCGATGTTGTATTTGTGCGTACATCGAAAGTAAAGGCGCTAGAAATTATAAAGTCGGAATTTGTAAAAGGTAAAGGATACCCTTCCTCGTCACAAACGATAGAATGATGTAAAACAGCATTGTCGCATCGAATTATTGATTTTCTTTGCGGTTGTTGATACAATCGGAAAAAATCACCGACTTCCAAATTGTATCTACTCTTCAAATTCAAAGCTTTCTCTAAAGACTCTTTAAGGTTTGCTTCAAAATAGTTGGATCTGTCTTTACTGCTGGCGCGCTCTGCCGCAGGGCTTCCCGGCATAGGGAACAAGCATTTAAAATCTACGCCATTTCTCAATCCCTCCGTAGCGAGATACTCAAAAAAGTAATCAAATTCGCGAGACATTAAAAGTTTATGTTTTCGTCCATACAACCACAGATATTTTCCGTGGTATTTAATAATTGAGTCGATTAACACTTTGAGAAGCTCATGCGTTTTGTACCCTCTATAGAAAACGATTTCGTTTTTTTTGATTTCAGGACTAGTCAAAGAAAATGTTCCGTTATCATTTTCAAGAATGCGACTATATAAATCCTGACATTCACGAGGAATTGTTTGTTCCGAATCTAATATCGATTTTATTTCGTTTTTATAAATGTTCCAGTTTTTACTAAAATTATATACAGCAATACCTTCATCATCTGCGATTTGCTTAAGGAATTTTTCAAAACTGTTTTTACCGCTAGAAAAATCACGGTTGGTGTCATACATCTGGATTGGAACATAACGATTCAAGGGTTTATCAATCCAAGAAGACCAGTCAGGGATATCTTCAAATAAGATGGGAATCACTATGGTTTTTGACCCACTGGCATAGTTTGCTCCGTATACTACACCAGCTTCATATAACAGCCACGGGTTCTTAAAATTATCTGCAGTTATACATACAAGACATTTCTTACACTCGAGAAGGTTTCTATGGATTTCATTATCTACACAGGATCCTAAATACATATTTGGTGAAAAGAATATTTTTATTGAATCGCCAAGCACTTTCTCCAAAAAACGTTTTGTGGCTTCTGCTAAACATTTACTTTTATTCTTTGACCAACTTAAAAATAAATTCATACTGTTTTGTACC